>Ga0214472_10002347_pt1 | contig 20512 bp, 20 predicted proteins | sample RVTome_6_FD_207662 | JGI IMG/M metagenome (GOLD analysis project Ga0214472, IMG submission 207662) | Soil microbial communities from uranium-contaminated site in the Upper Colorado River Basin, Wyoming, United States - RVT140D175 | ecosystem: Environmental > Terrestrial > Soil > Contaminated >...
TGTGCAAGGGCTGGGAGCAAAAAAACGGCTCAGGGGCCCCGATACCGCTGGCGGGCAACGCAGAACGAGCGGCCCCCGCCCGTTGTATACTGGTTGTGCTGGCGGGCGCATTGCCCCCCCCCCCCCGGCCCGGGACGACGAAGGCGAAGGGAGGCCCCATTGAGGCAGAGTGTTTTTCTGCGGAGACTGCTTGCTCTTTGGCTGATTGCCGCCGCGTCGCTGCTCGCCCCTGCCTCCCCCATGGCCGCCGACAAAGAAGATCCGGCCTTCGAGCAGGCAAGGCGGCGCATGGTGCGCGTTCAACTGGAGGAGCGCGGCATTCGGGATACGGCGACCCTCAAGGCCATGGCCGAGGTGCCCAGGCACCTCTTCGTTGCCGAGGATCTTCGGGATCGGGCCTACGCCGACGGTCCCCTGCCAATCGGTTACGCTCAGACCATCTCCCAGCCGCTCATGGTCGCCACCATGACCGAGCTCATCCATCCCGCTGCCGGCATGAAGGTGCTGGAGATCGGAACCGGCTCGGGCTATCAGGCGGCGGTGCTCGCGGCGGCCGGGGCGCAGGTCTACAGCATCGAGATCATCCCCGAGCTGGCCGAAAGCGCGGCCGGGCGCCTGAGGCGCCTGGGTTACGAAGACATCCGCCTGAGGCAGGCGGACGGTTATTTCGGCTGGCCGGAGGCGGCTCCCTTCGACGCCATCCTGGTCACAGCGGCGGCGCCCTTCGTTCCTCCGCCGCTGGTGGAACAGCTCAAGGAAGGAGGCAGGATGCTCATCCCCCTGGGCTCGCCCTTCCTGATGCAGACCCTGATGCTGGTGGAGAAGGTGGACGGGAGCCTGCGCAGCCGCAGCCTGATGCCGGTGCGCTTCGTTCCCTTCCTGAGGCAGCCGTGAAGGCGGGTCCCGGCCTGCGCCTCCACCTGGCCCTGGGGCTTGTCTCGGTGGCCGTGGTGGCTCAGCAGCTGGTGCTGATGCAGCTGCTGGCCATCACCCAGTGGCATCATTTCGCCTACCTGATCATCTCGGTGGCGCTTCTGGGCTTCGGCGCCTCGGGCACCCTCATCGCCCTGTTCCGCGCCCGGCTGCTTGCGCACTATCATCGGCTGCTTCCGGTGCTGCTCTTCTCCGGCGCCATGGCGATGGCCGCCGTCCTTCCCGCAAACCAGAGGCTCTTCGGCGGCTTCGACTCCTATCTGCTCTTCTTCGATCCCTCCCAGATGGGTCGGCTGCTTGCGCAGGGACTGCTCTTCACCGTCCCTTTTCTTCTGGCAGCCCTGGTCATCGGCCTGATTTTCGTGCGCCACGTGGAGCAGATCGGCAGCCTCTATTTCGCCAACCTGCTGGGATCGGGACTGGGCGGCCTGGTGGGCGTGGCGGCCCTCTCCCTCTTTTATCCCGAGCGCCTGCCCGCCCTCGTGGCCCTCTTCGCCGCGGCGGCGGGCCTGCTGCTTCTGCCCCCCCGAAAAGGCCTGCCCCTTCTGGCGGCATCGGCCTGCGCGGCGGTGCTGCTCTACTTCCTGCTGTATCCGCCCCCTCTGCTCCTCTCCCAGTACAAGGATCTGCGCGGCGCACTGGAGCTGCCCCAGGCCCGCATCCATGCCTCGAGCCCCAGCCCCTACGGCCTGGTGCAGGCCGTCTCCGCCCCGGCCCTTCGCCATTCCCCGGGCCTGAGCCTCGGTTTCCAAGGAAGCATCCCGGCGCGGGATCTGCTCTTCAACAACGGCAACGGGTTCGGTCCCGTCCCCCTCTGGCCCCCGGCTCCCGATGCCCCCTTCGCCCAGAGCACCGCCGCCCTGCCCTACGCCCTGGCCCGGCCCGCCTCGGTCCTCGTGCTCCACGGGGGAAGCGGCGAGGCGGCGGCCCAGGCCCTGGCCATGGGCGCATCGAAGGTGGTGCTCGTCGAACCCCACCGCGCAGCCGTCGAACTGCTGCGAAGAAGCTACCCCCGAAGCGCGGGGCAGATGCTTGCCCTGCCGGAATCGGAGTTCTCCGGGCTGGAACCCCGGGCCCATCTGGCCAACGATGCGCGACGGTACGATCTGATCCTGCTGCCTGCCGTGGGCTCCTTCGGGGCGGCGGCCGGGCTCTTCGCCCTGCAGGAGCAGCACAGCCTGACGCTGGAGGGGATTGCGGCCATTTGGGACCACCTCTTGCCCGAGGGCCTGCTGTGCGCACCGGCCTGGCTGGACCACCCGCCTCGCAACGCCCTGCGTCTGGCCGCGACCCTCATCGAGGCCCTGGAGGCCCAAGGGGTCGCAGACCCGGGGCGGCATCTGGCGGCGGTACGGGGCTGGAACTCCCTGAATTTCTGCCTCAAGCGCTCCGCCCTCAGCTCCGCCGACATCGAGGGGGTCCGAAGTTTCAGCCGCGCCCTGCAGTTCGATCCCCTGCTGCTGCCCGGCCTGGCGCAGGCGGAGCGGGAGCATTTCCACCGCCTCCAGGATAAGAGCTTCTTCGCGCTGCTCGATGGGCTCTTCACGCCCGAACGGAAGCGGATCTACGAGGACTATCCCTTCAGGCTGCGCCCGACCACCGACGACCGTCCCTTCTTCTCCCAATTCCTGCGCCGGCAGAGCCTTCCCGAACTGGGCCGCCTCTTCGACCAGCGCAGCATCCCCTTCCTGGAGATGGGCTATCTCGTCGCCCTGCTGAGTTTCATCCAGATGACCCTGGCTGCGGTGCTGCTGATCCTGCTGCCCCTTCTGCGTCTGGGGTGGAAGGGAGGGGACCGTTTTCGCACCCTGCTGTATTTCGGCGGATTGGGGACCGGATACATGCTGGTGGAGATCGACCTCATCCACCGCTTCGTCCTCTATCTGGGGCACCCGGTCTATGCCGCGGCCGCCGTCATCTGCGCCCTGCTGGTCTTCTCCGGCCTGGGCAGTTACGCCAGCTCCCGGCTTCCGGCGCGGCCGGGGCTCCCCCATCTGGCCGCGGCCCTGGTGTGCCTGCTGCTGCTTCTCTACGGCCTGGTCCTGCCGGTTTTCATCGAGGGAACCATCGCCCTGGAGCTGCCCTGGAAGCTCCTGCTGTGCCTGCTGATTCTGGCGCCGCCCTCCGTCGCCATGGGCCTGCCCTTCCCCCTGGGACTTCGGCAACTCTCCGCCCGCCGCGAGGCGGACATCCCCTGGGCCTGGGGCATCAACGGCTGCCTCTCGGTGCTGGGCACCTCCCTGGCCACCCTCATCGCCCTGGAGGCAGGGTTCACCGCCGTTTTTCTTCTGGCGGCAACGGCCTACGCCGTCGCGGCCCTGAGCGGGGTTCGAGTCCGTATCCCTTGAGCGGCCCCCCTGTCGACCTTGCGCCGAGGCCGTCGCTTTCGCCCGTCCGGCCACCGGCCTCCTTGTTCCCAGGCCCTGTTTCGGAGGCAACCATCTCCTTGCTAAGCCTCGGATATCGTTTACGGAAAACAAGTTGAAACATTGTTTGTTTTCGCTCGCAAATTACCTCTTTCCTAGGTTATTAAAGAAGATATGCGGCATTCGTTGTGCGGACCCTTAAACGAACCGTCGACATCGCTTGAAGGAGGAGACCATGGAGCTGTTCAGATCGCTGTACAGGACACTGGAGGGGGCCTTTTTCAATACCGTCACCCGGAAACTGGCGGGAAATCTCTGCTTCCTGCTGCTTCTGCAGGCCCTGATGGCGGGCACCCTGCTCTGGAGCCAGGGCTCGGCGCTGGAGCTGATCCGGCAGGCGGAGCTCCCCCCCGAGACGCAGGAGCTGTTCGCCGCCGCCCTGACCCGGGGGCGGACCTGGGTTCTGGGCCTGGGGCTGGCGCTGGTGGCGGCCACGGTGGCCACCCTCTTCTTCCTGCGCTACCTGCTGCTCTCCCCCTTGAGCCAGATCAAGCGGGTCTTCGCCCAGCTCACCAGCACCGAGGGGGATCTCTCCCGGCGCGTCTCCTGCACCAGCCAGGACGAGTTCCGGGATCTGGCCGAGGAGTGCAACGAGGCCCTGGCGCAGCTCAGCCGGATGTTCGAAGGAATCCGGGATGCCGGGATGAAGATCGCCATAGGCACCGTGCAGGTGGACAGCAAGGTCAACGTGACCTCCAGCAGGGCCCGGTCCCAGCGGGAACTGGCGGGCGACATCGTCTACAGCAGCAACGAGTCGAAGGCGGCCTATCAGGACATCTCCGAGCGGGCCCAGCATATCTGCGCCGCCGTCTCCGACAACCTGGAGTCGGCCCGCAGCTCCTTCGCGGAGCTCAGCGTCGTGGAGCAGGACATCAAAGCCATGCACCACAAAATAAACGACAACCAGCAGACCATCACCCGCCTCAGCGAAGAATCCAAGCAGGTCCAGCAGATCGTCAACCTCATCCGCAGCATCTCTTCCCAGACCTCGCTGCTTGCCCTCAATGCCGCCATCGAGGCGGCCCGGGCCGGGCAGGCGGGCAAGGGCTTCTCCATCGTGGCCGACGAGGTGAAGAAGCTGGCCGAGCAGGTTCGCAAGGCCAGCACCGACATCGAGGTGAAGATCGAGCAGATGCTCGAGCGCATCGGAACGTCCCAGGGCCAGGCGATCGAGATCGGCCGGTTCGCCGAGCAGACCCAGGCCGCCGTGGTGCGGGCAAGCAGCAGTTTCTCCACCATGATGAAGGACTTCGAGCACAGCGACGGGCAGCTGCAGGGAATCACGGCGGCGGTGGAGCAGCTCTCCTCCACCAATGAGGAAATCCATGCGAAAATCGCCGGCATCAACGAGTCGAGCCAGCAGGCCGGCGACTTCATGGAGGAGGCCCAGGAGCTCACGGGCAGCCTGAAACACACCACCGAGGAGCTGCTGGAGACGGTGGGCTGCGTCAGGACCGGGGGCGGTGCCCTCGAGGCCATCATCGAGTACGGCCGCGACTTCCAGCGGCAGGTCCTGGAAAATCTCCGCGCCCTGCGGGATCAGGGACTCAACGTCTTCGACCGCAACTACCGCCCCATTGCCGGTACCCATCCCCCCAAATTTTCCACCGCGTACGACGAGAGCTTCGCCCGGCAGCTGCAGCCCATCATGGATCGCACCTGCAAGGAGCTGCGCGGCTGCGCTTTCGCCATCTGCGTGGACGGCAACGGCTATGCCCCCACCCACAACAGCCGATATGCCCGTCCCCTGACGGGCAATCCCGAGCAGGATCTGGCCCGCAGCCGCGATAAACGACTCTTCGACGACCCCACGGGAATTCGGGCCGCCCGGAACCAGAAAAACCTGCTGCTGCAGACCTACATGCGCGATACGGGCGAGATTCTCTGCGATCTCTCCATGCCCCTGGTCCTCGATGGGCGCCACTGGGGCTCCGTCCGCCTGGGATTCAGCCCCGAAGCTCTGGAGTCCTGAGCGCCGGGGGCGGAGGGGAACTTCAGCGCCTGGCCACCTCGATGAGGGGCACCTGGGCCAGGGCGGCCAGCTCGTCCCTCAGGGAATCGGCCAGGATGTCCATGCCGGGGGCCTGCCCGAGGCCGAGCTCCTCGGTGGGAATGGCCAGCAGCACCAGATCGGGCTTCGTTTCATCCAGGACATGCTCCAGGTTCAGCGGCGTGAGGGCCTCGGCGATGTCCACCTTCTCGATGATCCCCCGCTCCACCGCATAGAGCTCCTGCCTGGGATCGGCGGTGAGGATCTCGATGCCCCGATTCTTCTTCAATTGCCGGATAATCCGTGCGCCGGTTTTCCCCGCGCCTATGACCAGAACGCGCATACCGCAACTCCCTTCAGATCCAGCCCAGCTGTGCCAGGGCGTAGAAAAACCCGCCCAGTACCAAAGAACTCACCACCGTCAGAATCAGCCCGTAGCGCATCATGGTCCCCCTGTCCACCAGCCCCGTGGCCGAAAGCATGGCCATGCGCCCCGAGGCCGAGGGCAGCGAATAGCCGAAGGTGGTGGCAAGGGTGACGGGCAGCACCAGCTGGACGGCCGAAAAACCCGCCTCGGCCTGGGACAGGGTGATGAGCACCGGGACGAAGACGGCGGCGATGGTGGTGTTGTTCACCAGATTGGTGAGAACGGCCGAGAGCAGCACCAGCATCAGCAGGCTCGCAAGCAGCGGAAGCCCCGTGACCAGCGGGGCGATGAGGGCGGCGAACCAGTCGGTGACCCCGGTGCGAAAGAGGGTCTCCCCCAGGGAGAGTCCCGCGCCGATGATGAGGAAAATCCCCCAGCTCACCCCCTTGAGATCCTCCCAGTCGATGATCTCCCGGATGGCCAGGTAGGCCACGGCGATGACCGCCACCATGGCCGAGGAGAAGAGGGTTTTCGGCAGGCCCAGTGCGGTCTCCAGAATCGGCCCGCCCACCCAGAGCACCGCGGCCACGGCGATGATGGCGATGATTTCCCATTCGGTGGGGGACATGGGTCCCATGTTGGCCGCCTGCTCCCTGGCCGGGGCCACATCCAGGCGCTTTGTTCCCAGGGGCATGAGCTTGAACAGCAGGTACCAGGTCAGGGGAAAGAGCAACACGAAGGAGGGCAGGCCGTAGCGCATCCAGTCCAGGAAGGTCCAGTCGCCGATATCGGCCAGGAAACCCGAGGCCACGGCATTGGCGGAGGCGCCCATGATGGTCACCATCCCCCCCAGGCTGGCGCTGTAGACCACCCCCAGGGCGAGCAACGCCACCAGGCGTCTGGCCTCCTCCTTCTCGGAGATCTGCTTGGAGATGGTCAGGGCCACGGGGATGAGCATGGCGGCCGTGGCTGTGTTGCCCACCCACATGGAGAAGAAGGCCGAGGTGGCCATCAGGCTCAACAGCAGCGGCCCGATGCCGCCCCCGGAAGTCACGATGGCGCTCAATGCCAGGCGTCGGGTGAGGCCGTGCTTGCGCAGGGCTTCGGCCAGAAAGAGGCTGGCCAGGATCAGGAAGACCACGGGGCGGGAGAAGGTGGCGAAGGCCTGCGGGGTGTCGGCGGTGCCCAGGGCCACCAGGGCCAGGGGAACCATGAGGGCCGCGATGGGCAGGGAGACGGGCTCCAGGGCCAGGATGGCGGCGGTGAACACGAAGGCGCCCAGGGATCGGTGCCCCACCTCCGAGAGCCCTTCCGGAGTGGGCAGCAGCAGGGCCGCCGCGGTGAGCAGCAGCACCAGACCGAAGCGCCCCACGAAGCGCGACGCCCCCCGGACGCCCCCCATCACCCTAGGAGAGAGCAGCCTGAGCGGCTCGTCCTGCTCCTTCGCCTCGGGCTGCGTGCCGTTCTGAGGCAGGCTCTTCAGCACCGGATGCAGAAACTCCAGGCTGCCCCGCAGCAGGCGCCCGGGAAAGTTCCCCAGCGCACGCAGTTCCTGGTTTCTCGTCAGACGCAGATCCTCCACTGTTCTGCAGCATTGCAGGCATCTCACCAGATGCTTTTCCGCCTCCTGCCGGGCCTCAGGGGTCAGCCGGTCATCCACATAGGCCGCAATATCCGGATGCCTGCCGCTCATGGCCGGCTTTCGTCCTGCGCCCGGGTTGCGCCTCCGGCTCGAGGGGGCAGGATACACACCTCCTCTTCGGTCAGCACCGAATTGGGCAGGGAAACCACGCCCGCCTCGGTCTCCACCCGGCTGCGGATGGCGCCGATGCCGATGAGCCGCCCTTCATGCCCACGGACCACCAGGGTCTGTCCGACGATGAATTCCTCCCGGGCGTGGAAGCCGGCCATGATGTTGCGGGCCAGCTCCCGGCTCCCCCAGCCGAAGGCCACCGCCAGGGCGATGCTTAAGGCGGCGATGAGGGCCGTGGCCACGGTCACCAGCAGCGTCGTCTCCACCCCCAGCTGCTCCAGGGCCAGCACGCTCACGAAAATCAGCAGCACGTAGCGCACCACCTGCCCCAGCGCCACCCCGCCGCGTATCCTCGACTGCTCCGCCATGGCGCCGGCGGCATTGCCGGCCAGCCTGGCGATGAGGGAACCCAGCAGCAGGATGAGCAGGGCGGCCAGCACCCGGGGCAGATAGGCCAGCAGAACCGCCAGGGTGTCGGTGACCTGATGCAGCCCCAGGGTATCGGCGGCGGCCAGCATGAAGACCAGCAGCACGATCCAGTAGCTGAAGCGCGCCAGCAGCCTCGACGGGGTGCGTTCAAGACCCAGATCCTCCAATGCCTTGGCCACGCCCGCTCTTCGGGCCAGCCGGTCCAGCCCCAGCCGGTAGAGCAGACCTCCCAGCACCATCTGAATCAGCCGTGCGGCCATCCAGCCGATAATGAGCAGCGCCAGGGCCGCACCCAGCAGGGGGAGCCAGGCGATGATCTGAGGGAGGATCCGGTCAAGGCTTTCCGTCCAGAACTGGGTGCTCCAAGGCATGTTCCGACCTCCTGTCGCCTGATACTCAGAACTCCAAGTGACTGTTTTTCCAGTGTAGCACCTCGATTTTGGTTTACAGGAAATCCGGGGGCGCCCCCTTTTGCCGCGCCGCCGGGCGCCTTCTTTCCTTTTCGTCTCCCGGCGCTACCCTTGTAGAAGGATGAAAAGAGTTCTTCCCATCGCCCTCAGCCTGCTGCTTGTTCTGTGCTGGTGGAGTTACCGTCTGATCTGGGGCGCCCCCCTGGACATCGACCACTTTCACCAGCGCCTCTTCATCGAGGAGTTGCTCGATGACCCGGAGCGCCTCTCGCGCCTGGGACTCCTCGACAACGGCCCCTTCGACTTCCACAGCGACGAGCTCACAGACGCCTCGCCCGAACGCCGCTTGCGACAGCTTGCGCGGGCCGGGCGCAACCTGGCGATCCTTCTCTCCTATGACCGGGGCAGCCAGAGCCCCTCCCAGCGCCTCTCCACGGACATCGCCGCCTGGTATCTGCGGGATCGCCTGGAGCGGGCCCCCTTCCTCTACCACGACTATCCCGTCAACCAGCTCTTCGGGGTCCAGAACCGGCTGCCGAGCTTCATGGCGGATGTGCACCAGGTGGTGAACGAAACAAGCGCCCGCAACTACATCCGGCGCCTCGCAGGCTTCGGCCCCAAGTTCGAGCAGGTACTCCAGGGCCTCAGGCTGCGGGAGCATGCGGGGATCATCCCCCCCGTCTTCGTCATCGACAAGGTGATCGAGGAGATGGAAGCCTTCGTCTCAGGCCCCTTGGAGCAGAACATCCTTTATGAGAGTTTTCACCGGAAAGTCGGGAAGCTGGAGGGATTGAGCGAGGCGTCACGAGAGCGGCTTCTGGAGGGGGCCGCAGAGCAAATCCGAAAAACGGTCTTCGGCGCCTACCGGGGGCTCATCGCAACCCTGAGGCTGCTGCGCTCCCGGGCCACGCAGGACGCCGGGGTCTGGAAGCTGCCCGACGGCGACGCCTATTACGCCTACCTGCTGCGCCACCATACCACCACGGAGCTCACCCCCGAGCAGGTCCATGCCCTGGGGCTTGCGGAGGTGGCGCGCATCGAGGCCGAAATGGCCGCCATCCTGGAGGGCCTGGGATACGGCTCGATGAGCGTCGGCCGGGCCATGGAGGAACTCTCCGCCGAGCAGCGTTTCCTCTACCCCGACACGGAGGAGGGCCGGCAGCGGATCCTTGAGGACTACCGCGCCATCCTGAAGCAGATCGCAGGCAGGCTGGAGAGCACCTTCGCCCGCCTGCCCGAAGCCCGACTCGAGGTGAGGCGGGTCCCCGTCTTCAAACAGAAGACCGCTCCCGGTGCCTATTACCGAGCCCCGGCCCTGGACGGCTCGCGACCGGGAATCTTCTACGCCAACCTGCGCGACACCTCCGCGATTCCCCGATTCGGCATGCGCACCCTCGCCTACCACGAGGCCATCCCGGGCCACCATTTCCAGATCGCCCGGCAACAGGAAATCGAGGACGTCCCTCTCTTCCGCAAGGCCATCGGCTTTACCGCCTACAGCGAAGGCTGGGCGCTCTACGCCGAGCGCCTCGCCTGGGAACTGGGTTTCCAGCAGCAGCCCGCCGACAACCTGGGACGGCTGCAGGCGGAACTCTTCCGGGCCCTGCGCCTGGTGGTGGACACGGGCCTGCACCGCAAACGCTGGAGCCGGCAGCAGGCCATCGACTACCTGCGGGATAAAACCGGGATGTCCGAATCGGACGTCATCGCCGAGGTGGAGCGCTACATCGTCTCGCCGGGGCAAGCCTGCGCCTACAAGGTCGGCATGTTGAAGATCCTGGAGCTGAGGGGACTGGCCGGGGAGGCCCTGGGAGAGGATTTCGACCTGCGGCAGTTCCATGAGCTGGTCATCGGCGGAGGGTCCATGCCGTTGATGATTCTGGAACGGGAAGTGGAGGGATTCATTCAGGAAAAAAAACGCAACTGAAGAAGGGCGCACCACAAAAAAAAGCCCCGCGGAAGACCGCGGGGCTTTTTTCATCGGTGCAAAGTCGGAATCAGATCCGGCGCACGTTGGTCGACTGGGGGCCTTTCTGCCCCTGGGTGACGTCGAAGCTCACCCGGTCGCCTTCGGCGAGGGTCTTGAAACCTTCGCTTTTGATTTCGGAAAAATGTACGAACACGTCGGGTCCGTTATCCTGCTCGATAAAACCAAAACCCTTAGCGTCGTTGAACCATTTCACTGTACCTTGTGCCATTTTTTCTCCATTTTCCCCTGTGGGGCGTCTCTTGTGCAAATTTCGACCGCCTGAAACAAAAAAAACACAGAACCGAATAGGGTCTGTGTTTTTTTCAGCATGAACACCTTGTCCATACCGCAGATGGCGAAAACCATTTACACAAACTTGCTTTAAGTTCTTGAACTCTAACACCGATGACCGAACCAAGGCAAGGCCTAAATCCCCATAAAAAAATAAAAAAATTCAGCCGGGCTCAAGGAGACAAATCTATGTTGCAAAACGTCTCCGACAACTCTTCGAAGGAGCCGGGCATCGCCGAATCAGAAATCTATGCTCGCCAGAGCGTCCAGGGGAGGTCGTTGGGATCGGTGCTCCAGGTAAACTTGGAGCTGCACTCCCGGCACTGGAAATCCTGCTCCGTAAAACCTCTTGGACCGGCCCCCTTGAAGACGCGAGGTTCATCCACCGGGACCAGCTGTTCATGGGGCTTGCTCTGCCGCCTCTTTTTCAGTTGCCCTTCACAGAGCGCACAAATCGCCATCCATCCTCCGTTTGAATCCTGTTTATATCTCTCGATCCCTGCCGGTCTTCCCGGGCATCGGGCAACACGGGATTATTTGCAGCGCATGGTCTTTCTTCCATCCTCGAACAGAATCTCCACCTTCTGCGCGCCCGCGATACGCTGCACGAGCCCGAGCCCGAACACCGGATGGTTGATGAGGGCATTGACCTTGTAAGCCGTCGTCATGGAGTAGGCGATGGCTGAAGCATCGTTCATTCCGGGCCGCAGGGACGCCCATTGCTTGCGATCGGCTTCTGCGCTTTGGGTGCTGCGGCGGGGGATGACTTTCTTGGGGGCCGTAGGGGGGCGAAACTGATGGGTGCGCTGGCACCGGTCGCATTTCACTTCGGCGGGCTTGTTGTCGGCAAGAGACAGGACATGGTGATTGGTGTTCTTGCGGCAGGCGGTGCAGCGCCCCTCGATGGTGTCACCTTCGGACAAACGGCTGTTCGGCATGGTCGGAACTCCCTGATTAGAGGTTAGTCAAGATCGGACCCATTGAAGCCGGGCAGAAGTCCGGGATTCAAGAGGCAGGCTTGACCAATAAACGACGTGGCAACTCCGGCAGCCATCCAAAAGGAACGGAAAACCGTCTCCGGGCTCCTTGGAAGTTTTGGGTGGGGAGGACTGCTCAATGAGGGGCAAGAGGTGGGGGACAAGCTTCCATAATACAGGGTCGGCGGATTAAAAGATAGGGAACAGGGAAAATAAAGCCATGCGCCCGCGCCAGGCGGGCCGGATTACTCCAGCATCTCCCGCAGCAGCAGGGCGTCTTGGGGGGCATAGCCTTTCTCATCGTTGTCGAAATAGCAGTAGACGTCCTTGCCCGCCCGACTCCAGCTGCTCAGCGCTCCGGCCCAGCCGCTGAGCCCCTGCCTGCCGTACCGGCCCTCGTAGGCGCCTGCCGGGCCGTGGAGGCGCAGGTAGACGAAATCGGAGGTGACCTCCCTGGGCGAGAGCTCACCCGCCAGCTCGAAGATGCAGAAGGCTGCACCGCGCCCGGCCAGGGCCTCGTAGATTTCGGGATGAAACCAGTTCGGATCCCGGAACTCGAAGGCGAAGCGCCCCTGCGCGGGAAGCGCCGCGAGGAAATCCCGCAGCCGACCGGCGTCCATTCCCCAGCGGGGAGGGAGCTGGAAGAGGACCGGTCCGAGCTTCTCCTTCAGGAGGCTCAGGCGGCCGAAGAGCTTCTCCAGCGCCCCTTCGGGATCCTTGAGCTTCTTCATATGGGTGAGATAGCGGCTGGCCTTGGCCGCGAAGACGAACCCTTCGGGCACCTGCCGGCACCAGCGGCGAAGGGTCCTCTCCTCCGGCAGGCGGTAGAAGCTGTTGTTGACCTCCGCGCTCTCGAAGTGCCTGGCGTAGAAGGCAAGCATCTCCTGTTGCGGGAGGTCCTCCGGATAGAAGGGTCCCTTCCAGTGGCGATAGTGCCATCCCGAGGTGCCGACATGAATCCTTCCCGCTTTCAAAAGGCGCTTCCTTGCTCAGACCCTGAGGGCTCTGCGGCGCCTTTAAGCTCCGCCTCCGCCAGCAGATACATGGCGGCGTTCCAGGACTGCCCGCGCATCCCCCGGGCCTCGCCCGTCTCCCCCTGGAACCACTCGTAATACCCCCAGTCGCCCACCCGGTGGGCCTGCGCCATGGAGACCAGCACCGCCTCGGCCTCCTGCCGGGCGCCGGCGCGCAGCAGGGCCAGGGCCCAGAAGCCGCCGATGAAGGGCCAGCAGCCCCCGTTGTGGTACTGCCAGGGGCGGTTCTGACCGTGGCGGTCCATGTAGGAGCGCCAGAGACGGGCATCCACGGGGATGGGTCGCACCACCGCCTTGACCGGCCGGGGCGCCTGGATCCGGCTTGCGCGCAGGCTATCCAGGATGTGGCGGGCCGGCTCCGGCTCGGCCAGGCCGAAGAGCACGGCCAGCAGGTTGCCGAACACGTCGCCCTCGTCGCCCCAGAAACCCAGGTTGACGAAGGAGAGATAGAGCCCGTCGTCCCTGCCGCCGTCCAGGACGTAATCGGTGAGCAGGCGCAGGCGGCGGTAATCGGGGCGCTGCCGGGAGAAGGGATAGAAGAGGTGGTTGAAATGAAACAGGGTCTGCTCGGCGTGGGGCAGGCCGTAGCGCCGCTTGACCCCGAACCAGAGGGCGTTGCTGTAGAGCACGAAGCCGGATCGGGGCATGATGTCGGCCCAGTCGCTGGCCTCGTTCTGCTGCACCAGATGGAGCATGGGATGCTCCTGGCAGCTCAGCCAGTCGATGGCCGAGGCGACCTGAGGTCCCATGGCGACGCCGAAGGCCGCGTCGGGCCGGCGCTGCTGCAATTCGTGCAGGGCGATCAGCCACCAGAGGGTGGCGTCGATGCAGCCCAGATACCAGAAATCCGGCTCGCGCCCGGCCGGATCGACGAACTTGGGAATCTGCCCGTTGGGGGCCTGATGCTCGGCCAGGGTGCGAAGCCCCGCCCTGGCCCCTTCGATGAGGTCGCGCTCGCCGCCGGCCGCCATGCCCAGGGCGCAGATGGCCGCGTCGCGACCGAAGATGCAGTTGTAGCGCCGCGCATCGGCCTGCTCGCAGGGCGTGGCCGCCAGGATGCCCGCAGGCGTCAGGTTCGCCCGAAGCAGCGCCACCGCCGTTGCGTGCGCCTCGTTTTGCAGCCCTTCGCTGTCCTTCGTCTCCAAAGCTCCCTCTCCTTTCCCCCGCTCATCCCGGTCGAAGAACGGATGAGCGCGCTCAACCAGATTCTATCGACAGGACTTCCCCGCGACAAACCCGCACGTCGCATCGAGCCGTATTTTCCTGGGCTATACTTTCAGGAAAACCGAGCCGGGAGGGACGCCGTGGAGAGCCTGCTCGAATTGGAATTCATGCACCTGGAGAAAGACGGGAAGCTGGCCCGGCTAACGCTGACCCGCCCCGGCAACCTCAACGCCATCAACGACGAGGGAACAAGGCAGCTGCTGCGAACCGCCATGGCCCTGCGGGAAGATCCCGACCTGCGCGTCGTCATCATCCGCGGGGAGGGCCGGGCCTTCTGCACCGGCATCGACCTGAAGCAGTACGCCGCGGGCCGTATCGACATGGGCTACCACCAGCGCTTCGAGAAGGCCCTGCGCATCTTCGAGGAAATGGACGCCCTGGTGCTGGCGGGCCTGCACGGCTACTGCCTGGGCGGCGCCTTGCAGCTGGCCCTGGCCTGCGACATCCGGGTGAGCACCCCCGGCTGCATCATCGGCCTGCCCGCCATCCGTGAATCGCTCATCCCGGGGCTGAGCTGCTGGCGGCTGCCCCGGTACCTGGGACTGGGACGGGCCAAGAAGCTCATCCTGGGAGGGCAGAACATCGTGGGCGAGGAGGCCCTGCACATGGGGCTGGTGGATCATCTGGTGCCGCAGGAGGATTTTTTTGGCGGCCTCGACGGGGTTGCCCGGCATTACCTGGCCGCCTGCTCCACCGGCACCCGCATGAGCAAGCGCCTGCTCAATGCGGCCTTCGATCTGGATTACGAGCGGGCCCTTGCGGCCTACCTGGGTCTGCAGGAGCGCGCCCAGTACAGCCTGGATGCCCTGGAAGCGCAGCAGGCCTACCGCCAGAAGCGCGACCCCGGATGGCAGTGACCCGCAGATGGAGACGATCATGGAATCCTTTATCCGCAACATCCCCAAGGCGGAGCTTCATCTCCACATCGAGGGCACGCTGGAGCCGGAAATGATGTTCGCCCTGGCGCAGAAGAACGGCGTCGCCCTGCCCTGCTCCAGCGTCGGGGAGCTGCGCAAGGCCTACGATTTCGCCGATCTCCAGTCCTTCCTGGATCTCTATTACGCGGGCATGGAAGTGCTCCGGACGGAGCAGGATTTTTTCGATCTCACCCTGGCCTACCTGGAGAAGGCCCGGCAGCAGAACATCAGGCACGCCGAAATCTTCTTCGATCCCCAGGCCCACTGCGCAAGGGGCATCCTCTTCTCCCAGGTGATCCTGGGCATCCACCGGGCGCTCAAGCAGGGGCAGGAGAAACTGGGCATCAGCTCCGGCCTCATCCTCTGCTTCCTGCGGCACCTGAGCGAACGCGACGCCATGGATATCCTGGAGCAGGCGCTGAAATTCAAGGAACTGCTCCTGGGAGTCGGACTGGACTCCTCGGAGAGAGGAAATCCCCCCAGGAAATTCGCCCGGGTCTTCGCCCTGGCCAAGAAGCAGGGCCTCAAGACCGTGGCCCACGCCGGGGAGGAGGGACCGCCCTCCTACATCCGCGACGCGCTCAGGAGCTTGAAGGCCCTGCGCATCGACCACGGGGTGCGCTGCATGGAGGATCTGGCTCTGGTCCGCAAGCTGGCCGCCCAGCAGATCCCCCTCACGGTCTGCCCCCTCTCCAACGTGCGGCTCCGGGTCTTCGACAACATGGAGGCTCACAACCTGAAAAAGATGCTGGATGCCGGCCTGCTGGTCACCCTCAACTCGGACGACCCCGCCTACTTCGGCGGATACCTGGCGGAGAACTACCTGGCGGCGCAGCAGGCGCTGGGTCTGGAACGGCAGGACATCTACCGCGTGGCGAAAAATTCCTTCATGGCGTCCTTTCTGGGCGTGGGAGAAAAGACGAAGCTGTTGATTGAACTGGAGCGCTTCCGGGAGCAGTTCGCGGGATAAGCGCTCGAAGGCGTTCGAAGCCTTTTCAACCGGAACTCATTCGATCCCTTCGCCCACCGGGCGATCCTTGATGCTGAAATCGTGGCTCTTGCAGAAGGGGCAGTGGGGCAGCGCCCTGCCCTCTTCCACATGCACCACCTCGCCACACTTGCGGCAGCGGAAATCTCCCGTCTTGCGGACTTCTTCACCGGCCTTGATGGTCATGTCGCATCTCCTTTTCAATTCAAAACTTATCGCCGTAAACACGGATTTCAACGACCGTCCGGAGCTCTCCCTCCGGACGGTGCGTCTCCCTCTACTTCGCGCCCGGCACCAGCCTCTTCATCGACGGGGGGGATGCCGCTCTGCCCGGCGCGCTCACTGACCTTCGAGCTTCACTCGCACCACCTTGCCCTGCTGCCAGGCGTCGGCCCCGGGCAGGATGCGGGTGCCTGGGATGTCCGCCCGGGCCTTCTGCTTGGCGGCGGTGGAGACGCCCAGGGCGCGGTCACGCTTCTGAATCAGCTCCGGCTTGGCCTGGCCGTCGGCGGTGAAACCCATCATCAGCACCGGGGCCCCCAGGGGGAGATCGGGATCATGCTCCCAGGTGTGCCAGGTTTTGCCGTAGGTGGAGATGAGCTTTTCCATCAGGCCGTGCTCGGCCTGCGCGGGCATCCCGGGGGCCACCAGTTGGCCCGACTTCACCTCGTAACGGTGGCTGTGCCAGAGGGCGCGCTCCTGCGTGGGCAGGCTCTCGAAGATTTGTGCGCTCACCACGTACTCGATGCCCACCATGCGCGCCTGTTTGCCGTTGCCGTCGAAGAGCACGCACTGGATGAGATCCTCGCTCAGGGCGCCGCAGTAATGGTGCACATCCATCTGCATCTCCATGTTGCCGCTGCGGAAGTGGAGCCCGTCCAGATAGACGCCCAAGGCCTCCAGGGGCGCCTGGCAGTGCGGGCCCCCGCCTGCTCCTGCCGGGGCCTGCTGGTGCGAGGCGGCGAGGCCGGAGCCGAGCAGGACGGCCAGGGCGAGAAGCCAAAAGAATCGCAGAATCCGCATGTTGCACCTCCTTCTTTCCGGTTCTTCCGAACCGTTTCGGGATGGTTCCCTTGATTCGCAGTCTATCACCGCAGAGGTGCCGGACAACCGTAGGGCAAGGAGGCCCAAGAGGCTGATTTTTGCTCCCCGGCTTCGGCAGGGGAGATGCTCTTCGTACAAGGCATCGAGGAGCTGCTGCCGCCGGGGCTGCGGGGGCTGATGCTGGTGGGGCTGCTCGCGGCCCTCTCCTCCACCCTGGACACCCACCTCAACTGGGGCGCCTCCTACTGGACCAACGACATCTACGACCGCCTGGTCTGCCGCCAATGGCTGCGCCGCAAGCCCCGACAGAAGGAGCTGGTGCTGGCGGCGCGCCTCTCCAACCTGCTCATACTGAGCTGCGCCCTGGCCATCATGACCCATCTGGGCTCCATCCGGCAGGCCTGGGTCATCTCCCTGCTCTTCGGGGCGGGGATGGGCTCGGTGCTGGTGCTGCGCTGGCTCTGGGAGCGCATCAACCTCTACTCGGAGCTGGCGGCCATCGCCGCCTCCCTGGTCACAGCGCCGCTGCTGCTCCTGGTTTTCGGGACGGCTCCGGAGACGGAATGGCTGCGCCTGGCCCTCATGGCGGTCCTGACCACCACGGCGGCCGTGGGCATCACCTATGTCACGCCCCCCACCGACCCCGAGGTGCTGCGCGCCTTCTACATGCAGGTCCGGCCCTTCGGCTTCTGGGGAAGGACCGCCCGGCTGGCGGGCCACCGCCCCCAGGCCCCGCGTCAGGCCCTGCTGCGGCAGCTCAGGGCCGTCATGCTGACGGCCCTCTCTCTCTTCTGCCTGCTTGCAGGTGTGGGAAGGCTCATGCTCTCGACGCCCGGGGCCTCCCTGCTGTGGAGCTGGGCCCTGGTGACCGCGGGACTGGCTCTGATTCCCCTGTGGTGGCGGGAGCTGAAGCGCGAGGAGCTGGAGACCGACCGCCGCCTGGAACCCGGAGAATAAGCGCGCCCCTCCGAAGCGATTTCATTGTAGGATGCGGGCCCGCCCGGAGATCGCACTATCGAAACAGAAACGGACCCCCCATGAAAATACAGAAACTCTCCACCGAGAACCGCTCCAAGGTCTACGCGCTGCTCGCCCGCGCCTTTGCCGGCAGCTCCTATGAGGGCGCGCTGGTTCAGAAGCTCCACGAGAACGGCAAAGACATGCAGGAGTGGGTCTGCATCCACACAAACAGGATCATCGCCTACATCGCCTTCACCCCTGCCTATCGGGGGGATGCCGTCTGCGGGCTGCACCTGGCTCCCATGGCCGTGACGCCCGAGTTTCAGAAGCAGGGCGTGGGCTCGGAGCTGCTGCGTTTCGCCCTGCGGCAGGATTCCATCCGGAACCGGACCCTCTTCGTCCTGGGCGCGCCCGCCTACTACAGCCGCTTCGGCTTCGAGCCCTGCGCCGCGCCCCTGTGCCCCTTCGACCGGAACAACGCCCACTTCCTATGCCTTCGAAACGAGACCGCCGAAAGCTTCAGTGTCGGGTACGAGCCCGAGTTCCTCACCTCCGCCGCGCCGCCCGCAGCGTCGAAGCCTCCCAAGCCCAAGAGGAAGAAACGCCGCTAGCTCGGCATCCCCGATCACGAAAATCGCCGCCCTTCATCCAGCGGTCGACGAAGGGCGCCGATTGCTTTTACGCGGCCCGCTTTCAACAAAAAAATCGGCTCTCCTTGCAGAGAGCCGATCATGAGTCACGAATTCAGATGGATGAGCGGTCGGGGTTCCGGGGTCAAGGGAAAGAGGTCGGCTCTGTTCAGCTTCCTCGGTGAGAAATTCCCTATGCCGGGTTTGCCCCCTCGGCACCCGGACGCGCCTGAGGCTGCGGCTCAGTACCGGCCGAACTCCTCATCGTCCAGGGCGATGAACCGGGCCGACCGGAGCCCATCGATGACAGGTACGCCGGAGGGTGTCCCGGTCTTCCTCGGGGCGCCAAGGGCTGCGAGGGGCGCCGTCCGGTTCTTCAGACGGAAGCGGCCGAGCATGTTCTGAAGCTCCTCCGCCTGGACGGAGAGCTCTTCGCTGGAGGCGGCGCTCTGGTGGGCGTTGGCGGCATTTTGCTGGATGACCTGATCGATCTGGGTGAGCCCCTGGTTGATCTGATTGATCCCCAGGGACTGCTCGCTGCTGGCCGTCGCGATCTCCGAGACCAGATCCGAAACCTTGCCGGCGCCGGCCACGATCCCCTTGAGGGCCGCCGCAGTCTTCTCGGCGATCTCGCTGCCGTGACGCGTCTTCTGCGCCGAACGCTCGATGAGATCGGCCGTCTCCTTGGCTGCCCGGGCGCTGCGCGCCGCCAGGTTGCGCACTTCCTCGGCCACCACGGCGAAGCCCTTGCCGTGCTGGCCGGCCCGGGCCGCCTCCACGGCGGCGTTCAAGGCCAGCAGGTTGGTCTGGAAGGCGATCTCGTCGATGACCTTGATGATCTTGGAGATGTCCTGTCCCGAGCGGTCGATCTCGTTCATGGCCGAGACCATCTCGCCCATGAGCTTGCTGCCGCGGGCGGCCGCATTCTTCGCGCCGTTGGAGAGGCCGTCGGCCTGGGCGGCGTTTTCGGCGTTCTGCTGCGTCCGGGTGGCCAGCTGGGACATGGAGGCGGTGATCTGCTCCAGGGAAGAGGCCGACTCCGTCGCCCCCTGGGAGAGGGTCTGGCTGGCGCCGGACACCTGGGAAGAGCCGGTGCCCACCTGCTCCACGGAGAACTGCACCTGGCCGAACAGGCTGTTGAGGCTTGCGGTCATCTGCCTCAGGGCGCCGCCCAGACGGTCGCGCTCCGAAGCGAGGGGCACCTCCACCTCCAGGTTTCCGGCCGCGATCTCCTCGGCGACCCGAGCCGACTTCTCCAGGCTCTCGGCCATGGCGTCGAGGGCGCCGGAGAGCGCTCCGACCTCGTCGGCGCTCGAGAACGCCAGGCGGTGGGAGAAGTCCCCGCCGCGGATCTCCTCGGCCAGTTTCGCCGCGGCCCGGATGGGGCGGGCGATGCCGCCGGCGGCCAGCCACATCACGGCCATGACCGCCAGGGTGATGCCAAGTCCGGCCCCCGCCTGCCAGAGGGTACTGCTGTGGCTGCGCTCGGTGAGGGCGGCGTCCAGGGCCCGGGCCTCGGCCAGGACCACGTTCTGGGGAACCCGGATGAGCACCGACCAGGGCTTGCCCGTTCGCCCCAGTTCGATGGGGGCGAAGGCCAGGGCCATGCCCGAGGCGTCCTCCATGGCGGCCTGGGCCTTGCCGGCCTTTATGGTCGCCAGAGCCGACTCCCAGCCCTGAGGGAGGAGGGTCTTGAAATGCCGGCCGATGAGTTCGGGGCGCTCGCTGTGGGCCACCACCAGCCCCATGTGACTGATGATGGCCACCTCCCCCTGCCCCTCCATGAGGGAGCGGTCCACCTTCTCGCTGAGCTCCTGAACGAAGGAGAGGTCATAGTCAGGGCGCTTCTCTGCTGCAGCGAGGCGACGCGCTCCAGGCTGAACGCCCGGGTCCGGTGGGCCGAGACCAGGCTCAGCGCGACCAGTGAACCGGCGGTCAGCAGCAGGCAGAATCCGGCGATGGCCGCAATCTTTCCTTGGATGGTTCTGAATTTCATAAGCCCTCACCTTTCCTAACGAATGCCGATTTCCACCTCGCCTTGCCGCGAGCTGACAGAAGCCAGGACATGCCAGCTTCACCCCGGCTCTCGGACCGCGGGTCGAGGGGGGGGCTTCATGGGGACTGCGCATTTCAGCAAGATTTCTACCGCCGGCAAGAGCCGCAGAGCGTCC
>Ga0214472_10002348_pt1 | contig 20496 bp, 15 predicted proteins | sample RVTome_6_FD_207662 | JGI IMG/M metagenome (GOLD analysis project Ga0214472, IMG submission 207662) | Soil microbial communities from uranium-contaminated site in the Upper Colorado River Basin, Wyoming, United States - RVT140D175 | ecosystem: Environmental > Terrestrial > Soil > Contaminated >...
TATCACCAAAATGAGTAGCAATCCATCAGGTTCTTCAACACCTTTTTTTGAACGTATTGAGTTTGGTGGATATAATCACGGAGCAGCATTCAATGGTTCTACTTGGTATCTCTGGATTGATAACCTCTATGTGGGTACAACAGAAAAAGGTGGGACATCTACTACTCCTACGCCTGAGCCTGCACCCGAGCCAGTAGCTTCTCCAAAAGCTCCGGCGGGTTTCAAGGAGAACTTTTGATTTGAATGCTGTGGCTGGACTGTTTTCGGCCCAGGGCGAAGAGCAAGGCTCCTGCCTGTCAGAGACCACACATACTTAGCTTCCTAAAGATTTTTATAACTAGGAAATATCATAAGTAGTAGTTTTTGAGAAAGTTCCTCATAAAAAGAAAGCCCAGGGTAACACGTCAGTTACACTGGGCTTTCTTTGTTTCATGATGATGACGGCGTCTGGGAGTTTTATGACGCTATCAAAAATGCGCATGTTAAAGAATCCATTCATATGAAGCAACATCCATAAACCGAATTAGGCACCGCTATTTCCAGTCCACTTTAGTCCATCTCTTCTGATAACCCACCGTAAGTGCAATAATCGGCACATCAGCATATCTCTCACAAAATTTAATTGAAGCGTCCGCAACGTCTTATCCAAAACGGTAAAACGGGAAAATCTCCAGATGGCCAGGCTTGATAGGCCATGGAATTGCCTTAGCGAACTGTATGGGAAATGATTGCACCTTGTCAGCTCATTTTTGCACTGCTTTACATGATATACATCATAGTAAAATTTTGTATCTCTCTTATCTATTTTGAATTACATCGAAATAATAAAAAACGTTCTCTTGGTGCAATCATTGCTAAAGCTTTCGAAGTTTGTGTAATTTGTTCAGCTGATATTTCATGATGAGTTATAAAAAGAAGGTAAATCAAGCCGGCTAATAAATGCAATCAGTTGAAAATAAATCATTTAAATTAAACAGGAGGATGTGTTGTGATACTATTGCAACGATTAGATGCGACTATGACATTATTCAATTACCTTAGAATCATATTTGTAACCATTATATTTAGTTTATCAAGCTATCAATTTTCATGGGCGGCGCAAGCGAATTTTTCCTGGCTGCCGAACGATAAATCCGACGGTACTGTCGGATATATTCTTCATTATGGTAAATCATCACGAAATTACACGGAATCGGTCGATGTTGGCTCTCCTGCTCCAGTTAATGGGCGTATATATGCCGGCGTCTCCACACTGGAGGCAGAACAAACTTATTTCTTTACGGTGACTGCATATAATGCCGAAGGAAACGAGAGTTCGTATCCGAATGAAGTTAAATGCGCCACTCCTGGTGACCTGAATCCCGAGTTTGCCCTTCGCATCAATGCTGGAGGTGGTAAATACGCTGACAGCAATGGAGATGTGTGGTCTGCAGATTTCGGTTACAATGCTGGGAATAAGTCATCAACAACTACCGCCATAGGTGGCACCGTCGATGATGCTCTATTTCAGACACAACGTTGGGATGCTAACGGTGGCGAGGAGCTTAAATATAGCTTTGATGTTCCCAATGGCGATTATGTAGTGAATCTTTATTTTGCAGAAGTTTATAGCGGGGCCTTTTATTCGGGTGGCAGACAGTTTGATATACTACTTGGAGGTTCCACTGCTGAATATAAGATGGATATCTATGATGAAGCCGGAAAAAATACAGCTCATATGAAGAGCTACGAAGTTAGTGTTATAGATGGAAAACTTAATTTGGAATTTCTGCACGGTATTGAAAATCCAACCATCTCGGCGATTGAAATAGTATCTTTTGCAGTGAAGGATCCGGAGCCGGAACCTGCGCCTGAAAAAAGAGAAGATACTGAAGCTGGCTTTGTTCTACTGGTCAATGCTGGAGGTGGAAAGTATACAGACGGCAATGGTGATGTATGGTCAGCGGATTACGGTTACAACACCGGTAATAAATCTTCAAAATCTGTTGCCATCAGCGGTACTGAGGATGATATCCTGTTTCAGACACAACGCTGGGATAGTAATTCAGGTGAGGAACTTAATTATAGCTTTGATGTTCCCAACGGTGATTATGTAGTGAACCTCTATTTTGCAGAAAATTACACTGGAGCCCATCGTCAAGGTGCCCGAGTGTTTGATATCCTTCTTGAAGGTTATAATGTTGAGAGTAAATTCGATATCTACAGTGTGGCCGGAGCGAATGAGGCTCACATGAGAAGTTACGAGGTTAGCGTTGTAGATGGCCAAATTAATATGGAGTTTCTCCATGGTGTCGAGAATCCAACTATCTCGGCTATCGAAGTATTCAATTATTAATCTCCTGCGTTTTTTACTGGGGTAGCAAGCTTTTTTTGTTGGCAAAATCTAACATCGTGGGTTCCATTTTGACGACCTGGCAATGGAAACTGATCGATACTGCGGCCCGACCATTCAGTTACAACTTGAAAATGCCATGCTCCTACCTGTCATTTCCATCTTTGTTTGACATGACAGGTAGGGAAGTTTTACCAGGTCGTCAGTAAAAATCTCTGCCCAAAATTTCTAACATTCACTCCAAAAGGAGGCCAATATAATGACAATTGGGTCTGGGAATTCCGAGGAATGCTTGTTCATTTGGGAGGCTGGCAGGTCAGAACTTGACAGCTGCAGTAGGCTGTCGTGCTTGTAGGTCGAGATTGAGCATAATGAGAAGCTTTGTTTATATAGTTCTTCACCATAATAATTTTGGTGAATCGACTCAATCAATATTATCATGGTTAAAAGATAATATTGAAAAAGAAAAATCTATATGAAGGTTAGTTTATGCAACGGATAATTTTATTGGTAATTTGTTCGGTTCTTTTACCACTACATGTTTCTGCAAAAGAAATAGTAAATAATAACTTTAATAGTGGCTCTTGGGCTGGGATGGCAAAAGGTTCTTATTGGACCATTCAGCAAACCGGAGGCGTAGGTAATTCACCTGCAGCTAGACTTGAATACTCTGTTGCTGGTACAGCCGGCAAAGCACTTGTCCAGAATGTCAGTGCTTATAAATCCAATCAATACTGGATTGAGATGGACGTTAAAATGCAAAACCAGGTATCTGGAGGGGGTAAGTTTATCAAATTTTTTGGTAGCAATTCTACTCATAGCCAAAACAATATGACCCTGCAATTAGACTATTATGGTAACGTACAAAAAGAAGTCTGCTACAATCAAGACACGCTTTGTACAGCACGATACACTGGTGGGAATCGCGGATCATGTGATGCCACTCACGTCTTCAGTTCCAGTGCTATTGATATGCGCGGTGGCAATTGGGGGCGCTACAAAGCTTGGGTTAAACGTGCCGACCCTGGCGCGAGCAACGGTGAAGTAAAAATATGGTGGAACGGCAACCTAAGGGCTCATATCACCAAAATGAGTAGCAATCCATCAGGTTCTTCAACACCTTTTTTTGAACGTATTGAGTTTGGTGGATATAATCACGGAGCAGCATTCAATGGTTCTACTTGGTATCTCTGGATTGATAATCTCTATATGGGTACAACAGAAAAAGGTGGAACATCTACCCCTGCTCCTGCCCCTGAGCCAACACCTGAGCCTGCACCCCAACCAGTGGCTTCGCCGAATTCTCCGGCGGATTTCAAGCAGAATTTTTGATTTGAAAAGTTAGATTGTTGTCGGACCATGTCAAGCAGTGAACGTGGAGTGAGTAAGACTTTTGCCTGTCAGAGACCACACGTACCCAACTCTTAAGTTTTTATCACAAGGCAATCTCAATTAGTAGTAATTTAAAGCTCCTCACAAAGAGAAAGCCCATTGTAACATGTCAGTTACAATGGGCTTTCTTTATTTCATAATGAAAATATGATGATTGATTTTCCGAATGCTTTGTCCTAATTTTCAATAATGTCTTCTCAGTAAAGAATAATGCCGGTGCTGAAGAATCCTTTCGTTCGAAGTAACCTCGTACATCAAGGTAGGCTTAAGGGAAAAATGAACTCGCTTCGTAATCCTTTATGACCATTTTGATTTCGGATTATAACGTCTGGGGCAAAAGAGTGGTACTTCTAGAAGGCGTAAATTGAAGTACGCAGGCGTAGCTGTAAGTCTTTCGCTCACTAGGAATCTTGGAATGTAATAACTATCGGTGCAATGGCGTAACGTCCTGTTGTTAAGACAGAAGCCGTAACGATAACCACAACGGGCGAGAAGTACGCCTTCTTTCTCATTATAGCTGGCGTTTGGGTAGCAAAAACTATCCACTTCCACTTGCAGTTTTTCCGTGATGGTCTTTTTAGAACGACGCAGTTCGCTTTCGATTAAATTCTCAGGCAAACCCTTAAGAATGGTGTGGTTGTGAGTATGTGAACCAAATTTGACACCATATTTCAGCATCTCTCTAGACTCATCCCAACTCATTATGTACCCTTGCAAGGGAGTATTGCTCAGTTCGAGACGCTTGTAGCAATCATTTATCCGTTGCTGCCGTTCAACCTCGCTGACAAATTTTAATTTATCGATCCAGCCTTCGACCATTTCCATAACATTCACTTTATAGGCTCGTTTGTCAAATCCCGTCCCGGGCCAGTAGTCAATTAGAGCTTTTTGCACCTGTATCTCAGTATGGTTATTTAAAAAATGTCGGATTTTGGTCGAAATGTCCTCTGGCCAAAATAAGGTTCCATTATTAACAGCATTGGTAGCGAGGAAAATGACTGCGGGAACTTGATGGTTTTTAAGTATAGGGAATGCTTGTTCATAGTTGTCCTTCCATCCATCATCAAAGGTAAGTGCAAACCAAGGTCGATCATTTGGTAGATCTGTGTTAAGTATACGGGCAAAGTCGACTATTTCCCCTATACTGCGCATCCATTGGATCTGTTGGACAAATCGTTTAGGAGAAATCCACATCGCATTATGTGCTCCATCAGCTTTAGCCTGTTGTTCTGTTATTACCCGATGATAAGCAAAAATATAGCGATCCTTTCGTGCGGTTAATTTCTGATCAAGGTCCGTGACTACTCCTAATCCTTGGGCTAGTTTTTGTTTGAGGGCAAAGATCGACATTTACAGCTCCTGAAAAATCAGCATATTCAAATAATATCGACTCAAATAATATTGACGAGAATGGATTATAATGTGATTGGCGTCAACATAGCTATTTTAACAAATGAAAACATCCTGATACCTTGAGATCATAGCCGACAAGCTGAAATTTTCAGTCACTTTTCTATGAGCTAAAGTGCAAATATTTTCCACAAATTTCTTGTTTTCCATCAATTGAATGATTGAAGCTGCAATCTGTTCTTCATCGCAATCAACAATTATTCCGTTTTGCCCATTGATAACAAATTCTTCAGGTCCACCGCTTCGGGTAACAATCACTGGTACATTACAGGCCATAGCTTCTATTGTGGAAATCGAAAAACCTTCCGACACGGATGGCAAAACAAAAATAGTGAGATTGTTGATCACCATGGATGCATCTCCACGAAATCCGAGAAAAATAAAGTGTTCTGTAAGATGTAGTTTTGCACGTAAACGGAGCAAATCTTCAAACAGTTTGCCTGAACCTTCGCCAACAATAACAAATTTGCAATCTGGATATTTTTTTCTAACCAGTTCGGCAGCTTTAAGAAAAATGTGATATCCCTTTGCCGGTCGGATGTTTCCAACTGCTCCGACCAAAATATGGTCACTTCTTAGACCAAGTTCTTTTCGGATACTATCGTCATATTTCGGCAGGAAAACAGAGGTGTCAACCCCATTGTAAATAGTTATCGATTTTGTTGCCGAAAAGCCATATTTCTGGATGAAGCTTGTACGTAGTTTTTCCGAGACAAAAATAATTTTCTTTGATCCCAAGTTAATAACACGGCTTTTAATCGCGATCATGCGATCATTAGAGCTGGAATCGACAAATCCATGAAAAGTCGAAATTACAGGAATGCGGCATATTAAGCCCGCAATACAGCAATAGAGGTTTGAGCCCAGTAAATGCGATTGTATAACATTTATATTATAATCCCTTATGATGCGGATCAGGGAAAGAAGATATTTAAAGTTAAAACCTCCGCTAGACTGAATGAAGATCGGCTCCAGGCCCCTTTTTCTGAGAGTATCGCAAACCCAGCCTGGGCCAGCAATTGCAACAAATGATTCGAAGCGCTTAGGGTCCAGTCCACTGGCAAGATTTATGAAAACAGTTTCCGCTCCTCCTGGTCCTGCAGTATCAATGGTATGAAGAACCCTGATCATTGCGGTGCCCGTATTGCATCTCGAGCATAGTTACGACTTTCCAGCAGGAAAGGTTTTATGTCCCCCCAATTAAATACATCAAAAGAACTGTTTTTTTCACATGTCCTTAGAAAATCGAATACCGACTGCCATTTGGAAGGTGCTCCCGGTGGGAGTTTCAAGGTTTCGTCGCTGTATTTCAGGCGAGCAATTAAGTGATCAAGTGTTCCGTAAAACCATTTCAATTTATGGCCCACTCGATAATGCCCAACAGTCTGCAATTCAAGCTTTTGTTGAAGTTGATCAAGAAGAAGGGCTGGGAAGTCAACATCGCAGGTTATTGCCAGCTGAAGCGAACCCCAAAATCTACCATTTATTTCCATCAGTTTTGCTTTGCCGTCCCGGACGTCACGCTTGAATTCCACCATAGCCACCCCCGTCCAGCCAACCGATGATAGTAATTTATGCGAAGCTTCCACCATATCTGCATCAAGCGGTACACTTTCACAAACGACACTAACTCCACCAGCGGGCGGTTTTTCTCTCAGGCGTCGATGTGAAAAGAGAGCCAAATGGTGATTGGTATCATAGAGGGTAAAAAGTCCGGTACCTTCACCAATAATTCGTTCTTGTATCATAGACGGGAAGCAAAGTGCTTCTTTTGTGGCATATAAGTTTTCTAATTCGTCCTGGGAGTAAGCATAATTAACTCCTCCGGAGATAAATCCTTTCTTAGTCTGAATCCGGGACAACGCAGGTTTAACCACTACAGGATAACAATCTATTTCTCTGACTCTTGCTGCAAGATCATCAGGCCCATTGAGGTATAATGTCTTGGGGATAGCTACTCCAATGTCTTCGGCACGTTTAAAAAGTGAAACTTTATCCGAAATCAGAGACATTTTCTCAGCAGTAGGGCAGGCAATGATACATGGGAGGAGATCTTCGCTGAGTGGGTTAAGGAGATAAATCGATTGCTCCGTCATAGGGATTAAAATTTGTATATCTTCTTTTGCCACAATTTCAGCAATGGCTGAAGAATAGTCTTTTCCGGCATGAAAAGGATCAGGAGTTTGATATGCTTTTTCACAGTATCGTGAGCTTGAAGATAGATTTGGCAAATCTTTGCCGGTAACAACCACACGACAGCCTTTTTTCCCCAGTGAGCGAGTTACTGCCAAAGTAGATCTACCCTCACCATCGGTAACTAGAACATTTATCATATTTGTTGACACTTTTGAACAGAGTTACATGGATTTCTTCTGTTTGCACAGTCAATTCCACATATTGTTGAAGATACTAATCGAAACAGATTCTCTGATTCCTAATGATAACGAGGCATTTTGCATAATAGAGCAACATTGTTATGCACCAGCCATTGTCAAGCTATTTTACAACCCCTGTGCTGGCGATTCTGAATAAAGCATCGGTCCTTGCTATATAGTACAGGGTGTATAAAAAAACATACTGTGGAAAAAATTTGAATTGCTTGAATTGAAAACATCTGAAAATCGCCGTTACTCCAGGGATGAAAAGTATAAGGGCCAGAATTATCCAAAAATATTGCTCTCTATTGGACAGAATGGAGGAAGGCATTAAAAGTATTGCGACAAGGCAACACAAAACAAAACAAAAAGTCAGGATAAGGGGTTTGTCGAACCAGAAAACTCTGAAGGTTCCGAACATACCCATCCCATGCCATCTCTGTTTTTTGTAAAAATTAAGTAAATTTTTAGGATTTCCAAGATGAATGGCTATAATTGCCGGATCTTCCCATACCAAAAAGGCATTGGACCTCAATCGCCAGCAAAATTCAGCATCTTCACCTGTTATCAAACCTTCATCAAAACCACCAGCTTGAATAAAAATGTCTCTTTTAACTGCCAGATTACCGGAGTTGATATATTTTACTTCTCCGGATGATTCTCTGCGCTGAGAAAACCATACCATTTCGATCCAGTGAGGATGTTCCGGAAGAGAATATTTCGCTCCAGTGGCAGCAACATTGGGAACTCTAAGGGAATGAATAACCTTATGACGCCAACCAGGTTTGATAACGCAATCAGCATCAATAAAACCCAGAATATCCCCGCTGGCGACCCTGGCACCTTCGTTTCTCAATCCAGCGACAGAAGTATCAGGTTTTTCAAGCAAAAGTACGTTTGATAAAGATTTTACAATAGCAATTGTTTTGTCAGTCGATCCATTATCTACAACAATTAATTGATCACCTTGAATCATTTCTTTAAAAATCGATTCAAGACATAGTCGAATTGTCGATTCTTCATTCTTGGCGGGGACAACAAAGCTAATTTTTTCATTATCCATGATTTCGTCTGAAACTAATTTGAGTTTTTCTTAATCACAGCTGTCTTTCAAGCGATGACAGGCCGGTTATGGATAAGCATGGTATCTATCGGAGAAGAGTGTGAACGTTGGAATAATGTATCAAGAAAGATCTTCATCATTGCCAAGTCAACACCAAGGTATTATTCGACCCAAGGCTTGATCAACCAGACGATATGCTCGTCTGAACTCTTTTTCCCCCCAACCGTAGGGATCGGCAATATTGCAGAAAAGACAGTATGGGAATGGCGCAAATCTACGTAATAATATAATATTTTCTTTTTTTCCGGGGTAGCGTTGAAGCAGACGCTTATATTGCCAATATTCCATTGGCAATATAAGATCTGCGTCTTCGATATCACATTCGTCAAGCCTTTTGGCCCTTCTTTCGGCAACTGAGCACGAGAATTCAGCAGCTACAGAAACGGAATCCTGCGGAGGGAACTGCCCTTGGTCAGCATCTATCCCGCAGGAATCAATGTGCACCTTATTATGGTGAAGAAGGAATTTCAAGCGATGCTCAGCAAAAGCACTTCTGCATACATTTCCCTTACAGACAAATATTACCCTGGAAAGCTTCTTGTTCAGCAATGGTGAGTTGCTAAAGAAGGAATTTCCTGAACCAGTGTAATACTCAAGTGAATCAATAATATTACGGATAAATCCTTTACAGTTTCTTTTGAGGATATTTGGAATGAGTTCCTTTATTTTGCGAATCATAAGGTGTCACATGAAAATATAATTATAATCGGTTAATTATATCCATTGCTGTTGCGCATTGCCGGGACAATCCGATCCTGAACTTCAGTGACTGATGGACTCGTGAATTTTTTCTGTGCCGCAGTATATAAACAGGTTGTCAGGGCGCAGTGGATCCAGAAAAAAGGGTAATAAAGAACTGTAACGAAAAAACCACTCCCAATAAAACCAAGCAGGGCCGCATCAAAACCATAGGACATGATTGCAAGAAATTGATCCTCTTTTCCGTGACTCAACTTCCGAACCTTTCTTGTATTTGCAAAGCAGGCCAGAATCATAAACACAAAGATAATTAACCCTGTATATCCCAGTTCGGTAACGCATTGTAAAAAAATATTATGGAGCAGTTTACTCCCTTCGACTTCGATCTGATACTTTCGAGGATAATATTCGCTCCAGGCCTCAAAGCCAACTCCGAGCACAGGGTATTTTTGTAGCGCATCCAAGCCGTCGTTCCAGCGATCAATACGATGGAGGGATGTTCTGTCTGATCCAGCCACTTCAAATCTCTTTTTGGATTCCTCGGGAATGGACATAATGGTTAAGGTGGCTACCACAGATAGTACTATCGAACCAATTAAAAAGAGTCGAAGCCTGATAATCAACGGGCGAATACCTGCAAAAGCTAATCCAACCAAAGCTCCTCTGGAAGACGAGGCTACAGCCGTGCCAATGCCGGTAAAAGGCATGAGAAGGAAAAAGAGGAGTTTAGTCTTTGACATAAACCTATACGTGGCAAAGATAAAGGCAATCGCAATCGGCACATAGATGCACATCTGGATGCCGACTTCTCCTGAGTTATGAAACCATCCCGGCGCACCGGTTACTCCCCATGATGAGTACGAAAACCCTCTCTTTAACCATGACAAAAAGCCGTGCTGGGACATCTTCAACGAGTAGATAAGAAATGACAACAGAAAGATAAAAAAACGTTTCTCATTTTTGATTATTAAAACAATTAAAAAATAAATTATGAACCAGTCAAAAAAAACACGCAATTTCGAGAAAGAAATGAGAGGATACTGACTGAAAGAGCTTGATAGCAGTACGACTAACCCATAGCACACAATGAGCTTATTCAGTTTATTCGGTTGAGCTTTAAAATCACCACTCAAAAACAAAACCAATCCCGACAAAAACAAAATAATGGGAACCCAAGGGACTATGTCAAGAGAAGGATAAATGGATTGGGGGCGGACATACTCAAAAAAAAGATACATACAAATAAATATAAATGCCCAGCCCTCCTCACGTATCGTAGCGATAATCTTGCGAATGTTTATTGCATATAGTCCCTCCATGACAACCTATCCTATACCTAGTTCATGCATATAAACTTTCTCTACCTGCCGGGCGTATCTTTCTTTGGTAAACAAAGCTGTTACTCTGTCGAGACCATCACGGCCCATGGTTTCCGCAAGAGGTTTTTCTGCTAAAATGCGCAGTACCGAGTTTGCCATATTTTTTATGTCACCTGGTTCAACAAGAAACCCTGTCTGTCCATCTATCACTATGTCAAGTGGACCTCCCATTTTTGTCGCCACAATCGGTTTGCCCATGGCCATTCCTTCAATGAGTACCATACCAAAAGGCTCGGGCTTTATTGAAGCATGGACTATGACATCCATCAGTTGCATAATAGCCGGGACATCTTTTCTATAGCCTGTTAAGATGATATGGTTGTCCAGCCCATAGTGAGTTATGAGCTCTCTGACTTCTTTGATGTACGCTTTATCGCCATCAGAAAAATCACCAACAATAAATCCCTTGGCTTTTGGTAACGACTGGAAAACGAGAGCCGCAGCCCGGACAAATTCCCTAATCCCTTTCCACTCAATTACGCGGCCAAAAATCCCGAACAGTTTTTCCTGATCACCAAGATTAAACTCTTTTCGCAAATAGTCACAGGAAATATTTTTGTCGAAGTCATTTATGTCAATTGCATCATGAATTATAACAATATTATCTTCCCGGACAGCCAAGCGGGACAAGTTATCTTTTATTGCCCCTGAAATTGCAATATGCGAATTGATTAACTTTGCATACAGTTTAGTAACCTTGTCCACTTCTTCAAAATCACGCAGATGGGCAACGCATGGGACCTTGAGAAATTTGGCAGCTAGAATCCCAGCCAGCTGGCTCCCCATTATGTTATTCAGGTGAACAAGGCGGACTTTGTATTGTTGACCAATTTTATAGTATCGAACAGCTTCGGGTACTGTAATAAATATCAGCCAATACAGGAAACGTATTCGGTTAATACACTTTAAGCCAACACCGGAGTTGAACAACCTGTATCTGGTTATTCGTTTGTAGATATGATTATGCACCCAAGGCAGTTTGATCTTTACATGATGCCATTGCACAAAAGCAAACTTTTGACGTAAGAAATCTTCTGGTTGGGATGTAACGAGTATTGGCGTAAATTTTGACTTATCTATACCTCTTAATAAATAGAGCAAACTGTTGATTGCGCCGCCAAATGTGTATGTGTTGTCAAGAAAAAGTACTGGTATTTTATCTGGTTTCTGCATTGGCAATATGATCTTCGAGGGAAGAGTGACGGGTTAGCATCTAATAAAAAATCAAGAAGACGCCATTCTGTTCAAACGTGGCTCCCCTTTAAAGACGCCGCAGTACTTCAGCGCTATATTGTTATATTTTAGTTGGTTGAAGCGTTGGATGGTGATTTTCTTGAAAAAGATGTAGCAAATTTCCCCATTGAATGCAAGTATGAATTTGCTAATATCTACGCCTGACGCGGGGTTCTCCCAGAAGTTTTTAGTGATAAACAGTGAGTTTTTTGACTGAGTACCCTTCAGCAAATCGGATGTGAAATCAGCTTTTCCATGGAAGTAACACTACGGTAATTCAGAAAGAGTCAATTCAAAGAATGGCGGTGAAGAGATGAGGGTGATGATGCTGGCCTCCGGCGATCTCTGGGCTGGAGCTGAAGTCATGGTGTATCAGCTTGCCTCTGGATTTGTTACTATGCCGGAGATTAAACTTTGTGTTGTCTTGTTAAACGATGAAAGACTTGCAAAAGAGCTTAGAAAACTTGGGATTGAGGTCCACGTCATTGCTGAATCCCAAAATTCTTTCCTGTCAATAGCCCGTATTTTGAATGAATTAGTAGCGATTTATTCTCCTGACATCATTCATTCCCATCGATACAAAGAGAACGTGCTCGCCTTGCTGACGAAAAAGGTAAATCGGAGGATTCGTCTAATCTCAACCCAGCACGGAATGCCTGAGCTTGCAGGAAAGGATCAAGGTATTTCGGCAAGATTACGTGCCTGGCTGTTCTTTCGGCTATTATCCTCTTTTTTTGACAGGACAGTTTTGGTTTCCGAGGAGATGAGCCGATCTTTGGTAGGCTCCTTCGGTTTCAGCTCTGAAAATGTCAACGTAATTCATAATGGTATAAATCTCCCTGATAAATGTACTCAACAGAGCAATAAAATAATAACCCAAAAAAGAATCACTGTGGGTTCCGCGGGCCGCTTTTCTCCCGTCAAGGATTTTTCCCTGCTGGTGGAGAGTGCCAAAATGGTAATTGCGCAAAACCATATGGTAGATTTTGTGCTCGCCGGCGATGGCCCGGAGCGGCTTATGCTTGAGGAAAAAGTCAGGGATGCTGGTATTCAGGATCATTTTATATTTTTAGGGCACCAAAATGATATGGATGCATTTTACAATAAGATTGATATCTACATAAACACATCCGTCCATGAAGGTATTCCCATGAGCGTGCTGGAGGCCATGTCGCACCAATTACCTGTGATCGTGCCGAAGGTAGGAGGTTTTGTGGAGATAGTTGAAGATGGCGTCCATGGCTATCTGGTTGACAACAGAAATCCATTGATGTTCGCCGACAGATGCATTGAGTTATTGTCCGACAAGAAGAAGCGGCGGCGGATGGCAGAGGCGGCCCGACAACGGGTGATGGATAATTTTTCCAGGGAAACCATGGCCAACCAATATTATCAGCTCTATCAGCAATTACTGAACTCTACTTGAATTATTTGAATTATTAACTCTAATTTTTGGAGAAAAACGGATTTGTGCCGGAAACAAAATCAGAATGTTTCAATTATTGATGGCGTCGACTGTTGTCAGTCATTACATTGATCCGTTCATATATTGATATACCGGCTGATTTTCGATATGTTGGCGATATTTATGACATCGGTAATGTCAGTCCCATTGAGCGGCAATAGGTGGAATTGTGGAGTTATTGACATATCCTGATCAAAACTTAAGGGTTCAATATGCTGATATTTTTTTTCTGGTCATTTTTTTTCTTGATGTTCTGGGCGTATTTTGGGTATCCAATTTCTTTATCTCTGATAAAATTAGCCAGGCACAAAAGGGTACGGAAAGGGCCTTGTGATGCCTCTGTGACGCTTATTATCACAGCATATAATGAGGAAAAGCGAATTCGGGAAAAATTGGAAAATTCGTTGGCCCTGGAATATCCAAAGGACAAACTGCAGATCCTCGTTGCCTCTGATGGATCCACCGATGCTACAAATGAAATTGTCCGTTCCTATGCAGACAAAGGGGTTGAGCTGCTGAAGGTGGTTACTCGCGGGGGCAAGGAAAATGCTCAGAAAGAAGCAGTGGGATGTGCCCAGGGGGATGTGATTATATTTTCCGATGTGGCGACAATTTTGGAACCTCGCGGTGTACAGGAAATCGTTAGTAACTTTGCCGATCCGTCCGTGGGCTGCGTGAGCAGTGAAGATCGCCTGATTGATCAGAATGGCAATCCGGGGGGGGAAGGTTTTTACGTGCGTTATGAGATGTGGCTGCGTCGCCTGGAGTCGGAAGTGAACTCGCTTGTAGGATTGAGCGGTTCTTTTTTTGCGGCACGTCGGGAAGTATGCCGGGATTTTTCAGGGGCGGAACAGAGTGACTTCAGGACCTTGCTCAACAGTATGCAACTTGGCTTGCGAGGAGTCAGTGACCCTGAGGCTATTGGGAGTTATCTCGATATCGCGGATGAAAAACACGAATTTCAGCGTAAGGTGCGAACCGTACTGCGTGGGTTGACGGTCTTTTTTAAGCACCTTGAGTTCTTGAATATTTTTAAATACGGTTTATTTTCCTATCAGCTTTTCTGTCATAAGCTGCTGCGTTGGTTAGTACCGTTTTTTCTCATAGTCGTGTTTATCACTAATGTCATTTTAGCAGCGTCCTCGTTGTTTTTTCTCTTGTTACTCTGTGGCCAATTACTTTTTTATATAATTGGGATTTTTGGCTGGCTTACACAGTCACTGCGCGGAGTATTAAAAATCCCTATGTTTTTTCTGGTTGTAAATTTCGCTATAGCGGTGGCCTGGCGGCAATACATAACAGGAAAACGGATCGTTCTGTGGACGCCGTCGCAAAGATAGTCGATTGATAGTTCTATATTTGACGCAAACCATTGAAGACCTGGTTAGTTTCATAATCAAAAAAAATATGTAGACTGCAATCTTGATAGATAAGGAGACTCTCAGTGCTTATGTTTGGAGGAATATGGTTAGGACAGGTAAGAAACCTGAATGTCGTAAAATCCAATCGTCGGTTCGCTAAGTTAAGTAGAGCAAACTAGCTGGAGTAGCACAGCAAGTGCAGTCGTATGTCAAAATGACATGAAAATCAGCCGTAAGGAACAGCAGCCGCATGAAAGAAATCGATGAAGGTACAATTTATAGAGACAGAATTGCCGAGAGTCGTAGATCGCCTTTACGCACCTATATGGATTTTACTGTTGGCGACGTTGGTCTTGCCCGGTTTATTCTTTACGAGCTATTAACATGCCTGCTTGGCCCTTTACCCGGAGGTATTGGCTTTTTTCTTAGAAAACTTATGTATCCCCGAATTTTTAAACGAATCGGAAAAGGGTTGGTTATCGGGCGCAACGTAGTAATACGGCACCCCAATAAGATCGAAATTGGTAACAACGTAACAATTGATGACAATTGTTTGATAGACGCGCGCGGTGCCGGATCAGAAGGACTGACGCTGGAAGACGAAGTTATTATCAATCGAAACTGTATGGTTCAGGCTAAATCCGGGCCTATACGGTTCGGTTCACGAGCGAGTCTTGGTTGCAATTCGGTAATTGTCTCTTTATCGGGGGTGGATATTGGTGATTCAGTGCTCGCTGCCGGGGGGGTTTACATAAGTGCCGGTGGTTATAATTTTGAAAATCCTGAAGCTCCGGTGATGGATCAAGGAGCTTACACCAAAGGTCCAATTCGTATAGGGGCAAAATCATGGCTGGGAACCTGCTCGGTTGTACTGGACGGCATCACTATCGGGGAAGGAGCTGTAATTGGTGCCGGATCGGTTGTTACAAAAGATATCGGCCATCATAGCATTGCCGTGGGTGTGCCGGCCAAAGTCGTGCGCGATAGGGCTACCCATTCCGGTGATGGTAATTAAATTTTTTCAACTAACAACAAAAAAATTTTAGCCGCTTTTTTCGAGTAGAGCTTACAGCAGCGATCCCAAATCCTCAGCGATCGACCGGTTGATGAATCGTTCGACTATAACGCTATCTATCTTTCTTCTTTTGCCTGCCTGCATCTTACCTGTTTTTGTTCAGGCCCTTTGAGGGCATATAAACCATTCCGCCGAAGTGAAATGGTGCCCTGACCTTAGCTATCTGTGGATAACTGTGGATAAACAGCTTCAATTCGCATGGGTTGCATAAGTCCTCGAATTCATTTCCTTATGGAAATAGTAATGCGTTGCCAATGAAAATATTTCGGATTGGCGGAAACTATCATTGCCTGATACAAAAAAACACCGGAAAAGCGGAAGGGCAGATATGAATCATCGCACGAGTATTGCTAATATTTCAAATATTGTTTGTAATAACAGAATCATAATGTCATGTTCACCTGCATGGAGCATAATTTGCATATCTCGGAGTGGATCTAGGGTATCGCGTGTATCGGGAAAGAAGCTTATGTCTAAAAATTTAAATAATGATATTAGATAAATGGGAAATAACGGATTAGAAAATTTTAGGGCGCTTGATTCCTCTGAAGAATATGATGTTTGCATTATTGGATCAGGCCCTTCCGGGACAGTTCTTGCAAAGACATTAGTGAAAAATGGCGTCCGTACTTTGATGCTGGATGCCGGCAAGGATCTTTTTAGCTGGATATTTGATTCCAGAATGAAAAAGATGGCAAATTTTGAGGTTTCCGGAAATGCTGATTATCCGGTTACCAATACCCGCGGCTTTCTTTTAGGGGGGACATCGAATTTCTGGACTGGGCGGTGCGAACGTTTCCATCCTTCGGATTTTGAAAAAAATCCTTATACGCCGTCCGAAAATCCATGGCCGATCACTTATGACGAGCTGGATCCATATTATGAAAAAGTAGAAGAAATGCTAAGAGTACGAGGCGGCGAACGCTCTTCATACACGCCTAAGCGAAACAAACCAATGCCCCTCTCCTCAAAACTGGATATATCTTATCTTAAGAACATTTTTGGAGATATTGGTGTTATCGTTGACGATTCACCGACGGCTACACCCAAAAAAGCAATAAGGTTTTTTAAGTTCCAGAAAGAGATACTGCCCGAATTTAAATCTTCACCAAATCTAACATTGATTCTAGGCGTATCCGCAACGCGATTGCTGACGGATTCCAGCGGAAAAATTGTTGGTGCGGAAGTCCGATCGTTAGATGGAGTAAAGAAAACCGCACGGGCGAAGGTTTTTGTCGTTGCGGCAGGTGGCTTGGCAACACCACGACTGTTGCTTCTTTCGAAATCCGAAAAATTCCCCAATGGTATTGGGAATGCATATGATCGGGTTGGACGAGGCTTTAATGAACATCCTGCTATAAATTTTTACGCACAGGTCCCCAATCAATGGGGCACTATTTACCCAAGCAATAAGATTGGCAGAACTCATCAATTCTATAACCATTTCAGATCAGATGGATTAGGAAGTATATTACCGGTTTTCAGGCAGTCCTGGATTTTGCCACATCATAACATGCCGCTTACTTTTAAAAACATTCCCCGGAACACATTAGCAATTTTCAAACGATTTATTAAAGCCACCCTTTACATTGGAATAGTCATTGAAATGAAAATTTCCGATTCCAACCGGATTGTGCTTTCAGACAAACTGAAGGATATTTATGGTGATCCATTGGCACATTTGATTTTGAACTACGGTGATGAAGATGTCGAACTCCTGAATCGCAGTCGGGAATTAATTCGAAAATGGTATGGCCAAATAGGGGCATCTAATATTCATGAAGCGCAGATTACTTTTTCACGCCATCATCAGGGGACCTGTAGGATGGGAGATAACCCAAAAACAAGCGTCGTAGATAAGAACTTGCAGGTACACGAAACTCCGAATTTATATCTGTGTGGTTCCGAAGTGTTTGTAACTGGTGGGTCCATGCAACCATGTTTGACTTTAGCAGCACTGGCCAGTCGTTTAGGGGACCATTTGGTGACAAGATTTAGAGAAGGATCCATCCAAAACTGAGGATGTGCTAACCCGCATTTCTTAAAGAAGGCATGCTATCTCTTAATTTATTATGAAAAATCAAAAAGACAAAGGAAAACCGTTATTATTTACATTGAAGCTGATAGTGACTCTTGCGCTTTCCGTTATCATTCTATGGAATGTTGATTGGAACGAGATTTGGATGGCTATTAAAAATGCAAATACAATCTTGATAGGGGTCATATTTATCCTAATGGTTTTCAATGTCTTTAACAGTGCCCTTAAGTGGAAAATATTGCTATCTATTCACAACATTTATTTCCATTTCAACCAACTATACAAGTACTATTTTACGGCTGTTTTTTTTAACAATTTTCTTCCCAGTACTGTAGGCGGTGATGGTTATCGAATATATAAGACTTATAAAAATCCCCATTCAAAAAGTGGGGCTGTTCTTGCGGTATTGATGGAAAGGATTACCGGACTCTTAGCACTTCTGTTACTGGGGTATATTGGGACAATAGTTGTCTATGTAAAAAGTGGAGATGAGATTGCCCGCATTGGATTGATAATTGGATCAATAGGGTTAGGAATATTCATGATATCCCTTTTTGCCTTTAATTTGAAACGAAACCTATTTTGTGAACTAACAGGAAAATGTTTGCCCAAAAAATTTAGACCGGCTATCGCCCATATTCAGGATTATTATGACAAGCCATCAAAAACAGTATTAGTTCTTGCGCTTTCACTTTTCTTTCAGTTCGTTTTGCTATGCAACCGGCTACTTCTTGTTGTAGCTGTGGGGGAATCATTATCCGTCTTTCAATTGGCAATAGCAATTACAGCCAGCACTGTAATTGCATTGGTCCCTATTTCCCTTAACGGGATAGGTTTACTTGATGGATCATTTATATACCTGTTGGTCCATTTCGGTATTGGTTATGAACAAGCGTTGCTCGTTATGGTTTTGATAAGAGCATTGGCAATCCCTCTGAGCCTCTTTGGAGGTATATTCTACTTCCTGGATAAACGATCTTTTAAAAATGATGATTGTAATCATCAAGAAGTTCAAACGGTTTAATGAAAATATTTTACAATTCTTTTGTTTTTGCAGTTGCTGTAATTTGGGGAACAATGTTTGCCGTGTTTATTGTCAGCTGCAAAAACGGAACATCAACGGATAATAAGCAGCACAGTGAGTACCTCGAAGAGATTGGCGGGATGCGGGTAAGCAATCTTAAGAAAGCCGCTGATTATGCGGAAGGATCAGGTGTAATTATCAGAGGCGCGGAAGTGTCTTACCAATGGGGCGACACTGATAAAATTTATAAGATTAAAGGGGTGGCTGATTTTGTTGAAAAATCAGCCGATTCTGAAAATTTATCAGTCAAACTGAATTTTCAGAATCAGTACCTGGAAGTTTTAAATAATAGCCGAACGACTTGGTGGAATAACCTTGACGGCAAGATGGCTAAAGTTCCAAGTGATGCATTATGGTCTTGGGAACCTAACAATAGCCTTATCGCCATTATCCCAAGTCTGGATATCCTGATTGCCGGAGTGGGGAAATCATCAAAAGACAATTGGGTTACCGATAACATAAGGAAATTAGAAATATTTTTTGGTTATATCGTTGATTCCGTAAATTTTGGTTCTCCTTATCCAAATAGTTCGGCCATCTCCAATATTAAATGGGATCCTCGGGAAAACATCGTTAGAAAAGGGGTCGGTAGTGATAACTGGCCGCTCACTTGGGGTGACGATAATAATATTTATACCGCCTTTGGGGACGGATACGGGTTTGAGCCAAGACTTCAGTCGAAGGTTAGCCTGGGGCTCGCCAAAATTTCTGGAACCCCGCCAAATATTTTGGGTTCCAATATACAATTGCCCAACCAAATACACGGAAACGGTAAGTCGGGAAAAAAAGCGAGTGGTTTATTGATGGTCGACGGGGTCCTTTTGTTATGGGTGCGAAACGCAAATGAAAAAGGAGAGGGATCCCAATTGGCATGGTCGTCTGATCATGGAAAAACATTGCAATGGTGTGAATGGACTTTTGACCAGCTAGGTTATTGTACATTTATAAATTATGGTAAAGATTATATTGGTGCTCGGGACAACTATATCTACTCCGTTTCCCATAATAGCCCAAGCGCTTACCAACGCGCAGACAGCTTTGTGATGATGCGGGTACCAATTGATAAAGTGCTGACACGCAATGCCTATGAGTTTTTCAAGGGATTGGATGAAAAAAACAATCCGGTTTGGACGACTAACATTGAAGAAAGAGGAGCGGTCTTTGCTGATGAAGGGCGGTGTTATCGATCGGGTATTAGTTATAACTCACCATTAAAACGCTATTTTTGGTGGCAAGCCAAATTTCAGGATGGAATCGATGGGCGTTTCCAATCGAAAAGTTTCGGGATATTTGATGCCCCTGACCCTTGGGGACCTTGGTCTACGGTATACTTTACGGAGAGTTGGGATGTTGCAACAGGCGAAACCGGTAGCTTTCCCACTAAATGGATGAGTGATAACGGGCTGACGATGCACCTTGCTTTTTCCGGAAATGATTCATTTTCAGTCCGAAAAGCAACGCTGAAGCTTTCTTCAATAAAATAAAGTTATGAAAAAGTGTGTAATTCTAATACAAATGTTTTTTAGGTGA
>Ga0214472_10002349_pt1 | contig 20492 bp, 21 predicted proteins | sample RVTome_6_FD_207662 | JGI IMG/M metagenome (GOLD analysis project Ga0214472, IMG submission 207662) | Soil microbial communities from uranium-contaminated site in the Upper Colorado River Basin, Wyoming, United States - RVT140D175 | ecosystem: Environmental > Terrestrial > Soil > Contaminated >...
TGATCTGTCCTGCGTTGACCGCGACCGCGAGGTCGGCGAGCGTCGTGTCCTCGGTCTCGCCTGAGCGGTGCGATATCACGCAGGTGTACCGGGCCCGCTTGGCCATCTCTATAGCGTTCAGCGTCTCGGTCAGCGTGCCTATCTGGTTGAACTTGATCAGTATGGAGTTGGCGACGCCCTGGGCGATGCCCTTCTTCAGTATATCGGTGTTGGTGACGAAGATGTCGTCGCCGACTATCTGGACCTTGTCGCCGAGCGCCTCGGTGAGCATCTTCCAGCCCGCCCAGTCGCCCTCGCCCATGCCGTCCTCGATGGACACTATCGGGTACCTGGAAACCCAGTCCTCGTAGAACCTTACCATGTCCTCGGAGCTATGCTTCGAACCGTCCGACTTCTTGAACACGTACCCGGACTTTTCGTGGAACTCGCTCGACGCTGCGTCGAGCGCTATCATCACGTCCTTGCCCGCCTTGTAGCCCGCCTTCTCTATACCCTCGATGACCGACTCTATCGCCTCCTCGTTGGAGCGGACGTTTGGCGCGAACCCGCCCTCGTCGCCAACGGAAGTGTTGTACCCCTTCTTTTTCAGCACGGCCTTCAGGTTGTGGAACACCTCGGCGCCCATCCTTACCGCATCCGCTATGTTCTTTGCCTTTACAGGCATTACCATGAACTCCTGGATGTCCACGTTGTTGTCGGCGTGCGCGCCGCCGTTCAGTATGTTCATCATCGGCACCGGCAGCTCCCTCGCGTTCACGCCGCCGACGTAGCGGTACAGCGGGAGCCCGCACTCCTCGGCTGAGGCCTTGGCGAGCGCGAGCGACACTCCCAGTATGGCGTTCGCGCCCAGCTTGCCCTTGTTGGGGGTGCCGTCCAGGTCGACCATCAGCCTGTCGAGGAATGCCTGCTCCGTGGACTCGAGCCCGAGGATGTGCGGCCCTATCTCGTCGTTCACGTTCAGGACCGCCTTGGTCACGCCCTTCCCCAGGTACTGTTTCTTGTTGCCGTCCCTGAGCTCGAGCGCCTCACGCTTGCCAGTGGACGCCCCGGATGGCACGGCCGCGCGGCCCATCGCGCCGCTGTCGAGCGTTACGTCCACCTCTATCGTAGGGTTACCCCTCGAGTCCAGTATCTGCCTGGCGTTTACGTCTATTATCTCGCCCATGACCACTCCTTTCGACCGCATGAATTATCGGATAAAAACTGAAAATCATTATTCAACCGGGTACGAATTACCGGCCTGCACATTCTCAGGACGTTCCCGGCTCAGGAAGTGATGAACTTCTCGCCCTCCCTCGCAAGCTCCATCAGGTCGTCCGCCGAGCCCGCCTCGACATAAAGCCTTACGACCGGCTCGGTGCCCGAAAGCCGCATCAGGAGCCAACTGCCGTCATCGAGCACGAACTTGTGGCCGTCCAGCGTGACGGTCTTGACGACCTTCCTGCCCGCGAACTCGGTCAGGCCCGCGGCGAGCTTCATCCTGAGCCCGGACTTCAGCTCCTCGGTCAGCGTGATGTTCACCCTGCGGGTAAGGACCTTGCCGGTCTTCTCGAACAGCCTGTCGAGCTGTTTCCTGAGCGGCATGCCCTCGGAGCAGACCATCTCCAGCGCGAGCAGGCAAGCGAGTATTCCGTCCTTCTCCGGGACGTGCCCCTTTATGGTCAGCCCCGCGCTCTCCTCGCCGCCTATCACTATCTTGTCCTTGGCTATAAGCTCGCCTATGAACTTGAACCCGACAGGGGTCTCGTACACCTCCCTGCCGTGCAGCGCGGCGACCCTGTCTATCAGGTGGGTCGTAGCCACGCTCCTGGCCACCCCGCCCTCGAAGTGGCGCACGCGTATCAGGTAGTCGAGCGCGAGCGCGATCATCTCGTTCGGCGTAATGAACTCGCCGTCCTCGTCGATTATCCCGAAACGGTCGGCGTCTCCGTCCGTGGCAAGCCCTATGGTGTAGCCGCCGTCCACCACCACGCGGGAAAGCTCCTCGAGGTACTCCTCGGCAGGCTCCGGGCGGTGGCCGCCGAAATACGGGTCTCGCCTGTCGTGAAGGACGGTCACGTCGAGCCCGATGCCCTTCAGTATTGCGTCCAGGTACCCGCGCGCAGTCCCGTAAAGCGGGTCGATGGCCACCCTCGGCGACTTCTGCTCTATGAGCGATACGTCTATCTTGTTCTTCAGGTCCTCTATGTAAGGCCTGACCATCCCGGCCTCCTCGATCAGGCCCTTTGCCCTCGCCTCCTCGTACGGCATGACGGACGGCGCTGTCTTGCCCATCATAGCGTTGGCCCTGTCTTCTATATCCTTTGTCGTCTCCGGGAGCGCGGGCCCGCCCCAGTCCGGGGAGAACTTTATGCCGCTGTACTCCGGCGGGTTGTGGCTCGCGGTTATGTTCAGCCCGGCAGCAACCCCGCGCCTCAGTATCTCGAAGGATATCACGGGCGTGGGCGCGTTCCTGTTCGATATCCATGTCCTTATGCCGTTGCCCGCGAGCACTTCGGCGGCGACCTTCGCGAACTCATCGGACATGAACCTGGTGTCGTACCCGATTACCGCGCCCTTGCCGGCCTTGCCTTCCGCCTTCAGGTGGTCCGCTATGGCCTGCGTCACCACCCTTATGTTTTCGAACGTGAACTCGTCTGATATAACCGCGCGCCAGCCGGATGTTCCGAACTTGATCGTGGCCATTGATTACCCCTTGTACATAAATATCGGGGGCCTGGCAACATGCCCCCTGAACATCCTTAAAGATTTATCACAATTCCGTACCCAAGGCAACTTTAAAAAGGAAAAGGCGGCACCGGACAAACGCCGCGTGCCGCCTGTAATCGCCTTGTTCCGGCCTACTTCTTCACCGGCGGGACGTGGATGGCCATCCCGTGCACGTCCTCCATCGCCTCCATGACGCTCTCGGCGAGTGTCGGGTGCGCGTGTATCGTCTCGGCCACCTGTTTCACGGTCGCGCCCAAGGCCATCGCCACCGCGGCCTCGTGTACGAAGTCGGTCGCGTGCGCGCCCATTATGTGCACGCCAAGCACCTTGTCGGTCCCGGCGTCCGCCACGACCTTTACCATGCCGGCAAGCTCGTTCATCGCCTGCGCCTTGCCTAGGCCCCGCATCTGGAAATGCCCGGTCTTGACCTTAATACCCTTCGCCTCGGCCTCGTGCTCGCGCAAGCCCACGCTCCCTATCTCCGGGAGCGTGAATATCCCGGCCGGTACGACGGTGTAGTCCATCTTCTTCTTGTTCCCGTGCAGTATGTTCTCGACCGCGACAAGGCCCTCGGCGGACGCGACGTGCGCGAGCATTATCCCGCCTATTACGTCGCCTATCGCGTATACGCCCGGCACGTTGGTCTCCAGGTATTCGTTGACGAGTATCTCGCCGCGCCTGCCCTGCCCCACGCCCGCCTTGTCGAGCCCAAGCCCCTGCGTGTTCAGCGCGCGGCCTATCGAGACCAGCACCTGGTCGGACACTATCTCCTTGCCGTCGTCCATCGCGGACGTCACCGTGCCGTCCGCGTTGACGGTCACCTTGTCTATTTTCGCCCCGGTGATGAGCTTTATCTTCTTCTTCTTAAGCTCCCTTGCCATCAGGTCGGATATCTCGACGTCCTCGGTGGAAAGGCACCTGGGGAGAAGCTCGACCATCGTGACCTCTTCGGCTCCGAGGCCCTTGAATATGCACGCGAACTCGCAGCCGATGACGCCCGCGCCGACGATGAGGAGCCTTTTGGGCACCTGGCTGAAGCAGAGCGCGTCGTCGCTCGATATTATCTTCTCATGGTCGAACGGGAATGTCGGTATCTCCGCGGGCCTCGACCCGGTCGCTATTATCACCTTGTCCGCGGTGACGGTCAGCTTGTCGCCGCCCGCCTTCGGGGTGACTTCGACCGTGTTTTTGTCCACGAACGCGCCCCTGCCCTCGATAAGCTCTATGCCGTGCGCCTTGAAGAGGCCCCTGATGCCCTTTACGAGCGTGCCTATAACCTTGGCCTCGCGGTCCATTATCTTCGGGACGTTCACGGTCGCAGTGCCGTCTATGTCTATGCCGAAGCTCGCGGCCTCTTTTATCTTCTCGTAGACCTCGGTCGTGGCGACCAGCGTCTTTGTCGGGATGCAGCCCCTGTTCAGGCACGTCCCGCCGACCTCGGTGTCCTCTATCACCGTCACGCTCGCGCCCAACTGGGCCGCGCGTATCGCCGCAACGTACCCCCCCGGTCCCGAGCCTATTATCGCTATCCTTGTCTGTGACATTGTGGAGCCTCCATATACAAATACAAAAAATCATGGGGAGCGTACGCTCCCCATGTGTACCATGCAAACTTTTCCCGGTCAGGCGTCCAACGGCCCTGTGGAGGCCGGCGACGCGGGTGTCGTGGAGCTACTTGTTGGCTTCGACGAACTTCTCGTACTCGGCCGCGTTCATCAGGGACTCGAGCTCGGATGAGTCGTCCATGTTTATCTCGACGATCCAGCCCTTCTCGTATGGGTCCTCGTTGATGGTCTCGGGCGCGTCCTCGAGCTCGGCGTTGACCTTTGTGATGGTTCCGGAAACCGGGCTGATGACAGTGGACGTCGCCTTGGTGGACTCGATCTCGCCTATCTCGCTGTCCGCCTCGACTTGGCTGTCCACGTCGGGCAGGTCCATGAACACTATGTCGCCAAGCGAGTCCTGGGCATACCCGGTGATGCCTATAGTAGCCTTGTTTCCGGACACCCTGACCCAGGAGTGCTCTTTGTGGTATTTCAGGTCTTCGGGGTTCATTTCTTTCTCCTCCTTAGTAATGGAAAAATCCCAGTTGATGTCTTTAAAGAAAACGGCTCATGATAGCGTATGGCTTAATTCCTTGTCAAGCCAAAAAAACCCTGTTCCCAAAGAGCGGCCCCGGCCTTCAGCATGCCCGCCCTGCCCCGCTTCGCGCCGGGTATATAAGGCAGCGTAAACACGCGGTCTATGCCCGAAAGCTCTTTTATTACCGCGGGGTTCGTATCCTCCGCAACTCCCGGCTTTGCCCTGACCGCATGACTTAATACTATACCATGTATTTTCAACCCACGCGAGCGCGCGGCCTCCACGGTCAGAAGCGTATGGTTAATCGTCCCCAGCCCCGTCCGCCCCACTATCAGGACCGGAAGGCCCAGGCCGGCCGCTAAGTCTATGAACAAGTACTTCCCGTGGATGGGCGTCATCAGCCCGCCCGCGCCCTCGACCAGCATGGTCTCGTGCTCCCTCGCGAGCGCGCGGTATATCTTGACGAGCATCCTGGTGTCTATCTTCTTGCCAGCCCTGTCGGCGGCGACCGCTGGCGCGAGCGGTTCGGAGAAACAGTACGGGCAGACCGCGCCCAGCACGTCGTCGGTCCTGCACGCGGTCATAAGGAGCCCCGCGTCGGCAGGGAACAGCTCGCCGCCCTTCGTGCGGCAGCCTGTCTCGGCGGGCTTCATGACGCCCACGTCCACGCCCTGGGCGTGCAGGTACGCGGCAATACCCGCCGCGACGACGGTCTTGCCGACGCCGGTGTCTGTGCCGGTGATGAAGAGAGAGGGTATATTCAACGTGTTTAGCTTTCCAGCCATGCATCGGTGACGACACGATAACGAGCCAAAATATCTTCTCGACCAGATAGTTTTTGATCGGAAAGTAACTGATAAGCGCGGTTAAAGGCTTGACTTAATTCATCGTGACTTAATTCGGCGCAAAAAACAGAAAAGAAATCCAATAAATCTACAACAGCAAGATCAAATGGCAGACGCTTGACAAAATCAATAAGGCATTTTGCTGGATGCAATTCTGTATCGTTGCGAACATTTGCCGCGAAGATAATGTACTTAGAGAGTTTACCTTTTAATAGTTTCTTCCTAAAATCAGCAAGGCGGTTCTTCCAATCGCTCCTAACAGTAACTTCATAAGCGGCCACAAGTTCGCCGTCTCTGAATTCCTCAATGTCGCCTGTAGTTCCATCATATTTATCGGACGCATGTGGATGATGCGTAGTAATTTTATGACCAAAACGCTTTCGGTGAACCTCAAGAAAAGCGGCTACAAGGAACTGCTGAATATGCCCTTCAGATGGTATGGAAATAAGTAACTCACACAAATTAAGGCTTCTTGCGTATGATAAATATGTAGCAGGCAGCGGTGGTAACGCTTGCGGGATTACTCGGGATACTTGCAACTGCCATATGATATGGTTTAGAAGAGTTTTTCTTTCGGAGATAGAGAGTTTCTCTAACCCTGCCAGGAACGGAGTAAAACGAATATCCTTTGAAAGATCAAATACCCGGACTGCGCCTTTCCAGCCAAGATTTTCAGCGAATGCTGTAATGTTTTTATGGAATGTCACATGCCGAAATGATAGTTCTACCGCCAGTTTCTTGTCTCCATATTGCCCTCGCACACCAATAGGAATAGATTTAAAATCCCAATCTTTATCAACTACTGCGTAAGCTGCAAAGAAAACACACGCAAGACGAACACTCCCTCCATGCATTTCTGCATGACTGTCAAAAAGCTTTTTAATAGGGATTGATGCCGGTTTTCCGAGGACTTTACCATTAGCCAACTGGTCAAGACGTTCTATAATTAAATTAACCGCGCATTCAACTTTATCATTTCTCATAATACGAACTCGCCTTGTAATGTCCCCACACCAAGCCTCGGTTCAACAAAACTAAGCAAACTGGAGCGACCGTTTAATTGAAAATATATAGAGCGTGATAAAACGAATGATAAATCAGGCGGGACTGCATCGCCAACTTGAGTATATTGCGAAGACCGTTTTCCAGAGAACTTCATATCTTTTGGAAAAGTCTGGATAATTGCACATTCTTCAATACTTAAGCGTCTAGCCCCAGGAACGGTACCCTCTCTTGGCACCCCTCCGCTTCGCAAATGTGCATTATACTCAGGTGCCACATTTAGGGTATCAATCCAATGCGTCTTGTATCCTCCCGAGGACGCTAGGATTGTATGGCAAGCTCCATTAGGGTCAATAGGGCGTCCCCCACCATTATAAATATGGCCGGCATATGGGCTTGGGCGTAGATCGGGATATTTGGCATATTTTACAGGGCAATTTGGAGCTTCGCCGATTGGTTTATTCCCCAGCACCTTTAAGGCTGGAACATGCGGCGATGCTGTGCCATGACCGTGGCTTGGGGCTGGAAAGCGAAGCTGCATTTTACGTGAACCTATAACGAAAAGCCTCCTTCTCTTTTGAGGAATACCGTAATCTGCCGCATTAAGAATCGCCCAATTTAGTCGAAAACCATATTCGGATAATTTAACTAATACCGAATCAAAGTAAGGACGTGTTTCTTTCATCAACAAACCCGGAACATTCTCCATTATAAATGATTCCGGTTGTGTTTCCCTAAGACAGCGTAAAAATTCTGGAATCATATCGCGAGAATCTGCATTAGCTTTACGAAGGCCACCGATAGAGAACGGCTGACATGGTGGACCACCAGCAACAAGGTCTATTTTGCCGCGAAACTGCGCAAAAGAAACAGCCCTAGCATCTACATTGAGATGAACGGCATCTGAATCGTGAGATACATAGGTATCCATTGCATCGCTATTTATCTCAACGCATGCAACAACTTTATAACCTGCGCGCCTAAGTCCAAGAGAAAGACCTCCAGCACCAGAAAAAAGGTCTATTACATTCATTCTTTAATGCTCCTCGCTACTCGACCGCCACGTATTCCGCAAATGAATTGGACTCCGGCACCGGCAGGCCGTCCTCTACAAGCCCGCGCACATGCATGTCCACGGCCTCGCGCATCATCTTTTCCGCCTCTTCCTTAGTAGAGCCGGTGGCGACGCATCCAGGCAGGTCTGGCGAGTAGGCCGAATAGTTGCCGTCTGCCTTTTCTATTACCACAAGAAAGCGATGCATACTATTTATCCTCCTTTAACTGCGCCTGTTTATAGATGCTGCTCAGCGTGCCGGGCGCCAAGTCATCGTTGGGATGGCCAGCGATTGTCACCCTGCCGGGTTTGGACGGATGCTTGTACTGCCTGTGGCTGCCTCTGGTCACGAGCAGATACCAGCCCTCGGCTTCCAGTGTTTTTATAATATCACGCACTTTCACGGCAATCAAACCTTTTTGCAAGAATGTAAACCTGCGGCAAGGACAAGAGATAGCCCCTCACTCCCCCAGATACGCCTTCCTGATCCGCTCGTCTTCGAGCAGCGCCTTCGAGCTTCCGGATAGCGTAATCGTGCCGGTCTCTATGACGTACGCCCGGTGCGCGAGCCGAAGCGCCGCGTTCGCGTTCTGCTCGACCAGGAGCACGGTCACGCCGCGCTCGTTTATGTCCTTTATTATCCTGAATATCTTGGAGACGACAATAGGCGCAAGCCCAAGCGACGGCTCGTCGAGTAAAAGAAGTTCCGGGTTCGACATCAGCGCGCGTCCGATCGCGAGCATCTGCTGCTCGCCGCCGGAGAGGGTACCGCCCGGCTGGGCGTTTCGCTCCCGGAGCACCGGGAAGAGTCCGTACACCTCCTTGATGCCGGACTCTATGCGCGCCTTGTCACGGACGGTGAACGCTCCCATCTCCAGGTTCTCCCGGACGGTCAGCCGGGAGAATATCCTGCGGCCTTCCGGCACCTGGCAGATGCCCATGCCTACTATCTCGTGCGCGGGCATGCCGTCTATCCTCTTGCCCTTGTATGTAACACTCCCGCCTTGCGGCCTGTTGACGCCGCTTATGGTCATGAGCGTGGTGGACTTGCCCGCGCCGTTCGCCCCCAGGAGTGATACTATCTCGCCCTTCTCGACCGCGAGCGATACGCCCTTCAGCGCCTGTATCGGGCCGTAGAATGCCCTGACACCGTTCAGCTCAAGCATGCGCCGCCTCTTTGCCGAGGTACGCCTCTATGACCTGCGGGTCTCTCTGCACCTCGTCCGGCCTCCCCTCCGCTATCTTCACCCCGTGGTCGAGCACGACCACGCGGTCCGATATCCCCATCACGACCTTCATGTCGTGCTCTATGAGGAGTACCGAGATGCCGTTGTCCCTTATCTTCAGTATAAGCTCGTTCAGGGAGGCGGACTCGTGCGGGTTCATACCGGCGGCGGGTTCGTCCAGAAGGAGCAGCCGGGGTTTAGCGCCCAGCGCGCGCGCTATCTCGAGCCTCCGCTGGCCGCCGTACGACAGGTTCCTCGCCCACTCGTTCATCACGGAGGTCAGCCCGACGAACTCGATAAGCGAAACGGCGGTCTCGACGAGCCTCTGCTCCTCGGCACGGACGGAAGAAGGCCGGAATATTGCTCCCGTCACGCCCGCATTGGAGCGGCAGTGCTGGCCGACAAGCACGTTCTCGATTGCTGTCATGCCCGCGAAAAGCCTAATGTTCTGGAAAGTACGCGCCATCCCGAGCGCTGTTATCTGGTGCGCGGTGAGTTTTGTGATGTTCTTCTCTTCGAAGGATATAGTGCCTTCGGTTGGGGTGACGACCCCGGTGATGCAGTTGAAGAGCGACGTCTTGCCTGCCCCGTTAGGGCCTATCAGCCCGACGACCTCGCCCATTCCCACGTGGAGGTGTATGTCCTCGAGGGCCCGGAGGCCCCCGAAGCGCATCGTCACGCTGTTCACGGACAGGAGCCTGCCGGACATATTCAGCCTTCCAGGGGCGGGTTTATCATGAAGTTGCCCGGCTCGGACACCTGGCCGCGCACCTTCACCCTCCTGCCCTCTACACGCAGCCTCCCCTCGGCATACAGCCTGACCGCCTCAGGGTATATCCTGTGCTCCTGCACGAGTATCCTTGCCGCGAGCGAGCCCTCGTCGTCGTCCGGGAGGACCGGCACCACCGCCTGTATTATTATCGGGCCGGTGTCCATCCCGCCGTCCACGAAATGGACGGTGCATCCGGAAAACCTTGCGCCGTAATCGACCGCCTTCTTCTGTACGTGGAGCCCGGGGAACGACGGCAGGAGCGCCGGGTGGATGTTGATCATCCTGTTCTCGTACGCCTCGACCAGCGCCATGCTGACAATCCGCATGTACCCCGCCAGCAGCACAAGCTCTACGTCGTGCGCCCTCAGCCTTTCGAGGATGGCCCTGTCGTAGTCCTCGCGCCTCCTGCGGTCTTTTTTATCGACATGCTCGGCCGGTATGCCCGCAAGCCTCGCCCGTTCGAGCGCGTACGCTCCCGCGTTGTCGCTCAATACGACAGCAATCTCAGCGTTAATCTTACCTGCCTTCACCGCATCCATTATGGCCTGAAGGTTAGAGCCGCCGCCGGATGCGAGCACGCCTATCCTCACTTTACTGTCAGTCAACGTAATCCACCCCGGGCGCGCCCTCTGTTATCTCACCGATAACAAGGGCGTCCTCTCCAAGCTTCCTCGCGGCTTTTACGAACTCGCCCGCATCCTTGGCATCGACAACCGCTATCATCCCCATGCCCATGTTGAAGTCCCGGTACATCTCGTCCGTGTCTATTCCGGCCCTTTCCTGCATGAACCTGAATATAGGGCCGGGGAGCCATCGGTTCCTCTTCACGAGCGCGCGGCAGCCCTCCGGCAGGACCCTCGGCAGGTTGTCAGTTATGCCGCCGCCGGTTATGTGGGCAAGCCCCTTGATATCGAACTCCTCGATGAGCGAGAGGACCGTCTTGACGTATATCCTGGTCGGCCGGAGAAGTTCCTCGCCCACCGTCCCGCCAAGCTCCGGAACGCGGCTGTCAACCTGCAGCCCGAGCTCGTCGAAAAATACCTTCCGTGCAAGCGAGTAGCCGTTCGAGTGCAGCCCGGACGACGCGAACCCGACGAGCGCGTCGCCGGGCGATATGGTGGAGCCGTCTATTATCTCCTGCCTGTCCACCGCCCCTACCGCGAAACCCGCAAGGTCGTACTCGCCCTCGGAGTAAAAGCCGGGCATCTCCGCGGTCTCACCCCCGATCAGGGCGCAGCCCGCCTGCCTGCACCCTTCGGCTATCCCGGCTACTATGTCCGCCTGCTTTTCCGGCAGGAGTTTCCCGGTCGCCATGTAGTCGAGGAAGAAGAGCGGCTCCGCGCCGGTTACGACGATGTCGTTCACGCACATCGCGACGAGGTCTATACCGACGGTATCGTGCTTGTCGGCCATGAACGCGACCTTTAGCTTCGTGCCTACCCCGTCGGTTCCGGACACAAGGACCGGGTCTACGTATTTGCCGGCCTTGAGGTTGAAGAGCCCGCCGAAACCGCCGAGGTCGCCCAGCACCTCCGGCCTGAACGTGCTCCTGACCTGTGGCCTGATAAGCTCAACAAACCTCTCGCCCGCGTCTATGTCTACGCCCGCGGACTTGTACGTCAGCTTCTTCTTCATCGTTCACCTTATCGCATGTATTTGTGTATTGGGGCCGGGGACCGCGGGCATTCGCCAGGCACGGGATTTAAGGCCGGGGCTGACAGCCTGCGCCCGCACTTTCGCCATGATAACCGAGCGGGGCCTTTATGTCAATAAGCTACATCCGGGTAATTGCCAGCCCGCCCCTGGGGACGGAAACGTCCGCGACGATACTCGCATCGGCGATGCCCAGCGCGTCCTTCAGCCTGTCGATGTTTACCTTCCTGATACCGAGAAACTCAGAGAGCTCGACCGGGTGCACGCTGAACCCTACGCTCGAGGAAGGCCCGTGTCCCGCTTCCGTACGTGCAGCGTCGAGCATCCGCCTGAACGCAAGCTCGGAGGCCACCATATGCCCGAACGACGGGTGGTACGGCCCGGCCAGGACCGCGGCCTCGAGTTCCGCCGTGGGCTGGAGCCCGGTCCTGACCACCTTTATGCCCGCCGCCCTGAAGAGGAGCACGGCATCGGCGCACAGCTGGACGGCCTCGTCGAGGCCGAGCGGCGTGTAGCCGCCCCTTCTGTACAGCGCTTCGAGCGGGGCGCCCCTGACCACGAGCACAGGGTAGACCCTGACGAAGCCGGGCCCGAGCCCTATGACCCGCTCCACAGTCCGCATGAACCCGTCCGGTGTGTCGCCGGGTAGCCCCGCCATCACCTGAAGCCCCAGTTCCATCCCGGCCTCTTTCACCGCGCGCGAGGCGGAAACCGTATCGGCCGAGACATGCCCCCTGGCCGAAGCCCTGAGCACTTTGTCGTCCATGGACTGCACGCCAAGCTCCACGACACGGACGCCTCGCACATGGAGGAATTCCGCGACGGCATCGTCCATGCAGTCCGGCCTTGTCGACAGCCTGACATGCCGGGCATACCCAAGACCCACCAGCCCGCCTGCCACGGCGAGGTAAGACTCCTGGACAGCCAGGGGGAGGCAGGTGAAGCTCCCGCCGTAGAACGCTATGACCGCGTGCGGGGTGTCCGGGCCGAGCCGGGACCGGAGCGAGCGGCCCATCTCTTCAGGCGCCGGGGCCGAATATTTTCCTGTAATAGTGTTCTGGTTGCAGAATACGCAGTTGTGCGTGCAGCCGCTGTGCGGGATGAATACCGGTACGATGAGTTCTTTTGAGTGGTTCATGGTGAAAAAGCAGTGTGGGCCATCAGGCGCCCATCAGCCGCCGTTCAGGCTTTCGAGCGCGGCCCTGGCGGCGTTCTGCTCCGCCTCCTTCTTGCTCCTGCCGGAACCTGCACCGAGCGGCCTTCCGCCCGCGGTAATCTCGACCTCGAACACCTTTTCGTGGTCCGGGCCGTGCTCGCCAACGACGTTGTATACGGGGAGCATCCCAAAGCTGCTCTGACAGTATTCCTGAAGCTCGGTCTTGGAGTCGAAGCTCTGGCCGGTATCAATCAACTCCCTGATGTCCGGTTCGAACTCCCTCTGTATGAACCCGTAAGCGGCGTCCATACCCCCGTCCAGATATATGGCGGCGATTACCGCCTCGACCGCGTTGGCAAGGAGCGAACTTTTGTCGCGGCCGCCGGTCTGTTCCTCTCCCTTTCCAAGCAGGAGGTGCGAACCGAAACCGAGCTTCCTGGCTACGCCTGCGAGGTTGACCTCGCTCACTATCATCGAGCGGAGCCTGGACATCTCGCCCTCCGGGCTTTCCGGGCAAAGCCGCATCAGTATGTCGCTGACGACAAAGTCGAGGACCGTATCGCCCAGAAACTCCAGCCGTTCGTTGTGCTCGAACCCCCCGCCCCTGTTTTCGTTTGAGTAGGACTTGTGGGTAAGCGCCTGCACCAGCAACGCTGGAACTTCAAACGCGTAGCCGAGCCTTGGAACGAGCTCCATTTTGTCCCCACAATGCATTTACGGCTCTACCCCGCGTACCGTTTGAATATAAGGCATGCGTTCGTGCCGCCGAAACCGAAGGAGTTGGAGAGGACCGCGTCCACTTTAACGTCCCTTGCGGTGTTCGGGACGTAGTCCAGGTCGCACTCGGCGTCCGGCTCCTCGTAGTTTATGGTCGGGGGCACCTTGTTCTCGAGTATCGCCATGACCGAGGCCACCGCCTCTACCCCGCCGGCAGCGCCGAGCAGATGGCCGGTCATCGACTTTGTGGAGCTTACCGGGACCTTGTATGCGTGGCCGCCCAGGACGGACTTGATGGCCATCGTCTCGAACTCGTCGTTGAACTTCGTGGAGGTGCCGTGCGCGTTTATATAGCTTATTTCTTCCGGGTTCAGCCTTGCGTCGTCCATCGCCATCTTTATGCAGCGTGCCGCGCCTTCCCCGTTCGGGGCCGGAGTCGTGATGTGGTACGCGTCTCCCGTAAGGCCGTAACCGGCCACCTCGGCCAGTATGTTCGCGCCCCTGGCCTTCGCGGACTCGAGCTCTTCGAGCACCATCACGCCCGCGCCCTCGCCCATGACAAACCCGTCGCGGCCCGCGTCGAACGGGCGGCTGGCGCGCTCCGGCTCGTCGTTCCTTGTGGAAAGGGCCTTCATCGCGTTGAACCCGCCGATGCCGAGCGGGGTGATGACGGATTCGGTGCCTCCGGCGATCATCGCGTCCGCGGCGCCGTGCTGTATGAGCCTTGCCGCCTCGCCGATGCTGTGCGTGCCGGTAGCGCAGGCCGTCACCACGGAGGTGTTGGGGCCTTTCGCGCCGAAGATGATCGATATCTGTCCCGACGCGAGGTTAATTATCAGCATCGGTATGAAGAACGGGGTTATCTTCTTCGGGCCCTTCTCCGCTAGCACCGAGTGGTACTTTTCGATGGCGGGTAGCCCGCCCATGCCTGCGCTTACCAGCACGCCCACCCTGGTAGCGTTCTCTTCGGTGACCTGGAGCCCGGACTGCTCCATCGCCATCTTCGCCGCGGCGATGGAGAGGTGGATGAACCTGTCCATCTTCTTGACCTCTTTGGCCTCGATATAGTCACCGGGCTCGAAGCCCTTTACCTCGCCTGCTATCTTCGTGGCGAATTCCGTCGCATCGAACTGGGTTATGGGGCCTATGCCGCTCTTCCCGTCGAGCATCGCCTTCCAGGTCTCGCCTGCTCCGATGCCGAGCGGCGTTACGGCACCCATTCCGGTAACGACAACCCTTCTCTCCACCTTACTACCTCCGTAACGATAAACAAGGGACCCCACTAAGCCGAGGTCCCTTGCGCAATAACTCAGGTCACACAAACCGGGCGGCAGGGACTACTGTTTGCCGCCTATGTAGTCTATCGCCTGCTGTACGTTCGTGATCTTCTCTGCGTCCTCTTCAGGGATCTCTATGCCGAACTCCTCCTCGAACGCCATTACGAGCTCGACTATGTCAAGCGAGTCCGCGCCAAGGTCCTCGACGAATGACGCATCGGACTTCACCTCGGCCTCGTCCACGCCAAGCTGCTCGGCTATAATCTTCTTCACCTTTCCATCGACTGCCATTATAACACCTCCGTTTAATTATTACCGTGTTTATTTCCGCATTCTGCTAATATTCCCGGCCGTTGCACTTAAGGAGGCTGTACGCAGGCGGTGGTACATTATACTCCTACCACATCCCCCGCCTGCCCTGCCGCCCCCCCCCGGCCGTCATCCCATGTACATCCCGCCGTTCACGTGCAGGACGACGCCGGTGATGTATGAAGCATAGTCCGAAGCCAGAAACGCCACCGCCCCGGCTACGTCCTCGGCGGTACCGAGCCTTCCGAGCGGTATCTGGCCCATCAGCTCTTCCCTTACCTTCTCCGGGAGGGCCTGCGTCATCGCGGTGTCTATGAAGCCGGGCGCCACCGCGTTGGCGGTTATGTTCCTCGAGGAGTACTCCCTCGCTATCGTCTTGGTGAGCCCGATGAGCCCCGCCTTTGACGCGACGTAGTTAGCCTGCCCGGCGTTCCCCATGGCCCCGACAACAGAGGCGATGTTTATTATCCTGCCCGCCCTGGCCTTCGACATGTGCCTGAGCGCGGCCTTGGCGCAGTTGAACGAGCCCTTCAGGTTCACGTCCAGCACCAGGTCCCAGTCCTCGTCCTTCATCCGCATGATGAGGTTGTCGCGGGTAATGCCGGCGTTGTTCACGAGTATGAAGAGTCCGCCCAGGCCCTCGGCGGCCTCGTCCACCATCTTCTTAGCCGCCCCGGAGTCCGCGACGTTACCGCCGATCGCCACCGACTTGACGCCGAGCGCCGACAGTTCGCCGGCGGTCTTCTTCGCCATGTCGAGGTTTATGTCGGAGACGGCCACGTCCGCGCCGGACCGGGCCAGGTTAAAAGCTATCGCCCTGCCTATGCCCTGAGCGCCGCCGGTTACGAGCGCGGTCTTTCCCTTGAGATGCATGTCTTGCCCCTTTGGTGTGCGTTCCTTTTGGTCTGAAGATTATAAAAGCGTAAGCGGAAATGTCAAGTTATTTCTTGGGAGGCATCTTGCAGCCCATTCCGATGTAGTCGAGCGTGGCGTTCAGCGTGCTCTCGTCTTCCACGTTCCTTACCTCCACCTCCCTGGCGATGCGCTTGACGAGGCCTGACAGCACCTTGCCCGGCCCGACCTCGACGACCGTCGTGGTGCCCTCGTCCACAATCGTGCGTATGCAGTCCACCCAAAGGAGCGGGGATGTGAGCTGCGCAACGAGCATCTCCCTGACGTCGGATGCGCTCGATATGAACCTGCCGGTCGCGTTGGCCGCGAGCGGCACGTCCAGGTCCCTTATGCCCGCGTCGTCCAGGTCGGTTTTCAGCCTTTCAGCCGCCGGCTTCATCAGCATGCAGTGAGAAGGGACGCTGACCGCGAGCGGCACTACCCTTTTCGCGCCCATCTCCTGGCATATCGCGGAGGCCTTCAGGACCGCTTCCTTCTCGCCCGCTATCACCACCTGCTCAGGCGAGTTGAAGTTCGCCGGTGATACCACGCCCACCGCCGACGCCTCTTTGCACGCCTCCATAACCTTGTCGCCGGGAAGCCCCAGTACCGCGGCCATCAGCCCTCTGCCCTTGGGCGCCGCCTCCTGCATGTACCCGCCGCGCCTCTTGGCGAGAGACGCCGCCTGGCCCACGGTGAGGCCGCCCGCGGCCGAGACCGCGGTAAGCTCGCCCAGGCTGTGGCCGGCGACCGCGCCCGGCTCGATATGCATCGCGCCAAGCACCGAAAGCGCGGCGAGGCTCGTGGTCAGTATCGCGGGCTGGGTGTTCTCGGTCAGGTTCAGCACGTCTTCCGGACCCTCGAAGCAGAGTTTCGCGATATCGGACCCTACCGCATCTGACGCCTCCGCGTATACCGCGCGCGCCTCCTCGAACTTGTCGAAGAGGTCCTTGCCCATGCCCACCTTCTGGGAGCCCTGGCCGGGGAATATGAACGCTATGTTGCTCATGCGATGCCCCTGGCCTCCTTTACCTTCTTTATTATCTGGGGCAGGACCTCGAACACGTCGCCCACGATGCCGTAGTCCGCCACGCTGAATATGGGCGCGTCAGGGTCCTTGTTTATGGCTATAATAAGCTCGGAGGACTGCATGCCGGCCAGGTGCTGTATAGCGCCGGATATTCCGCACGCGAAGTATATCTTCGGGCTCACCGTCCTGCCGGTCTGCCCGACCTGGTGCGGGTAGCCTATCCACTCGGAGTCCACCGCCGCGCGGCTTGCGCCGACGACCCCGCCGAGAGCGGATGCGAGTTCCTTCAGAAGCGCGAAACCCTTGTCCCCGGCCATGCCGCGTCCGCCCGCGACGACGACCTCGGCCTCGGATATGTTCACGCTGTGGCCGGACTCCTGTATCACGTCTATGAGCTTCGTCATGGAGGTCATGGGCGCCTTCGGCGCGGCCTTTATTATCTCGCCCTGCCTGGTGGTGTCCGGCGCCGCCCTCTTCATCACGCCGGGCCTTACCGTAGACATCTGGGGCCTGTATCCCGGGCACACGATAGTCGCCATGATGTTACCGCCGAACGCGGGCCTTGTCTGGAGGAGCATCCTCTTCTCGAGGTCGACGCCAAGCATGGTGCAGTCCGCGGTCAGCCCCGTCCTTACCCTCGTGGCGACAAGCGGCGTGAACGCCCTGCCTATGGACGTCGCGCCGACAAGGACTATCTCCGGCTTGTACTTCTCGATAAGCTCGGACAGCGCGTCGGAATACGCGTCCTCGTGGAACTCGTTCAAGACCGGGTCCTCGTACAGGTACACCCTGTCCGCGCCCGCGTGGATAAGGCTTGCCGCCGCGGCATCCATGCCCGTCCCCATGAGTACTGCGGAAAGGTCCGTGCCGAGCGCGTCCGCAAGCCTCCTGGCCTCGCCGAGGAGCTCGTACGCGACCGGGGCCACTACCCCGCCCCTCTGCTCCGCGAAGACCCAGAGCCCCTTGTACGCGGTCAGGCCGGCCGTTGGCGCACCAGCTTGCTCCTCGGTCATCTCTATGGCTTCGACCGGGCATGCTTCGACGCACGCCCCGCAGAGGTTGCACCTGTCGGTCATGAACGCAACGTCGTCCCGCATCTCGACCGCACCGTACGGGCATTCGTGGACGCAGGCCTCGCAGCCCGTGCATATGTCAGCTTTTACAAAAATGCTCATGGTTAACCTATTGTAGGGGCCGTACCAAGCGGAGCGCGTGTCGGCCCTTGTTCAACGATCTCAGTCCAAAGAAGGGCCGACACACAGGTCGGCCCCTACAAAACAGTAGAGACCACGATATTTAATATCGCCCTATATGGCCTTCGACTCCCGGAGGAGACCGACCAGCCTGGCCGCCTGCTCCGAGGGCGTACCGTCGATAATCTCCCGCTTGCCCTTCGGCGGCGGGGAGAATATCTTGACGACCTTGGTCGGCGAACCTGCAAGCCCTATGTTCTCAGGGACCGCGCCAAGCGCGCCGGCGCTTAGCGGGGTGATTTCCAGCTTCTTTGCCTTCATCTTGCCCTTGAGCGACGGGAGCCTGGGGGTGTTTATCTCCTTGACCACGGTTATGACCGCCGGGAGCTTCACCTCGACGACCTCGTAGCCGTCCTCCATCAGCCGCTCGACCTTCATCACGCCGCCCGTGATATCTACTATCTTCCTGACGTACGCGACGAACGGGAGGCCCAGGTTGACCGCCACGCCCGGCCCGACCTGCGCCGTGTCGCCGTCTATGGCCTGCTTGCCGCATATCACGAGGTCGAGCGGGCCTGCCTTTTTGAGCCCGAGCCCAAGCGTGTACGACGTCGCCCATGTGTCCGCGCCTGCGAACGCCCTGTCGGACAGCAGCATCACCTCGTCCACGCCCATCGCGACCACGTGCCTGAGCACCTCGGCCGCCTGAGGCGGGCCCATCGTGACCGCTGTGACGCTGCCACCGTGCTTCTCTTTCAGCCTGATAGCCTCTTCCACGGCATAGCCGTCGAACGGGTTCAGTATGGACGGCACGCCGTCCCTTACCATCGTCCCGGTCTCACGGTCGATCTTCACCTCGGAGGCGTCCGGTACCTGCTTTACGCAAACAGCAATGTTCATGGGGTAGTCTCTTTAAATAATATCTGCCGACACTGTCTTCCTCCCCCTTGACGGGGAAGGACCGGGGTGGGGGTGATGCGTTGGATAGCCACCCTCCATCTCCTCCCCTCAAGGGGGGGGAGAGATGAACCCTATTTGTTCTTCGCGGCGGCCTCTTTTATAATCGCCGCGCCAATCACGTTCCTCTGTATCTGGTTCGTCCCCTCGTATATCTGGAGGATCTTGGCGTCGCGCATCATCTTCTCCATTGGGTACTCCCGCATGTAGCCGTAGCCGCCCATGATCTGCACCGCGTCGACCGCAACCTTCATGGCGACGTCCGACGAGAAAAGCTTGGACATCGCGGAAGCCTTCGACACGTCCCTGGGGCCGGAGTCGAGGAACCTTGCTACCGCGTACACGAGCGCCCTGGCCGCCTCGGTCTGGGTATCCATGTCCGCGAGCATGTGCTGTATTGCCTGGAAGGATATGATCGGCTTCCCGAACTGGTGCCTCTCGCGTGCATAAGCCACGGCCTCGTCGATCGCGCCCTGTGCGAGCCCCACTCCCTGCGCGCCTATGCCCGGCCTGGACATGTCGAGCGTCTTCATGGCGATGAGGAAGCCCATGCCCTCCTTGCTTATCAGGTTTTCCCTGGGTATGCGGCAGTTCTCGAACACAAGCTCGCGGGTAGCCGATGCGCGGATGCCCATCTTCTTTTCCTTCTTGCCGAAGGAAAAGCCGGGCGTGCCCTTCTCCACGACGAACGCGGACGCGCCGCGGCTGCCCTTTGCAGGGTTGGTCATAGCTATGACCGTGTTTATACCGGCCTCGCCGCCGTTCGTTATCCACTGCTTGGTGCCGTTCAACACGTACTCGTTCCCGTCCAGGACCGCGGTAGTCCTTGTCCCGCCCGCGTCGCTCCCGGCGTCCGCCTCGGTAAGCCCGAACGCTCCCAGTTCTTCACCGGAGGCGATCTTCGGCAGGTACTTGCTCTTCTGCTCCTCGTTTCCGAAAAGCAGGATAGGGTATGCGCCCAGGCCGCTTGCCGCGAAGCTTACCGATACGCCGATGCACGCCTTGGAGAACTCCTCGATAGCGAGCACGTTGTCGAAGCTGCCGCCGCCGAAGCCTCCGTACTCCTCCGGGATGTACAACCCGAAGAGGTCCGCCTGGGCGATGACCTTGATTATCTCCCAGGGGAACTCCTCTTTCTCGTCAAGCTCCGCCCTGACCGGTTTTATCTTCTCCTCGGCAATCTGGCGTGCCAGTTCCTTTATCTCCCGCTGTTCTTCGGTAAGCAAATAATCCATTATTTCACCTCTGAATGATTTTCGCGCCCTATGCGTGCGTCCCGTGCATGTTCGACGTTATAAATCCGGGTGCAACCGCAGGCACGACAAGCAACAAAGTTCCGGGTCTGTTACCACCTAATCAATACGGAGGCCCAGGAAAGCCCTCCGCCGAACGATTCGAGCATAACCAGTTTGCCGGGCGACACCCGTCCTTCCTTAACGGCCTCGTCGAGCGCCATCGGCACGGACGCGGCCGATGTGTTGCCGTATTTCTCGAGGCTCAGCATCACCTTGTCCATAGGCACCCGGAGCCTCTTGGCGGTGGCCTGTATTATCCTCAGGTTCGCCTGGTGAGGGACCAGCAGGTCTATGTCCGAAGGCTTCAGCCCGTTATGCTCGAGC
>Ga0214472_10002351_pt1 | contig 20482 bp, 16 predicted proteins | sample RVTome_6_FD_207662 | JGI IMG/M metagenome (GOLD analysis project Ga0214472, IMG submission 207662) | Soil microbial communities from uranium-contaminated site in the Upper Colorado River Basin, Wyoming, United States - RVT140D175 | ecosystem: Environmental > Terrestrial > Soil > Contaminated >...
CACTGGCTGCTTCACGATTAGAAACCATATGATTCATCATAGCAGCAAGAGAGGCTACATCCCCGGCCTGCACGAAACAAGCCATATCCTTGTCCAGTATTTCCATGGGGCCTCTGGTATTCGTGGCAATAATCGGAACTCCACAACTCATTGCCTCCAGTATCGCGATTCCAAATGGCTCATCAAGTGAAGGCAACACAAAAATATCTGCGTCCGCAAGAAAACTTCTGACGTCCTTTATCCAGCCATGGAATGTTACCAGCTTATCAAGCTCATGTTTTTTACTTAACAGTTGCAGGGTTTTCATCTCAGGCCCATCTCCACCCAATTTCAGGCTGGCGTTTATTCCGGAGTTAGCCAATACACGAAACGCCTTCAGTAAAACATCGAATCCCTTTTTATTGACCATGCGCCCATAACTGGCAAAAACTACATGATTCTGATTGGGTGGTTTGATTTTATCAACGCCAGGAAACAGGGAAAAATTTGGAATTACAATAATCTTTTCATCACTGACATTCTTATCAAGCAGATGCCGGCGCTGGTCATTTGTAGTTGCTATAAAACAACTTACGTTCCTGTAGTATTTCAAATTTACATAATTATGCGTCTTTACAACCAAAGGAATATTCAGATCCTTTATAGCATTACCCGCAATATAGGCGGCCCTGGCCAGATGTGCGTGAACAACATCAGGAGAAAATTCCTTGATTGCCTGTTTTATTCTGTAACGTGCAACAGGATCCCACCATCCCATAACATTTAATGTCTCCATGGTGATGCCCGGCATATTCCTGAATCTTTCCAGTTCCCGGAAGTGTTTGTTACAGATTACCTGAATATGATGATCCCGTCCGGCCAGCACGATGGACAGATCCGTAAAATACCTCTCTGCGCCTCCAAACCCCTTTGTTAACATTACCTGTGTTATTTTCATGTTTTCTTTACGGATAATGAATGCCTGAAATATTCTTTGTCCAGAATATTGACAACATCATCAACTGTAACACGATTGATATCATGTCCATCACCAATAACCAGCATTGCTCTCTCTGCCCATGGTCGATAGCGTTCCGGTTCTCCCGGTCCAAATATGGTCATAGTCGGCTTGCCCATGGCAGCAGCCATATGTCCAAGACCTGAATCATTACCAAGATAAAGCTTGATGTGGCCCAGGACGGCAGCGGCTTGAAGCAGTGTGGTTTTTTCACACAAATTGATGCACGGCAGACTGATGCGTGAATAGATGTATTCCGCATACAAATGGTCGCGTTTGCTCCCAAACAAAATGACCGCATCAAACTGGTCACGCAACCGGTCAACCAGTGATACAAATCTGTCTGCTGGCCATATCTTCTTCCGTGAATTTGCGCCGGGACCGACACCTAATAATCTTTTGCCCTTGTATGGATCAAGAATCTGGTTTGCAAAATGTAATTCGGTTTCGCTGAGCCAGATATGGCATGAGGGAATCTGCCCGGGAATATAAATAGAACTGATGATACTCATATGTTGCTCAACTGAGTGCAGCCCCGTATTCTTTCTGTGCCACTTGGTCAGCCTTTTATTCCCGCGCAGCAGATATGCAAAACCGTCTGTCCGTAAATCCACTATCAAATCATAATATCTTTTGCGAAGCGCTTTTAACAAAGACCAGCCGCCCCTGAACAATTCCCTTTTATGTTTAAAAAAAAGTTCCTCCCGATACGGGCAGTGCTTGAATATTTCCGCCGACCTACTGTCCGCAACAATATCAATTGTCGCTTCCGGAAAATATACGTGTAACGCCCGCAATACCGGCGTAGTCATAACCACATCGCCGATATTGCTTAAAGATATGAAAAGAATTCTGTGAGGCGCAGTTTTAAAATTCATGATGGTTTAGAGGTTTTTAATGTTACTTCCAAAGTACGTATAAAATTATATATGATTCAGGCTATAATTTTTATGGAATATATACCGCATATTGCTTTGTGTAAGAATAACGGGAACAATAATACTAAATGATCATCTCTCATAAATACCGGTTTATCTTTATCAAGACCAACAAGACGGCCGGCACAAGTATCGAGATCGCACTGTCCAAATTTTGCAGTGAGAAAGATATTATTACCAGGATTTCACCGGAGGATGAAAAAATCAGACAACAACTTGCATACAGAGGCCCTCAGAATCACACATTGCCATTTACAAATTATTCATATAATCATTGGTTAAAAAGCCTGTGTAAAATGAAATGGCGTAAAATAGACTCGCATTCTTCCGCGTATGAGATCAGGAAAATCATCGATGAAGATATCTGGAATGATTACTATAAATTCTGTTTCGAGAGAAACCCTTGGGACAGGGTTATTTCCCTATATTATTGGTACCATAAAACCAGGCCCTTAATATCATTTTCAGACTTTCTTGACTCTGAAATTCCGCAAAGGCTGAAAAAGAGAGGCATTGAAAACTACACGATTGACGGCAAAATTGTGGTGGATCGTGTCTGCCTGTATGAAAACATGGAACAGGAACTGGAAGCTGTCTGCAACCAGCAACTCGGGATCCCGGAAAAACTCGTCCTGCCGAGGGCCAAAGGCAATTTCCGCGCCGACCGCCGCCATTACCGCGAGATTCTGAATGATGAAGACAGAGACAGGATTGCAAAAATGTTTGCTGATGAAATCTCCCTCTTCAATTATGAATATTGATTTACTCTAATATCAATAACTCTTTTCTGCTGTCTATCATTAATTTGTCCAATCCCTGATGATTATCTCTCACAAATACCGCTTCATTTTCATTAAAACCAACAAGACAGCGGGGACGAGTATCGAGATCGCCCTGTCAAAATTCTGTGGCCAGGATGATATAATTACCAAAAATTTCCCTGAAGAAGAAAGGCTCAGGAAGCAACTGGGGGGTTTGGGCCCGCAAAACTACATTGTTCCATTCTATAAATATTCATTTCAGGACTGGACTGAAGTGTTTAGCAAAATAAAAAAGGGTGAAAAACGAAAATGGAAGCGATTTTATTCCCACTCATCTGCGTGCGAAATCAAGAAAATCATCGGCGAATATATCTGGAGCGATTACTATAAATTCTGTTTCGAGAGAAACCCCTGGGATCGCATTATCTCCTATTATTATTTTATTCTAAACGAACGGCAACGGCGGGGAAAAACAACACCGACAATATCAGAATTTATCGATTCTGGCAGGGCTCAACCTTTAAAAGAACATGGCATTGAAAACTACACGATTGACGGCAAAATTGTGGTGGACCGTGTCTGCCTGTATGAAAACATGGAACAGGAACTGGAAGCTGTCTGCAACCAGCAACTCGGGATCCCGGAAAAACTCGTCCTGCCGAGGGCCAAAGGCAATTTCCGCGCCGACCGACGCCATTACCGTGAGATCCTGAGTGATAAGGACAGGGACAAGATAGCCAGGTTGTTCGCTGATGAAATCGCCCTCTTCGGTTATATGTTTTGATTTATCCCGGTTGTCGATCCGGGTATTTATGAATTATTTCAATTTTTCCGGGCTTAATAAACTTCTTGCTTTCGTATAAATCCTTAATAATGGGTTCCTCTTGATCCTGAATCTTTGCTCTCTTCCATTTACCTTGTTTTCAAAAGGAAAATCAGTATCAGGGTTTTGTTTGCCAAGAAAGAGACATAACTTGTCCCATCCATCGCCTTCTGTCAAACGTAATATCAGAAGGTCTTCAGGCCTGTTTTTAAAATATTCGATAACATCCAGGCTATGTTGCTCATAACGTGTAACATAAATCTGCTCATTTCCAGCCGGGCATCCGGTACCATAAACCCAGGTTCGCATGTGTGTGTTTTCAGTGCCAAAATGTCTTGTCACGCTTGCTATCCATTTATCTGTAGGACGCAAGGTTAGTATAAATTTGCTTCCGGGGAATCTTTCATCAAGCTCCCTGAAAATTACAGTCCAAGGATGTCCGATGAAAGCATCATATTTATCCACCTGGCTGAATGCCCTTTCGTAGACATTCCTGCTGATATCCGGATCCGAAATACCAAAAGAACCCTTGCAACTGTAACCCAGAATTTTCAATGCCCGCATAAGGGAAGTTGTGCCTGTCTTATGAAACCCTATGCCGAATATTTTCATTGATTTTCTTCTTCCATCCTGTGGGGCGCGCGTTCTACGTTATGTTTTTACGGTCAGAATGATGTAGGGCCTGATGTTGCCCCCTTAATGCCCTGTAACCGAGGAACAGGTCAACAGGCTTGTCGTCCTGATCAATTCCCTGTCGAGATTGCCCGCCCATAACCCTGCCGGAATCCTTGCCGATCAGGTGCACTACGCTAATGGGGTTATATGGGGGAAAATAATCAACAAGCAGTCCTTTGTCCCGGTCAATCCGCCACGGCCCCATATAGTTACATATTTCCGGCAAAGCTTCATATGGCAAACCATCTTCATAAATGGTAAGCGCCAGAGACAGTTGATCAGAAGAGAAAGGCCGCCCATGGCGCAGGCAAATCTTTTGCCAGGAACGCCACTGTTCCCAATGCGGCGCGTCTTGTCGCAAAGCGTATGCGCCAGCATTCAATACCGGACGATTTACCAGGGACCAGACAAGACGTGATGGCAATTTTGCCCTTTTGGCATTTTTGAACAGCACACCGCGGGGCTCAACCCAGCCGAACAAACGCTTGCGCATACGGATATGGCTCGTTTGCAATCTTGTTGCACGGGAAACAATCGCAAGCTTTCCTTTATTTGCAACATGTGTAAATAAAGGTATTGCTTCCCAGGTTTGTACCCATGTATCGCCATCAAGCCATATTATGATTTCGTAATCAGGAAACAACTGATCGAGCGCCGGCTTGTTGAGATTAATGAGAAGATACTCACGTCCACGCGTTCTGATTTCTTTTTTGGGAACAGGCCACTCTGGCCTGACGACTTTTACATCTTTTTCTTCCAGCCATTTCACCTGTTCTTGTGTGAGTCCACCATCCAGCATGCCGAGCGCGGCCTCTTTTCCTTCAGGCAACCTGCGAATTGAAGCAACCAGGTCTGCGAGCAATGGAAAATAATTCGCATCACCACCGGAAACAATAATAAAAGATGTGTCGCCCATGCTCATGTCACGGATTCCAGCAACGGCGGCCGTGATAGACTGCCGGATCTATTATCGCAGGATTTAATTTGAACAATTTTTATTACCTATATACATTCATCAATCTGGTCTGAATTTTCATTTTAACAACTTTTTTACTTCCCTATACAAAACCGCGAAAATATTTCTCCCAGCAAATCATCGGGAACAAAATCACCGGTAATCTCTCCAAGAGATTGCTGGGCGATACGCAATTCTTCCGCCAGCAATTCCGCCGCTGCATGCGCCCGTAATAGCCTGAGCGTTTTTTCAAGCGACAGCCTTGTGCGTTCCAGCGCATCAAGATGTCTGTTACGGGCCATGAAGACATCTTCGGAAGCATCCTGCATGCCCAGTATTTCCTTTAAATGCTGTACGAATAATTCAAGTCCCGCGCCTGTTTTAGCTGATAAAAATATTTCCGCTTGGCCGTTGGTTGTGGTTTTGTTTATTTCCGGCTGTTTTCCAGCCAAATCAATCTTGTTATATATAATTGTTGTCCTTTTACTGTCGCCTGTTGCTTCCAGCAACCCCAGCTCTTCAGCCCCTGGCCCCCGGCCATATTCCATAAGGATGATCAATATATCGGCGTTTTCTGCCGCAGCAAGCGTACGTGATATCCCTTCCATTTCTGCTTTATTAGTTGTTGTTCTGAGCCCTGCAGTGTCAACAATATGCACCGGAATATTATCAACAAGGATATCCTGTTCAATTAAATCGCGCGTGGTTCCTGGTTCGTCAGTAACGATCGCGGCTTCCCTGCCTGCCAGTCTGTTAAGAAATGTCGACTTGCCTACATTGGGACGCCCGGCAATTACAGCCGTGACTCCTTCTGTCAATATTGCACCTTGTTTGGCACGCTCAAACAAACCTTGTAGATCAATCAGACAGGCTGTAAGTTTTGAGCCTATATTTCCAGAAGTGGAAAAATCAATATCTTCATCTGGAAAATCGAGCGATCCCTCAACAAGCACCCTTAAGCTTACGAGTTTTTCCAACAATTCATCTATGCTTTGCGAAAAATTACCTTCCAGCGATCTGACAGCGCTGCGTGCTGCATGATCAGACACAGCATCAACCAGGTCTGCCACGGCTTCCGCCTGGACAAGATCGAGTTTGTTGTTGTGAAAGGCGCGCTCGGTGAACTCACCAGGCTTCGCCAGCCTTGCGCCGAGTTCCAGCACACGGTTTACGATCTGGTTAAGAACGATCCTGCTGCCGTGCGCATACAACTCCAGCATATCTTCACCAGTGTATGAGGATGGCGCATTAAAAAATATCGCGATTCCTTCATCAATTACTGACGCATCTTTTTCCCTGAACTTGCACAAATGAGCATGGCGCGGTTTTAATGTGTTTGTAACCAGTCCCGCCATCACATTTTTGACGCCCGGCCCGGAGACCCGCACGACGCCTATGCCTCCACGCCCCGGAGGTGTTGCGATGGCGACGATGGTGTCTGTTGTTTCAACCATCGCTCATATCTCCGCTGTCAGGTCTTAAGGCCAGCGCGCTCCAGGTTTCGTATGATCAACCACTGTTGCGCTATAGAAAGAATATTATTGACGACCCAGTACAACACCAGTCCGGAAGGAAAGAATGCAAAAAAGACTGTAAATATGAACGGCAACATCAGCATCACCTTTTCCTGCACCGGATCCATAGGGGCAGGATTGAGCTTTTGTTGTATAAACATGGTCACGCCCATCACGACTGGCAGGACAAAATAAGGGTCGGGCGTTGACATATCCTTGATCCACAGCACGAAGCCTGCCTGTCGCAATTCAACGCTTTCCAACAATACCCAGTACAAGGCGATAAATACCGGGATCTGGATCAATATGGGAAAGCAGCCACCAAGCGGATTAATTTTTTCTTCCTTATAAATATCCATCATGGCCTTGTTAAGTCGCGTCCGATCATTTTTATAACGATCGCGTATGGCCAGTAATCTTGGCTGCACCCTGCGCATGTTAGCCATGGAGCGGTAACCCGCGGCTGACAAGTTATAAAACAAAATTTTCAACATCAGGGTCACCAACACAATAGACCAACCCCAGTTACCTACCATGCTGTGAAACCACTCAAGACACCAGAACAGTGGTTTTGCGATAAACCATAAAAAGCCGTAGTCCACTGTTAATTCCAGGCCCGGCGCAATATCCTCAAGCCTGCTCTGTATTTTGGGGCCAAGATACAGTTTGTGTTCCAGCACAACGGTTTCTTCGGGGGCAGCTATTACCTGTGGCGTTGTTGCACCGATGATAAAACGGTCCGTCTGGAACCCGGTGGTTGCCTTGTCGAGAAACAGGGTGTAATAACGATATTCTTCTGCTGGTGACCCGGGAACAAGTGCGCTTACAAAATAATGCTGAATCATTGCGACCCAGCCGTTAACGATATTCCTGGATATTTTCTCGTCACGCATGTCATCGAATGAAATCTTCTCGTAACGCTTCTCCGGCCCAGATATCACCGCACCGGTGTAGGTATATACAGCACCATTCATGCGCTTCTCAGGATCCGTTCTTTGTATCTGCCCATAGGCCCGGCCCGCCCATGACGCTGTTGTGTTGTTGCTTATTTCATAGCGCACGTTGATCAGATATTTATCTCTGGCAAATTCGAAAATCTTTTTTATCTCAAGACCTTCATTTGTTTGCCAGTACAGGGGTACTTGTAACGACTCTTCATGTGGAGACATTGAATATGTCTGGTGGTGCGAGGTGAATATTGCCTCATGTGTTGGCGCAGGATCTTTGCTTAGCAATCCTCCCTGGGTGATATACGGCGCAGCGGGATCGTTATATAGCAGGCGCACTTTCTTCTCTGGGTCGTCCAGGGAGACAGGGAAACCCAGCAACTCGGCGTTTTCTATGTTTCCGCCGCGGATGTTGATTTGTATACGAAACAGATCTGTTGTTACTTCGATCAGCTCTGCTGTAGTGTCCCGCAGATCACTGATATCCGGCAATTCTGTTGTGACTGTTTCGGGTATTTCAGGCACGTCCGGAGCAGCCGATTCCTGAACACTGTCACTGGTCATCGCCGGTATGTGTGGCGCGCCATAATCTCTTTGCCAGGCATCCCATAACAGCATGATCACCAGGCTCAAGGATACTAGTAGTACAAATCTGGTAGTGTCCACGCTGACTAGTCCTGGTTGACCGGATCGTATCCGCCGGGATGATAGGGGTGACAACGGCACAGGCGTTTTATCGTCATGATCGTACCTTTGAGTGCGCCATGCTTCTCAATGGCCTCTTTTGCGTAACTCGAACAGGTCGGATAGAAACGGCAGCATGGACCAATTAAGGGACTAATCAAATATGAATAGAGGCGAATAATGTCTATGAGGATTTTTTGCATGTTACCAGTCTTTGCCAGTGTTTTTGCAATGATTCGTTAATTGCTTTATTGGTCAGCTTCCCGGGCTTTTTGTTAGTCATCACAACAACATCAAGGCCTTCCAGTGTTTGCTTGTTCCTGCGAAAACTTTCTCTCGCCAACCTTTTAAACCTGTTTCTTTCAACAGCTTGTTTGACCCATTTTTTGGAAATTGCCAGGCCCAGACGAGCGTATTCAAGGCCGTTTTTTCTGGCAATTACGAGAAATATATTATCTGTGGACCGGCAAGGGGCGCGAAATATCTGTTGATATTCAGTTGGGCCTTTTAGTCTGCGCTCTCTGGAAAAATCACCAGTTTGCTGGAGCACATGCGTAATTATGCTGACAGCCTCTTGCGGCCCTTGGCTCTGCGCGAACTGATTACATCACGCCCGCCTTTTGTCTGCATTCTGGCCCGGAAGCCGTGTGTGCGTTGTTTTTTGAGCTTGCTTGGCTGGTATGTGCGTTTCATTATCTTGTGTTTGTTGCCGGTTTGGGCAGCTTCTCTGTGACTTTTATAAAGGCCGGGTATAATACTGCCCGCAACTTAATATTGTCAATTTATATGCCCTGCAGATTTTTTACTGGTGGTGTAGATAAGAGGGCCGATCGGGTATAGACTTTCCCTTCTCTTCCTGTTTCAAATCTTCTGAAAATTTGTGAGGTACAGTTTTGGCTTTTTCTCCATGGAAATATTGTCTTGAACGTCTTGAGGGAGAACTTGCGCCACAACAATTCAACACCTGGATACGGCCATTACACGCTGTAGAAGATAACTCATCTATTCTATTGCTTGCCCCCAATCGTTTCGTGATGGATTGGGTGAGCGATCAATATCTTTCAAAAATCAAGGAACTGCTCAACAAGGTTCCGGACAACAACGATATCAGCGTTAGTATTGAGGTTGGAAGCCAGTCTGTAAGCGTAAATGAAAAAAAGAAAAATAATGCTACGGAACACATAGAGCCGCAACAACAGCGAATTACCAGACACTCTAACAATCTGAACCCGGACTTCACTTTTGATTCTTTTATTGAGGGCAAATCCAACCAGCTAGCCCGGGCTGCATCTATACAGACATCGCAAAACCCAGGTAAATCTTATAACCCATTGTTTATTTACGGCGGTGTTGGCCTTGGTAAAACCCATTTAATGCATGCGATTGGCCATTCAATCTTACAGCAGACGCCTAACGCAAATATTGCTTACCTCCACTCCGAACGTTTTGTTGCAGACATGGTGAGGGCATTACAACATAATGTGATTAATGAGTTTAAGCGTCACTACCGCAGCGTTGATGCCCTGCTAATAGATGATATACAGTTTTTTGCCGGCAAGGAGAGATCCCAGGAAGAGTTCTTTCATACATTTAATCACCTTCTTGAAGGGCAACACCAGATTGTGCTGACTTGCGATCGTTACCCTAAAGAAGTGAATGGCCTGGAAGAACGTCTCAAGTCCCGTTTCGGGTGGGGATTAACGGTTGCGATTGAGCCTCCTGAACTCGAAACCCGCGTAGCCATACTTAATAAAAAGGCGGCCAGAAACAATGTATTCCTGCCAGATGAGGTTGCTTTTTTTATTGCCAAACGTTTTCGATCCAATGTTCGTGAACTCGAGGGCGCACTTAACCGCGTAGTCGCCAACTCCAACCTGACCGGCCGCCCTATTTCGCTTGAATTTGCACAGGAGGCTTTACGTGACCTGCTGCTTATACAGGACAAACAAGTGACCCTGGAAAATATACAGAAAACCACAGCAGAATATTACAAGATAAGGGTTGCAGATCTGCTTTCCAAACGGCGCAGCCGCTCAATCGCAAGACCGAGACAGATCGCTATGGCAATATCCAAGGAATTGACCGGTCACAGCCTGCCAGAAATTGGTGATGCTTTTGGTGGTAGAGACCATACCACTGTTTTACACGCCTGTAGAAAAATTTCTGCCTTGCGAAAAACAGAACAAAAAATTGAGGAAGATTACAATAATCTGACCAGAATACTGACTACATAGGAATGTGTTTAATCTGTAAAAAAATATGTATAAATCTATAGATGGTTAATTTGTTATTATTTATCCACAGGTAAAGACTATATAAAAAGACCGCATACAAACAACCGGGAATTACATATAACCATATGTATTATAAGCATTATTTTACCTTATCCACAATCTTTTAAGCCTTATATAAATAACTTAATAAGGATTTATATATATGAAATTTAATTTACAAAGAGATGATCTTTTACCTAGTCTCCAGATTGTAAACAGTGTTGTAGAAAGAAGACACACACTCCCCGCCCTCTCAAATATACTGGTATCTGCCGGAACCAAAGGAATTACGCTTACCGGAACAGATATGGAAGTTGAGTTGATATGCACAATTAATCAAACAACCAAAGAAGAGCGGGAGTTCACCGTTCCGGCCAGAAAATTACTGGATATCTGCCGGGCCTTGCCTGAAACATCCGTTTTGGAATTTATGGTAGAAAAGGACCAGGCGATTATTAAATCCGGCAAAAGCCGCTTTACGCTTGCAACATTACCAGCAAAAGATTTTCCTTCAACAGAAACACCGGAATCTTTTATCGAGTTTGAAATTGCTCAGGAAGACTTCAAATCATTGATAGAAGACACCATGTTTGCAATGGCACAACAGGATGTCAGGTATTATCTAAATGGCCTGTTATTGGAAGTAAGTGAGCATACACTAAAAGCAGTAGCTACAGATGGGCACAGGCTTGCTTTAAAAGAAATACAAAAAGAAACCGGTATGAAGGAATTAAAACAGGTAATTATTCCAAGAAAAGGCGTGATGGAACTTGCCAGACTGCTAGCCAACAAGGAAGACAAGGTTAAGGTACAAATCAGCAAAAACCATATTCGAATGAAGATTGAAAATATCCTGTTTACCAGCAAACTGATAGATGGAAGGTTTCCGGACTACGAACGTGTTGTACCCCAGGAGTCAGGCAACACAGTAAAAGCAAACCGGGACGCACTAAGGCAGAGCCTGACCAGGGCCTCGATATTGTCAAATGAAAAATATAAAGGGGTCAGAATCATCCTGAAAAAAGACAGCCTTAAGGCATTTGCCCATAATCCGGAACAGGAAGAAGCAGAAGAGGAACTAGAGGTTGAATATTCAGGAGACGAAATGGAGATAGGATTCAATGTCACGTATCTGCTGGATGCCATAAACGCTATTAAAACCGAAAAGGTAATTATGACGACCACAAGCCCGGACAGCAGCTGCCTGCTACTGCCGGAAGACAAAACAAATTGTAAATATGTCGTTATGCCTATGCGCCTCTGATAATGTATCTATCAGAACTGGATATTTATGATTTAAGGAACCTGAACGAAATACACATGGAGTGTGACCCTGGATTAAACATAATTAGTGGTAAAAACGCTGCAGGGAAAACCTCAATTCTGGAAGGAATACACATGCTGGCCAAGATCAGCTCATTCCGGACACCAAGAATAAATGATGTAATTCAGCACGGGAAACAACAGCTTTCGATTACGGCCCGCCTTAATGATGATTTAAACAAAAATATAATCACCGGCCTGGAAAAAAGTCGACTAACTACAAAAATCAGGTTTAATGGCACAAGCGTAACCAAAAGATCCGAACAGGCCAGAAATTTTCCGCTATTAACAGTGTCGCCAGAGACACACCAGCTGTTAAATGGCGCCCCAAGGGAAAGAAGACACTGGCTTGACTGGTCAATGTTCCACGTGGAACCAATTTATATGGAGCATTGGCAACAATATCATCATGCGCTGCGACAAAGGAATGCCCTGCTCAGACAGCATGTTAATCAGGCACAGTTTGATGTTTGGGAAGATATATTGGCAAATTCATCAGCAGTTTTATGGCAATCCAGAAAAAACTATATAGATAGAATAAACAAAGGGATCACGGAGATAGCAAACAGCTGCGTAGGAGAGGTTAGTATTAATCTCATGACAGAAGACAGGGATCAAGAAACAATCAGGAAAAACCTCAAACACCAAAGAGCGTCAGATATAATACTGGGCTATACCCAACACGGGCCCCACAGAGAAGATGTTGTTTTTAATGTTAATGGCAGGGGCGCGGGCAGAACGCTGTCTCGTGGAGAAGGAAAATTATTTATTTTATTTTTGTTTATGGCCCAGGCGCTTGAATATTTATTATTAAAAAAACAGCAGCCGGTTTTGTTGATCGACGATTTATCAACAGAGCTTGATGGCGTAGCCAGAAAAAAAATACTCGATCAATTAAAATATCAGGGCTTACAGGCCTTTATTACCACAACAGAGCCGAAGTCACTGGAAGGCGAGACGGAGACACACAAAAGGTTCCACGTGGAACAAGGTAAAATTGTAGATTTTTTGGTATAGACAGAAACTAGCGGAGAATTATGCACCATGTCAGATAAAGATAACTATGATTCCAGCAAAATCAAGGTTTTAAAAGGCCTTGATGCCGTAAGACGCCGGCCCGGCATGTACATCGGCGATACGGAGGACGGCACCGGGCTGCACCATATGGTGTTTGAGGTTGTGGATAACAGCATAGACGAAGCACTTGCCGGACATTGTAAAAATATAAAGGTCACTATTCATGCGGACGAATCCATAACTGTGGTGGATGATGGGCGCGGGATACCGGTGGGGATGCACGAAGAAGAGGGAATATCGGCAGCTGAAGTAATCATGACCACGCTTCATTCCGGCGGAAAGTTTGATGATAATTCCTATAAAGTTTCAGGAGGCCTTCATGGTGTCGGAGTTTCTGTTGTGAATGCACTGTCAAATCGGCTTTACCTTACGGTATACCGGGATGGCGGCTGTTTTAGGCAGGAATACCAGCAAGGCAAGCCCGTGGTGGAATTAAAAAAAGTGGCCGATTCTGATCGGACCGGCACCGAAATACACTTTCTGCCTAGCGCTGAAGTATTCAAAAATATTGAATTTCATTACGACATACTGGCAAAAAGACTCCGCGAATTATCATTTCTGAACTCTGGCGTGCGGATTGTGTTGAATGACGAGCGAAGCAGCAAGGAGGATGTTTTTGAATACCAAGGCGGGATCGCGGCTTTTGTGAAGCACCTCAACAGAAACAAAACACCGCTGCACGAAAACGTCATTTACATAGACAAGGAAAAAGATGGCGTTGCTATTCAATTAGCCATGCAGTGGAACGATTCGTATCAGGAAAATATTTTTTGTTTTACCAATAATATTCCTCAAAAAGACGGAGGAACACACTCTTCGGGATTTCGTGCCGCGCTGACCAGAACACTTAATAATTACCTTGAAAAACAAGGGCTTATATCGAAACATAAAATTGTATTAAGCGGTGAGGATGCGCGTGAAGGCTTGACGGCAGTGTTGTCAGTGAAGGTTCAGGATCCCAAATTCTCATCACAAACCAAAGATAAATTGGTCTCCAGTGAGGTCAGGCCGGCCGTCGAGTCGGTGATCAACGAAAAACTCCAGGAGTTTTTGATGGAAAAGCCCGCAGAAGCCAGGGCAATATGTGAAAAAATAATTGATGCAGCGCGCGCCAGGGAAGCGGCCAGAAAGGCCAGAGAGTTGACCCGGCGTAAAACCGTGCTGGATGTCGCCGGTTTACCAGGCAAGCTCGCTGACTGCCAGGAAAAAGATCCCAAGCTGTCTGAGCTGTTTCTGGTGGAGGGTGATTCAGCAGGCGGTTCGGCAAAACAGGGCCGCGACAGAAAATACCAGGCAATCTTGCCACTGAAAGGCAAGATCCTGAATGTGGAAAAAGCCCGATTTGACAAAATGTTATCTTCTGTTGAAGTTGGCACGCTCATAACAGCATTGGGTTGTGGTATAGGCCGTGATGAATTTGATATAGAAAAGCTCCGTTACCACCGGATCATCATTATGACCGACGCAGACGTAGACGGATCCCATATACGTACATTGTTGTTGACGTTTTTTTACAGACAAATGCCGGAATTGATAGAGCGGGGCCATATATATATCGCACAGCCGCCGTTATACAAGGTCAAGAGAGGCAAGTCCGAGCGATACCTGAGCAATGAGGCACAACGGGACCTGTATTTGATGGAACTGGCTATGGATGAAGCGCAACTGGTGCCCGGAGACGGAAGCGCCCCAATAAGCGGCGAGGAATTACATAAATTGGCGGAAGCATATATTGCATCACGGCTGGCCTCGCTTTCACTGGCCAAGCGTTATCGGGCGGAGGTAATCAGCACAATGCAGGTTTTACCGGCATTATCTCAACAAAAATGTAAAGATAAAGCACAAGTAGAGGATTGGTTCAAGTCGCTTGCTGACCGCATACAGGATCAGCAAAGCATACTATGCACAACAGAAGTGTTTGTTTCCGCAAAAGGCGATGAACACGGCGGGCGTATTACCATGCTGGTTCATGGTGTCGAAATTACCAACGTATTTTCCCCGGAATTTTTTGCTTCAAAGGAATATCAGGATTTGGCAGGTCTGCTGCAGACCGGTGCGCTGGGCGGCGGGGCAAAAATGGAGAGAGCGGATCAGTCAATTGCAATTGATTCAATCAAGAAAGGTTTTGACTGGTTGCTGGATGAAGCAGCCCGGGGATTGCATGTACAGCGCTATAAGGGACTGGGGGAGATGAACCCGGGTCAGCTATGGGAGACCACGATGGACGCCAAGACACGCGTATTATCACAAGTCAGGATTGAAGACACTGTCGCGGCAGATGAGATATTTACCACATTGATGGGAGACCAGGTTGAGCCGCGCCGTGAATTTATAGAAAAAAACGCACTGCTTGTCGAGAATCTGGATACTTAGCCAATAGTAGCGCGGGCGCAAGCCCATACATCGACTTGTGCTATCCCGGTCTTAGACAGGATTCTGGCAAGTTCATAGACTGTGGAGCCGGTTGTTACCACGTCATCGACAATCGCCACATGCCGATAGCCTGAGACTTTATTTTTGTTGATATCAAAAGCCCCCTTAATATTATGCCTGCGCTGTTGGCTGCTGAGGCCGGTTTGTGTGGCCGTGTTATGTGTCCGTAAGCAAATCTCATAATCAACGCACGCACCCGTGCCGCTGGCCACAATGCGCGCCAGCTCCAGAGACTGATTATATCCACGTTCCTTAAGGCGCGCCGGATGTAAAGGCACTGGAATGAAACATTCAGGCAGGATTGCCCCGGCATCAATCGCGTGTTTTGCCATTTTACTTCCCAGGAAAGTAACAATATCGAGGCGTGAGTTGAACTTCATGCTTTGAATTAACTGGTTTACGGGATATTCATACCGGTATACACAAAAGACTTTTTGTATCAATTGTTTCTGTGATTGCAGACACGGCGCACAAACCAGGCCGTCATTGCCAGGGTTGGCGCAAACCGGACAAGCTTTATTGTTTAATGGCAGATCATGCGCACAATCCGTACATAACAGGCCCTCGTTAATATAAATCTGCGAGTTACACAAATTACATAGCCCACCTGCCAAGCTGGCATGCTTGATTTTTATACGTTGGTCGGAAGTATGTACTTTACGAAAGTTTAAAATAGGCCAATTCCCTTTGGTCATATGCAGAACTCAATGCCACGAGCGAGCTAACGTTTGTCTGGCTTACTGAGTATCCCTGCTACCAGCAGGAATATCACCATACCGTAAAACCATTCAGACAAATTAAGTCCATAGATAAGCAAGACGGCAATAAACAATACGGCAGTTAGCAATACCATTTCCTTATTCCCCGAGTAACAAGTTAATACGGCGGCGATCTGCCGCTAATATATGGATTTATTTATTTGGATCGTTGTTTTCTTTCGGCCAGCCGGATTCAGGCCGCTTTTTTTTGAGGGCTGTATTTATAGCCTTAATCCAGTCACCTTTGATTTTTACTTTCTCCGGTTCCGGGCCAGTCGATTTTTGATCCTTCGATGTAGACATATTCGTTATCAAATCTATATAAAACGGTTATTGATGGTACTCCACCGGGAGACCATGAACTGGTCTTAACACCATAGTAATCTGATCCTATTTCTATAAGCTGCCCTTTTTCAGGGCTTCTTGCCAATCTCCATTTAATACCATCCCACATTTCAGCGAGACGCGGAAGTTTAGTAACAGCCTGATCAATACGCTTCTCAACGAGTTGCTCCTCGATAATAATTCTGGCGTATTGTGGCCTCCCTGCCATAACCTTACTTCTGGGCTATTACTGATTTAGCCCAAGCTATATCGTCATCATTAAGAGGCACAAATCTCGCCAACAATGATTCATACGGCATTTCTTCTTTAAGAATAGCCATCTCCCATATCGCATTATGAGTACGATCGCTTATTGATGCAGCGGTATGATCTTCGGTGATATTTTTTATCATCGAATTAATCAAGGTTAGCTCTTTATCGGTAAATAAACTTTTATCTGGCTCTCCTTTACCAATGAGCTCATATTTTTCTTTTCCATGAAAATCTACTTTGTGCATGTAAACCTTTCCTTCTTTTTGTAGATCGTCAAGAACGCCGGAAAGGTGATCAGCAAACGGGCCATAAGGCATTTTGATATAACGTTCACCAGTTATGGGTTCGCCATGACGAACGTAGCTCTGGCCGTCTGAATACCATAGAATCTTGTGTAACTTGGTCATGCCAAGTTTTGATGGATCGCGGCACTCTCTACAAATGTAGTGAACAAGCGCCTTGAGTTTTTCTCTATTAAACTTCATTCCGATCAGTCCCGGTACATTAACCTTTTGCCCTCTGTAGCCTGAATTGTGGCGGTTACTCTTTCGCCATCTTCCAAGTGTCTATGGTTGTATAAAAATTCTGCACTAGCTATGTAATAGTGTAAGTGCTTTCTACTAACTGCGTGATGTATGCCGGTAAGCCCACGCTTTAGTAAAGCAAAAAATGATTCTGCTGAATTAACGTGCGCCTCGCCACGCGCATATTCTTTACTACAGTGTCTAACGGTCTGATGCTCCAAATACTGCTTTCCTATTTTCCGATACATGGGAAATTCATCGGTCATTAATTTAGCACTCATGCGAACGTTTGAAATCACAGCATGATTAAGAGTCTTTGCTGTTACGCTGGGTACTATCATAACTCTAGCGTCGCCACCGCGCTGAATAAGGGCGACTACAGGCTGTTTATCAGTTCCTTTTATATATTTGCCTTTGGCGATGTGACGCGGTTTACCACCAACATATGTTTCGTCAGCTTCCACCGTGCCATCAAGCGGGCCTCTGGTCGTTCCTTCTGCCATCATTGCGAACTTTATTCGCTTCATCATAAAGAGTGCTGATTTATAAGATAGACCAGTTTGACGCTTGATCTCTAGGGCACTGACACCTTTTTTTGATGTAGAGGCACGCCAGAACGCAAAACACCAGTGACGGAGAGGAATACGGCTATCTTCAAATACGGTGCCGATTCGGACAGTAAACTGCTCCTTACAACCACGGCAACGCCAACGAAAATTAGCCTGACGCTCACCCGTTTTAGAGTTCAGCATCTGGTATATGTTCATATCGCCACAACGAGGACAAGCCGGATTATCGCTCCAGCGTTGTTTCTCAAGAAACTCTACAGCGGCCTTTTCATCAGCGCAGGCAAGCGGCAGTTCTTCGAGAACCGGGTCATTTTTGGTGGATCGATTTTGTACTTTTGGTTTACTCATACTAACATTGTAGTTGAGTAAAGGCTTTTCGTCAAGTATAATGTTATATACTCTATCTAGTACTATATTTAGCACTTGACCACATTACCTTGTGGTGCTATAAAGAGCTATAAGTGGTTGATTTTGATCACTTTTTTGAATTTGGTTTGGCGGTTACCGCTCCTTTTTTGTTGATCTGTTGTGGTCCTGCGCGTTTCTACGGGCTTGACGCAGACGGACTGCTTCAACCCCCAGGGGTTCCTTGGTGATCAACATTGGAGGAAAAGCCAATGCATTACTCTCCGCAAAGACGCGTACATGTACGCGCATATATTCGCAGGAGATTCGGCAGCATTGAGCGTGTCAGGTCACACTGGCGCTCATGGCCGCGTCAATATGCGTTTATATTCTGAGTAGTTGAGTGACATTGGGCGGTAACCGCCTCTTGTAATTAATAGTAATACTATTACTTATTAATACGTTTGTAAAATAATTTTAATGATCTCATAGAGTTACAACGATCACTTAAAGTGTATGATCTAATACACTGATTATCCTGAAATTTCTTACCCAACCTGCGTTGCGCACGCAACGCAATGTTGAAAATACAGCCCCCGTAGGCAAAAAATACCCTTTTATTCTTATACAAATCTCATAATAAGTTGCTAATATATTACTATTAGTCTATTATTAGATTACTACTAATAGTTATATATAACACACTGTATTTCAAAGAAATAATATGCCAAGACAAGTGACCATATACAACTGGCCAGCCTTGATATTTTTATTAAGGTCAGAGCAGTTTCTTTCTGTGTCACAACAAGGGCTTGCAGCTCTGCTTGACGTGAGTTTGTCAACAATATCAAATTGGGAAACTGGCTCAACAGCGCCACAAATGAAATATCGTAGAAAAGTGATGAAGCTCGCAGAAAAAGCCGGGTTCACTTGTAATCTATGGCCTAAAAAAGAACAAACAAAACCAAGATCTGTACCATCAATACCCGCAAAATGAGCATCGCCGAATACACACCAAAAGAACTCTTGGGCAATTTAACAGAATTTGAGGCGAAGAATGCCCCTGAAAGACTTTACCTCGAAGGTGATCGCCATTTAATAAATGGCGGCACTCGAGTATCTGTTGTAGGGACGAGAGAGGTATCAGAAGAAGGCATTTGGCGCACCGAACTTGTTACTAAATCGTTAGTGAAAAAAGGCGTTATAGTATTGAGCGGACTAGCAAAAGGGGTAGATACAGTCGCTCATAAAACTGCGATAAAAGAAGGTGGAAAAACTATCGCCGTTTTAGGAACACCTTTAGATATTGCATATCCCGCTGAGAATAAATTGTTATTGCAAAAGATCAAGAAAGATCATCTGGCGGTATCCCAATTTCCAGTTGGCTATCGTGCTAACCGTAAATGCTTTCCTATGAGAAATAGGACCATGGCGCTTTTGTCTGATGCTACGATTATTATCGAAGCAGGAGAAAAAAGCGGCACATTACATCAAGGCTGGGAAGCATTGAGACTAGGGCGCTATTTGTTTTTATTAGAATCATTAGTAAATGATAATGCTCCTTCCTGGCCTAAAGAAATGTTGAAATATGGAGCGCAAATATTAGAACTAGATCATCTCGATGATATAATTGACGATATCCCTCATTTCACGGATAACGTCGCAATTGCTCTCTGAAATTATTTATAGTTCATATGTAGCATTTTCCCCTTACGGTAGCACTCAAGCCGCTAGAGAATCGGTCACTGTTCGCAATCATCTTAAATCTGGCAGAGAGGAACTTATCAGGCAAGCAATCGCTCATCTTAAAAAAAATAATCTTGAAACTTTTGATGATGTATTCGGGGAAGATGTCATTTTTGTTCCGGCACCGAGAAGTTCCTTGCTTTTGCCTGATAGTGTTTGGCCGTCAATGATGCTTTCGAAGGTTTTGCTTTCTGAAGGATTAGGTAAAGATATTTGCCCATGTCTCAAAAGAACAGCCGCAGTTCCTAGATCATCTACCGCAAAACAAAAAGGAAGGCCCAGAACTACCACAATACAGCATTATGACAGCATGGAGGTTGAAAGAGATTTAATCGATCCTGACCAAATAGTGGTCGTCGATGATATTGTAACTAAAGGCGCTATGCTTGTAGGTAGTGTATCTCGAGTACAAGAGGCTTTCCCAAATTCCAACGTAAAATCATTTTGTCTTCTAAGAACCTTCAGTTTCGATAATAATAAAGAAATCAATAGGTTAATCGACCCTATCGTTTCTTCTGTTGTGTTTTATCCTTCTTCTGGGAA
>Ga0214472_10002352_pt1 | contig 20480 bp, 21 predicted proteins | sample RVTome_6_FD_207662 | JGI IMG/M metagenome (GOLD analysis project Ga0214472, IMG submission 207662) | Soil microbial communities from uranium-contaminated site in the Upper Colorado River Basin, Wyoming, United States - RVT140D175 | ecosystem: Environmental > Terrestrial > Soil > Contaminated >...
GCGCCGATGGCGCGAATTCCATGGTCCGGCGCGCCTTGGAAGCGGAATTTCAACTCAAGACCGAGTGGCTCACCAATCGCTTCGCGTGGTACGGCACGACCCAGCGGTTTGATTGTCTGAGCTTAACCTTCCGTGCCAACCCGGACGGCCACTTTGTGGCGCACCACTATCGACATAGTCCCAATATGAGCACCTTCGTCGTCGAGTGCGACTCAGCGACTTGGCGCCGCGCCGGCTTGGATCGAATCTCCGATGAAGCGAGCCGAGCATACTGCGAGCAGGTTTTCGCTCGCGAGCTAGGCGGCTGCTCACTGATGTCGAATAAATCAATCTGGCGCCAATTTCCCCTATCGCAGACGAACCGCTGGTTCGTCGGCAATACGGTCCTGCTCGGTGACGCCCAGCGCACCGTGCATTTTTCCATTGGCTCGGGCACGCGCTTGGCATTCGAGGACGCCATTGCGCTCGATCGCGCTTTCGCCGAAGCCGGCACAGCCGTGCCGCGCGCGCTCAAGGCATTCGAGCGCGAGCGCCGGCCGATCGTCGAAAAGATCGTCGCCGCGGCCAACGCCAGCTCCTATTGGTATGAGCAATTAGCGGAGAAAATGAAGTTACAGCCATGGCAACTCGCCTACGATTACATGACCCGGAGCGGCCGCATGACCGACCAACGGCTGGGTGAGCTCTCGCCGAAGTTCATGGCGCGGGTGGCGGCGGAGCGCCAAAAACTTTCCTAGCCCTTCGCGGCGCGCCCAACCAACCTGCGCGCAACTTCGCGAGCTTCATCCGTACTCTCGGCCCGGTCATTCTGCTTTACGGCCACGGCACGGAGCTGCTTTCGGTAACGATCTTTCATTACTGGCAACGCGGTGAGCAGGGAACCGTCTAGGCACTCTCCTTGGTTTTACTGGTGGTCATCCTGGCCGCTCTCGGCGCGGCGCGGCGCGGCGGTTCGGAGCGAGAGTCTCGGACCCGGATCGTTGACGGCAAACAGCCGTTGTTGTAGTTGAGAGAGCAAAGGGAAGGCACGCCACCGAGCCGATGTTGCCCATCGGCGAGGCCAAGATTTTAGTTTGCTAAAAAGGAGTACCGCGATGATCAGAAAAACCGTCACGCCGCAGCTTTACTTCGCAGCCCTATTAGGCTTGGGAACTTTATCGCCAGTTCACGGCGCTGAGCTTGATGACAAAGCGCGCGCCGAAGGCCGGGTTGTCCTCTACAGCTGCCCCGGGCGCGAAAACGTCGAACCGATAGTGCGCGAATTTGAGCGCCATCACCCAGGCGTTAAAGTGCAAGTCACCTATGGCAAGGGCTCCCAGCTGCAGGAAAAAATCCGCAGTGAAAGGCGCGCCGGACGACCCACCGCCGATCTCCATTCATGCGGTTGGAACGGATTGTATCGATTCGCGATGGAAGGTCACTTGGAAAAATACTTGTCGCCTCAACTGTCGCAATTTGACGCCACCGCGCTCGACGCGAGCGGTATGACCCTGCCACATTCGGCGCATATTTATGGCCTGGTCGTGAATACCCGCTGGGTGGGCGCCGACGACGGACCGCGCTCCTGGGCCGATCTCGCCGATCCCAAGTGGAAAAGCAAGCTGGCCATCCAGGACCCGCGCCCGGGTGGCGGCGGTTTTAGCTGGTTTGTCCAGACACTAACGGATCCCAGCCTCGGCGAACCCTATCTCAGAAAAATGGTCCAGCAGAAAATCTTCTTCGGGCGTACTAACGATCTGGTCTTTAGTATGCTCGTACGCGGCGAATATTTTGTCCACATCGCGGGAACCGAGGAACGGGCCACTTCGGAAGCCCCGAAGTCGGCTCCGGTCAAGTTCATCAAGCCGCGGGATGGCGCGTTTTACACCCGTATTAGCTTAGGCTTGATAAAAAATGCGCCCCATCCCAGCGCGGCCAAGCTCTACGTTGACTTTGCCTTGTCCGAAGCGGGCCAGAAGGCGGTCGCCGAGACCGGCTATTTGCCGTTGCGCAAGGGTGCACCTTCCAGACTGGGAGCCGACCCCTTGCAAGGCGTGCGAGTTGCCATGCTGCAAACCGAAGATGGCATCAAGCGCGAACCGGAGTTCGCCAAAAAACTCAAGGAAATATTCTTTCCGTAACCGAATGGCGCGCGGCTGGACGTCTCATCGATCTGCTTGGTGACCCGCAACCCGGATGCCGCAGTCGACACTGTGGCGCTCGCGGACCAAGGCGCGATCCTGGAGTCGTGCAGACACCCAAGCGTACCGTTACAAAGTTTTTTGCGCCTTTGGCTCCTAGGTGATTTTCAAGCGCGGGAAAATCGTCAAGCAGAACTGATCGTTACCCGCTTATGGGCACAGACCCATTGTCTTCACCACGGAGGGGTTGCGCCTTGGCCCGCGACTCCACCGTTTTCAACCGAAGCAGGCTCAATCGCGCTTTCTAATCGCCTCGCAATCGATCGTCCCATCAGCGCCGGTGCGAGCCAGGAAGCGCTCGCAGGCAAATGTTTCCGTCGGGTGTTTCACGCAGGCCCCAGTGCGTATATCGAACTGGCCCCCATGATAAGCGCAGGTCAGCGTGTAGCCATCCAATTTGCCCCCATGATGAAGCGGAAAGCCGCGATGCGGGCATTTATCGCTGAGCGCATAGACTGTCCCGTCGACCTTGGCCCAGAGAAGCGATTTGCCGGCCACCGACGCGCCCCTCAGCTCGCCCTCTTTGAGATCGCCGGGTGCGGCCGCGCTGTGCGGCATGCGGGTCCAGAACTCGTCGATAAAATAGTGCCGGACTTTTTTAATCGCTTCGTCTTCTTCGGCCAGCTCGGCAGCGAGCTCGCTCAATTCGTCGAAACTCATCTTCTCCAAATCAGCTCTGGTCGGCGTCTTCATAACTCCTCCCCGATTTTGAGGGTACCGTCGGCGGTTTCAACTACCCGAAAACGTGGGATCGGCTTCATGGCGCGTCCTGGGGCGAGCACGGCGCCGCTGCGCAGGTCAAATTGGGCGTCGTGCCATTTGCAGGTTACAACAAAACCATCCAATGTCCCCTTGTCGAGCGGATAGCCTGAATGACCGCAAGCGTTATCGATGGCGTAGATCTGTCCCGCCACTTTCGCCAAAAGAATTTCTCTGGCGCCGACTTTTGTCGCCGTCATGCGGCCTTCAGGAATATCTTCGGACCGGACGCGCGGCGCGGCCGATTTTTTGCGCATCATTCTTTGGACTTCTTCGCGCAAGCGCTGTCTCTGGTTGGAAAACGTCATATACTTCTGCCAATCGGCCTCAAGCTTATCGTTGGCAAGCTGAGCAACTTGTTCGCGGCGATATTCGAGCATATTTGGCGGCATCGATGGCTCCCCTAAAAATTTGACTATCTTATCATGGCAATTGACGCGCGCCCTGGTTAGGGCACGCCGAAGATGTCCCGGTACTCCTTGGCGTAACGGGCATAATTCGCGATTTCTTTATCGAACTCGACTTCCATAAGCTTGACCTGCGCCACCCGAGGGATCGGTTGGGGTGCATCCATTCGACTGGGGATTCTCTGGAGCTTGGAGAGCAGGTCTTGCGCGGGCCGCGAGAGAATAAAATCGATAAACAGTTTGCCGGTACTGGGTCGCGGTGCGTTCTTCGGCAAGCTGACACAAACCGGCGGTTCAGGGGTCAACGGTTCGATGGCAACCCAATCGACCGGCGCACCGTCTTTTTTTGCCTGCTCAAGCCGGTGCACTCGGGCGGTCGGCGCCAGCGCGAATTCGCCGGCGACCAAGAGCTGAGCAATCAGGTTGTAACCGCTGCGCAGCTGAGGCTGCTGGCGCGCCAGTTGAGCCATGAAGGCCTTGCCGTTCTGATTCCCCATCAGCTTCTGCATGAAGATGTACCAGGTTACGTCCTCTGCCTCTAGGCCGATGAGTCCCTTCCAACGAGGCTGCAATAAGTCTTCCCACCGCTTCGGAATCGAGTCTGGCGATACCAATTGCGTGTTATAGCCCAAGACGCCGAGATTCCACAGTATGCCGGTCCAATACCCCTGGCGATCCATCAGCGCTGGCCGGATCCTTGCTCGCTCCGGCGAAGCATAAGGCGCCAAAAAACCCATATCCTTTAGCAGCCAGGTCTCTGCGCCGCTGATGATGTAAGCATCGGCCAAATTGCGCCCGGCGCGTACTTCGCTGATGATCCGCTGCAATAATTTTGCGCTCGATAATCGATGGTTCTCGACCGTCAGAAACGGATATTGCTTGCGAAAACGATCGATAATTTGCTGAGTGTCTTCGATGCCGGTGCTGTGATAGAGCACCATTTTTTTCTCTTCTTGGGCCTTGCTCAACAGTTCTTGCGAAAAAGCTCTCGGGCCCGGGAAGCTCCCCACACTGATTGCCACCGCAATGGCAAAACAGAGCGGCCTGTGCAAGTGGAAGCGAGCGTTTAGGATTTTCGGCAATGCTCTAACCACGATCAGCATAAAAATCACCGGTCGACGGCCCCTTTATACACGCAATTGAGTTCTTCCTTATGACAGCATCGGCTCAATGTCCAGACCCACATGCCCTGGGTCACGGTCGCCGCTTTGATGCATCGCCACCCAAGCCGCCGCCGCGTTGACGGCACTTGAGTTTATTTGCTACAAGCAAAATCGACATGACCCATCCAAGACCCGTCGCGCTGGTAACCGGCGCGGCTAGCGGAATCGGCCGCAGCGCCGCTGTCGCATTGGCGAAAAACGGCTACGACGTCGTCGTCAATTTCAGCCGCAGCGAAGACGCGGCCAAGCTCACTGCGCGCCGATGCGAGGCCGCTGGCGCCCGCGCGTTGCTGCATCGTTGCGATGTCAGCGACGATGACGGCGTGCGCGCCATGCTGGCGGCGACAGAGCAGGAATTTGGCCGGCTTGACACGCTGATCAACAACGCTGGCACGACCGTGGACGTCGAGCCGAAAAATTTCGATGCATTGAAGATCGAAGATTGGCATCGTGTTTTCGACGTCAATGTGCTTGGCTTATTCCTGGTCACCCGGGCGGCCGTGCCGCTGCTGAAAAAATCTCCCAACGGCTGCATCGTCAACACCTGCAGCATCGCCGGTCTGCGGCCAAGCGCCCAGCCCTTGCCCTACGCGGCGAGCAAAGCCGCCGTGGCGAACCTAACCAAGACCTTGGCCACTGCGCTCGGACCACAAATTCGCGTCAACGCGGTGGCGCCCGGATGGATCGAGGGCGACTGGATGAAGCGAACGCTGGCGGAGAACTACCAAGGGCTGATGGAACGCCGCGCCAAATACACGCCGCTCAAACGCTGCTGCACCGAGGACGACGTCGCCGACACCATGCTGAGCCTGATCCTGCACAACCGCTTCGTCACCGGCGAAATCATCGTCGTGGATGGCGGGTTTTCGAGCACGACCTGAACCGATGCGGAGGTTCCAATCGTTCAAAAAGTTCAAACCGTTCAAATCGTCTTCGGAAGTTGCATGATTGGAATCTTACCGGCGAACCTGATCCTCTTCAAACATCTTGAACGGATTGAACGATTGGAACGGTTTGAACACGACGAGCGCAGCGAGGAGAAGCGATGTTAGCCGGCGTCGTCCGCTTTCCAGCCGAGTTCGCCGCCCGTTATCGCGCCAAGGGCTATTGGCAAGATCGCTCGCTGCGCGACACCTTCGACGAAATTTTCGCCCGTCACGCCGAGCGTGTCGCCGTCATCGACCGGGATCGGGCCATCACCTATGCTCAAATCGACCAACGCGCGACGCGCTTTGCACTCAACCTTCTCGACCAAGGTTTCAAGCCGCTCGATCGTGTGGTCGTGCAAATCCCCAACGTCGTCGAATTCATCTACCTTTACTTTGCCCTGCAAAAGATCGGCGCCATCCCGATCATGGCTCTACCGACCCATCGTTTCCGGGAAATCAGCCAGTTCATCGTGCTCTCCGGCGCCGTCGCCTGCGTCACGCCGGACCAGACCAAAGACTTCGATTACCGTGAACTCGTGCGACGCATTCGTCCCGCAAGCAAGACTCTGCGTTGGGGAATCATCTTGGGTGACGCGCCGGCGGGCTATTTATCACTGGCCGAGCTCGTCGAGCGGCCGAGCAAGCGCGCGCCCGCCGAGTTACGGCGAATTACCATCGATCCCGAAGATCCGGCGCTCTTCCAGCTCTCCGGCGGCACCACCGGCATTCCCAAGTTAATCCCCCGCTCGCACAACGATTATGTTTACAATTCCAAAATCGCCGCCGCCGTTACCGGGGTCACGCCCGAGCGGGTGCTGCTGAGCGTGTTGCCGTTAGCGCACAATCTGCCGCTCGCTTGTCCGGGAGTGCAAGGATATTTCTTGCACGGCGCCAAGGTCGTGCTCGCCAACTCGACTCGGAGCGAAGATATCTTCGCGCTGATCGAACGTTACCGCGTGAGTCATGTGGCCGTCGTGCCCGCGCTGCTGATCCGTTTGATCAACCAGCCGGCGCTTGCCATCTACGATCTCTCGTCCCTGCAGGTGATCCAAAGCGGCGGCCAACGGTTGCAGCCGGAAGTGCGCCGGCGTACCAGGGAACTTATTCCGAGCGCCTTCGTGCAGGAGAATTTTGGCATGGCGGAGGGACTATTAATGTTCACTCGGCCCGAGGATCCCGAGGACGTGAGACTGGCAACCGTCGGCAGGCCGGTGAGCCCCGACGACGAAGTGCGGCTGGTCGACGACGACGATACCGAGGCCGCGCCGGGCGACGTCGGTGAATTGCTCGCCCGCGGACCCTACACGCTGCGCGGTTACTTCGGCGTGCCGGAATACAACGCCAGGGCGTTTACTTCCGACGGATTTTACCGCTCCGGCGATCTCATGCGCCGCCACCCGTCCGGCAGTTACATGGTCGAAGGCCGAAAAAAAGATTTGATCAACCGCGGCGGCGAAAAAATCAGCGCCGAAGAAATTGAGAATCTCATTCTCACTCATCCGGCCGTGCAAAACGTCGCCTGCGTGCCCATGCCCGATCCCGTCCTCGGCGAACGCATGTGCGCCTGTGTGATTCTGCGCCACAAAAAAACGTTGACTTTAGTCGAGCTGGTCGCCTATTTGATGAAACAAGAAATCGCCAAACACAAACTGCCTGAACGGCTGGAGATTCTCGACGACTTTCCCCTGTCGCCGTTGGGCAAGGTTTCAAAAAAAGACTTGACTGAAAGAATTACCTTGAAATTGCGAAACGAAGGCAAACTTTGAGAATCATTGATTTGCATTGCTACCCCAATACGGAACCCTGGATCAAATCTCAAGGTCCTTATGTAGCGGCGTTGGCGCAGTACTGGAACCGCGCCTGGACCTGGAAGAGCGAATCCGAGGTCATCGACGAATTCAAACACGCCGGCGTCGAAGCCATGCTTGTGGCTTTTGACATCGAATCGGTCACCGGCTCACCGCCCTGCACGAACGAATACGTCGCGCAAATGCGCGATCGAAACCCTAGCGTGATTCGCCAAGCTTGGGGCGCGGTCGATCCGCTAAAAGGTGAGCGCGCCATCGAAGCCGCCAAAAAGGCGATTCATGAATACAAACTGTTCGGCTTTCACTTCCATCCGATCATCGGCCATTACTCCGTCGACGACCGCAGGCTCTACCCGTTGTGGGAAACGATCGACGCATTGAAAGTTCCCGTCATGATCGACGTCGGCACCACCGGCATGGGCGCGGGCATGCCGGGCGGCCTGGGCGCCGTGATTCGTCACGCCCATCCGGCGGCCATCGATCAGCTCGCCGCCGATTTTCCAAACTTGAGTATTGTCGCCGCCCATCCCGGCTGGCCGTGGACCGACGAAATGATCGCGGTGGCGCTACACAAGGGCAACGTCTCATGGGAAATGTCCGGCTGGGCGCCGAAATACTTTCCCGACGCGATCAAGCGCGACATCAAAGGACGGCTCAAAGACAAGGTCATGTTCGGCAGCGATTATCCGAGCATCCCCTACGAGCGCATTTTCAAGGAGTGGCATGAGCTCGGCTACAACGACGAGCTGTTGGAGAAAATTTTCCACGGCAACGCCGAGCGGATTTTGGGCCTTTAACGCGGCATGGCCGCGGTTCAATTCGTTCAAAACGTTCAAGCCGTGTCGGAAGCAGGATTTAGGACAAAACTCGTACGGGCTGTAAGAAGAACGCTGAACGCCATCGAAACAGCAGGTATGAAGTGGAACTTTGATTGTTGACGCTTTGAACTCGGAGGCCGAAAACGGATTGAACGACTGGAACGTTTTGAACGATTGGAACGAGTTAAGGAGTCCGAAAGATGAACATCGACTTTCACGCGCATATTTACCCCGAAGACTATTTGAAAAAACTTGAAGCTTCGAAGGGCGACGTGCGCATTGAAACCGATGCCAAGGGGCAGAAGTGGATCTTGAGCATGGGCGCCAGAGCCGGGCCGATCATCGCCGATTTCTTCGACGTAGACATGCGCGTGGAGCGCATCAAGGAAAACCGCGTCGACATGCAGATTCTTTCTTCGCCACATCCCGGGGTCGACCGTTTCACGCCGGACGAAAGCGCCGACATGAGCCGGATTATCAACGACGGCATCGCCCAAGCCGTAAAAAAATATCCCAAGCACTTTCAAGGCCTCGCCATGTTGCCGCTGATCGACACTCAGCTGGCGCTCAAGGAGCTTGACCGCGCCATACTCGACCTTGGGTTGAAGGGCCTGTGCATGCTCACCAATGTCGCCGGCAAAATGCTCGATGCCGATTTTCTCATGCCGATTTATCAGCGCGCGGAACAGCTCGGCGTGCCGATCTTCATCCATCCGACCACCCCGCTCGGCGCGCAAGTGATGCAGGAGTGGCGCCTGGCGATTATCCTGGGATTCGAGTTCGATATCGTGCTATCGGCCACGCGCCTAGCCTACGCCGGTGTCATGGACAAATTTCCCGAACTTAACTTCGTGGTTTCCCATCTCGGCGCCGGCATTCCATTTCTCGCCGGCCGCATCGACCGCGGCTATCACGATCCCACCTGCGGCATCAAAACCAAGAAACCGACCAACGAGTACCTGCGCGATCTCTATTGCGACACGGTGTCGTTCTACCAACCGGCGCTGCACCTGGCGTATGAATTTTACGGCGCCAGCCGAATGGTCCTCGGCAGCGACTTTCCCTTGATCATCGGCGATTTGCCCGGCGCGGTGCCGAGCATCGAGGCGATGAATATTGCCAAACGCGATAAGGAAAAGATTCTCGGTGAGAACGCGATTGAATTACTCAAGCTAAATATCTAGTGTCGAGAAGTTGTCTGTAGGGGCGGCCGCTTGCGCGCCCTTACCGCGGAAACAAAGAATGGCGGCCCCAAACAGAAAAAGGGAAAAAGCACTATGGCTGACTACATAAGCAAATTATTGCCACGATTTCGCTACGGCGCGATTCATCCCCGCGCCCATGAAGACCCCAAGCGAAATTCCTCCTACCAACTCTACCATGTCGTGCCGCACGACGTGATCGAGATTTCGACCGGGTTGGGGCTGGAAGACTACACCGAAGAAAAGGTCGAAAAGGCCGTGAAAAATTACTGGCCCTGCGTCGAGCGGCTCGCCAAGGAAAAAGTCGACCTGATCATCTTCAGCGGCGCGCCGATCTCCGCCGCTCTGACCCGGCCGCGTGTGGTCGAGATGCTACGCCAGACTAAAGAGAAAACCGGCATCAACGCCGACGCGCCCCTCGAAGCGCTGATCGCCGCGTTGAAACATCTTGGCATCACGAAACTGACCGTCGGCAGCCGCTGGGCTGACAAAGTAAACGACTCGATCATTCGCTACTTAGCCGACGCCCGCATCGAAGTCGTCCATATGACCAAACGCAATCAGTGGGCCGCGGAAGCGTTCGGCATGACCATCGAAGAGGGACTAAAAACCGCCATCGAGGTTGGCCGCGAAGCGGCCAAAGCCGCCCCCGGCGCCGAAGGTGTTTTCGTTCCCGGCGGCGCCGCCATGTCGCTCCACGCGATTCCAGCCGTGGAAGATGAATTCGGCAAACCGGCCTTCACCAATATGAGCGCCGAAGTGTGGAACGATCTGATCCGCCCCGGCATCATCCCGCCGGTGCAAGGCTGGGGCTGCCTGCTGGCGAACCAGCAACGGCCGTAAATCGTCTTAGTCGCTCGTGCTCGTGACTCGTTAATTATTCCGGACACGAACACAAGCCACGAACACGAATCACGACCCGATCGTCAGCGCCACGCGAAAGCCGTAATCGGAATACCTGAAGGACGGCGGCAGTGAACTGCGCGCGGCGCAGCGGCTAAACTTGATCTGATGGCGCCACGAGCCGCCGCGCGACGCGCGGCGCGGTCCCGATGACGCGCCCTGGGGATTTCGCTCCGGCGAATTGCGGTAATAACCGTAGTCGTAGTAGTCGCTGCACCACTCGTGCACGCCTTCGCTCAGGTCGTAGAGACCATAACCGTTGGGCGGGTTGGCGCCGACTCGCGCCGGCCCGCCGGTCACCGAATCGAATCCGATAGCTGCTCGTTCTTCTGGCGGCTCGTCGCCCCAAGGATAAAGCTCGCCTTCGCGGCCGCCGCGCGCACCGTACTCCCACTCCGCCTCCGTGGGCAAACGAAACTCTTTGCCGGTGCGCTCCCTTAGCCATTGGCAGTAGGCTACCGCCTCGTCCCAAGTGACGCCAACCACGGGTAATTCAGGATGTGAGAACTTAGGATCAGCGCAAAATGGCGGTGGCCCGATTTGACTCTGACCAACAAAGATCGCGTATTCTCGGTTCGTCACCGGGAACCGCCCAATGCCAAAGCAATCCACCCAGACGCGGTGCACCGGCCGCTCGTTATCTTGGCCTTGATCGCAACCCATCAGAAAACACCCTTCAGGGATGCGGACAATTTCAGGAATCGCTTTCAACCGTTTCCTTCGACACGACTCTGTTCAATCGAGTAACGAACCAGCGCGGCATATCGGTAAACCACATGGGCGAATTTGCCGTAGGGCATCGTAATGAAAAGGCCGGCCACAACACCGAGATGAATGACCAATAGTGTCCCCATCGCCACGCTTTCTCTGAACGCCAGCAGCAGGAGTCCAGTAAAGCTGGTGAGAAACAACAGCACCAAAAACGCCACATCCATGCTGAACATGCTTGCATGCGCCGGATCGCGGTCGCTCTGCCATTTCAGATAAAGCAGACCCATCGTGCCAACAACCAACATAATCCCGCCAACCGTACCGAAGACAACCGGCAAGCTGAAATAGGGATAAGGCGCCTGCCAGTCGAGAAAGTGATGGTAAAGCGCGGCGATGCTAGTGGCAACTAAGTCGAGTAGGAAACCGAAAAACACCAGATGGTGAAACCACATGCGCGACAGAGAAAATTTTTCATCGGGATAATTGCAACCGGCGCCGCCACCCTTCATGTATGCCAAGCCGAACGCATCTTTAGTCGCCCGCCAAAGCGCTGAGAAATCCACCAGCTCGACCACGCTCCCTTGGGTTTCACCCCAGAAGCGCAGCGCGCCGATCATGAAGACAGCGAAACCATAAAGCGCGATCAACGATGGCGGCACGGTCATAGCGATGAACGGAACGACTCGATAAAATGCGCCCTCGCCGAGATGAACCCCGAACAAGACGGACGAACCTTGGAAAGCCAGCACGAGACCGAGGATGATAAGCATGGACGCCACCGTAATGACGCCCACCGCCAAAGCGTTATGTTTGAACAAGCCGGCAAGCATCACCGGCCAAGTAAACTCGCGGTAAGTATCCACGCGCAGCTCAGCCATGAGCTTGGGAATATTCACGCCGAACTCGTGCGGCGGCGCATACTGGCACGCGTAGTAGCAATCCCGGCAATCGAAACAAAGATTGGCGAGATAAGTCAGATCGGCCTTGGCAAAAATCCGCCGCTGCTCCAGCGCCGGGAATACCGCGCAGTAACCTTCGCAATAGCGGCAGGCGTTGCAGATCGTCAGCTGCCGCGCGCCGTCTTTGACTAGGTCAAAATTGTCTAAACCACTTCGCGGCCGGGGTAGTGACCCCGGCCTTAACCAAAGGGGATGTCCACCCCCATTGGAAACCCCATTTGATGGTTCCACGCCGGTAACGGCGTGGTCCGCTTTAGAATCCGGCATGGCGCGCTGCCTCTCTGCCGGCGATTCGGCCAAACACGGAACCGATGGTCAAGCCGAATCCGGCCAGATAGCCTTTGCCAAGAATATTACCCGCCATCATCTCTCCCGCCGCGAAAATATTTTGCGCCGGCCGTTCGTCTCCCATGATCACCTGCGCCCGCTCGTTCACGGCCACGCCGAGATAGGTGAAAGTAATGCCGGGCCGCAGCGGATAGCCGTAGAACGGCGGCGTGTCAATCGATTTCGCCCAATGGCTCTTCGGCGGCGTGAGTCCTTCGGTACGGCAATCGTCCAAGCTGCCAGGGTCAAATTTGCCGCCGCGCACGGAATGATTGAATTCGTCGACAACGGCAACCAGCGCGCGCGGGTCGATCCCCAACTCCCGCGCCAGCTCGCCAATCGAGCCCGCCTCTACGGGCGGAAACACCGACGGCATGAAGCGCGGCAGCCCATGGGCGTCGACGATGGAATAAGCGATCTGTTCCGGTTGTTCGGCGATGAGCTTGCCCCAAATCGCGTAGCGCTTGGGCCAGAAGTCCTCGCCCTCGTCATAGAAGCGCTTTACGTCCTTGTTGACGACGATGCCGAACGGCACGCTGTCCAGCCGCGTGACGATGCCGCCGTCGAATTTGGGCGCGCGCGCGTCAAGCGCCACCGCGTGACAGCCGCGCGGATCGCCTTCCGGCCTGGCTCCATGTTTGAGCAACTCTTTGAGCAGCACTCCCTGATTGTTCTTGGTGCCGCGAATGATGAAATTCTCCGCCGCTTCGCCCCAGTATTCTTTTAGCCAGGCAATATTCGCCTCAAAGCCGCCCGCCGCAACGACAATGGACTTCGCTTCGACAGCGCGCGCCGCGCCGCCACGCACTGCCGCCGCGGAAACAAATAAGCCATCACGAATTTGCAGCTCCTGAACCTCGGTTTCGTAGTCAATCTCGACACCGAGCTTGGCCGCCGTGTCATAGTAAGCATTCATCATCGCCTTGCCGCCGCCGAGCATGAAGAGATTGCTTCGTGTCAAGTGTAGCGTACCGCGCAGCGGCTTCTGCCAGCGCACGCCGTTGGCCGGCATCCAGTCACCCAGGGTTTCGGACTCGCGAATCACTAATCGAGCCAGCCGCTCGTCGGTCGCGCCGCCGGTGACCCCGAGCAGATCCTGCCAGAACTCTTCTTCTTCGTAAGCACCCGTGACAAATTCGCTGGCCGCCCGATGCATGTAACGGATATCGCGCGTGTGACGGCTATTGCCGCCGCGAAACGCTTTGATAGCGCTTTCGAGCAAAACCACGCTTGCTCCAGCGCGCCGCGCCGTAATCGCCGCGCACAGGGCAGCGTTACCGCCGCCGGCGACGAGCACGTCATAGGGATGATTTGAAGCCGTCATCGATACGTTGGTTTGGTTCGGGGCTTTCACCGATTGGACTGGCGAAATATTCACCGCTTTTGCGCGGCGCCAGGTTGATCACATGAGTTTTGGGATTTATAGCCAACCCTCAGCCTATTGACAAGGAGTTCAAACTCACCGCAAGCTTTGGAATGACACCTGCCGAGTCGCTAACGTCGAAAATTTTCTTTCGAACCTTTGCGCCAGTGCGGGAGATATTTCGAATCTCGGCTGCTGAGTTCGTCAAGCGAGTCCTGGAATTTTTGCAGTAGACCATGAAACCGTTCGTTTGGGTCACCGCCCTTTTCTTGGCGTCATTGTTTCTGGCAGCGGCAGTGTTCACCGCATGGGACGCCTTAGGCCAAGCAAATTTTCTCACTAGTCCCCAAGCGAAGGCCGCCGCAGGATGGGGGGTCACAGGTCTGATATTTTTATCGCTGGGTTTACGCGGTTGGAAAGCGTATCGGCGATAACTCCCCGCCGTATCCGTCGATACCGTCACGCCCGGGGTCTTACCGATGACTATGAAATCGGCTGGCCGCCATGGCCGCAACTTCCTGCACCCCCAGTAGTGGGCAGAACCCCTGCGACTCGACGGCGAACACCGGATTAAACTTGCTGCGAAAATTCTCCAGAGCGATGATCGCCGCAAGCTCGACCAACTGCTCATCGGAAAAATGCTTCTTGAGGCGATTGAAGAATCGATCCGTTACCCGCTTGTTGGTAAAAGTCATCCGTTCGCACAATTCCAAAGCTAACTTCTCGCCCGGCGAAAAGAGCCCGCTCTTCTTGTAATCACCCAGCGCCGCCTCCACCTTCTCCGCCGACGCGCCCTGTTGCATCCCACTGGATGCGTTGATGTCCAGTCAATAGGGGCAGCCGTTGATGCTCGCGGCTTTCATGCACAGCAGATGGCGCAAGTCGGCGCCGATCAATCCCGACGCCACGATGCCCGTTTGCAGCGCTTGGACCCCCTTTTGAATCGTCGGCCGTAACCCGTAAACCGGCGCCGTGTTGAGGATCGCACCATAGTGTTTTTCCTGGGCCTCGAAAACCTCGCGCACTTCCGTAGGCGCGTTCTCTTTTGACACCCCTTTGATTCTTAGCATGGCCCACCTCCGTTAGTTTGATTCGTCGATGAAATTGGCAAAGCGTCAACAGCTTTGCACGGCGACATCGATGCCGCGGCGGTCTCTATCGCGAAGCTGCGCGGCTAAATCGATCAGCTCAGAATGAATCGAAGCGTCGCCCATTAACGCCACCGCCCCAGAGCTCTTGTTTTACCTCGAGTTAAACTTGTCCCAATGCCTTTTGCCACGACACCGATAGACGTTATCCAACACAACACGCTCATCCGCACGAAGATTAATCGGCCGCACACTCGAGCCGGCTCTTGCGATAAACTCGATTAATTTCAAAGCAGAGAAACATTAGAATCGGCTGGATCGGATTAAATGGCAATTCGCCCGCAAAGATCACCATGATGTAGGGAACAAAATAGAGTAACAGTAAGGAAAGTTTAGAGTAGGGCGAAAGCTCGGTGCGGTAAGGATAGAGGAGCAGTATCGGCACCGTAAGTAGGATGAGATCGTAAACAAAGCCATGGTGCATGAGTAAAAGTGTTGCCACCATCAACATCGTCCACTGAAGATCGAAAGCACTGGAATCCTGCGGCACGACATCTCTCCACACCCGCCACAGCCAATAGATCACGAGTAGCGATGTGACCCCAGTCGCAGCGACGGCCCAGGAGTGCGGCAGCAACGCTCGGAAAAATCCGAAGAGAGTCACGTAGTGGGACAAGGGCTGCGCTAAGGTGACGATCCGCCGCGATTGTTCGGCGACGGACTGGATGTAGGCACCATAGGAGTCAAACGAAAACATCAATCCGCCGGCCACAAGCAGCAATAAGCCAGACGCGGCGGCGCCAACGAGACCGCTCCACATCCTTCTGAACGCCAGCAACGGCAGCACCACCGCCAGATATTGCGCCCGGTACGACAGAACACCTAAAGCGAAACCGGACCAAAACAGTCGACTTTGTTTAATCAGTATAAAGGCCAGCGTCCAAAGAAACAGCGCAACGGCGGTCGTTTGTCCGGTGGCAATCAGCCAATACAATACAGGCGCCGCGTAGATGACCGCCAATCCCAGCTTGAGTGATGGGCGTCTTGTCGGCTCGAGACGAACGATCATAGCCACCGACAAACAGCTGAGAAACACGGTAAACCCAGTCCAGACCCAATAAGCTCCGACATAAGAGAAGCCGCGCAGCGGCATCAACAAGATCGTGAAGAACGGCGCGTGCAGATAGGGCCAGAAAATCCCTCTGCGCGCTCCGGGGCTAAACTGCTTTTGGATTTGCTTTTGCGCTTCGGGATCGTAGAGCTTCTCGGGATTGGTTCCTGTTAGGAGCGCCGCCGAGTAGAACTGGACAAAATCGGCGCCGGGAGTTTCCCTGAAGCTGGGCACATGAAGATAGAGCCCAACGAAAACAATATTGGTCATCGCGGCCAATACCAAGGCATAGACAAAGCTGCGCTTAGGCGTCATCCAAGCGAGCGCCGCATCAGCCAGCCGTGCTACCACTCCCACGTCATCGTCCTTCCCTTAGAACGCTACCACATCAATCAACGAGGCATATCGCGTACGGGGTATTAACCCCGCCTCAATAGGCGGAGAATCTTTAGAGAGAAACATTAGCCTAACAAAATAATTCAGCGCGCCGGGCCAAGAGAACTTTGCTGTAATCTTGTCAACTATCGAGCGAGATCGCAGTGCCAAATTTAATCACGCACACCGGCATATGCGTCGTGTTGCGCGCGTAGCCGACCTTGCCCCAGCGGTCGATGAGGATGATGCCGCCGGTGCCGCCGATGCGCTCGTCTGCGAGATCGCCAACCGCCATATTGGCAGCAGTGGAAGGCTCGGCTCCTTGTCTTAAATAATCCACCGCACGCTTGGCCAACAACAAACGAATGATCGCTTCGCCGTGCCCCGTGCAGGATGCGGCGCCGTAATCGTCCGCGTAGGTGCCGCAGCCGATCAGCGGCGAATCACCGACTCGCCCCGGAAGCTTATCGAAGATGCCGCCCGTCGAGGTCCCCACGGCGAGATCACCCTTGGCATCGAACGCGACGCAACCTACCGTGCCGTGCTTGCTCGCCCAACGTTTCTTCTCGCGCTCGACAACCAGAGCATCAGTTTGGCACTCGGGAAAACCGAGTTGCCGCGCGAATAAAGACGCCCCTTCGCCGGCGAGCAAGACATGGCGCCCGTCTTCCATGACGCGGCGCGCGAGCTTGATGGGATTCTTAACCGAGGAGACCGCCGCCACCGCGCCGGCGCGAAGTGACTGGCCTTGCATGATCGCCGCGTCCATCTCAATATTGCCAAGGTTATTGAGCGTCGAACCGGTGCCGGCGTTGAAAAGGGGATTGTCTTCTAGAACCACCACCGCCGCCTCAACGGCGTCGAGCGCCGAACCGCCTTGTTGGAGGATCTGCCAGCCAGCAAGCGCCGCTGCTCGGCACCCTTCAAGCCGCGCCGGCAAACTATCGTCTTTAATCGGTCCGGCGCCGCCGTGAACGATGATTGAAGGTTGTAAACTGGTCACTTATGTATACGCCTGCTCGGTGATAGAGGTCGTTCTCACCACGAAGGACACGAAGAGCACGAAGGTCGGAGTTCTAGTTTTCGAAACCTTCGTGTCCTTCGTGATCTTTGTGGTAAACGATTCTGCTCGAATGCACTCACGCTAAATCCCTCAGCACCGCTCGGCAGGGCGCGCCGTCGGAACCGGCGAGCTTTACCGGCGGACAGAACAGTTCATAGCGCCCCGGCGGCACCTCAGAGAGGTCGATGCCTTCGAGCAAAATCACCCCATGATCGAGAAACGCGCGGTGCACCGGCACTTGCTCATTTGCCGCGGCGGCCGAAAGATAGTCGAGGCCAACCAGCTTCACGCCGAGATCGACCAGCGCCTTGGCGCCATCGACGGAAAACGGCGCGAAGCTCGGATCGTAGACACCCTTTTTGAGCAATTGCGAATTGCGCATCTTGAACAGCACTCGGGTTTCGCCCACTAGATGAGCCTTGGCGACGTCCGCAGCCGTTATATGGGAGCCAGGTTCTGCCGCGCAGACCAGCGCCGGACCGATGAAGGTCTCCAAGGGCAGCGCCTCGATGGTGATGCCGTCTGGCAAGAAATGAAACGGCGCGTCAATATGGCTGCCGGCATGGACGCTGCTGTGAATCGACGAAGAATTATTGGCGTCGCCCTTGCTCATCCGTTTGCGTCCGATCAATTCCAGCGGGTGCGCGGTCACCCAACGAATCGAATCCGGCGAAAGAGTCAAGGAAATATCGTAGATCTTCACATCCTCACCTCCGAGGCGCGATCTTAAATGACGTCATTGGCCATGACAAGCGGATTAGCAGACCTTTCGCCACGAAGCGCACGACCGACACGAAGGATCTGGAATGAATGTTCCGAGTAGGTTCTTCGTTCTTTTATCCGTGATAATTTGCGCGGTATGCGAGACTTTTCGATATCTAGAGGACTCGAACACGGGGAATGGACTCCCGCCAAGGCGCCAAAGCACGCCAAGTTCGGAGGGAAGAGATAAATTATCTTGGAGAATATTTATTGTTACTTTCCGACCTTGGCGGCCTTTGCGGCTTTGCGGGAGATAATCCGAGTGTCACTTGCGGCTTTGCGCCCTTTCCGGTTAAAACTCATTCTTGGTCGCCAATTATTTTCCTAGGAGAATCGCCAGGGTGCCGGCGACGACACTGAGAATGCCAAGCATGGTCTTCACGGTAATCTTTTCCACGTTACGCAGGAACAGCTTGGCGCCGATCAACGCCCAAACCGGATAGGTCGCCGCGATCGGCGCCACGACCACGACTCGGCCCAAGCTGAGCGAGGTCATGATAAATAAAATGGAGAGAGTCTCAAACGCGCCGGTCCAAAGAAACGGCAGGAGCCCAGCCCGGTTCCACTCGAAGTTTTGCCGCTGCGGTGAAACCATCCGGTAAAGAGAAAAACCGACCAACGACACCAATCCCATGAACGCGGAGAAAAACAACGGCTCATTGGAAAGACCGAAAGCGTGGCGCCGCAGCGGGTGGTTCATACCGGTCAGGCAAGCGGCGCCAACCGGTAGCAGCAGGTGCCACCAGCGGAAGCTCGGCAGCTCCCGCTCCGCTTTCCAGGACACCAGCATGATCCCGCAAACCACCAACAGCGTGCCACCAATGATCAGCGGCGTTGCCGGCTCTTTGAGTATCGCGATCGCGAGCGTCGCGCTAATCAGCGGACTGATCGATTGCAGCGCGCTGCTGCGCGATGCGCCGATCTTAAGCACGCCGGTGTAGGCTAACAAGCGCACGCCCATCTGAAAGGTGCCGACGATGCAAAAAATCCCGACCGCCGTCCCGGAAACTGCGGGAATGCCGCCGGTGATAAATACCGCCGACCAGAGCGCAACGTTCTGGACCAAGATGGAAACCAAGGTGACCGTGTCCGGCGTCGAGTACTGCAAGCCGCGCCGAGACGAGACCAACGCGGCGGCATAGCAAACCGCGGTGATGAAAGCAAATATTTGAGGAGACATTAAGACGCCACGGGCGGTTTCGGGTCTCGGGTTACGAGTTTCGAGTTGGAGGCGCTGACGTAGGAATCAAAACCACCTAAACGGGCAGCGAATCAGGCGAGAGTCTCGCGTGCCAGGTTTCGGGCTAAACTCTAGACTCAAGACCCTAGACTTAAAACGCTGGGTTAGCTCTTGGCCAGTGTCTGGCGAAATTTTTCCCGGTGCTCGAGGCTGTAGAGTCGCCGGAAATCTTCCGGGTAGGCTTCGCCCGGCTCCACCTTCAAGGTCACGAAGATCGGCCCCTCTGCCTTGAGAATTTCCGCCAGCTTCTGTTCCCACTCGGCGAGATCGGTGATTTCATAAGTTTTCTTGTAACCGGCGGTCTTGGCCAGCTCCGCGAAACGAATCTGGCCCGACCGCGGCGTCAGCACCGACCCGTTGGTTTCATAGCAGCCGTTCTCGCACAGACAGTGAACATAATTCTTGGGCGCTTGATTGGCGATCGTCACCAGGCTGCCGAGATTCATCAGCAAGCTGCCGTCGCCGTCGAACACCACGACTCGTTTGTCGGGCCGGCCCAGGGCCAAGCCCAACGCGTGCGACGAACCCTGTCCCATGGCGCCGACAAAGGTGTAGTTTAACTCGCTCGGCGAGATATGGGTAATTTCCTGGGCCGCCGTGTAGACCGCCACGACGATTTCATCTTTGCGTTGACGCGCAAAGGCTTTCAGCATCTCATCTCGCTTCATCATGGCTAGCGCGGCTCCCTTCCGATCAGAATTGCGCTCGGCGACGAGTTAGTGAAAGACTTTTCGATGGCCGAAGCAATTCTTGGCGTGTCACCGTCCCGCTCGACCAGATAATGCTCGATGCCCATGATATCGCAGATCGGCTCGATGATCTTGACGCCATACTTCTTCGACTGGACCGGCGCGATATCGGGTTCTTTGCCGAGCAGGCCGACCACCATGCAAACGGGGAAATGTCCTTCCACCGCGATGCCGCGAATCGAATTGATCGAGTCCAAGAAACCCGTGTACTGCATCATCAACACCGACCGGTGTCCGCCGGCATAAAGCCCGCTGCAGATCGATACGCCTTCGTCTTCCTTGCAGACTTGCACGACCTTAAATTCGGGATCGGCGAGCAGCCCTTTGAGCAAATAGTGACTGGTCACCCGGTCCGGCAAGGCCACCACGAAGTGAATGCCGGCGCGTTTGTATTCTTTTTTGATCGCCGCTGCGGTCAACGGGTAATCGGCCATGTTGCCTCCAGATCTAATTACGGTTTCGGGTTCCGTGTTTCGAGTCTCGCGTTCCCCTCCCAACCCGGAACCCGGAACTCGAAACCCGAAACGTTTTTACGCTACTTCCTGTACAAAATCCGCCAAGCG
>Ga0214472_10002353_pt1 | contig 20472 bp, 13 predicted proteins | sample RVTome_6_FD_207662 | JGI IMG/M metagenome (GOLD analysis project Ga0214472, IMG submission 207662) | Soil microbial communities from uranium-contaminated site in the Upper Colorado River Basin, Wyoming, United States - RVT140D175 | ecosystem: Environmental > Terrestrial > Soil > Contaminated >...
ACCGGCGAGAAGTACAACCAGGTCTCCAACGAGTTCTGGAACGCGGCGCACCGGGTGCTGTCCGGCAAGAGCAGCGGTGCCGATTCGGTCGCCGAATTGGAGCGCAGACTCAAGCGTATCCGCGGTCGGCGCTGGTAACCGTCCCGGATCCCGAGCCGGTGTCGAACCGGCTCGCCTTTCCCCTCCAAGAAATAGAAACAAGGGAAGCGTTATGGAGATCTCATCCGTCAGCGGTCAGCCTGCGCAAGCGGTACCGGCCGTCACCGCGACCACGCGCCTGCGACAGGGCAGGCGCAGGACCCGGACAAGCGGGCTGTCGCGCACGCGCGTCCGCACCGCCTGGCTTTTCCTGGCCCCTACGCTGCTTGGCCTGGCCTTTGTCGCCGGCTGGCCGCTGCTGCGTACCATCCTGCTCGGTTTCACCGACGCCACGCTCTCCAGCACCGACAGCTACAGCTTCATCGGGCTGGAGAACTACCTGGTCTACGACAACGGCGAGTGGTATGGCCTGCTCGCCGACGGCCTGTGGTGGCACGCGGTGTGGAATACGGTCTACATCACCCTGATCTCGGTGTCGCTCGAGACCGTGCTCGGCGTGCTGGTGGCGCTGATCCTGCACGCGAAGTTCCCCGGCCGCGGCCTGGTCCGCGCGGCGATCCTGATCCCCTGGGCGATCCCGACGGTGGTGTCGGCGAAGATGTGGGGCTGGATGCTGCATGACCAGTTCGGCGTCATCAACGACCTGCTGATGCAGCTGCACCTGATCTCAAGCCCCGTGGCCTGGACCGTGAACCCGGACACCGTGCTCGGCACCATCATCGCCGTCGATGTCTGGAAGACCACGCCGTTCATGGCGCTGCTGACCCTGGCGGCGCTGCAGATGCTGCCCAAGGACTGCTACGAGGCGGCGCGGGTCGACGGCATCCATCCGGTGAAGGTGTTCTTCAAGGTCACGCTGCCGCTGATCAAGCCCGCGCTGATCGTCGCCGTGGTGTTTCGCATGCTCGACGCGCTGCGCATCTTCGACCTGATCTACATCCTGACCTCGAACAGCGAAGACACCATGTCGATGTCGATCTATGCCCGTCAGCAGTTGATCGACTTCCAGCAGATCGGTTACGGCTCCGCCGCCTCGACCCTGCTGTTCCTGCTGGTGTTCGGCCTGACCCTGGCCTACATCTTCGCCACCCGCTTGAAACTGGACGGCTCGGGAGAACACTGATGAAAACCCTCAAGTTACGTACAAGACAGGTGTTGTTCGCGCTGGCGGTAGCGGCGCTGCTGATCTTCACCGTGTTTCCGTTCTATATCGCCATCGTCACCTCGATGCAGGGCGGCGGCGAAGCGTCCCTCTATCTGCCGACCGGGTTCGATCTGTCCAACTATGTGGCGGTGTTCCGCGAGCAGCCGTTCTTCCGCAACATCCTCAACTCGGCGCTGGTCTCCTTCGGCACCGTGGCGATCTCGCTGCTGCTGGCGGTGACCGCCGCCTACGCGCTGGCACGGGTGCATTTCCGCGGTCGCACCACGCTGCTGCTGACGGTGCTGGGGGTATCGATGTTCCCTCAGGTGGCGGTGCTGTCCGGCATGTTCGAGCTGATCCGCATGCTCGGGCTGTACAACAACCTGGGCAGCCTGGTGCTCTCCTATACCGTATTTTCGCTGCCGTTCTCGGTCTGGATCCTGACCACCTTCATGCGCGGTATCCCCAAGGATCTGGAGGAGGCGGCGATCGTCGACGGCGCCACGCCCTGGCAGATCATCACCCGCATCTTCCTGCCGGTGCTCTGGCCGGCACTGGTCACCACCGGTCTGCTGGCGTTTATCGGCGCCTGGAACGAGTTCATGTTCGCGATCACCTTCATCCTCGGCAACGAGCAGCGCACGGTGCCGGTGGCGATCTCGATGATCTCCGGCGGCTCCCAGTACGAGATGCCCTGGGGGCCGATCATGGCCGCCTCGGTGATCGTTACCGTACCGCTGATCGCCCTGGTGCTGGTGTTCCAGCGCAAGATCGTCGAAGGCCTGACCGCCGGTGCCGTCAAGGGCTGAACCGCCCGACAACAATAAGAGAGTAATCACTATGTCCAGTATCGAATTCGTCAAACTAGAAAAAGTCTACAAGGGGCTGAACGAGTTCTGCGCCGTCAGGGGCGTGGACCTGCAGATCGACGACGGGGAGTTCGTGGTGTTCGTCGGCCCCTCCGGCTGCGGCAAGTCGACGCTGCTGCGGATGATCGCCGGCCTCGAGGATATCAGCGGCGGCGAGCTCTATTTCGGCGAGCGCTGCGTCAACGACCTGTCGCCGAAGGAGCGCGGCATCGGCATGGTATTCCAGTCCTATGCGCTCTATCCGCACATGAGCGTGTACGACAACATGGCGTTCGGCCTGTCGCTGGAGAAGGGCAGTCGCGAAACGATCAGGGAGAAGGTGCTCGAGGTCGCCCGCATCCTGCAGATCGATCATCTGCTCGAGCGCAAGCCCAAGGCGCTCTCCGGCGGTCAGCGCCAGCGTGTCGCCATCGGTCGCGCCATCGTGCGTCAGCCCAACGTCTTTCTGTTCGACGAGCCCCTGTCCAACCTCGACGCATCGCTGCGGGTGCAGATGCGGATCGAGATCACCAAGCTGCACCAGAAGCTGAAAACCACGTCGATCTACGTTACCCACGACCAGGTCGAGGCGATGACCATGGCGGACAAGATCGTGGTGTTGAACCAGGGCCGGATCATGCAGGTGGGTTCGCCGCTGGAGATCTACAACCGCCCGGCGAACACCTTTGTCGCCGGTTTCATGGGCTCGCCGACGATGAACTTTATCGAGGTCGAGGCGATGGGCGATCAGCTCCTTCTGCAGCGCGATTCCGATGACGTCGCGTACTCCATGCCGTTCAGCCATAACGGTGCGGCGACCCTGGGGATCCGGCCGGAGCACATAGAACTGCAGCCTCAGCGCGACGCGATCCCGGTGCAGGCCGAGGTCGGCGTGGTGGAGCACCTGGGCAACGAAACCCTGATCTACCTGGCGACCGAGCTGTGCGATCAGCCGCTGGTGGTGGCCTGCGGCGGCGAACTGGCGCCGGAGATCGGCAGCCGGATGACGGTTTATATTCCATTGACGCGCGGCCATCTGTTCGACACCAACGGCGATGCCGTCGAACGGCTGGTGAATCCATCCCTGAGTTGAGCGGCCAAGAGCACGGGTAAATTTTATGACTGACACTATTCGATGGGGCATGGTCGGCGGCGGCATCGGTGGCTTTATCGGCGAGGTACACCGGCTGGCGGCGCGCCTCGACGGCGGCTTCGCGCTGCAGGCCGGCTGCTTCTCCTCCGACATGGAGCGCAACCGCCTGTCCGGCACCGGGCTCGGAATCGCCCCCGGGCGCACCTACGACAGTTTCGAGGAGATGGCGGTGCGCGAGGCCGCACGCAGCGACGGCATTCGTGCGGTATCCATCGTGACCCCCAACCATCTGCACTTCGCCGCCGCCAAGGCGTTTCTCGAGGCCGGAATCGACGTGATCTGCGACAAGCCGCTGACCACCACGCTGGCGCAGGCGAAGTGCCTGGCGACCACGGCACGGGAGCGGGGACGGCTGCTGGCGGTGACCTACAACTACACCGGCAATGCGATGATCCGCTGGGCGCGGCAACTGGTGAGCGAGGGGGCGCTGGGGCGTCTGCGCCTGGTGCAGGTGGAGTACGTGCAGGACTGGCTGGCGCGGGATATCGAGCAGCAGGGGCAGAAGCAGGCGGCCTGGCGTACCGATCCCGAACTGGCCGGACGCGCCGGCTGCCTCGGCGATATCGGCGTGCACGCCTACAACCTGGCGCGCTTTGTCACCGGCGAGTCCGCCGAGCGGGTGACGGCGACGCTGACCCGCTTCGTGCCCGGCCGCCGAGTGGATGACAACTGCCAGGTTATGCTCGAGTTCGAGAGCGGCATGCGCGGCGCGCTCTGGGCATCGCAGGTCGCGACCGGCGAGGAGAACGCCCTGCGGCTGCGGCTGTATGGCGAGGCGGCAAGCCTGATCTGGGATCAGGAGCATCCCAACCAATTGCGGTTCACCCGATTCGGCGAGCCGACCCAGGTGCTCAGCCGCAACGGCGGCGGTTTCCCCGAGACGTTGAAGTCGTTCTGCCGTGTCCCGGCCGGGCATCCGGAGGGGTATCTGGAGGCGTTTGCCAATCTCTACGGCGAGATCCGCAACGGCTTGCAGCACGGCAGCGGCAACTACCCCGACGTCAACGATGCCCTGGCCGATCTGGCCTTCATCGAGGCCTGCCTGGAATCGGACGAGGCGCAGAACGGCTGGTGTCCGCTGCCGCAGTAGGCGGACAGAACAGGCTCGGCATAACACTTTCATGAACATCCCGTCTCTGCCTGTCGCGGAGACGGCGGGGGGCGTGTGTGCCCTCCGCACGGAATATTGGATTGAAGCATGATGAAGACAGCAGCAAACACCCTTTGGTGGAAAGGCGCGGTAACCTACCAGATCTACCCGCGCTCCTATCAGGACAGCAACAACGACGGTATCGGCGACCTGCCCGGCATCACCGCGCGTCTGCCCTATATCGCATCGCTCGGTGTCGATGCGATCTGGCTGTCGCCGATCTTCACCTCGCCGATGGCCGACATGGGCTACGACGTATCCGACTACACCGATATCGATCCTCTGTTCGGTACCCTGGACGACTTCGACGCGATGGTGGCGCGTGCCCATGAGCTGGGGCTCAAGGTGATCATCGATCAGGTGCTGTCCCACTCCAGCGACCGACATCCGTTCTTTCGGGAGAGCCGGATGAGTCGGGACAACCCGAAATCCGACTGGTATGTCTGGGCCGACCCGAACCACGACGGTACGCCGCCGAACAACTGGCAGTCGATCTTCGGCGGCTGCGCCTGGCAGTGGGAACCGCGTCGGCAGCAGTATTATCTGCACAACTTCATGAAGGAGCAGCCGGATCTCAACTTCCATAATCCGGCGGTGCAGGATTGGCTGCTCGATACCCTGCGTTTCTGGCTGGAGCGGGGTGTCGACGGTTTCCGCCTGGACACGGTGAACTTCTATTTCCACGACGCCCTGCTGCGCAGCGATCCGGCGGACTTCCGCAGGAAGGACAAGCCGGAGTGGAACCCCTACTACATGCAGTACCACCTGTTTTCGAAGAACCAGCCGGAAAACCTGGTGTTTCTGCAGCGGATGCGGGCGCTGCTGGACGAATACGATGGTCGCACCCTGGTCGGCGAGGTGGGGGAGTCGCACCATGCGGTCGAGATGATGGGGCAGTACACCACGGACAACCGCCTGCACATGGCCTACTCGTTCGAGATGCTCGGCCTCAACTTCAGTGCGGCCCATTTCCGTGAGCAGATCGACACCTTCTTCGGCAAGGCACCCGAGGGCTGGCCCTGTTGGGCGTTTTCCAACCACGACGTCGTGCGTCATGTCGGCCGTTGGCAGCGCCATGGCGTCAGTGACGCGGCGCTGGCGAAGCTGTCCTGTGCGCTGCTGCTGTCGATGCAGGGCTCGATCTGCATCTATCAGGGTGAGGAGCTGGGCCAGACCGACACCGAACTGGAGTATCACGAACTGACCGATATCCAGGGCCTGGTGTTCTGGCCGGAGGACAAGGGGCGCGACGGCTGTCGTACCCCGATGGTCTGGGAGCAGGATGCGGTCAACGGCGGCTTCGGCGGTGCCCAGCCCTGGTTGCCGGTCAAGGCGCCGCAGCTGGCCAGGGCGGTGGATAGGCAGCTCGACAGGGAGGGCTCGGTGCTGGAGTTCTACCGCCGGATGCTGCATCTGCGCAGAGATCGCCAGGCGCTGCGCAGCGGCGATACGGTATTTCGGGAAACCGAGGAGCCGATCCTGTCGTTTCTACGGGGTGGTGAAGTGCTCTGTATCTTCAACCTGTCCACCGAACCGCAGCAGATCGAATGCGAGGCCGGTGACGTGCTGATCAGCGAGGGGGCCGAACTGGAGCAGGGGAGATTGCAACTGGCCGGCAACGGGTTCGCACTGCTCGACCTGTAATGGCCGGAGAGGAGGGTTGCAGTTTTTACATGACATTACGTAATTTTATTACATATAATCATCGGCCATACTCTACATATATTCGCGGATATCGATGCTGTATTGGCCATCGACCGCAGGGTTGGCGAGGAGGTTTCGATGAGTTCCGGGCAGAGTGATCGCTACGCGCTGGTGGCGGATATCGGTGGTACCAATGCGCGCTTCGCGCTGGTGGCGCCAGGGCAGTTGCGGGCGGAGAAGCAGATTACACTGGCCGTCGATGATTTCGACACCATCGACGCGGCGATCCGTGCCTACCTCGATCAGGTCGGCATCGGCGAGGGCGAGGCACCGCGCGAAGCCTGTCTGGCGATCGCCTGTCCGACCAGTCGTGACCGGATCAGCATGACCAACAACGGCTGGTCGTTTTCCCGCAACGAGCTTCGGCACTCGCTCGGCTTGGCACGGTTGCTGGTGATCAACGACTACGCCGCCCAGGCCTACGCCGCGCCGCACCTCAAGGCCGATGAGCTGTTCCGGGTCGGCGGCGGCGACGCGCTGGCCGGCCATCCGATCGCACTGGTCGGGCCCGGGACCGGCCTGGGCGTGGGCGGCCTGATCTTCGATCGCGACGGCCAGGTGGCGCTGGTCACCGAAGGCGGTCACGTGGATTTCGCGCCGACCACCGAACTCGAGATCGATATCCTGCGCTACCTGTTGCGCTACCATGAACATGTGTCGGTGGAGCGGCTGCTGTCGGGCATGGGGCTGACCAACCTGCACAAGGCGTTGTGCGATATTCGCGGTGTCGCGGTCGGACCGCTGACGCCGGCGCAGATCAGCGTCAAGGCGCTGGATATGGGCGATGGCATCTGCCTGGAAACCCTGCAGATCTTTTGCGCCATGCTGGGCAGCGTGGCCGGCAACACGGCATTGACCCTCGGTGCCCAGGGCGGCGTGTTCATTACCGGCGGCATCATTCCGCGGATGCTGGATCTGTTCGCCGCCAGCCAGTTCCGCGCCCGCTTCGAGGCCAAGGGGCGTTTCCGCGACTATATGGCGGCGATCCCGACCCAGGTGGTGATCGCCGAACAGCCGGGACTGCTCGGCGCGTCGGCGGCACTGCAGCGCCACGCCCTTTAAGCGCCGCCACTCACTTTAAGCACCGGCCTAGCCTTGAGTGCGGGCCGGGCCTTGAGCGCCGATCAGAGCCTGATCCGGCGTCCCTCCTCGTTGCTTTGTTGCGCCAGCTCGATCAGACGGATCGTGTCCAGCGCCTGCTCAGCCGGTACCGGGTTCTCCGCACCGTGCAGCAGTGCGTCGGCGATGCCGCGGTAGTAGTGCCGGTAGTCGCCGCAGAGGGTTTCCACCCGCTCGCTGTGCTCTGCATCGCTGAACTCGCCCCAGGATTCCGCCGGCTCCCTGGCCCACTCGTCCCGATCGGGGCGGGCGCCGGCCAGCAGTCGCTCCTCCTGCGGATCAAGCCCCTGCTTGCGATAGCTGCCGCCGCTGCCTTCGACATGGAACCTCAGGTTCGGTGCCGCGCAGAAGGGGCTGGAGTTGAGCACCACCTCCAACTGCGGATAGTGCAACTGCACATGGAAGTAGTCGATCACCTGGCACTGTTCGCGCAGGGTCGCCAGTCGTGCCGTGAGCGCCTGCGGCTTGCCGAACAGCAGCAGCGCCTGATCCAGCAGGTGCGGGCCCAGGTCATACCAGATGCCGCTGCCGCGTCCCGGCTGCTCCCGCCAGCGCTCGCGCGGCTGGGGGCGGAAGCGGTCGAAGCGCGACTCGAGCAGGCGCACGGCGCCCAAACGACCGGAGTCGATCAATGACCTGAGGGTCAGGAAGTCGCCGTCCCAGCGTCGGTTCTGGTAGACCGAGAGCAGCCGCCCGCGCTCCCGGGCGAGGTCGATCAACGCCTGGCCCTCCTTGCTGGAGCAGACGAACGGCTTGTCGATCACCACATCCTTGCCCAGCTCCAGCGCCCGACGCGCCAGTGCGTAGTGGCTGTCGTTCGGTGTGGTGATGATCACCAGCCGCGCTTCGTCCCGATCGAGCAGAGCCTCGGCATCGTCGTACCGCGTCACCTCCGGGCTCGGCAGATGTCGAGGATCGCTGTTACGGGTGCTGACGGCGGTCACGCTGAACTCGGGCAGGGCCTGCAGGAACGGCAGGTGAAAGGTGCGCGCGGAAAAACCGAAACCGATCAGTGCGGTGGGTATCGTGGGCGTGCCGGGGGCGGTCGTCATGCGGGGCTCCATCTCGGACAGTTTGAACAGGGACAGTTTGGCCGGTATTGAATGTTGTAAACTTACATTATTTTGCTACATTTTGCCCAGGCCACAATAAAGAAGAATAAAAACCGCTCATGAGCCAGAATAGGTCAAAATCGGTACAGGCGCGTGCCTCGTTCCAGGCACGATGCGGAGAGACCATGCCCCCAAGCGAAACAAGCAAACAGATTCTGGTCGTCGACGACGACCGACAGATACGCGAACTGCTGGAGTCCTATCTGCAGCGCAACGGCTATTCGGTACTGACGCTCGCCGATGGCCGGGGTCTGCTCGCGTTGTTGCAGGAGCGTCAGGATATCGATCTGATCGTGCTCGATCTGATGATGCCGGGCGAAGACGGCTTCTCGCTCTGTCGTCGCATCCGCACCGAGTCGGAGCTGCCGATCATCATGCTCACCGCCTCGGCCGAGGAGACCGACCGCATCGTCGGCCTGGAGATGGGCGCCGACGACTATGTGGCCAAGCCCTTCAACCCACGTGAACTGCTGGCGCGGATCAGGGCCGTGCTCAGGCGCGTGCAGACGGCGCCGGAACCGGCGGCCGGCCTCCGCTATTTCTGCTTCGCGGGCTGGCAACTGGATACGGTGAACCGCGATCTGATCGATCCGGAGGGGGTGGTCAAGCCGCTCAGCGGCGCCGATTTCAACTTGCTGCAGCTGTTCCTCGAGCACCCCAACCAGGTGCTCAGCCGGGACGATCTGCTCAACCTGACCCGCGGACGCGAGGCCGGCCCCTACGATCGCAGCATCGATGTCCAACTGAGCCGGGTGCGTCAGCGCCTGGGGGACGACGGCAAGGATCCCCATATCATCAAGACGGTGCGCGGGGCGGGTTACGTGCTGGCGGTGGAAGTGGAGCGTCGGTCGTGAATCTGCTGCGCTCGCTGATTCCGGCGTCGCTGCTCAAGCGGATGTTGCTGGTGATGGTGCTGGGTGTGCTGCTCGCGCAGGTGGTCAGTAACCTGATCTGGGTGCAGCAGATCGACCGGGACAAGCGCGAGGTCGCCGAACGGATGGCTGAGGATCTGGCCGAGGGCGTGGCCTCCACCGTGACCTTTTTCCGCACCCTGCCCAGCGAGTATCGCCACCTGGTGCTGTCGCAACTGCGCGATATGGGCGGCACCCGCTTCTTCGTCTCGCTCAACCGCGAGGTGATCGAGATCACCGATATCGAAGATTCCGCGCTCAAGCGGCTGGTGCTCGAGCGCTTCACCCGCGGACTGCGCAAGAGGCTCGGCAGCGCCCCCGAGATCCTGGTCGGCTTTTCGTTGCCGGAAAACCTGCATGTATTCAACAACCGCACGCTGCTGCTCGACCTGCCGCCGCGCTGGTCGCAGCAGAGCCTGATCTATGACCGCCAGTCGCCGCCGATCCTGGTCGCCCAGGTGGGGATGGGCGATGGCGAGTGGCTCTACCTGGCGGCGCTGCTGCCCAAGCCCGACCTGCTGGTGAAAAGCGACTATCTGCCCACCGACCGGCTGCTGTTCCTCGGCCTGCTGCTGGGGATTCTGCTGCTGCTTGGCGGCGCCATCGTACGCTGGCTGACGCGGCCGCTGGCACGCCTGGCCGGGGCCGCCGAGCAACTGGGCAAGGGGCTGGAGCGGGAGCCGATTCCGGAGCAGGGGCCGCTGGAGATCCGGGCGACCGCCCAGGCGTTCAATCTGATGCAGGAGCGGATACAGCGCTTCGTCGATGATCGCGAGCGCCTGTTCTCGGCCGTCTCCCACGACCTGAAAACACCGATCACCCGGCTCAGACTGAGGGCCGAGATGCTGGACGACCCGCGAGACCGCGACACCTTCACCCGCGATCTGGAGGAGCTGGAGCAGATGGTCGCCGGGGCGCTGGAGTGTTCGCGCGGTACCGATATCCACGAGCCGAGCCGGCCGGTCGATATCCTCGCGCTGCTGGAGTCGCTGCAGGGAGACGCGCAGGAGCTGGGGCGGGAGATGACCCTGCAGGGCGATGCAGGTCCCGCGTTGCCGGCACGACCGCTGGCGCTCAAGCGCGCGCTGCGCAACCTGATCGACAACGCGCTGTTCTACGGCGGCGGCGCCGAGGTGCGGGTCAAGAACAGCGAGCAGCAACTCGACATCCTGATCTGCGACCGCGGCCCCGGCGTACCCGAGGATATGATCGATCAGCTGTTCGAACCCTATGTGCGCGTGGAGCAGTCCCGCAGCCGCAACACCGGCGGCACGGGGCTGGGGCTGGGGATCGCACGCAACATCATCCATGCCCATGGCGGCGAACTGTCTCTGGCCAACCGTGAGGGCGGGGGGCTGGAGGTGCGGGTGACTCTGCCGCGGCACTAAGAGCGTGTTGTTTCTACCCCTCTATCGGCCGGTCTTCTGGCTGAGCCAGTACGCGACATCGATCTGGATGTTCTCCAGTTGCTCCGTCACGTTGGTGGTTTGTGTCGACAGCAGCGAGACCCATTGGCCGACCAGGGCGCACTGCTGCGCCATGTATTTGCCCAGGGTGTTGGCCTTTTTCAGTTCGGCAGCCTCCTCGGCGATCTGCCTGATCCCCTGAATCCACTGCTCGCCCTGTCCGACAAAGCGGTCGGCGATGGCGTTCTGCAACTCGAACCACTCGCCGAGGGTATCGGGGTCGAACTTCGCCATCGCCATGAAGGCGGGCATTCCGGTCTCGAGGCAGTGACTCTGCCGGGTCAGGCTCGCGTTGAGCAGTTTCTGCAGCTGTGTCGTGCGGTGGGACAGCGCCAGCGCTCCGTTGGTGACCAGGGCCTGGGTATCGGCCAGGGCCAGGTTCGCGTCGGTCAGTTTATGCATGGGTCGAGTCATGGTTGTCATCCTTTGATTGGCCCGAATCATTCACGCTTGAAAAGCGTTGTCGTTCAGCTTGGTTTCTCGCCCAGACGCTCCAGCATGCGGTGAATGGCACGGATCTGGATCGCGTTCTTCGAGTAGTAGTCGGGGTTGTTCGGGTCTTCGCTGGTGTAGCCCCACCAGTCCCAGCAGCCGTCCGGGTTCTGGACCTCGTCCTTGTCGATCCCCTGGGCCTGGGGGTAGAGGATGATCAGGTTGTTGCTGTCGGCGATCTGGTTGTAGCCGGTGGTGGTGAAGTAGCGGTTGCCGTAGGGCGGCGAGTTCTGCGTATCCGGCCGGCTGTTCACGTAGTTGACGTAGTTGTACCCCTGCTTGCAGCCGTGCAGCGCGATGTGGACCCGGCAGGGGGCGCCTTCGGCGACCGTCTTGGGCACGTAGGCGTAGGCGAACGGGCTCATGCTGGCGCGCTCCTCGCCGTCGAAGAACTCGGTCTGGTCGAAGCGAACGATCCGGCCCGACAACCGCTCGGAGGGGGGCTCGAGCGGGCCGTAGATATGGTTGAGGATATCCCAGGACTGCATGAAGCCGCCGTTGTTGATATAGGGCGGCTGGTTCAACGGCAGCGGGCTGTCCTCCGGGTTGTCGGTGATGATCGAATGCCCGGCGGGGATGTCGCTGACATAGCGGATATGCTTCATCGGCACGCCGAGCTGCTCATAGAACTCGCGCGTGGTGTTGACCACATCGGAGTAAACCACCTTGTCTTCCGAGCCGGTGAAGATATAGATCTTCTGCTTGGCCAGATGCTTCACATCGTCGATCAGCCCGGCTTTGGCGGTCTCGTGCGCGACCTTCACCAGTTTGTCCGCCTGCGGTGCCGTCTGCGGAATCAACGGGTTCATGCAGGTATAGAGCGCGGTGAGGGTGAAGGCGTCCTCGGCGATCATCGACGCGGCACGAAACGACTCGGCACAGCGGAAAGGCCCGCCGGCGATGATGCCCGCGCCGACAAAGCTGGACGAGTGCGCCAGGTGCATCTGCACCGTCATGAAGGCACCGGAGGAGAGCCCCGATAGGGAGCTTTGCGACAGATCGGCATTGAATCCGGGAAGCGGCGGCGCCTGATGGTTGAGTTCGGTTGGCATAATGATTCCTTTCAATGAGCGTTCAAGGGATGAGCGTGATTGTTCGGCCGAAGCCGAGGGAGGGTGATTAGCTCCCTGTCGAGTGTAGACGGGCCTCGAACTGTTCGCCAATTGTGCGGTGTTACCGTTCGCGCCCCGCCTCGAGCCAGGCTTTCTGCAGCGGCGAGAGCAGGTACTCCATGATGGTGCGGTAGCCTAGGTGGATATCGGCCGTCAGTTGCATGCCGGGGGCGATCTCCAGCGGTTGGCCGAGCGTCGTCAGGTGCTGGGCATCGAGCCGGATCAGCGCCTTGTAGCGCAGCCCCGACGTGCCCTCCTGCCCGGCGAGCGCATCGGCTGCACCGCTGCTGCCGGGGTCGACGGCATCGGCGCCGATGGTGACGAGGGTGCCGACGATCATGCCGTATTTTTGGAACGGGTAGGCGGCGAGCTTGAGCTTGACCGTCTGGCCCTGGTGCACGAAGCCGACATCCTCGTTCCTGACATAGACCTCGGCCTGCAGCGGGTCGTCGTCGGGTACCAGGGTCATCAGCACTGTCCCCGGCGAGACCACGGTGCCGACGGTGTGGGTGGCCAGGTCCTTGATGATCCCTTTCTGCGGTGCCTTGAGGGCGAGCAGGTCGGTCTTGTGGGTTGCCTTGCCGAGCTCTTCCCGCAGGGTGTTCAGGCGGGACTCGGTCTCGACCCGTTCGTCATGCAGGTTGCTGAGGTAGCTCGAGGTGATCTGGTCGAGCCTGCGGTCGCTGGTGCTGAGCGTGGCGTTCAGACCGGCGATCGTGGCTTTTTGTGCCTTCAGCTCCTGTTCCTGTTCGATCAGTTCGCGCTTTTTCTCTTCGACGGCCAGTTCGCTGTAGTAGCCCTTCTGTGCCAGCTTTTCCACCGCCTCTGCGCTGCGCCGGTAGATGGGCAGGGTTTTCTCCAACTGGCGGAGCCGTTCCCGGGCGCCCTGCAGATCCTGCCGTGTTTTCTCGCGGACCGCCCGCTCCTCGGCCAGGGCGTCGGCATAGGCGTCGCGGTGGGCCTGGAACTGGTCGGCGACCTGTCGGAACAGCATCGGCGGGTCGTCCGGCCGGCGGGTCATGGTGTTGCCCGCCAGTTCGGCGTCGATCCGCTGCAGTTGCAGCCGTGCCAGTTCGAGGTCGTTGCGCAGTCTGCGTTGGTCGGCCCGACTCAGGGCGGCATCCAGGCGCATCAGTACCTGTCCGGCTTCGACCGTCTCGCCCTCCTGCACCAGGATCTCCCGTACCACGCCGGAGTCGGCGGGCTGGACGATCTTTACGTAGCTCTGGGGCACGAGGCGGCCTTCGGCCGTGGCGACCACGTCGAGCTTGCCGAAGATCGCCCAGACCAGCAGGATGCCGAACAGCAGCGCTACGCTGTAGAGCACCATACGCGGTAGTTTGGGCGGCGGGCTCTCCTGGATGGAGAGCAGGCCGGGGGCGAATTCGAGCGCGTCGCGCGATAACCTCTTGGCTGTCATGGCGGGCCTGTCAGTGGGATGAAGGGGGCTGGGAGGCTGGCCATTCGTATACTTTCAATGCACCGGCGTTGCTTGGATCCGGCAGCAGGGCACTGACCTTTTGTCCGGGAAAGAGTGTATCGCGCAGCTCCGTCAGGGTGTCCTCGAGTTGGCCAAACGGGGCGACGGCATCGATGATCCAGATGTGGTTGCCGCAGTTCCATTCGTGGGGGGCGAGTTTGGCGTGAGCGGTGCGCAGGCGGGCGTCGATCTGGTCGTTGACGCGCGCCCAGGTGAAGAATGCGCAGGGCAGTTCGTCCTTGGTGTACAGGCGGCACTGGTCGAGTACGACCGGGGGCAGCAGGACCCAGTCGATATCGCCCATGAACAGGTATTTTTTCATCGGGTCGCGGGCGTAGAGCCAGAGGGCAGGGCCCAATACCGGTAGTTTGGCGAGGGCGCCTCGGGCTTCGTTGAGTGCGGCCATGGCGGCTGCGGTGTTCTTGTCTGTCATCATGTGTTCCTTTTTAACTGTTTGTGTTCGTTTGATGTTTCTGGACGGTGCCGGGCCGAAAGGGGTGCTGCTGTCCGGAACACGCTGTAAATACGTCCTTGTACGCTCGACGTCGGCATCCATGCCTCCGACGGTCCCGAACAGCAGCACCCCTTCCGACCTGGATAGGCCGGTGCCGGAGTTTACGCAACGCGATAACTTTGCACGCTATCGTCGAACTGACTGCCGACGGTTTGCGTGCCGCCGGTCGGGTTGCTCAACACACTGCGCACCGAACCGGCCGACAGTGAAAGCGTACCGTCGTCGGCATAGTCGGTGGCGATCTCGCCGCCCAGTACTGTTCCTTCGCTGTTGCTCAGGTGGGCATCGAGCAGGCCGTCCATCAGTTGCCAGCGGCTGACGTAGGACTGCTGCTGTGCCTGATCGAAGGCGGCGACCAGTTGTTGGAAGTCGAACTGTTCCACCGCCTGGTCATGCAGCGGGTCACCGCTGTCCGGTTGATACCCGTCGCTGCCGTCGAGGACCACCTGCAGGGTGCCGACCGATGGACCGGTGTCGCCGTACCAGTCGCTGAGCAGGATGCGGTCCTGGTTGGCGATGTCGAGCACCAGGTCGTTGCCGCTGCGGCTCAGGGCCAGATCCTCGTAACGCACGCCGCCGCCCAGCGAGATGGCGTTGTCGGCGGCGCCGTCGGCGTAGACCCGGTCGGTGCCGTCGCCCTGGTTGAACAGCAGGGTGTCGGCCCCTTCGCCCAAGTGGATATTGTCATACCCGGTGCCGCCGATGGCGATGTCGTCGCCGTTGCCCAGGGTCAGGGTGTCGTTGCCGCTGCCGCCGTCGGCCAGGTTGTTGCCGCTGAGGTCGGTCAATCGGTCGTCGCCGTCGTTGCCCTGCAGCCAGTCGTTGCCGGCCTGGCCGTCCAACTGGTCGTTGCCTTGGTTGCCGAGCAGAACGTCGTCGCCGTCGCCTCCGTTCACCAGATCGTCGCCGGAGGCGGCATCGATGACATCATCGGTGGCGCCGCCCTGGATCGCCTCGTTGAGGCCGCTGCCCTGTACATCGCCTTCGCCCTTGGCCAGGGTGGGGCGCCAGTCCAGGTCGGCCAGGTCGTCCGCTGTCCACTCCAGGCCGTCGGCGAAGCGGATCGTCTCGATCCGGCCGTCGTCGCTGTAGTGGTTCTGCAGGTGCAGCCACTGGGAGTAGTCGGTGGTGGTGAGCACCAGGTCGTTGCCCTGGCGCATGACGCGGGTGTTGTCGGCGGTGAAGCCGTCGCCGAGTTCCAACACGTCACGGCCGCTGTTGTCGGCGTCGTTGTCGTAGATGACATCGTTGCCCTGACCGATGCCGTAGCGGTAGGTGTCGCCGCCGCTGCCGCCTTCGAGCCAGTCGTCGCCGCCGCCCCAGGGGTTGCTGCCGCCGTCGAGGGTGTCGTCACCGCTGCCGCCGTAGAGGCGGTCGTTGCCGGCGCCGCCGAGCAGTTGGTCGTTGCCCGCGTCGCCGTACAGCTTATCGTCGCCGTCGTTGCCTTCGATCAGGTCGTCGCCCTCTTCGCCTCGGCCCAGGTCGTTGCCGCCGTTGAGGATGATGTGGTCGTTGCCGGCGCCGCCGCGGACCTCGTCGTCGCCGCTCATGGCGTCGATGCTGTCATCGGTGGCACCGCCCTGGATCATCTCGTTGAGGTGGCTGCCCTGAACCGAGCCTTCGCCCTTGGCCAGGGTGGGGCGCCAGTCGACCGGGGCCAGATCGTCCGCCGTCCACTCCATGCCGTCGGCGAAACGGATCGTCTCGATCCGGCCGTCGTCGCTGTAGTGGTTCTGCAGGCGCAGCCACTGAGAGTAGTCGGTGGTGGTGAGCACCAGGTCGTTGCCGTTGCGTATGACGCGGGTGTTGTCGACGGTGAAGCCGTCGCCCAACTCCAGCAGGTCGCTGCCCGAGGCCGTGGCGTCGTTGTCGTAGATGACGTCGTTGCCTTGACCCTTGGCGTAGCGATAGGTGTCGCTGCCGGCACCGCCTTCGAGGTAGTCGTCGCCGCCGCCCCATTGGTTGGTGCCGCCGTCGAGCAGGTCGTCACCGGCTTCGCCGTAGAGGCGGTCGTTGCCGGCACCGCCGAGCAGTACGTCGTGACCTGCGCCGGCATGTACAAGATCGTCACCGGAGAGGGCGTAGAAGGTCTCGTTCTTTTCGGTACCGGTCAGGGTGTCGTTGCCGGTCGTGCCGTAGATGATTTGGTCCCGGACATCTTCGATTCCCCAGATCGCCCCATCGTCGAAGGCCAGGTTTTCGATGGCATAGTGGCCGTTGTCGTCGTGCGTAAGACCATTGCGGATGCGAACGGTATCCGTACTGCCCTGGAACCAGAGCACCAGATCCTTGCCCTCCATGCGTAGACGCACATCTTCCTGAACATACCCGTCCAGACGCAGGGTATCTACGCCGCCGCCGGCAAGCACTGCCTCTTCGATGGTGTCCTGACCGTCACCTTTGCTGAACAGGTAGGTGTCGTTGCCTGTGCCTCCTATCAGGGTATCGTCGCCGGTTTTACCGGCGAGCAGGTTGTTGCCGGCGTTGCCATGAACCACGTTGTTCATGGCATTGCCGGTCGCATCGATATCGGCGGTACCGGTGAGCGTCAGATCCTCTACATGTTCCGGCAAGACATAGCTGATCCCTGTGTAGACGGTATCGAGCCCGCCGCCGGCCATTTCGGTAATAGTGTCGCCACTATTGTCGACGATATATGTATCGTTACCGGCGCCACCGATGAGCGTGTCGGCGCCGAGCCCGCCGTCGAGTCGGTTGGCGCCGGTGTTTCCAACGATCAGGTTGTCTGCCGCGTTACCCGTGCCGTCGAGATCGTCGGCTCCGGTCAGCGTAAGGTTTTCCACGTTGTCGGTGAGTGTGTAGTCGATATTTGACAGGACGGCGTCGGTACCGCCATTGGCCGCTTCGGCCACGACGTCACCGGCACTGTCTACCACATAGGTGTCGTCGCCCAGTCCGCCGGCCATCCAATCGGCACCGTCGCCTCCATCCAGCAGGTTGTTTCCGTCGTTACCGGTCAGCTTGTTGTCCATTGCGTTGCCGGTGCCGGCTAGTGCGTTTGTGCCGGTGAGCACCAGATCTTCGACATTGTTCGACAGGGTATAGGAAACCCCGGCAAGCACCTTGTCCTGCCCTTCGTTTGCCTGCTCCACGACAATGTCATCGGTGTTGTCGACGATGTAGGTGTCATCGCCTGTGCCGCCTACCAGAGTATCGATACCCGCACCGCCGTCGAGGGTATCGTGACCGGCCAGGCCGTACAGAGTGTTGTCGATCGAGTTGCCTCGAATGACGTTATCCAACTCGTTGCCGGTGGCGGAACGCGCTACCTGCAGTTCGCCGGGGTTGGCGGCGTTCGCCGTATCGGTCAGCGAGAGGTTCTCGATGTTGTCGCCGAGCACGTAGCCATTCAGATTGGTGATGACGCTATCGGCACCCTCGTCGACCAATTCGGTAAGGGTATCGCCCAGGTTATCGACGAGGTAGGTGTCGTCGCCCACACCGCCGATCATCTCGTCGGCACCGGCGCCTCCGTCCAGTCGATCCTTGCCTGCACCGCCGTTTAGGTAATCGTCATCCTCCATGCCGAGCAGAACGTCGTCGCCATCGCCGCCGAACAGCGCGTCGCGACCGGCTTCGCCGAACAGTTGGTCATTACCTTCGTCGCCGGAAAGAACATCGTTGCCCCAGCCACCGGATATCAGGTCGTGACCGGCGCCGCCGAACACCAGGTCGTTGCCGCCTTCGGCAAACAGGGCATCATGTCCATCTCCGCCGAACACCATATCGCTGCCGAGCCCGGCATATACGGTGTCGTTGCCGTTGCCGGCCAGCACGAGATCGTTGTCGCCACCGGCGTAGACCAGGTCGTTGCCGTCGCCCGCGTCGATCAGGTCGTTGCCGATATCCTCGAAGATCACATCATCGCCGGCCAGCGCCTTGATGATATTGTTGCCGTTCTTGCCCAGGATCAGATCCTTGTCGTCGGTGCCGTCGATCTCCTCGCCGCTGGGGGAGAAGGGGGAGGCAATCGCCGTCGCCAAAGCAGCGTCGGCGTTCGGGAGAAGGATCTCGTTGCTGAACGCCAGAGTGACATCCGCGATATCCAATTGGCTGCCGTCGGTCAGTTCCATGCTGCCGATGCCGTGTACCGTTTGCCCGTCGATGATCTGGAACTGGCCGTCGCTGGTCAACTCGACGGCGGTGACGCCCAGATCGGACAGGGAGCGCAACTCGCCCGCGTCGGTGATGCCGTTCTGGTTGGCATCCTGCCAGATGCCAAACTTCGACCACTGCTCGTCGTTGGCATCGAAGCGACCGTCACCGTTGCTGTCGAAGGCGGCCAGGCCTTCGAGGTCGGTTTGCGCCTCGTCGTCGTAGCCGACGAAGCTGATCTCTTCCATCTGGTCTATCTTGCCGTCGCCGTTGGTGTCGAACACCAGCAGACCATCCTCCGGGCCGACCCAGGATGTGCGGTTCTTCCAGCCGTCGCCGTTGACGTCGAAGAATACGTTGGAGTCGTCCAGATCCACGAACGAGAAGCCGTCCCCGTTCAGGTCCACGGCGATCGGTTTCTTGCCGCCGCCCTTGGGGGAAGGGGGCAGGTAGGGGCCATAGTGTGCCACCGTAATCGACTCGATCGTGCTTGCCCCGTCCGGGTCGGTGATCTTGACCTGGAAAACGTCGGTCGTTGGATAGATCGCGTTTCGGGGTAGGTTGTCTTTTGTGTAGACCTCTCCGTTGCCTAACGCTGCATATTGCCCGTCTACAACTATAAGGTCGCTGGGGGTATCAGGTTTTTTCCAGCTTGTGTAGTGGAAGCTGCCGTCGGCATTGACCCTCACGTCTCCATACTGGGGTTTATTGATAACCTCATAGGTCAAGCTTTCGGCGGGATCGTCCGCGTCCGTACCGAAAACCCGTCCAGAGCCGGTTTCTTCATACGCGATAGGTGTGGTATGGGGTTCGCTGCTCCCCAAGCCTGATCGTGGATCATAGACGAGGCTTTTGTTCCCGTCCCTATCGGTCTTGATCCAGTACGGCCGGTAGATGGGGGTGCCACCACCCTGGTAGTACCAGTCTCCATCGTCGAGTTCATACTGAACCTTGGTGTAACCATAGATCGCACGCTTTGCGCGATCAACATGATCCAGCGTCGGTGCATCGTTCACATTCTGTATCACCACATCGACCGTTGCCGTCCCCTCCTGACCGTTTTCGGCGCGAACTGCGTAATCAAACCCAGCCTCGCTACCCGAGTAGTCTGCCTCCGGTGTGAAGTGCACGAAGCCGTTGACGTCGATAAAGCCGCTGCCGTGTCGGAAGTTGGTCAGCCCGGTGATGCTTAGATCATGGCCGCTCATGCCGCCCAGGGTATCGTTGGCCAGCAGGTCCGCGCCACTGACGATGATCTCGGTGTCCTCGTAACCGGTTATACCGTCACGGTTGGCTTCGAGAACACTCTTGTCGTCGATACGGGTGACCAGCAGCGACAGGCGTCCCTCGCTACTCTCCTGGATCAGGATCCCTTCCGGCACGACCGATATCCGCGTACCCTCCTTGTCAGCCTCCAGATCGGGGCTGCCCAACTGCTTCTTGACGCCATCCTGAGTGAAGGTGCTCATCGAGTAGTTGAGTTCGGTAATCCCCATCTCGTCGAGCCCGGTGGCCTCGCCCTCATCCTGCACGCCGTCCTGATCCAGATCACGCCAGAGCTTGAGTTCGTCCCACACCGGGTCGGCACTGGTGAGCTTGCCGTCGTAGTTCGCGTCCACCCAGGCCATGCCGGCCAGTCCACGTCTGGACAGCGCCACGGCGGCGTTGCTGAACATCTCCTTGCCGTTGTTGGTCTGGCCGTTGTAGTCGCGGTCCAGCGTCAGGAAGGCGTCGTCGGCGCCGAGCCAGCCGGTGTGCTTGAGGTAGTCGGAGTTGTCCACGTCGAAGTGGACCGTCGAGTCGTCGCGGTCGATCGTCTCGATGCCGTCGCCGTCCAGGTCCAGCGCCACCGGGCGGAAGGTCTGGGTGTCGCCCTCGACCGGCGCCGCAAGCTTGCCGTCGCGCCCGGCGCGCTCCTCCTCGGTGAGCCCGGCACGCGGATCGCCGGCCGCGCCTTGCATTTTGGCGGTCTGCACCTCCCACTGCGGTGCGATCGCGCCGCGCTCCAGCGCGGAGTAGATCATCCCCTCGACGATGGAGCGGAACGACTCA
>Ga0214472_10002354_pt1 | contig 20471 bp, 20 predicted proteins | sample RVTome_6_FD_207662 | JGI IMG/M metagenome (GOLD analysis project Ga0214472, IMG submission 207662) | Soil microbial communities from uranium-contaminated site in the Upper Colorado River Basin, Wyoming, United States - RVT140D175 | ecosystem: Environmental > Terrestrial > Soil > Contaminated >...
GCAGAGTTTCTGATTGTTCGATGCTCCTTTTTGGTTCCTTCGGGGACTGAGAGCAGGGCATGGCTCTCTGGAAGCTTGTCTTCCTAGAAGCCCCCACCGTCAGGTGGGGGAGATGTCACAAGAACTCCACCCTCGCCTCACGAAACCACACGGTATTTTCCGGTGCTGCCGAAATAGGTCCGTTGATGCCAAAGACTGCAATTTGGAACGTGTCGCCAGGAGAGACTGCGTCGATCAAGACCAGGCGTTGGGGCATATTAAAACCCTGGATCGTCGCCGGGCTGGGCCGGCCAGCGGCACGCGGCAGTTCGCCATTCACCCAGATTTCTGCATAATCGTCAATGCACAGTGCCAACACGCCCTTGGCGCCCGCTGGATCGAAGTCACCAATCCGGGTCGGGATCGTCAACTTCGTGCGAAACCACAGGAAGGACACTTTGCCGCCGCCGCGCTTCGCCTCCAATTCGGTCGGCAGGATGATGGGCCACGCCGAGTCGTCGAAACCCGCTTCACCCGCGTGTGGATCGATGTCGTAGGTGGTCTCGAATTCCGACATGGCGTCCGGAATCGCCGGCACTTCAATGATTTTTGCTTCCTTGGTCTTCCACTCTGCGCCAAAAATGGCCGATCCTTCCAGCGTCATTAGATCAACAGTACACATGGGTGGAAGCGACGGGGCAATGGCGGGTTGCGGTGATGCTAAAGGTCGTACTGGGGTGGCGGCGATGATGACCGGTGGTGCGATTAGATGGTGCGGCGTCGGCATGGCTACTCCTCTCATGTTGCTCCCTGCGAGGTAGGCATTTGTCAGGGGACGTTGTGTGAAACAATACCATCACATCTCTCCTGATGGCAGGTGGCAAGATGCAAGACCCCGCGGACCCAAGGCGAGCCGTACGCCTTGGGTCCGCGGGGTCTTGCATCGTGATGGACGACGATTATGCCGCATCTACCCCCTTTGACTTCCTCCCCGCCCTAAAGGACGGGGATTCCGGGGACTCGCGTCCCCCGGTGTCTCTCCAAAGAGAGACGATTTCGGGTGTCCACCGAGGACGGCCTCGGCTTCAGACCCAGGGCTGGCCTCCAGCCCGTCCCAAAACATTGGGTATCTGTCGGCCCTAGCACACACCCGGAGGCGGCCAGTGCCAATAGGGGCATTATACGCGGAAGTGGTTGGCAGTCAATTACTTTTCCGCTTGACTAAGAAAGATTCTTGCCCCGTTGGGGCAACCTTTCTTTCCTCCCCGGCCTGAACGCCGGGGCTTCCAGAAAGGATTCCTGGTGAATGAGGCGATGTACCAGCATATTGTGATCGGCAAGGGACTCATGGGCGCCGCCGCGGCGCGGCATCTGTCGGCTGAGAGTTCCCGTGTAGCCCTTATCGGGCCCGACGAGCCCGCTGACCGGTGGACGCACCAAGGCGTTTTTGGCAGCCATTACGACGAGGGACGCATTACCCGTATTCTTGACCCGAATCGCATCTGGGCGCAGCTCGCCCAGCGCTCCATTGCCAGCTACCGGGAGATCGAGGCGCGCAGCGGTATCTCGTTTTATCATGAAGTGGGACACCTCACGGTTGGGCCGGTGGCACAGGGGTCTGACGACTACACGGCGCGCGTGCGGGCAGTCGGCGACGCCCTTGGGGTGGCGTATAAAACCTACGCCGAGGCGGCCCTCAAAGAGCAGTTTCCCTATCTGGCGTTTGCCGCAGGATCGGTGGGGATGTACCAGGCCGACACCGGCGGGCACGTCAGCCCGCGGGCCCAGGTGCGCGCCCAGGCCATGGTGGCCCACCAGCAGGGGGCGGATATCATCTCGGCAACCGTCCAAAAGGTGCACCCGGTGAACGACCATGTGGAGGTACATACCGACGCGGGGAACATCTATCGCGCCGCGCGTGTTCTCGTGGCCACCGGCGGGTTTACCAACACCAAACAACTTTTACCGCGACGGCTGCATTTAGACGTCTATGCCCGGACCATTGTCCTGATGGAACTCGGTCCTGACGACGTCAGCCGCTTGCGTGGCATGCCCAGTGTGATCTATAAACCCCGCGATCCGGACTACGGCTGCTATATTTTGCCGCCAATTCAGTATCCTGACGGCAAGTATTATCTCAAAATTGGCGGTTCGCCTAACGACCCACAACTGCAATCGCTGGAAGAACTCGGTGCCTGGTTCCGCAGCCGTGGACGTCAGGCAGCCGTTGAACATCTGACGTCCAAGCTGCATGCGGTGATTCCCAACCTGCGGCCGCGTGCCGTGCGCTCCGAATCCTGTGTCACGTCGTATAGCCCCACCCCCTATCTCTATGCGGGCAAGCTCGACGGGGGGCGTGTCGGGGTGCTCACCGCAGGCGCCGGCAGTTCGGCGAAGTCCGCAGACGAGATTGGACGTATGGGAGCGCTGATGATGCTCAATGAGATGTGGGTTTACGACATCGCCGCGGAACATTTTCAGTTGCGCTTTGCTGATGTGCCTCACGGCTCATAGCAGCGGATGCGAGCCCGGTGGGTGATGACGCGGGGAAGGGCAATCCCGTACCGCGTCGTCGAGTCTGGATTTGATGCGTTCCCACGGCGCCGGCCCCAAGGTGAGCGTGGCTGCAATATGGTGCTGCTCAATCTCCGTCTGACTGATATAAAACTGCCGTGCCTGGCTGTAATGGTCGGCAAAGGTTTCTGAGCGGATGCGAAGTTTGGGTCCCGCCGCCGCCGGGTACGTTTGAACACCCCTCTCAGGCGATTCACGCGGACCACCGCCCTGGCCGTTCCATGAATTCGGCTCATAATTCGCCCGCCCTTTTGGATTCATCATGGCCATATGTCCGTCTTACTGGAAATGATAAAAGAGGCACTTCCGCGCATTGACCGGAAGGTGGGTAAAGTTAGGCCCCCCAAGCCGTTTGACCTGCGTATCGAGATACGAAAAGTTGCGCCCCTGGAGGAGCGGATCGTTCGTAAAGTCGATGCCGGGCACGAGGTTCTGCGTGCAGAAGGCGACCTGCTCGGTTTCGGCGAAGAAATTGTCCACGCAGCGATCGAGCACCAGTCGGCCGACGCGCCGCACCGGCACCTCCTCCTCCGGGAGGATCTCGGTGGCATCGAGCACATCGAGATCGAATTGATTGGCAATGTGAATTACAAAAGTAATTGCAAATCCCTTCACGGAAAATCAATAATTTATGACGACCGTTTACAAAAGTGGATGCAAATTTCGGGATCTTTCACGAGACGTCAAAAGTAGTGAACAGTTTGTTTGGCGAAGCCCGGCATCTCACTGAGTTTGGAGTCGCAAACTGTCAACTGGGATTTGAAAGATCCCTGGAATTCAGCTGTTCAGAGTACGCGATCGACGACAATTTGTCCCGCCTTAGGTGGATACCCCTCTTACCCAATTGTCATTGTTCGCAATGCGATTAGTCGATACAGCCATGACACTGACCGCTATGTGGGGCATCACCTTCACGGCTGAGCTGACCGCTTAGCGAAAAGGCATGGCCCGCATACGCACCTTCACCTAAACCATTTTCCAAATGCTGTTCTAACAAACGCGGACCCGTGGCCGTCAGCGCCTCGTCTCCAGTTAGGGACTGCACCACTCTGGAGTCATAGTAACGGCCTCGAAAGAGGACGTTCCCACGGGTGTCACAAATCTCTGCCCGTCCCTGTACATAACCGCTAGTCTGAACAGGCTTTCCACTTTTATCCCGGATGACCACTTGCTGATTGAGCTCTCCAAAGAGCCTCGCCTTGATAGGCAATGTGGCACCATCTGCAAAATGTAAAGTGGTCTCATAGGCCAGTTCGTAGTCGCGACCGGTCAGATAGGTGACACCATCTTTTACCTCTCGGACGAACTGCGGACTGCGAATCCTCTGAAGCGTGACGTCACAGGTGAATGTCCCAGTAGGCATCGTATCCATATAACCGTCCTCCTCCTATGTTTTTATCGTTTTCAGAGCTGTTGTGCGGGTGAGACGCTAATGTCTCGTCAGCCAACAGTCGAAGTCAAGTACAAGTCCTCGTTCCAAATCACCTTTTACCTTGAAATTGCCCTTGGTGATCGCCGCATCGAGGGAGAGGCGATCATACATGAGGAGGACAAACGTTTCTGCCTCACCGTGCACATGCAGGTTGGCCAGGGCCTCTCCAGGGGGTTCCATGCGTGCCTTATCCCTTGTTATGACAATGTCGGCGCCCATATCCCTCAAATCAAAACGATAGCGTAGGGGGCCGGATGAAGTCGATCTGCGCAGGAAGGGAATCGCCCAAGGACGGCGATTGGTCGGCAATTTTTCCATTAGTACGGGGATGCTTTCTCTCGAGAGAGCGGGTGATGACTCAAGGCTTGAGCGAATGTCCCATTCATGAACTGCCAATTCCTGGATAATCGTTGGAAGAAAGCTATGCACCGGACGCAGCCTTCGGGTGTGATAACAGGGCTTATCCCAGTCGGCAGGACCAATCTTGTGCAGCATCTCGTTAAGCCAATCGTATCGCTGTTTCAACGCGGAAAATAACGTGGCGCCCAGTTCCCGCCGCTGAGCGAGGGCGCCCTGATAATAGAGCGCTTCTACGGCTGGACCGCTCAGTGTATTTGGCACTAGGAACCCGTCCGGAGGTGACACGTCACCGCGAAGCCCGCGCGCCATCATGCCCCCATAGGTGTCGGCAAACCAGACCAAGTGGGCAATGACATCCCCTACGGTCCAGCCTGGACATGGGCTGGGCCGATCAAGCGCATCTGTTGGAAGCGTGTTGACATAGTGCATGAGACGCTCTGACTCGATGCGTATGAGTGTCACCATATGCTGCCTGGACATTCCGGGCCTCCTTCTACGCAAGAGAACGCACTGTCGTCTAGGCCGTTTCGACAATGTCCGCTTTGAGACTGGAAACAAACGCCAGTACCTCCTGTTTTTCCTGCTCCGGCACGTTGAATTTCTCTAGGGCGGTGATCAAGTGGCCTGCCGTCACCTGCCAGTCACTTTCACTAATCTCTAAGCCTGCATGGGAGGTCTTCATATCACGTCCCGTGTAGACCACAGGACCACCGGCGGCGTGGCACATATAATTGACCAGCAACTGTCGGTCACGCTGTTTGCTGTCGGTGCTATGGCCCCTCCAATAGACGCCGACTTGTGGGTCGCTCAGCAGCCGTTGCAGAAGATCGTCCACAACAGCAGCAATGGCATCGTACCCACCGAGACGCTCATACAGCGATGTCGTAGCCATGGGGTATCCTTCTCTCTCATGTCGGGTTGATTCAAGCTTTAGGGCTTGCGACCGAGCACATGTAGACGCCTGGTCAACAAGTGTGATATAACCGGCTGACGAGCCGGAATGGCTCGTATACAAACTCTATCTGGAATCGCAACGGCAATCCTTACAGTGTTCTTATAGAGTTCTTACATTTCTCTTGCATGTGTCCTGAGGGAGAACGCCATGCCGCCGGTACCCTCCGCTCCCGTATCTTTGGATCTCACCAACGAATGTCTTTGGCGTGGCGCCCACGCCTTTCCCTTACGGCCAAAGACATTCGCCGTGCTTCGGTTTCTGGCGGAACACCCCGGGCAGTTGGTGTCCAAAGCGGCTCTTCTCGACACGGTCTGGCCTGAGACGGTGGTGGGTGATGGCGTCTTGATGGTCTGCATTCGCGAACTACGACGAGTGCTGGAGGATGATCCGAAATCACCAAAGTTCATCGAGACGGTGCACCGGCGGGGCTACCGCTTGATTGGAAACATTACCGTTACACACCAACCAAGACATGCTGTCCCCACGGGACTGTCGCCCCAGTCCATTACCCACGGCGGTACGCCAGCAGCCGTGCAAATGGGACAGGCAGTGGGCCGGGAGACAGAGCTTGGGCAGTTACATGCCTGGCTACATCAAGCGCTGAGCGGAAGACGCCAGATCGTGTTTGTGACCGGGGAGGCAGGGCTCGGAAAGACAACGCTGGTCGAGGCCTTCCTCGAAGACCCCAGAGGCTCAACAGCCCTATGGATGGGGCGGGGGCAGTGTATCGAGCACTACGGGGCGGGGGAACCCTACCTGCCCGTACTCGAAGCATTTGGGCGGCTTTGTCAGACTCCTGGAGGCGATGATCTGGTCGCGCTGCTGGCAAGACGAGCACCGACGTGGTTGGTGCAGATGCCCTGGCTGCTCAGCACGGCAGAGCTCGAAACGGTGCAGCGCCGGGTGCTGGGTGCCACGCGGGAGCGTATGATCCGGGAGATGGCCGAAGCCATCGAGGAGCTGACCGCTTCACAACCGCTCATTTTGGTGTTTGAGGATCTGCACTGGAGCGACTATTCCACTCTGGATCTCATCGCCACGTTGGCCCGGCGGCAAGAGTCGGCCCGGTTGTTGCTGCTTGGCACGTATCGTCCGGCAGATGCAGCCATGGATGACCATCCTCTGCACCGCGTTCAGCAGGAGTTACATATGCATACGTTATGTGCAGAACTCCCGCTGACGTTTTTGACGGAGACCGCCATTGCGTCGTACCTTGCGGTACGACTCCCAGGGGCGCAGTTCCCCAGTGAGTTGGTGCGCGTAGTTCACCAGCGTTCCGAAGGTAATCCACTCTTCATGGTCAATATGGTGACGTATTGGATCACACAAGGCTGGCTGGTAGAGGGAACAGAGGGCTGGACACTCGGTGCGGAACTCGCCGTATTACAGGCGAGTATGCCCGTCAGTCTGCGTCAAATACTCGAGACGCGGCTTGACCGTCTCAGGCCAGAAGAGCAGCGGGTGTTGGAGGTGGGAAGCGCGGTGGGTATCGAGTTCTCGGCGGCCACAGTGGCGGCCGGGTTAGAAGACGACGTGATGCAGATCGACGAGCAGTGTGCTGCCCTGGTGCGACGGAGCCAGTTGCTACGGCCGTGCGGCGAGCAAATCTGGCCAGACGGGACGGTGGCGGGAGCCTATGGATTCGCGCATGCGCTCTATCAAGAGGTGCTTTACAGCCGGTTGACAGCCGCGCGTCGGGTCTATCTACATCGACAGATCGGCATGCGTCTAGAGGCAGCATATGGCACCCAAACAGGCAACATCGCCACCGAGCTGGCGAGGCACTTCGAGCAGGGACGGGACGTACAGCGTGCCGTAGCGTATATACAGCAGGCGGCCAGCACCATGCTCCGCCGGTATGCGAATCAGGAAGCCATTGACGCCCTCACGAAAGGGTTATCGCTTCTGAGCACCCTTCCAGAAACACCTGAGCGCTCGCAGCGGGAGCTCACCCTGCGCCTCGCGCTTGGTCCAGCGCTCATGGCCGCCAAGGGTTACGGCGCCCCGGAAGTGGAACGCACTTACGCGCAAGCCTTGACGCTATGTCAGCAGATGGGAGAAACACCCCAGCTTTTCCCGGTGTTGGTCGGACTGCAGCGGTTCTATGTCCTCCGAGCCGAGTTGCAGACTGCACAAGCGCTCTGTGAGCGGCTGCTCACGATTGCTCAGCAAACGCATGATGTCGCCACGCCTCCTGACGGCGCACGAGAGACAGGGTATCTTACTGGTCTTTCAGGGCGTGTTTGCTTCCGCGCGCGAGCATTTGGAGCATGTCCTGGACCTCTATGATACCCAGCGGTCTCACTCCCGCATCTTGCTCCATGGCGACGACGCTGGGGTCGGCTGCCTCTCGTATCTCGCGATTGCTCAGTGGTTCCTCGGCTATACCGATCAGGCACTGGAACGCATGCAGGCTGCGTTAACGCTAGCCCGTCAACTGGAACATCCCTTCAGCCTGGCGTATGCCCTGATTGCGGCTGCCTGGTTCTATCAATATCGCCAGGAGGCGCAGGCTACCCAGGCATGTGCTGAAGAAGCCATCGCCCTTGCACATGAGCAAGGTATCCCGATGCGGGCGGCGCAAGGCACGATCATGCGAGGTTGGAGCCTCACAGCACAGGGACAACACGAAGAAGGCCTAGCCCAGATGCACCAGGGGCTTGCAGCCTTCCGAGCTACAGGGGGCGAGCTGAACCGGACGTATTATATCGTTTTGTTGGCCGAGGCCTATGGCCAGATTGAGCAGACCGACGAAGGGCTACGTGTCCTGACTGAGGCGCTTGCTGATGTCGGGAGCGGTCGAGAGCGTTGGTGGGAAGCCGAACTGCATCGGTTAAGGGGTGAGTTCTTATGCGGGCAAGCGAGTCGCATGTCACATACAAAGGATTCTCGGCTCCTTAAGGTAGAAGCAGGTCAGTGTTTTCAGCGGGCTCTGGACGTTGCTCGCCGCCAAGAGGCCAAATCCTTGGAACTCCGCGCCGCTGTCAGATTCGCTCGCTTGTGGCAGTCGCAGGGTAATCCTCGGAACGCCTATGAGCTGTTGGCACCGGTGTACGAGTGGTTCACAGAAGGATTTGGCACCGCTGACCTCATGGATGCGAAGTCGTTGTTGAATGAGTTGAACACAGACAAGATACCGCCAACGGCCTAACTGGAGAATGGCTCGTTGGGGGGAAGTGTGCAATTCCGACGTGCTTGCATCTCAAGGCGTAAGCTCTTGTGGGAGGCAGGGTGCAATTTTTTGCCCCCTGGAACGAGGATGTGCAATTCCACAGGAGGGTCTCAATGCCTGCATCTAAGCACCAACTCGCTGCTTCGGCTTATCACATTCGACCGGCTGAGATGCGAAAATTACTCTTGGCCGCGACCAATTTTCGGGATCGTTGTCTGATCAAAACGCTATGGTGGTTGGGTGTTCGCCGTAGCGAACTCATCCAGCTCGATGTGCGTGACCTCGATGTTGAGCGCAAACGCGTGACGGTTCAGGAGGGCAAAGGCGGCAAAACCCGGGTCACTCCGATTATTGACGACGAATACCTCAGCGATTTAATCATTCTCATCGGCCATCGCAAAACCGGGCCTATCTTTTTGAGCAACCGGAACCGGAAAATGGCCCCTCGGTTAGTTAACCACATTGTCGAGACGATTGGCGTCAAAGCCGGGGTCACCAATCCCAATCCCCGCCTCACGCATCTCAATCCCCATCTCTTTCGTCATTCCATCGCCCGGTTTCTGAAGTCCAAAGGCTTCAGCGCCGAGTGGATTCAGAATTTTCTCGGCCATGAGTCGTACAAGACGACGATGGATATGTATGGCACGCTTTCGATAGATGAGATGCAGGAGATTGCAGCGCGATTGCTGGATTAGAGAGGACTGGGCAGCGATGGAGATGGAGCTGTCCAGGAAACTTCACGGGCGAGTCTCAGCGGTCTTCAGCACCCGATATTTGCATTTACTTTTGTCATATTTGCATCGCCTTTTGTAAATTTGCATCTACTTCTGGAATTCACAGCGTCGATGCGAGGTGCCTGGAGACCCTGCGCGCACTGATTCCTTTCGCCCCATTACATCAGCCCAGTGCGATTGAGGGAATCGACGCCATCGCTGCCCGGCTGCCCGGACTACCGCAGGTGGCGTGTTTTGACACCGCTTTTCACCACCGCTTGCCGGAACTGGCCCAGCGGTTTCCCCTGCCACGCTCGTTGTGGCAAGAAGGTATCCGGCGCTACGGCTTTCACGGCCTGTCGTATGAGTTTATCGTCGAGACTCTGGGAGGCGACATCCAGGGACGCACGATTATCGCGCATCTCGGCAGTGGATCGAGCCTGGTGGCGATACGGGACGGCCACCCCCTCGATACCACCATGGGATTGACACCCACCAGCGGTGTCATGATGGGCACGCGCAGCGGTGACCTGGATCCCGGCATCTTGCTCTACCTCATGCAGGTCAAGGGTTACAGCGTCGAGCAACTGGCACATCTGTTGAATCATGAGGCCGGGCTGCTCGGGGTGTCCGGCCTCGGCTCGGATATGCAGAAGCTGCTGGACGTGCGCGAAAGCGAACCGCACGCGGCTCAGGCCGTCGAGATGTTTTGTGATCAGTTACGCAAGCAAATTGGGGCGTTGACCACCGTACTGGGTGGACTCGACACCCTGGTGTTTACCGGCGGTATGGGAGAACAGGCCGCACCAGTGCGCTGGGAGATCTGCCAGGGGCTGGCCCACCTGAGGGTGGTGCTCAATGAGGCCCAGGAGAGGATCAGCAGCACGGCACAGAGTGCCTGTTGCGTGCAGGTGATCGCGACTAACGAAGAACTGATGATTGCCCGCCACACCCGAGACTTGCTGTTTTACAGTACCAACCTCGGGGACTGACCCAGGTGCGGACCTCCTTGGCGGTAAAGTCCTGACCCTCCCCTGCGCCTTGCCCCAGCGCCTGATCTGTGGCGCGGGGTAAAGACGCTGCGCCACATCGTCAGATGTTGCTCATGTACTTGTGGTACGTTCGGGATGATGTCTGGTTCATTGAACACGTCTCATGCGATGCAAGACGGCCCCATGCGATTCTAGGAACCTGTGGTCGTCATAAAGGGAATACGGATGAAACCAAAACTCTCTTCCGTTGGGGCAAGGTTTGTGCCAACACTTGTTTGATCAAGAGAGTTGGCGTAGGTGCCGGGCAAATTCCTCAATGCCAGTCAGCAGCATTTCAATGGCAATGGCCGTGAGGAGCAGGCCCATGAGGCGCTCCGGGGCGCGAGAGGTCAACAGAAGAATGGTCGCCAGAGAGGACGGACCGGCAATGGCCGGAATGGCCAGAGGCACGATGAACGGTTCCCCGCCCGGAATATCGCCAAAGAGACCCTGCTGTGAATGAAAAATAATCCGCAGAGCAATCAGGAAGAGAATCACACCACCGGCAATGCCAAGTGACGTCTCCGATAGGTGTAGCAATGCGAAAAACGGCCTGCCGAAGAAAAGAAATACGAGCAGTACCAGAAAGGCAATCAGGCATTCGCACAGCACGACACGGGTCCTGCGAGCGGGTTCGACCCTATTCAGCACACTGACGAAAAGCAGAATGTTGCCGAACGGGTCGAAAACAAATACCAATAACAGCGTTGCAGAAACAAAGGTCAATTTCATGGTAGAGGTTGCCGGTTTTGGCCGCCATGATAAAGTCGTTGAGAGGCAAGCCGTGCACCTGTTACGTCCACCACTGCACCGAGACCTGTCCCATTCCACGACCAGCTTTGGGTGAGGGTATTACTCTTCTTGGACAGTAGGACGGAGCCGGCATAGAACGTATGGCATAAGACTTGCTCTGGGCAATAAATGAGTGGCGGTCATCAGATCGGCATCATCCGATGCTGTAACTGAAAGAGATCGTCATGGGCATCGGTTCGATCAGATTAACCTGTATCTGTGTACACAGCGCAGCGCGTGAGATCGGTGATGGCGACGCATAGTAATCGTAAATGGTCCTCGAAAATTTGGTTTCGATACGCCCTGCTGCAGGTGCCAGAGGCGGCTCTCTTGATCCTCATTCTCTGCGTGATCGACGGCTGGGTGGTCGACCTTCCAAGCTGGGTATTCTGGAGCGCTATCGGTATCTGGGTGGCTAAAGATGTCGCGATATACCCGCTGGTGTGGCGGTCGTACAACCCCGCGCAATCGGACAATGTCATGCCACTATGCGGCGCCAAAGGCATTGCCAAAGAACGTCTGGCACCTTCGGGCTACATCCGGGTGCGGGGTGCGCTGTGGAAGGCCAGGCTAATGACGGATAGCCCGCCGGTTGACGAGGGCGACGCCGTGCGGGTTAGCGAACGCCAGGGGATGACTCTGCTCGTCGAACCTTGGCAGGAATGAAGGTATCAATGGAATCTTTGCAACCTTTAACACTAACTGAGAGGAGAGTCTGATCATGAAGCACTGGAACCAATGGGCTCCTCTGCCGCTCCGTCTCATCCTAGGATTCGGTTTTGTCTACCACGGCTTGCCGAAGCTGTCTTCCATGGCGGGCCATGACCGGTTTGTGGGTATGCTGCAAGGCATTGGCATGCCGTCGCCCGATCTCATGGCTTGGATTGCGGCCATCATCGAGGTGGTGGGCGGGCTGGCTCTCATTCTGGGTGCATGGGTCGCCATCTCGTCTGCTGTGTTGACAATTCACATGCTGGTAGCCATGTTGACTGTGCACCTGCCCCATGGCTTCAGCTTTATTAATATCACCGGGCAGACGGAGAGCGGCCCCACATTCGGCATGCCGGGGTGCGAAGTCAACTTACTCTATATCGCAGGTCTGCTGGCCTTGATCCTCGGCGGTGCGGGTGCCTGTTCGCTCGATCACCTCCGCTCCGGCAGGGTTGCCAAGACAACGACGACCACAACACATGTGGAGTCGGTGCGCTGACGTCTGAGGTAAGGATCCTGAAGCGCGGCAAGTGCAGGCGGTATTGCATCTCGTTGTTGATCGATAGCGTACATCCTGAAGATCGATACGGCATGCGGGCGTGTCGCGCTGGCACAGTGAGTTCTCTGGCTAAAGACAATACGCCGGAGAGAGGTCCTTGACGCGACGGTGCCGAGAAAGACTGAGCTGCATGAGCTGAGCGAATGGATGTCTCAAAATAAAACAGATTACTCTCAATATAAAAATCAACGTCTTCATACCATCCAACTGATGGCGAGCGTTGCATCAGCACAGTGGCTATTGGTTGCGTTCTTGGTGCTCAGTAGTGGGGCCGGGGTGCTTTCTTATGTGCGCCTTGTGGCGACAATGTACGCGCCAGCGGACTCAGTCGCGGCTTCTCCATACCACCGTCATCCTCGTGGGCCAGAGCCTTGACCATCACTGTGCTAACGATCCTGTTTTTCTGGCTGGGTCTCTATCCCACTCCTTTTCTTTCGATAGCTCGAACGATGGCTATCAGCTTGACTTGACATAAACAACCGTCATCACCGGGTCGCCCTCTTTCCAGCAATATACATACGTACAACAAGCTGGAACGGTTTTTGCTTTTTTACTTTGTAAACCAGAGGAGATTTAATGATGCGTTATGAAGTCAAGACTCGATTGTCCCCGGCAGAAGCTTTGGAGCGGGCTATCGGACACTTTGGCCCTCAAGGGGTTGGCTTAGAGATTACCGATCAAAGCCAGGCCTGTCTGATCTTTCAAGGTGGTGGCGGACATGTTGCGGTGACCGCTTGTCCTGGGGAAAACCCAAGGGATAAGACCCGAGTAGAGCTTGAGACACGGGAATGGGATTACGCCGTGCGGAAGTTTATGGCTGACGTGCATTCGTAATCTGGAGCGCCATAGGATCGCTCCTGGCGTCTGTGAAGAATATCTGGGGTCAGATCTTTAGTTTGTAGCCGATAACTACAAACTAAAGATCTGACCCTAGACGGGATGCGCAGACTTGGGGTACGCGACCGCAGGACTCTGCTTCTCCACATAGGATGGGGTGTCGACGAGCGTCAAGTCCTGGCCAGTCAGGTCCAACAAGAGTGTGCAGAGTGGACAGATTCTTATGTCAGTTTGGCGGCAGGCGCTAGAGCAGATTGCCGCGAACACCACCAAATTTCAACCAGATTAGCAGCCGGTCCCACCAGAAAGAGCGCATAGAATGGTGCATAAACACTTTCATTCAGTCGCAGAAGCATCTCGACGAGTGCAACGAGAAACACCACGACACATTGCCCCCGTTTGCTCTGGACGGTGGTCTTAGGGTCGGTGATCATAAAAAAGATAAAAAGCTGATACATCGGTCCGGTGATGGGCGCAACCTCTGCCAGGAAAGGATGACCGGTGATCCAGCTCCGTACCAAGGCAAACAGCACAAACGACAACACATAAGTGGCACAGATATGAAACCGCTTAAACTGCCAGATGATGATCGAGCCCAGGAACCAAATGACGATCATCGGCAGGAGATAATTGCCCCACTGAATACTCAGACTCGCGACCGTGCCTGGAGCCACAAGCAACATCACACAGATCCCAAAGTTCGAGGGATTCCACAGATGGCGGTCCTTGGTCCGCAGCACATATTTTGAGGTGATCGAGATGGCACTGCACAGCGCATAGGGCCAGAAAGCCGGTGAGCGAATCAAAATCCCGACGCTGATGCCAGAGACATAGGCGCTAGCCAGATGCGGCCACTGCCCCCAGTACAGCCGGGCCACTACCAGCTCGACGACGAGCGCCGTCATGATTGCGAGCACGGTTCGCGACAAGCTCTCCAGAAAGCCAAACGACAACTGACCTGCAATGAGGATGCACGTAATGAAGAGGGGTGCGAGATAGCGTTGGTCAAACTTAAACCAACGCGCCCGAGCCGACATGGCAGACGTCGTCTCAGACAAAATAGACGTGTTCAAATCGCTGTGTTGCGGGTTCATGCCGGCTCCTTTAGCTGATGAACTATGCCAATCTGAGGTGCCGTGAGCGTCTGGATCTGCCCCGAAGGCCAACGAATCACTGCCTTCTCGATGTGGGGTTGTTTGCCCAAACCGAAATGCAAGCGGCGTTGGTTCTGCGCCCCAAAGCCGCTGCCCCCTGACACCTCTTGTACTTGCTCTAGTCCATTCCAGAACAACCGTACTTGAGTGCCAATAGCGCTACGGTTGCTGCTGTTTCCTTCCAATGCAAAAGCGATCCACTGATGATCCGACACGACGGTATTTTTATAGAGAAGCAGCGGCCCTTTTTGATTGGCGACAACGACATCCAGCACGCCGCGATTCCAGAGATCCGCGAGCGCCACGGCACGGCCATCGTACGTATCCGTGACCCCAACCACCTGCGCCACATCAAAGAATTGCCCCGCCCCATCATTGAGCCACACGCGTTTTTGCTGATAGCCCGACAGGCTGCGACCTTCCATTGAGGGCCAGTGCTTCACATCGGAGATGATCGCACTGTTACCACCCGCCACTTTCGAGAAATCGTACCAGTAATTTCTTTCGCGATCCGCCGAGATAAAACCATTGGTCAGATACAGATCGAGGTAGCCATCGTTGTTCAGATCGCCAAATTGTGCGCAGAAACTCCAGCCGCCGAGCTCGACACCCATGGCTCTGGCCAGATTTTCATACTTGAGCTGGTCGCCTGCCGAGCTGACACTAGGCACCCAGAGATTGTTCCCTTGTAGGAGGATGCCCTCTTCGGAGATATTCGTCTCATAGATGGTGAATTGCCCCTGATTCAAAATATCGCCGACCGCAGCGTTCATCCCGCTCTTGGGAGCAAAACCCACACCCGTTTGTTTGCCAACTTCCTTGAAATAGGTGCCACCCTCATTGATATACAACTCCGAGACCCCGTAATCGTTGGACAAGAATAGGTCTGGATACCCCGTGCCGCGCAGATCAGCCGCGACCACGGCTAAGGTCCAGCGGCGGCTATGGATTCCTAGTTGCTCCGTGACATCTTCAAACTTGCCATCACCTAGGTTGCGCAGCATGTACTTCCGTCCACCGTTTTGGGCATACTCGAAGCTTTCTGGCATGACTTTGGTGGTCGTCAGCTTCCACAGATTGAGATGTTCTGCATAATAGCCACCAATGAACAGGTCCAGCAGCCCATCGCGATTATAATCCAGCCAGATTGCTGTGTTGGCATTGATCCATGGCGGCAGCCCAGCGTGCTCCGTCACACGCATAAAGCCGCGCCCTTGGTCGTTGCGAAACAATTCGGGGCGGCCCCACTTATATAGGAAGAGATCTTCGTAACCATCGTTATCGTAATCCCCCCAGACCGCGCCCATGGACACGCCCGTGTTGTCTTGATTCACATCCGCGACACCCATGGCCGCCGCCACGTCCTGGAAGGCCCCATCACCCAAATTACGGTAAAGGCGGTTTTGACTGCCCTCGCCACTATTCGTGACGTAGATGTCCTGCCAGCCGTCGCGATCAAAATCGACAATGGAGACGGCGGCTCCCATCGCCGCCACTTCAGGCATGATGTGGTTCAGCTGGGGATCAAGGCTGGGAGCTTGATGCGTAAAATCAAGCCCCACAGCTTTGGCGACTTCCTGGAAACAGAACCCATGGCGAGCGATCACCGTGTCGCAAGGGGTCGCGGCTCCGATGGGCTCGTGGCGTTCGGATAGACGCTTGATCACCAAGGGCGTGGCGATCAAAGCGAGAAAAAAAATGCACAACAAAACACCTAGGATGCGCCTGTTCATGCTGGCCTCCTCAGCTTTCACGCATTTTGGCAGCGTTCAGGTCGGCACATGCACCGGATCCGCTCGGTATCCATCGGTAGTTCACGGCGTCAACAGCGCCTCGTGAAAGTACTGCGGGGTAATATAGCGCGTGTGATAGCGCTGCCAATCTTGCGCATGACGGCGGTACACCGGATCGTCTTCCAGGTCTCCCGGCGGTCTGGTGTAGGCTGGCTGATCATGCGCGGGTAAAGGTAGAACAGTCTGAGAAAAAGTCGTATTGTAATCGCCGTCCTTGACCCAGCCATCGCCAATCAAGACAAAATCGCGCCGCCAGCCAGCGGGTGGGGGCGGGGGGACGACAAAGCGCAATACCAACTCATCGCCCGCGTTCATAATCACGTAGCGATCATCCACAACCTGCAAAAGTTCCCGCACGTCGCCAAAACGCGTATAGTAGCCAGTCAGGTCGCGCCAACGTGGCGCTGTGCCCTCCAAAGCATGATACTGCGGCAATTCCGGCGAGGCATGATCGGCCGCTTGCACAACGGAGAAGCCGCGGTAACGCAGCTCAGCCGTGTGCGGGTTCAGCCGCTGCGTCTTGAGTTCAGCATCCGGCAGGGCCGACGCCCAGGCGAGCGCGTCCCAATAGATCTCCATATTGGTCCGCAAGCGCAACCGGCGTGGTGTGTCAGGGTGCCATACCCCCTGTATGTCAATCAAGATGGTCTTGGTTTTGCCTGCCGGAAAACCCAGGTCAGATTTTGCCACCACCCAACCCCCCTGACCATCTGGTACCTCCAGGCGCAAGCTCTGCGGTGGGGCATGTCGACCTTGACTGATAGCCACATTGATCGAGCTATCGGTGGGACGAATCCAGCCAGAGGCGAGCAACCAGAGCGGTCCGGTTGATGGCACTGCCTGGCCGAGGTCGATTTCCACATAGTGATTTCGCGTCACGCCCTGATAGGCCCCGCGTCCAAAGGTGTCCAGATAGCGCCCATCGTGCGCCCGCACCCGATCGGTAACCTCCTGTCCCTGATCATCCCAGGCATGTGCCACTGGCTGCGGTGGCGCAGTCGCATACACGGCGAGTTGGGGCGGGGGCACAGCGAACCGCTCATCCACATAGATGTCCGTCTCCGCTGGGTGGTCCACCACCAGCAGCGAAACATGATCGAAAAAGTGTGTCTCCCACAACTCCGCTGTAATACGCAGATCATAGACGCCGTCTCGTGGCATCAGTTGATCGCCACGAATTTTTACCCAATCCGTCGTCATCCTCACGTCCGCGGTGTCCTGGGCGTTGATGCGCAGTCCCAGCGGTGAACGCCAGAGGAAGTCGGTGACGAAACGCATGGCTGCGCCGTCATGGGCAAAGACCCAGGGACACGATCCCTTCAAGCGTTGCTGGGCCTTGACCGTCTGGTTGGATTCGAGATCGAACACCGCCTGGACACTACCGTTTGGCCAGACAATGCGAGCCACATTGGCCGTGCGGTGCTCGCCCAAACCAAAGTGCAGAATTGACCCTGTAATCGGCTGTTTCTGAAACAACAACCCCGCTCGGACTTCGATTTCTCCACCTAGCGCAAAGGTATTGATGCGTTGATCCCCCGCCGCTGACACGGCGCGCGGTCGGAGTGTCAGCCAAGAGTAATTCTTCGTTCCCTGATTGACTAGACGCAGCGGCTGTCCTGTCGCCGACAGCCCGAGCAAGTCAAGTCTGCCATCGCCTGTGAGTTCCGAGACGTCGAATACGAGTCCAGGCAAAGGGTTGTCCAGAGGATGAAAATCGCCTTGGACATCGCGAAGCCAGGCACGTCCTCCCGCCGGGGTAGACGCGATCAGATCAAGAGCCCCGTTGTTGTCCATATCCGCCACCAGCAAGCGAGGTGTGGCAACGGTAATCTCGCTGTTGGGCCCATCAGACCACTGAGCGATCGCTGTCATGTGCCAGTTGTTCTTTGCGGCCACGTGTGAAAGGCGCTGTATGGTCCCGTCCGTCTGGAGTGTCATGAGGTCCAGCACGCTGTCGCTGTTGATATCCGCTACGGTCATCGCCAGAACTTTTCCCAACGCTTGCGGCAATGCACGAGCTTGGAACCGACCGGCCCGTTGGTTGGTATACACGTGCAACGTCCCGGTCGCGTCCAGCAAGATGGCTTCCGGCGTGCCGTCCGCGTCCAAATCCCCCCAGGCGAAAGCGCGAAGCCCGGCTATCCCGTCAAACCGGCGTTGTACCGTAAAGGTGCCGTCTCCATTGTTGCGTAGGATAAGCGGCGGTCCTTCCGGGGTACCCAGTACCATGTCGAGGTCACCTTCCAAATCGACGTCTGCCGTCCACACGCCGGTATAGGGCGCCTCCGTCACGGCATCCGGTAACGCCACGTGAGCGGTCACATCCGTAAACGTACCGCCACGGTCCTGTCGAAACAGCACTAGCCCCCCCGGGCCGGCAAGGGCGAGGTCCGTCTGGAAATCGGCATTAAAATCCAGTGCGGCGACACCGCTTTGCCATGGCGGCAAGGCCGCAGCATGTCCGGCGAACCTGAGCGTCGTGCCGTTCATCATCCGCACCTCACTGCCATTCGCCATCATCACAACCGGAGGGTCTTCGCCATTTAGCGCGACCGCGTTGATCCATGTCCATGTCCCACTTCCTGCAGAGAGCGGTTCCACGGCGAAGGCCAGGGCCATATCTGGAGCCGCCGGCTGGGCAGAGGGGGATGGCAGCGACAAAAAACGCGGAATCACCTCGCCTACCTGGCCAAAAGGCGTTTGGATCGCGTCACGGCTCTCGCGATATGCCGGGTCGCGTACGAGGACATTTTTCAGCCTCAAAATGTGCGGGATCGTATTGCTGGGATTTGCCGCTGAAGCGGCCCTCTGCAGGGCATGCAGTTGCTCCTGCGCTACGGGTGCCCAGACAGTTGCGTACCCCTCTAGGCGCGCGGTGATGTTCCGCAGTGTCGCCACGTCGCCCCGTTTGGCAGTCACGCGAGCCAGTTCGAGTAACACCGCCAGGTTATCAGGCTGGGTTTCGAGAAGCTGCGTGAGTAAACGCTGGGCCTCTACGGTGCTCTGCGCTCCGCCTTGCTGTTCGACTAACTGTGCGAGGGCATACAGCGCTTTCAAGTTATCGGGCGCCAATGCGACAGCCCGTTGTAAGTACGCCTTGGCTGCCTCCACCCGCCCTTGCATATTCTCGAATAATCCTGACAAAACCTGGATTTGGCTGTTTTCAGACGCCAACTCTCGAGCTTTTTGTAGCCGTTCCCCCGCTAGGTCGAATGCCGTGCGGCGGAGCGCCAGGAGCCCCAAGTTGGCCCATGCGGCAGGCTCTTGCGGCACGAGTTCAGTCACGCGAAGCAGTTTTTCTTCGGCGATGACTTCGACGCCGGCCTGTATCGCAGCTAAGCTCGTATGGAATGCGGCCACGGCGTCACGGTACGTTTGAGAAGATAGCTCCGGTTGCTCCTCCCCGCTACGGCACGCATCGAGACTGGCCCCCACGCAAATCATGCATGCCAGAACGGTGAGACGATGCATGACTAACCATGGCAGTCTCGACATCCTTTGTCACTCCCTTGCCAGGGACTAGGAATACGGTGTTGTATGGCCTATTGGACTATCGTTCCCTTAGCCAGATGCTATACATAATAAGTGTCCTGCAGAGCCGTGATGATATGCGTACTGGCGTGTGCTTGAGCAAATCGACTGCTGCTACCTGTGCGATAATCGGGGATTCCCCGCCTTAAACGAATATCTTTGTCATCATACCGCTTTCTGAGATGTCTGTCTACCAGGGCAGGTGCATTGGAGAATCGAGGGGAGAGTTTAAGGTGATCGGATTCTTGACCCTCAAAAAACATCCTTGTCAGCAATAGGAGACCGACTACATGATCACTGCACAGGGGGCCGATTATGTCTTGGCGTTCAAGAAGCATCACGGCCATCTCTATGAGAATGTGACGCTGTTGCTCGACGATGCCGTTTCAATGATTTCCCCCAAGTAAGGAGAGCATGGCGTACCAGCCCGTTTGCCTCTATGTACGCTAAGAGCGTGTTATGCACTTTGATCCATCAATGCTAAACTGGAAGTATGGAACGAAAACCTTACCCCAGCGATGTCAGTGATGACGAATGGGCCTTCGAATACGAATACGAATACGAATATCTGCGAATATCTGGGGTCAGATCTTTAGTTTGTAGCCGATAACTACAAACTAAAGATCTGACCCCAGATGGGACTGCAAGGTGGTTCGAGGCACCTTGAGCTCTTTGGCGGCTTGACGCTCGGAGAGGCCCTGAGTTCGTAACTCCCGGTACTGTTCAAAGAGATCCGCCCGTTCGAATCGACCCCAGCGTGGCTGGCTACCCGGGTTGATTTGTGGCATGTCTTGGACTACGGTTCCCACAGCGACCTCCTTTGTTAATCCCTTGCCTTTTGATGATGGCTAAGGATGCCGAGGTCGCCCCTTCGTTTC
>Ga0214472_10002355_pt1 | contig 20471 bp, 18 predicted proteins | sample RVTome_6_FD_207662 | JGI IMG/M metagenome (GOLD analysis project Ga0214472, IMG submission 207662) | Soil microbial communities from uranium-contaminated site in the Upper Colorado River Basin, Wyoming, United States - RVT140D175 | ecosystem: Environmental > Terrestrial > Soil > Contaminated >...
TTCCCAGGCGATGGGGCGCGTCGGCGAAGTGATCATTCGTACCTGGCAGACGGCCCATAAGATGAAAAATCAGCGTGGCACGTTGAAAGGGGATCTGGCGACGCATGATAACGGTCGGGTCAAACGCTACATCGCCAAATATACGATCAATCCGGCGCTTACCCACGGCATAGCACATCTCATCGGCTCACTAGAAGAGGGTAAACTTGCCGATCTAGTTCTGTGGAAGCCGGCGTTCTTCGGCGCCAAGCCCGATCTGATCATCAAAGGCGGCATGATCGCCGCGGCGGCGATGGGCGATCCCAACGCGTCGATTCCGACGCCGCAACCGGTGCACTACCGGCCGATGTTCGGCGCCTTTGGCAAGGCATTAAATACTTCACTAACTTTTGTCTCGAAAGCAGGCTTGAAAAATCCGGCGTTGCAAATGCTCAAGCTTTCACGCCCGTTGGTGGCGGTTAAAAATACTCGCAAGCTTAAAAAGAGTGACATGGTGCATAATCATTATCAGCCCAAGATCGACGTCGATCCGGAGACCTACCAAGTGCGCGCCGACGGCGAACTGCTAGTCTGCGAGCCGGCGCAGGTGTTACCCATGGCGCAGCGCTACTTTTTGTTCTGATGACCATGCTCACGGCGAAATTGGCCTCCGGCGCGCAAGGCGAAGTGCAGGATCAACTGCTCTTGGTTTTCGAGCTGCGCCAGAAGCGTTTGTTCTTTGCCGCGCTCGTGTCAGGCGAAGAAGTCGCACTGAAGCTGCCGCGTGGCGCGACGTTGCGCGGCGGCGACTTGCTACTGGCTTCCGACGGCCGCGTCATCGAGGTGATCGCCGCGGCCGAACGCGTTGTTCACGTCGAGTGTAGTACCCCTTCCGAACTTGCCCGGGTTGCTTATCATCTTGGTAATCGCCATGTACCGGTGCAGGTTGGCGACGGTTTCCTGCGGATCGGCGAAAATCATGTGCTCGAGGAAATGCTCCGCGGCCTGGGTGCGGAGCTGACGATCATCGAAGCGCCGTTTGAACCCGAGTCAGGTGCGTATGCCGCCGGCGCGCATGCCCAGGCTGATCACAGCGCAATTCGGTCGGGTCGCATTCACGAATTTGGCGGTTCGCAGCGTTCCGACGAATGAAAGCTGAAAGCGAAATTCGGCTTGTGCGCTTGTTACAGCTCGTCAGCCCGGCGTTGCCGGTGGGCGCTTATAGCTATTCGCAAGCGTTAGAGGCAGCGGTTGATCGAAGCATCGTGCGCGACGCGCCGACGGCGGCGCAGTGGATTGGCGATGTCATGGAGTATTCGGTTGGGCGGATGGAAGCGGCAACGCTGCTTCGCTCAATCGCCGCCTGGCGTGCGCGTGATATTGCCGCGATCGACAACTGGAACGCGCTATTTTTCGCGAGCCGTGAAACAGCAGAGCTGCGAGCAGAAACCGCGCAAATGGGTTACTCGTTGAGAAAACTGCTGAGAGAATTGGCGGGACCGAATGAAGAAGCGCAGGCGCATCTTGCTCGCCTGGATGAAATCGCGTTTCCAACATCCTTTGCCTTTGCAGCGGTGCATTGGCAGATTTCAGCGCAGGCGGCCCTGGCGGGCTATCTCTGGTCATGGTTGGAAAATCAGGTGATGGCGTCGCTGAAGGCAGTGCCGATTGGTCAGACCGATGGTCAGCGCATGCTGCTCACGCTCGGCAATCGTATTGGGGCGATAGTGGAACGCGCGGCGTTATTAGAGGATGAGGATCTTGGCAGCTTCGCCCCGGGGTTTGCGCTGCTTTCGAGCCATCATGAAACTCAGTACTCGCGACTCTTTCGTTCCTAGGGGATCCATGAGCGACACTCAACCCTTATGCGTCGGAATCGGCGGACCGGTGGGTTCTGGTAAGACCGCGCTCATGTTGACGCTGTGCCGCGCGCTACGCGATCAATACCAGATCGCCGTCGTCACCAACGATATTTACACCGAGGAAGACGCTCAGTTTTTGGTGCGCCACCAAGCGCTCGAGCCGGAGCGCATCATCGGCGTCGAAACCGGTGGCTGTCCGCATACGGCGATCCGTGAGGACGCGTCGATCAATCTTGAAGCCGTAGCGCGGCTCAATCGACGCTTCACCGATCTCGATTTGATCCTCATCGAATCGGGCGGTGACAACCTCGCCGCCAGTTTCAGTCCCGAGCTCGCCGATTTGATGATTTATGTCATTGACGTGAGCGCGGGAGATAAGATTCCGCGCAAAGGTGGCCCCGGGATTACCAAGTCGGATTTGCTGGTGATCAACAAAATCGATCTGGCACCCCATGTCGGGGCCGATCTCGCGGTCATGGAATCGGATGCCAAACGGATGCGCGGAGTCCGCCCATTCTTGTTCAGCAATCTTAAGGAGGGTGTGGGCGTTGCCGCGATTGCTGGGTGGTTGTCCCAACAGCTTCAGGTTAACTCCTGACGAATATCCTTGCCAAAAAAACATGCGGGTGGTTTCTTTCACCCATTCTGCCCGGCAAATCGACAAGCGACATTGATTGCAAGTTGTTCAATTGGGAGCCGGCTGAGGTATTTGATTAAATCCGGCCTTCAGTTTCGCCGATTGGCTGCGATCGGTCAGTTAAGTGCCGGCAAGTCTTCGAGCGCGGCGACTTGAATCGCATCTGTCTTGGCCCCCCTCATGCGATCCAACTGGGTATCGGCTTGATACAACAGCTCGGCGATGGTTTTGGGCGGTTTCGAGCAGGCCACCGCGCTGAAGAAAAATGTCAATGGGTGGGACAATTCACGGCGCTGTTCATCGAGCGCGTCATGAACCCTCTGGAGAACCGCATTGGCCGACTCCGAGGTCGTGTCGGGCAGTAAAATCGAGAATGACGTTCCACCCATGCGGCCAACCAGGTCTGGCCGAGGGGCATGATGCTTGATCGTCTCGGCGATGGCGCTCAGCAGCCGGTCCCCGGCGGGATAACCAGAGCGGTAGTTAACCGCTTGCAGACCAGCAACGTCGATGGTCGCCAAGGTCATCGGCTGGGCGCCGAACGCACGATGGATTTCGAGAGCAGCCAATTCGTAGAACGCATGTCCGTTGGGCAATCCGGTGAGCAGATCTCGGGACCACAGCTGGGACAAGTCGTCGAACTTGGCGCGCAAGAGCGCTTGGGTGATGGCGCAGGACACCAACAAGCCAGTGCGCATCAGCAGGTTCCAGAGATCAGCCAAAGTTTGCGAGTCCAGGCCCTGCGGAATCGCATATCCGGCGTACCAAACGAGGGACGCCCACACGGCGGCGAAGATGCCGCTATTGCGGGAGATGAACCAGCTGCAAAGAAATCCCGGCACGAGATAGAGCAACAAGAAATCCACCGCGCCGCCGCTCATGACGCTGATAAAAGCCAGGACATTGGCGAGCGCGAGGGCCAAAAGTACGATCGTTATCTTCCGAAGACCCGCTAGATAGGCCGCAAGTTCCTTAATCATACAAAAACTCCCAAGCTAAACGTCATCGAGTATAAATTGTAAGACATCGGTATTTTTTGATCAATGTTTTTCTGACCGTGGATGCTTGGACAGGACTTACAAAATTGCCGGTGCCGCGTTGGGCGGCGGCATCGGCAATTTTATCGAAAGGCCGGCATGACTTCCTTGGCGAACAGACGCATGGATTTGACTATTTCCGCGTGGGGAATGCCGCCGAAGTTGAAGGTCGCCGTGAGAGTATCGAAATAGTAGTGCTTGGCCGCGTTGCCAATTCCCTGGATCACTTGATCGGGCGTGCCGTAATTGTTTCTACCTGTGGCCAACATCATGTCCCAGTCGTAATCCCCCGGCGCCGCGGTGAGCGAACGCCGGCCGATGCGTGAAATTTCATCGTAACGTTTCACCGCCGCGACGCCGATCTCGCAAGCCCGCCGGGCGCTCTCGTTGACGTGGGTGCGGACGTGAAACTGACAATGACGCGCTTTCGGGTCGACGCCCGCCTCGATCAAGCCTTGCTTCCACGCATCGACGCCTAAGCGAACCTTTTCCGGCGAATGAGGATGACCAACGGTCATGATGTGATAGCCGTTGCGCCCGGCCCAGCCTAATCCTTGCGCCGAAGTCCCGGCGACCCAGATCGGCGGATGCGGCTGCTGCACGGGACGTGGATACAACGTCAGCTCTTCGAATTGCCAAAATCGGCCTTGATGACCCACCCGCTCATTGGACCAAACTTTCAAAATCACTTCTAGCGCTTCAGAGGAGCGCTGCCGGTCATTATCGCGGGTGACGCCGAAAACACGATAATCCATTTCCGTGTTGCCCGAGCCGATGCCAAACTCCAAACGCCCGCCGGAAATCGCATCGACCATGGCGTAATCTTCGGCGGTGTGGAGCGGGTGGCGCAGCGGCAAAATCGCGATACAGGGACCTAGCCGAATTCTCTTGGTCCGCGCCGCCGCGCTGGCGAGCAGCACCGCCGGGTTGGCGACGAGCCCGCCGTAGCCGAGAAAGTGGTGCTCGTTGAACATGAAACATTCCCAGCCAAGCTCTTCGGCGAGCTCGATCTGTTCAAGAATCTGGCGGTAGTAGAGGTCGTAAGGCGGATCGAGATCGGGGAAGTACGTAGTGAGGATGTTGATGTAAAAGTGCACGGCTTTCCCCTGCTGATCGTTAAGCCTGTAGCACAATCGGCCAGGTGCAGCAAAGACGTGAGGCAGCTATAAGAAAGAGAATTCACCGCAGCGGCGCGGAGAAGAAAATATAAAAAAGAACGCTTTCCGATATCGCTGTCTCCGCGGTAAATACGTCTTTGGAAGCGGCGGTGCCGATGGTTAGAGTTCTACAGAGACCGTCTTAATGGCTCGCGGCGAGTTTGCTCGGTGCGGCGGGGGTTACGAGAAGCGGCAGCAGGACCATGGTGACGCCCATGGCTCTCGTCCCTGTGAGTGATGCTGATCTCATAGTGCGTAGAGCGCGCGCGAATTGTCGCTCAAAATTTTCTGCTTGACCTGCGCTGTCAGGTCGGCGCGTTGGCGAAAAATCTTTATGGCATCGACATCGCTGGAAGTGTCCGTGTGGCCGTAGTCGGTGCCGATCACGAGATTATCCTCGCCGGCCTCACGGACGATGTAGGCGATGTCGTCCGAGTTCTCACAAGTGACGAACATACCGTACTCTTTGAGCAAGTTGTCGGGCCACTTGCGCCCCAGCGTTTTGAAACGGTTTTTCGCCTCGTGCATGACCCAAGGCACCCACTGGGCGCTCGCTTCGATGAAGCCGAAACGAAGCTTGGGAAATTGTTCGTGAATCTCGCTCATGACGATGTCATTGAACGATGCCACCGTGGGGATACGGAAACGGTGGAAGGTCGAAGCGATACGCACGGGATGGTTATATAAATCGGTGAGCCATGGACTGCCGTTGGCGATGTGAATCGCGATCGCCATGTCGAGCTTCTGGGCTTCGTCATAGACGGGGTAAAAGCTGGAGTCGGCGAGCAGACGATTGTTCTCCACCGGGCGCAGGCAGACGGCCACGGCCCCGTTTTCTTTCGACCAGCGAATCTGGTCCAGGGCATCGGACATGCTCAGCAGCGGCGGCATGCATGACCAGCGCAGCCGGCCTTTGCTTTGCTGCCAGATATCGGCGAGCCAGCGGTTCCAACTTTTGCACAGCGCCACGTCGACGGCGGGACGATCGGCGCAGGATTCGATAAACATGGTATTGTGCAGCACCTGGACGTCGACGTCGGTGTCGTCCATATGTCGCAAGCGCAGCTCGACGTTGCCCAGCTCGCGGGATTCCTGTTGATCGGCGAATTTCCGGCCCACTTGTTGTTGGCGTTTTTGTAGTTCTTCGTCTGAGAGGGCCGCGAAGCGAAAACCGCGCACCTTGCCATCGATCAGCCAGAACTGCTGGCGCACCCCGGCTTCTTCCCGCGCCTCCAGGGGCATCGGCCGATACTGCTGCTCGGACTTGTCCATAAAGTCCCAAGTGCGCGCGCACTCGACGACGTGAGCGTCGGCGTCAATCACCAGATTCTTAGTCGCGCTATTCATGTTGGCCTCCGACTGCAGATCGATGGCCTAACACTAGTTGACGAGATCGAGGGTTGTCAATCGGCTGAGAATCGCCAGTTGTCATTAACCTGCGCTGTGGTGGGAGAATGACAACCAAGATAGCGGTTGAATTCGGATATATTTGTTCGATGATGTCTTGGAATACTGCACGATGTGACGAGTAGCGGGCGAGACGGAAAATAGCCGGCTCTGCCCTGTAATACAGGAGATCAAATTGTGAGTGAAAATAACTACAACATAATCCAGCCTGAAAACGGCGTGCCGATCAAAGCATGGACCAAAGGTGTGAGCGTCGAAGCGGTGGCCGAGAAGCAGCTTCGCAATGTCGCTTCGATGCCGTTTGTCTACAAATGGGTCGCCGTGATGCCGGATGTGCATTGGGGGATTGGCGCGACGGTGGGGAGCGTGATTCCGACCAAGGGCGCGATTATTCCCGCCGCGGTTGGCGTCGATATCGGCTGCGGCATGATGGCGCTGCAGACGACGCTGAGCGCGAATCAGTTACCAGATAATTTGCGGGGGATGCGCGCGGCCATCGAGCGCGCTATTCCTCACGGGCGAACCGACAACGGTGGCAGAAAAGACAAGGGTGGATGGCGCGAGCTGCCGAAACGGCAGATCGGCGTGTGGCGCCAGCTTCAAACGGGCTACAAAATGATTACCGAGAAATTTCCGCGGTTAGATCGGGGCAACGACGTGAACCATCTCGGCACGCTGGGTACTGGCAATCATTTTATCGAAGTCTGCCTGGACGAGAGCGAGCAAGTCTGGTTCATGCTGCATAGCGGCTCGCGCGGCGTCGGCAATCGCATCGGCATGTTTTTCATCGAAATGGCCAAGAACGACATGCGCCAGCATATTAAGAACTTGCCGGACAAAGACCTAGCGTACTTTGAAGAGGGCAGCGAGCATTTTGAAGACTACTTCGACGCGGTGAGTTGGGCGCAGGAGTTTGCGCTGTACAATCGCAAGCTGATGATGGAGCAGCTGGTCGACACCGTGTTAGAATGCGGCGAGGTTCCGCGCTTCGCACTGACCGAGACGGCAGTCAATTGCCATCACAACTATGTGGCGCGTGAGGAACACTATGGTTCGATGGTATTCGTAACCCGCAAGGGCGCGGTGCGCGCCGGCAAAGGCGACATGGGCATCATTCCCGGTAGCATGGGCGCGCGCTCGTACATCGTGCGCGGCCTCGGCAACGATGAGAGCTTTCACTCGTGCAGCCACGGCGCCGGGCGTTTGATGTCGCGCAATGAAGCGAAGCGGCGCTTCACGATTGACGACCACATCAAAGCAACAGCCGGCATCGAGTGCCGCAAAGATTCGGACGTGATCGACGAGACGCCGATGGCGTACAAGCCCATCGACGACGTCATGAACGCGCAGAAGGATTTGGTCGAGATCGTGCACACCCTACGGCAGGTCGTGTGCGTGAAAGGATGAGGGGAAATGGAGTGACGGAGTGTTGGAGTGATGGGAGGCCGAAGAGCGCAGCACTTCACCACTCCAGTATTCCATCACTCCAATCCCGGATTCTCCATGAATACCGACGGCGCAAGTTTTTGTTTAGTGTTTGGATGGCGGATCGTGCGCTTCAAGACGAAATCGAAAAGCAGCGGATTATAGTCGTAGATTTCATTGAGCGCTTCGCGTTCGGCGCTGGTGATGAAGCCATCGCTGGCGAGGGAGCGGGTGCGGATCAAGGCATTGATGGCCGGCAGCGGGTAATCGCTGCCGTTGACCAGCCGCGAGTGCAAATCTTGGCGCTTGAGCAAGGTTGAGAAGGGCCCCGGCATGCGGTTGAACTGGAGCATGGCGGAGATTTCGCCGAAAACCAGGCCGCGATATTTGGCTTCGTCCATGAGCCGCAAGAATAGGTCGAAGCAGTCAGCTTTTTTGCCTTTCTCACCGTCAAGATCTTCGCATGTGCCGAGGCTCGCCGCGTGGGCGATGATCACGCGCACGCCCATGTCCAAAGCTTTTCGCAAGCGCAGCGGATTGCCGAGTCGCTGATCTTCTTCCGCTTGCACCGCTTGTTCTTCGCCGGCGTGGGACAAGAGAATCATATTGTGCTCTTTCATCTTGCGGTAGAACGGCTCAACTGAGTTGCTCGCTGGGTCCATGCCCATGGCATTGGGCAGCCATTTGATGTATTTGACTCCCGCCTTGGCCCAGCGGTCGAGCTCCTGCAAGGCGTCGGAGCGGTACGGATGGATCGAAACCACGGGCAAAAAAATATCCGGGTGTTGGCGGGCCAGCTCGACCACGTAGTGATTGGGAACATAGATGTTGGATTTTTTTAGATCGACGCTGCCGTCACTTCGGTAATGCTTGTCGAAGGCCAGGATGCGGAATTTGCCCGGGCGAGGGAAGCCGCGCGCCAAGCGGAGCAGGCGGGCAATATACTCCACGTCGAGGTTTTTCTCGTCGCCGATGCCCGAGGCGCTGACGTAGATCCAAAACTTCGCCCGTTCGAGACTCACGCCGCTCAGCATCCGCGGGTTGACGAAGGCGTCGGCGACACTCGTACCGACGGCGATGACGTGGGTGTGGTAGTCGACCAAGCGTGCCGCGTCGATGCCGTCGTAGGCGCGTTCGATGAGCGTTTTCGCCGGGCCACTGGCGCCCTGTGCCAGCTCTTCGGGAGCTTTTGAGAAAGCGCCGCCGATCCGGTCGATCAGACAGCCGGGTAGCCATAGGACACCAAGAAGCAGTAGGGAAAACTGCCGCAGGGAAAGATGACGATTCATTCTGGTCTGCCCTCTCGATCGCAGTTTCCACGATAATAGACCCCTGTCAAACGCCGCTCGACCCGCCAGGTAGTTTCTTACCGTACCCAGACTTTTTTTCGTACCACTGCCGCGCAGGGGTATGCACAATGCCTCCACGCTTGCCAAAAACGCCAAATAATCGCTTGGTCTGTAGTTTGCGGAGTGAAAGTAACGTTTGGGCGGCTGGTATAGTTTAGCGGGGTTGTAAAGAACATTGCTAACGAGGGCGATAGGATGAATTCCGCAGAAGAACTAGTTATTGACTCCATGAAACATCGCGGCTGCGGCATTCGCGCCGCTTCCTACGAGGTCGAGCCGCAAGCTTGGCTACCCGAAGCTTGTGTTTGGCTACATACCGAGACCGGCTTGCGGCGGGTTTGGATTCACAGTTTTGCGCACTGTTTCGACGCTGAAAAACTGACCTTTGCGAACAAGTTAGAGGCCGACGATTGGGCCCTGGGTGCAGCGCGGGCGATCGTCGACCGCGCCCTCGACAAAGCCGAGTCTAGCGCCGCCCCTTGCGCAGCTAAAACCGCCAAGGCAGCCACCAGCATGTGGCATTTGGCGCGCTATTCCATGCTCGCCCTGAGCTGCTTCAAGCTGTCCCGCCCATCGTGATAACTCGCTAAATAGCTTTTGCCACGTTCTTCCGATCGCTTTCGGCTTGACAGAATTTGAGGCGGTTTGTATTGAACACACGGGGGCTGGTTAAGCCCGAGGAGGTTTCTATGGATCTGCAAGAACTTAGTCAGTGGATGAAAGAGCGAAATCTAAAGGGGCACTGGGAGCACTCGGAGTGGTCGCAGAGCGTCAAGCCCTATTTGTGGAAAGGCGAAGAAATCATGCAGGCGCTCAACTGGTCCGGCGAGTTGATCACTACCGGCGAAGCCGGACGGCGCACGATTCAGATGCGTAATCCTGGCTTGACTGCGGGCATGACTAACACCGTGCACATTTCGGTTCAATTAGTTAAGCCCGGCGAAATCGCCGCGGCGCACCGGCACACGGCGGCGGCGACTCGCTTCATTATCAAAGGCACGCCCAACGCTTACACGATCGTCGAGGGCGAACGCTTTCCCATGCTCGAGGGCGACTTTATCACCACGCCGAACTGGACTTGGCATGATCACTTCAACGACGCGAAAGAGCCGGTCATGTGGCTGGACGGCTTGGATGTTCGCTTGGTGACCCATTTGGGGGCGATGATTCAGGAGAATTTCAAAGCTGCCCAGCAGCCGGTTGAAAAGCCGGAGAGTTATTCGTCGAAAGTTTTCTCTCACGCCCGGCCGTCATGGATCAAGAATTCATTTAAGGCGCCGCCCTACCGTTATCCCTGGGAAGAGACCAACGCGACGCTGCAGGGACTGAAAGAAAGCGCCGGTGATCCCCACGACGGCATTTTACTGGAATATACTAACCCGGTGGACGGCGGCCACACCCTGCCGACTTGCTCTTGCTCGATCCAGTTGCTCAGGCCCAAGGAAAAAACCAAGTCGCACCGCCATACCAGCACGACCGTTTATTACTCCTTCCGCGGCCGTGGCATGACCAAAGTGTCAGCCAATGAATTCAACTGGGGCCAGGGCGATATCTTCGTCGTGCCGTCTTGGCAGTGGCACTCGCACGAAAACCTAACCAGCGATGACGCGATGCTGTTTTCGATCAGCGACCGGCCGTCGACGGAGGCGCTGGGACTTTACCGGGAAGAAGGGCAATGAAATAACCGTGTTCGTGACTCGTGATATTTTTCGGGACACGCATCGCGAACACGAAATCAGCGACTGAACTTTGTAACCCAGCTGCTTGGCGAGCCTTAGCGGACAAATATTTCTTAGTAGCCGTATTTTTTTTCCAAATCTTTGAGTTCCGCGTTGCCAAGACTAGCGTACCACTTGCGGGTGTCTTCGATGCCCGGGGTATTTTTGAAATAGGCCGCTTCGGTGCCGCTCTTTTTTAATTCTTCCAAGCACTGGCGCATGCCGTGCAACATGGCGACTTGCAGCACCGTCGGGATGCAACCGACCCGGCCGCCGAGCTCGCCGTAGCGCTGCACGGTCATCACGCCACGCGGCGGTACACCGACCAGCGGCTTGCCGAGTTTGGCGTAAGCGAGAATTTCTTCTTCCGTTCGCGCGCTCACCCAAGCCGCGTCAGCGCCGGCTTCGATGCACGCCTGGGTTCTTTCGAGACGTTCTTGCAATGAATCTTTGGCTTCGGAGCGGGCGATGATGACGAGGTTGTCATCCCGGCGGGCGTCGACGGCAGCCTTGATCTTGGCGACAAATTCCTGCCGTGAAATCAAACCGACGTCGAAACCTTCGTGGCCGGCGCGCTTGGGCGTCATTTGATCTTCGATATGAATCGCGGCGACGCCGGCGCGGTCGAATTCCCTGACGGCGCGATAGACGTTGACTGCGTTGCCGTAGCCGGTTTCGGCGTCGCTGACGATGGGAATGTTCACTGACTCGGTGATTTCCCGGGCCTTGTTGATCATTTCGGTAAGCGTGAGCAACCCCGCGTCGGCGAACCCTTGGGAGCGGTGTTGGCCGCTGCCGGAAATATGCACGAGAGGAAAGCCAAGCCACTCGACCAAACGGGCTTGAATCCCATCATTGCAGCTCGGCGCCAAATGGCAGGTCGGCTGCTGCATCATCGCTTTTATCGCTTTGCGTTTACCACTTGCGGACATTTCCATTTTTTCTTCCTTTCCGGGTATGTCGATGTCGTTCATGCTTTTCGCACACCGGCGCGGGCGTATTCGTCCCTGCGGCCGAGGGTGGCTTGCAGTAATTCGACTGGAATATTCTTGGCGCCGCCGAGGACCTCGGCGAAGATCGCCATCTGCGCGGCTTCTTCGACAATCAAATTGGCACGCGCCGCGGCGGCGGGATTGGCGCCGAAGGCGAGCACGCCGTGGTTTTCCAGCAGCACCGCTTTGGTGTTCTTCGTCGCGCTCAGCGCGTCGGCGATATTGGACACTGATTCCACCGAACCGCGCGCGCCGTACTTGGCGAGCGGCACGCCGGCCGCCATGTCGTTGCGCACGAGGGCTTCATAAGAGCAGCCGAGCGCGCGGCTCGCAATGGCGAAGCTGGTCGCGTAGGTCGAGTGTGTGTGTACGACGGCGCCGGTGTCCGGCCGCTCTTTGTAGACGATTGCGTGCATGTGGACGATTTCCGCGTTGGTCGGATTGATCTCGCCTTCGAGCAGTTGGCCGTCGAGGTCGAGCAGGGCGAGATTCTCCGGTTTGAGATTGTCGAATGAGCTCGTCGCAGTTAACAAAATCGTCTCCGTGCCGGGGACGCGCACACTGAAATTCCCATGATGGCTCAGGGAAATCGCGCCGGCGCGGAGTAAAGAATTCGCCCCATCGATCACCGCTTGGCGCAGCTCGCCATGTTTCAATTCCATAGGTCCCCCATTGATCTTTTTCTAGTGACACACTATCGCGTTTGTGCGGAAGTGCTGTCAAGTCACACGCTGATTATTCAACCCGGCTGCTAAAATACTCCCAGGCTCGGTTGGATACCTCTTCGCCAGAGACTTGCGGGTAGATGACTTCCAGTTCTTCCGGCGTGAAGTAGCGTGGTGTGCCGGCCGACATGGCGCGCAACTGATAGTTCGCCGCCTCTTCCATCCAGAGGGTCATGATGCAGACGCGCCGGACGTCCTTGTCGGCGACGTTGACGCCGTGGCCGCGCAGCAGCATGGCGCCATGCTGGCCCAAGGTCTTGGCTACCTTGTCGCCGAGCTCGCGGGTGCGAATCAAGGTGATCGGCTCGAACACCTGCACGTTGTTTTTAAAGACAGCGCCAGAGGCGTGCAATGGCTGAAGGGTTTCACCGAGGGAGCCAAGCACGACGCAGCTGGGCGGATGAACATGGCAGACTGATTGAACATCGGGACGTGCATTGTAGATGCGCGCATGGATCCAAAATTCGGTGTTCGGCCGGCCGTCACCGGACAATTGTTTGCCCTCGACATCGAGGGTCAAAAGATTGTCCATGCGCACGAGCGCCGGGCTCATGCGCGGTGGAAAGATGAAAGTGTCCGTGCCGGGGATGCGCGCACTGACATGACCAAAGGCTGCGGCGATGCCTTGGTGATGCAGAATATGGCTGGCGGTAACGATGTCCTGTTTAAGCTGCTCGATGTCCATGGAGCGCTTTCTCTCCTTAGCTTCAGTGCCAAATCCTTATGCCAAGGAAGCAGAAAAGTCCACGGCTGAGCGAGCCACAATGGATAGCTGAGATCAATGCGAAATTACAAGCTCGGCGGTTGACGCCAAGCCCGTTGGTCATTGATGGAGAATTAATTCAGGAGATTCATTTGACAGCGCGTGGCCGCGGTTCGAGTAAAGCGCGCATAAATCCGGCGCTAAAGAGCGCTCACCGATAAATTGCTCGGCGCGGCGATGGGGGCCACCACGGAGATCTGCAAGGTCGCCGTGTCCGATCCTCCTCGGCCGTCTGATACGCTAACGGTGAAGCTGTTTAGACCCGCATCGTTCGTCCCAGGTGTGCCGCTCAAGGTGCCGTTGGCCGCCACCGCAAGCCAAGCGGGCCCCGAGCTCTTGGCAAACGTCAGCGTGTCGGCGTCGGGATCGCTAGCGCTGCCCGAAAGTGTTCCCGAATACGCCTGGCCTGGGCTCGCGTTCGGTTTGGCGATCGGGTCGCTGGTGAAAGCTGGCGGATTATTAGTGCTGCCGCCGGCTCTGAAAGCGGCGACAATCGGCGCGGTCAGATCGCCCGTCTGCGCATTGTCCCGCTGATTGAGGACGCCGGTCGGCTGGCCATTGTAGTAGACATCCGGGTTAGAATAATTAAGCACGCGGGGACAGGGCGACGGACAATTATACGACATGATCGTGCGAAACGAGCCGGCAACATTGTGGCCGAAAGACCAAACATAGGAAGCGCTTGTCGGGCTAATGCCGGCGTTGGCCGGATCATGTTCCATGCCCAGGTTGTGGCCATGCTCATGAGCGAGGGTTTGATTCGAGAGGCAACCTCGTGCGGTGACTTGAAAGGAGTAGTTGGCGAAACTAGAGCCGGGATAGCGCTGTACCCAGCCAATGCCGCAATAGCCGGCGCCGTTGTCAACCACCAGCGAAACCATATCGGCGCCGTAGGTATTGCGCAGCCCGGCCACCGCGGGGTTTCCCGTGACCCAACTTAGATCGTTAGAAATGTTGCCGGAATCGTTGTAGGCGACTTCCGCGGTGTGGACGAGAATATAGCGTCCGCTCATATTGCTGTTGATGAAAGCGGTGTTGGCTTGATCGACGGCCGCCTGAAGTTGCGCTTGGATCTGCGCCGTGCCCCCCGCAGCGGCACGCGCTTGCGGCGTGTAGACGGACATGAGGGCAATGTCGATCGTGGCGCCGGCCGCGGCTGTCGTCGGCGCCGTCATGGTGCTGCTGCCAGAACTGCTCTCAGGCGCGGCCGGCGGCACCTTTTCATGGCCATGGGTCGCGTGGTCGTGGCCCCACTCTGGCGGAAAACTTTCGGTGTCCAGTTTTTCGATGATGGTCCGTCCGTTGGCGCCGGGACGAATGGAAAATACTTCATTACCGCTCTCGATATGGCCAAGCAAAATGCCGTCCACCATGGTTAGCGTGACCTTGCTGCGGGGGTCGTTTTGCGCCCGGCCGCGCCACACCATGCTGCGCGGGCCACGCCGTTGATGCTGTTCCCGTTCGACCAGCAGATCCGGTTTGCCCGGTATCGCTATCGTCATGCGCTGTGGATTGGTACCGAGCATGTTTTCATCGACCTCCCCAGCATGAGCGGCGGTTGCGTTTTTGCCGGGTGGAGTGGCTGACGGCCGCTGGCGGAATAGCTGCGGGTGAGTTTGCGCCAGGGCTAGACTGGCGACTAGAAAAAAGCTCGCAGCGCTTGCGACCATCGTAAGCCGTCGCCACCGTGTACTGATTTGCTTCATGACTTCTTCCCCTTGCCGATTGTCCGCTCATGCGCCGTCAATTACTTCGCGCCCGCGAAACTTGCGCTGAGCCTATGACACGAACAATGGCGGTATATTAGAAACGGAGTAAAGCAGGAGCCATGCCGGGAGGCGCGGCGGCTGCCGGTTACGGCGAGTCCTCTGGTACACCGGTTTTTCTCAATGAATCGCGCGGCGGCGACGAAAATTGCACTGCGGGCGACGACCTTGTGCGAGCTTGGCTGCGGCGCTGGAATCGGCAGATTTAGGCAGGGTAATTCTAGGTTAAATCAGCCTCTTGACGGGGAACAACTCAAGGGGGCCAAAAGGGGGGTCGAGGCCCCCCTTTGCGATATTCCGACTGGCGGCGGGTTGAAATCCCCGCCCGGCAGTTTCGTTCTAGTAATTAGCCGCGCTCTAGCGCGGCGTCTTGGCGCTCGCGATGTTGGAATAGGCTGAATCGCCGGCCCCGTTGTAGGCGCGCACACGATAACGATAGCTGGTGTTGCGCTTCAGTCCGGTGTCCGAAAAAATTGTCACGTTGGTGCCAACGGTGGCGATCTGGGCAAATTTGCTACAGGACGCGCCAGCGCAGCGCTCGATTTTAAAGCCACCCTCGTTGGTGGAGGTGTCGGCCCAACTCAAATTGATTTGGCTGCGCGATACCGCGGTTGCCGAGAGGTTGCTAGGCGGGCTCGGCAGATCGGCGCTGACCTGAATGGTTGTTGTGGTTGAGCTGCTGGCTCCTAAATTATCCGTGACCGTGAGGCGCGCCATGAAGCTGCCAGCGGTCGCGTAACTGTGATTGGTCGTGACTCCGGTTGCGGTGGTGCCGTCGCCAAAATTCCAGGCGTAAGAAACAATACTGCCGTCGGCATCGGAGGATCCGCTGCCATTAAATGCCACATTGAGCGGCGCTAGCCCGGAAGCAGGCAGCGCCGTGATGGCCGCTACAGGAGGTTGATTGCCGACCGCGGCGGGTAAAACGAACAAGCTGATGCTCTGCGCCGGTAGAGTAGCGTTGAAACTGGCGCCGACAAAATTCACATCGCTCGGATGATTGATCGAGTTGGCGGCGCTGAGCTGCCAAACTTGAGCCGTGCCATTGTGCGGGAAATTGGCCAAGTTGAAGGTTGCCGCGGTGCTGCCAGAGAGATATTTGCTGATCGCGATGATCGTTAGCGCGCCGTCGGCTGAGCGCTCGGCGGCGAAGACGGCAACGTTATCCGGATTCGGTCCCGCCGCGGCGACGCTGATGTCGCCGAAGGTCGAACTGTTGCCGTCGTAATTGCGATACATTTTCATCGCCTTGTAGGTCGGCGTGCTGGCGACCGGCGTGGTCCAGCGCGCCGCCATATCTAAACCTTCGCGGCCAAAGATGCCGTAAATATCGGCTTGCGCGGTGGCACCGTTGATGTGATTTTCCGCTCCCCAATTGTATTCCGTAATGCCGGTGAACGTGCCGGGATAATAGGCGCCAACCCAGCTGCGCAGGCGCGGCACCAATTGCACCCGATCGTTGATCCAGCTTTCGTCGACGTAGGTGGGATCCCACAAAGAGCGGGTCGAGCGATTGCGCCTAAGTTGCATGGCGCTCGAGGTGTCGTTGCTGAATTCGCCGCCTTGGGGGTAATAGTGCACGGTAAAAATATCGAGCAGGCGTTGGCCGGTGGCCACTTGATTTTGGCGCATTTGATCGAGCAGCCATGGCAGATAATCCCAACCGCCGTGGTTGTTGCGGTCTGGCAAGTTGCTCCATCCATGCAGGCTGCCATATTGCTGGTCGTAGCCGCTCAGTGTGTAACCGCTCCAGCCCCATTCTTCCGGTCCGACGACCAACGCAGAGGCATCAACGCCCTTTATCTTTCCGGCAAAGTCGATCATTTTGGTTTTGATTTCATCCATCGTGGCGCCGCTGGGATGGACGTCGCGATGGGTCGCGTGCCAAATGCTCGGCTCGTTGTCGAGAATATAATAACGCAAGCCGCCATTTGCGTTGGAGCCCCAGCGGTTGACCAGATGCTGGGCCCAGCCTTGTTGGAAGGTGGAATTCGACGGCACATTGGCATCGTTCGGATCGTTGCCGGTTACATAACCGCCGCTGGCGCGCACGCCGTTGCCGGCGTCCGCAAACCACTGCCAATCGTTAGCGCTTTGCGCGCCGTATTTGGCAATGGAAAAACTTGCAAGTTTGCCGCGATTGGCGGCCAATTTGGCGACCCAATCGATGGTCGGAATGGTCAGCATCGCTTGGGCGTTGGCGGCTTTGGCATTCGCTATGAAGGTATCGCCACGCTCGCCGGCGACGGCGCTTGGCTCGGCGATGCTTTCATAGTACCAATCGTTGGCACGGTTGTCCGCGTTCAACTGCCAATTGTAGCGCGTTGTGTTATTGCCGCCGTTGCGGTTGAGCGGGCTGTTCAAGTCGTTTAACTGCGCCGTGGTCGCATGGGCTACGCCGTAAATGTTTGGATTGATCGGTCGGCGGTTCAAATTGACATCGATATTGATCGTCACCGGCGCATTCTGGGCACTTGCGCTGCCGGGAGCCGATAGAAACATCGCTGCGAGCAGATTGAACAGGACGGATCGTGTGGCCTGGATCATAATTTGCGCTCCCTTTGCCGTTTGGCTGAACAGAGTCGACACTCGGGCAATCCCAGGAGAACTGCAGAAACCATGCCGCGGGTTAAGTTACTGAGTGCGTGCGGTTATCGTGCAATTAGTGGTAATATGGTGTAAAAAGAGTGTCATCGACGACACAGCTGGCATGCGGTATTTCGTGACTCGGCGGTACCGGTTGACGCATGCGCCGCTTTTCAGTTAGATTTCGGGCGTCTCACGATCACAACATGGAAAAGGCTCCATCTGAAAATGGTTCTGTCGACTCGCGTGAAAGCGGTTTCACCACTAGGGCTGGCTCGTCTGGCGCGCCGGAACTCCGACAGATCTACTGCCAGAGCGATGATGTCGTTGCCGGGTTGGTCGCGCTTCATTCCCACTGGAACGTCGCGCCGCTTCCGGAAGACTTAGCCCAGATTCGCTCCAAAGCGGTTGTCATCGCCGACCGCCCGTCGATCTTTTCGCCGCGACTGCGCGAAGCGATCGACGCGCATCGGCTGTGTGTCATTTTTCTGCTTGGTGCCGATCGAAAACTGCCCGAAGCTGCGAGCGGAATATCTATATTCGCATTCTTAATGCAACCTGTAGAATGGGCGACGCTAAGCGGTTTGATCAACCGCGCGTTTGAAAATCTTGCCCTGCCTGACCGCCAGGCGGGGTTAGCGCAGGCGCTCCAACGCGCCCGCTGGGAAATCGAGCAATTGAATGAGATCGGCGTCGCGCTCTCAACCCAGCGGGACCGCGGTGCGTTGTTGCAGTTGATCTTGCAGAAGTGCCGGGAGATCACCGTCAGCGATGCGGGATCGCTTTATCTGCTCGAAGAAGACGAGCGCGGTGAACGGCGTCTGCGCTTTAGCATCTCGCAAAACGACAGCGTGCAGTTTCCGTTCAGTGAATGCGTCCTGCCCATCGATCGCGCTAGCCTCGCCGGCTACGTCGCGCTCACCGGCGAGGAAATCGCTTTGGACGACGTCTACCAAATTCCTCCCTGGTTACCGTTTCGCTTTAATCGTGATCTTGATGATGAAAGCGGCTACCGCTGCCGATCGATGCTGGTGGTACCGATGAAAGCCCCTCAGGGCGAAATCAACGGTGTGGTGCAATTGATCAATTGCAAACGCGACATGAGGTTGCGCGTCGATCGGCTTACGGCCGCTGACGTGGTGGTGCCATTTCCCGATCAATGCCGTCCGATACTGCGCTCCATGGCGAGTCAAGCCGCAGTGGCGCTCGACAACAACCGGCTCTACGAAAGCATCGAGAGTTTGTTCGAAGGGTTCGTGCGCGCTTCCGTCGGCGCCATCGAAGCGCGTGATCCGACCACCTCGGGACATTCGTTTCGAGTCGCGGACCTTACCCTGGGCTTGGCCGTGGCGGTGGATCGCGCCGATGCACCGGCATTTCGTCAGATTCATTTTAGCCGGACCGAGATGAAGGAGATCCGTTACGCGTCGCTGCTGCACGACTTTGGCAAGGTTGGTGTGCGCGAAGAAGTGCTGGTCAAAGCCAAAAAGCTCTATCCCTCACAGCTGGAGTTGATCCGGCAGCGCTTTGCTTTCGCCCGTAAAGCTCTGGAGCAGGAACAGGGCGAACGCAAGCTCGCCTATCTATTGGAGCGAGGGCGTGAGGAATTTTTGCTGCGCCAAGCCGAATTTCAGTGCGAGCTTGAAACCGAGCTGTGCGAAATCGACGAGTTTCTTGCCTTCATCACGCGCTGCAATGAACCGACGGTGCTGCGCGAAGGAAAATTCGATCGCCTGGGAGAATTAGCAGTGCGCCAATTTACCGATGCCGCCGGGCGGCGGCGGCCGTTATTGGCGCTGCACGAAGTGAAGTTATTGTCCATCGACCGAGGCAGCCTCGACGACGAAGAACGGCTACAAATACAGTCCCATGTCGATTACACACAGAGTTTTCTTGAGCAAATTCCCTGGACTAAGGATATCAAGAACATTCCTGTGATCGCCTCGGCGCACCACGAGAAACTCAATGGCACCGGCTACCCGCGCAGCCTAGCGGCGTCCGAGATTCCATTTCAGTCGAAGATGATGACGATCTCGGATATTTTCGATGCTCTGTCGGCGACCGACAGGCCCTATAAGCGCGCCGTGCCGTGGGAGCGAGCGCTCGATATTCTTCACGACGAAGCGACGCGCGGCATGATCGACGGCGATTTGCTGCGCCTGTTCCGCGACGCGGAAATCTTCCGCCTGGTAAACAACTCAAAAGCCAACTGAAGCCAGCAACCCACGAATCCCCGGTCGTGAAATCTTGAAAGGGTCGGTTGGCTCGATGGCGGCCTGGCATCGCCTTTACCCCTATTAAATATGATAGAGCCGCTGCGGATTGTCCGAGAGAATCTTCTCGATGGTCCGCTCGCTTAGATCGCCGCGCGTCTTTAATCCGTTCGCTAACTGATCTTGTCGAAAAGCATCGCCATGGGGAAAGTCCGTGGCGGTGATCAAGAAGTCGTCGCCGTTCTTGCCAATAAGGTAGGGTAGATCGTCGTCCAGAGCGCAGGATACGAAGACCCGCTCGGCGAGCCACTGGTCGATTTTCCGGCTCTTGCTTTGGCGCAGTCCTTTGATCAAGCGGACCGTCCATTCAGCGCCGGCTTCCAAGAAAGCTACCCGCAGTTTGGGAAAATCATCGAGCAGTGTCGAGCCCACAATTTGTTGAAAGGCGTAGAGTACGTAAGGTCCGCTGACGAGTCCTTTGCCGAGCGGATGAACATGCGGCCGGCCATCCTCATAGGTCGGCCGCGGCACGCCTTGGAACAATTCCCGAATCAGCGGGCTCGAACCGTTGCCGACGTGCACCGTGATCGGCCTAAGCAAATAAAACTCGGGGTCGAGAAACTGCCAAGACTCGACGCATTCTTCGACATGAGCATCGCAATCGACTACTTTCACTTAAAATTCTCCTGGATTCTGCGGCCTAAAGCGACCGGCCCACCGGGTCAAGTTACTTGACGATTCCGTGGTCGTGCAATTCCCTAATTTGAGCTGCGCTTAGTCCGAGCACGCCGGCGAGCACGTCGTCGGTGTGCTGGCCGAGGGCGGGTGCATCGGTACGGATGCTCGCCGGCGTCT
>Ga0214472_10002357_pt1 | contig 20462 bp, 33 predicted proteins | sample RVTome_6_FD_207662 | JGI IMG/M metagenome (GOLD analysis project Ga0214472, IMG submission 207662) | Soil microbial communities from uranium-contaminated site in the Upper Colorado River Basin, Wyoming, United States - RVT140D175 | ecosystem: Environmental > Terrestrial > Soil > Contaminated >...
TTGAGATCGAGCGCCACACCGCGCTGGGCCAACACGTCGCGCGCTTCCTCCAAAGAGCCTAGCATGGCCGCCAGTAAGCTAATCTCAGCCGCCAGTGCTGGGGTACAGCGATCATATATCCCTAAGACTCGATCATCAAGTTTTTTCTGCTTGCAATTTTGGGATCATTGATTTTTAAAGGCTTTGGACATCATGGATGTCACTCCACAGTCTCAGAGAGGCTGCTGAGTTCATGAAGAATATCATTGATTTTGCTTGTGTTCACGTCTTTCGAAACCTGTCAAGACAAAAAAACTTGAGGATCGAGTAAGAGCACCAAGCCGGCATAAAGGCCTGCATAGCGCTTGCCGGCTCGCCTTTGGCCCTGGCGGCGGTAATAGGTGACCCACACCGGCACGCTATCTCCCCCGGCGGTTCGCACCCACACCTGTACCCGACCATCATTTTTAAGCGGCTTGGGCCACTGTGACACCAACAGGTCTTGTTCCACTTTCAAGTCCTCGGAGTCCAAGCTGTGCTGAAGGTGAAGGCCGAGCAAGAGGCTGCTGAGTCGATTGGTGCGCCCTCGAATCTCGCATTCCAACGTATCAAGTTCCTCTGGGGTCGTCACGACCCTTGGCGCTTCCTGCATCTGTTGCAACTCGTCAAGGGCTTCTTGTATCTGAGTGGCGTAATCGCTATCCTGACAGGCCAAACCCGGATCACTTGTCATGGTCATGCTCCTTTGGGTGGGAATGCTTTGGAGCATCATCGGTGATTCGGGTTGTGTTGTCACCTCTATTTGGGGTTCAACGCCAGCATGTCACGTCTCTCATAGGTCGACCGGAAATATGGGAACGCGCCCCTGGCTTGTTCGTTGGCCACCGCCTGGACCACGCGCTCGGCATGCTGATAGATGGCCGTGCGGCTATAACCGCTTTGTTCGGCCCGCCGTGTCACCGCGCCCCAGACGCCACTCACCACCGACGCCGCATTGCCAATCCACTCTTCAACCGGTAAAGTCAGCATCGTCGTGAGCCTCCATGATCCAAGTGATTTCAGGCTTGGTTTGATCAGGAGGCTCACTTGCTATAGAGCCGCTATATTGTCAACCCGATTTCCTCAAAAAACAGGGATGTTGAGACGATCCCGTGTTTTTCATATGACTTAAGACTCAAAAATCTCCTGTGAGTACATGTTACGGCTGATTTCAGGGTAGAAACCGTATCAAGTCATGTGAAAAGGTCTATAGGTGCTGCACTGCCCCTACTGCCAAAGGATCGATATTGTCCGGCATGGCACGACGCCCGAAGGTAAGCAACGCTACCGCTGCCGGGAGTGTCAACTCGGGCGGGGGCGTACGTTTCTGCTGGACTATACCTATCTCGGCCAATCGCCTGGGGTGAAGCAACAGATACCTTGCCCAATGGTGCATCAGGATTCGGGATGTTCAGGATCGAAAGAGGGGAAGCCCAGAAGCTGAGCTAAGGCATTCAGGTCGACATCGCTGCTGACGATGACCACGTCACCCGCCTCTAAACTTTGTGCACAGGCAAGGAGTAATACATCGATGGGTCCTGGGCGCTTCTTGGTGATGGACATCTGTTGCAGAGTCTCGATGATCGATTCGCACGCAAAGATGTGGTCGTCAAGTATGCTATAGACGAGCATACGACCGGTCGCGATATCTGCATAGAACGCCGCGACAAAGGCTTCACGATCCTCAGCGCTTAGATGGCCTTCGCGGTGTAAGCGGTAAATGGCATTGAGAATTTCGGGAATAGCGAGGTTAATCAGATAGCGCGGGCTCGTGGCATCCTGAAAGAGAGTCTCCACGACATTGGCGCCCGTCTCATTGATAAAGTATCGCTTGCATAAAGCACTGGCATCGAAGAGATAGGTCGGCATTACTTCTCTTGGCGCTCGTCGAGAAGGAGTTGGGTGACATTGACATGAACGTCACGAGCAATTTCATGGATGCGCTCGATCGATAGAGCTTTCTGAGCGCGTTTTTTGGCCCATTGTTGCCAAATAGCAACCGATCCAGTTTGGGGTGTTTCTTGAGTCTGAGCCATCGGGAAATCCTTTTAATTGAAACCACAACTTGTTGGATTATCATACAAATCTGCTCATTCTGCAACATCAATGACCTCGTCGGGTCAGTTAACTAGGCTTTGAGCTATTACTGAGAAGGGTGTTGTCCGTACCGAAAATTCATTCGTCGGCATCGTTATGCCACAGCTTGCCCCGAAATGTCAGTTCTTTGCACCCTGTCTACTTCTTGCGAGGTGAGTAACAAGTTTGAAGAACGGGCACAGCCATTTGCCTGGCAGGACTTCCGACGCCCCTCCGCTATTCACATACCGATAGACGGGTTGGCCGTGTACCGGTCGGGTTGCGAGATGATGTCGCCAAATGAGATCATTCGGCCCCCGAAGAGCCGGATGGAATTTTTAGCAATGACACCCGATGCAATCCGGTGGACGAGGTTTGGAGAAGCGTTTTCATGACACTCAGCATGAATCTGGTGCCAAGAAGAATCAAGCAATTTCGACGTGGACGAGTTTCTGGTACCCACAGATCAAGACACCCCCGATGCGATCTCGAAACTCATACCAACAGCTGCGCGAGGGCCGGATGCCGAAGCCCAGCCACCACAGCGCGACGTTCTCCTGGGTGTCGCGGTACCACTGGCTCGGTTTTCGCTGCCTGCGCCGCCGTTCAAAGAACACAATCGCCAACATGAGGTCCGGCGGGTGGGAGGCTTTGCCCCGCCCGCCATACGGTGAGATAGAGGGGGGTCAAGTTGAGATGAGCCAGGGCGCCTCGAATGTCTCGGGCCAGATGATCTGGGGGTAATTGGGCGTCGAGCTCGAGCCAGGGCTCAGAGTGCTCACTCCAGGGCGGCTCAGCAAAACGAGTGGATGTCTTGGCATCGAGTGTAGGGGCGGCTCTCATCTGTATGGCCTCCTGGTGGGGGGCAGTATAGTTGGGACAGCTCTATTCTGCACCAGCCCTCCAAAAAGCCAAAAGGCGAGGAGGTCATTTCAGCATCCAACTCGTGATTGGTCTTGGCGATTGGCAAGAAGCTGGATTCTCTACAAGTGAAAACAGAGCCCACAGGGTGCTCAAATTTTCAAAGAAAACAATAGCTTAAAAACCGGACCTTCTGTGAAGGTCTATAGTAACTTGGTAAGCCGCCCACCATGCAGGAGCCGCAAAGAGCGGTTGGGCTGCCCCATAACCGCCGCCTAACCCGTGTCGCAGAGTTCAACGACGTGACGTGGGAGGTTGCTGAAGGAATGTGAAGGAGAGCCGTCCCAACAGCTACTCCCCGAATCTACCGTCACCTCGCCTGCTATCGACCCCACAACATCGGGGTCGGTAAAGAAGACGGATCAGGATCGCAGTAACACGAACACGTTTCGTACTCGCTCCCCCTACTGGACTCGGAAAGCCATTTTTCCCACTCCCAAGGTTTCGGGCTGATCTTGTCGCGACCGAAACCGCACTTGCCTTTCCTCTTCCCCTATCATAGGATGGGCCAACAAGTGAATACATACTGGATGTCAGGTTGCGTCACCACGATTGTGGTGACGAGGGAAGACGGTGCAAATCCGTCGCTGCCCCGCAACTGTCAGCGGAACGAAATCTGCGATGACCACTGAGACCAGAAGTCTTGGGAAGGTGCAGAAAGTAGGCTGAGGCCGCAAGCCAGGAAACCTGCTCGACATTCGGGCTGACAGCGCTTTTCGAGGGAAAGGGATCAACAGCCCTGGTACATATACAGGCCCCAATCTTTCGAGGTTGGGGTTTTTTCATGTCGATATCGGGCTGATACCCTCTTGCCGACAGGATTGTTCGTCATCGAAGGGATAGGAAAGTCATGATGGATCACGGGTATCACCATGGTGGGCGGATGTCCGGGTACGAAGGAGAGGACTGATGCCATCGTGTACCATGGACGTTGTGCACGACAGACACGTGATGGGGCTCTTCATGCCCAGGAACGATAGACTGCTCCTTATGCTCTTGCTTGGCGCTGGACTCCTCGCAGGATGGGTGCCGTTGCGGGCGTACAGCGAGCCCATCCGGGTCAAGGATCAGCGCGGACACCTCCTCGAATTGAGTGCCCCCGCCGAACGGATCGTCACGATCCCGATTCCCATGGCGGCGGTCGTCATGGCTCTCGATGGCAGCTCGAGGCGATTGGTGGCCATGCACCCGACGGCCCTGAAATCCATCCAGGAAGGCTTCCTGAAGCGGGTATTTCCAGAAGCCTTGTCGATACGATCTGACATCGTGCGCGGCGGCCAGTTCAATCCGAATGTGGAAAGTGTCTTGGAACTGCGGCCGGATCTTGTGGTCCAGTGGACGCAGCCAGAGGTGTTGATCAAGACGTTGGAACGCGCTGGCCTGAGGGTCGCCGGGCTCATTAACAGCCCCCCTACCCAAGCGATCAACGAGCGGAATCTCACCATCATGGCGGAACTCATCGGACGCAAAAATCGGGTGCGGACGCTGCTCGCCACGCATCATGAGGTGCACGGGAAAATCGAAGCCATTTCAAAGACCATCCCCACCCGCGACCGACCGCGCGTGCTCTATTTGCGAAGTATGACGCGCAGTATGCGCCCGGCCGGGGCCCACACCTACAATGATTTCTGGATTCAGCTCGCCGGTGGTGTCAATGTCGCCGCCGCAACGTTGAAGGGGTTGCGCGCAGCGGTGAACGACGAGCAGCTTGTCGTCTGGAATCCGGAGGTGGTGTTCCTCGGCGCCTTCGACCACGCGACACCTGACGATTTCCTCCGCAACCCGGTGCTGGCACAAGTCGAGGCCGTGAAAAACCGGCGCGTCTACAAAATGCCGCATGGCGGGTACCGATGGGATCCGGGCAGCCACGAATCCCATCTAACCTGGCAATGGGTCGCGCAGCTTCTGCATCCGCAGCGTTTTGATTTCGATCTGCGCGCCGCGATGGCAGAGAGCTACCGGTTTTTGTATCGATACGAACTGGCCGACCGTGAAATCGATGACATCTTACAGATGCAGGTGAACGGCGAGATGACGGGGTACGACCGCTTTAAGAAGTGAAGAGGGCGTTTCAGCCCGCTCCATGGATCAGGATTGACGGATGACAGCGCACATCAAATGGTGGGTGATCGGAGCCCTGGTTCCCATTATGGTCCTCGCCTGCCTTACCATCGGAAGGACCAATCTTGGAGTGAGTGCAGTCCTGGCCGCTCTGGGGTCGATCCTCGGTCTCGGCGCCGCCGCGGATCCCTTCCTCGCACCGGTCGTGCTGCACGCCCGTCTGCCGAGAACCCTGATGGCCATGGTCGCCGGCGCGGGCCTTTCCGCCTCGGGCTCTGCCCTGCAAGGATGTTTCCGCAATCCGCTGGTCGGGCCGCAAACCATTGGGGTCTTGTCAGGGGCAGGATTCGGGGGGTCGTTGGCCATCTTTTTCGCCCTCGATCTGTTACCCACCATTGCCGGCGCCTTCGTCTTCGGCGTGGTGGCGACCCTATTTGTCGTGTGGTTGGGGCGGTTCTCCGGGCACAGTTCTATCCTCATGCTGGTTCTGGCGGGGATCGTGGTCGGGGCGTTCTTCGCCGCGGGCACCTCGTTGCTCCAGTACATCGCCGATCCGGAGCGCGAATTGCCGCAGTTGGTCTTCTGGCTCATGGGCAGCTTTTCCACGGCCAATATGGTGACCCTCGGCTGGATGGTGGGACCGGTCCTGTTGGGGGTGGGGATCCTTTGGGCGTTTGGCCTCCGCATTAACGTGCTGTCGGGTGGCGAAGATGAAGCGCGGGCCTTGGGCGTGCGGGTGGAGAGGGATCGGACCCTCATTCTCGGCGTCGTGGCGGCGATCTGCGCGTCCATCGTATCGGTCGCCGGCATCGTGGGCTGGGTGGGATTGGTCGTCCCGCATATGGCGCGGTCCCTTGTGGGGCCTGACCATCGCAAGCTTATCCCGGCATCGGCATGCCTCGGGGCGGCATTTCTGACGGCGGTCGATACCATGAGCCGGTCGCTGACGCCAGCCGAGATACCGATTGGCGCTATCACCGCGTTCATCGGCGCCCCGGTATTCGTGGCGATTCTGTACAAATACTATGCGAGCGGCTGGCATGATGATTGAGGCGAAGAACATCGGATACCGGTTGCCGGATGGAACATGGTTGTGGCGCGGTCTGAGCTTCACCCTCCATCGCGGGTACATGATCGGACTGCTCGGGCGCAACGGGAGTGGCAAAACGACATTGGTGCGGATGTCGGCGGTCGGCCATGCACTGGGCACAACATGAGCCCAGTGCATTACCCTCTGTCATTGCTCAAAATTCCATCCTATAGCTTACAACGTATCCCCGCCTCGCCTCCTTCGGTTAAGTATAGACCGATGTGAATGCCTCGTTCAGCTCGTCACTGTGATAGAAGATACCCCGAGCCAGCTGAGCTTCGGTCCAGGTCATCACCGGCATGTCGGGCTGGATCAGATAGCCCAGACCCGCAAAGGTTTCATTCCGGTTGCCCGAGGGATCAAAGAAATAGAGGGTATACCCGCGGGTGATCCCGTGGCGTTGGGGGTCACGTCAATCTTGACGTGGTGCTTCGCCATCACATCGGCGGCCTTGAGCACATCCCCCCATTCCTCGAGAAAGAAGGCGCAATGATGGAACCCCATATGCGGCCCACCGACAAAGGCGATGTCGTGCGGCGTGGTGGTACGTGCCAACCAGGTGGCGGCCTGGATCGATTGATCCGGGCCCACCATCACTTGCTCCACCAGGCGAACATCCAGCACCTCTCGCACGAACGCCGTGGACTCGGCCCCCTTGTTGATGCCCTGCTCGGGATTTAATTCACCTATCAACAAGACGTGATCCAACCAATGGACGCCACACCCCTTCAGGCCGTCCGGCCAGGGCGCTGGATTCGTCGTGCCCACCGCTTTGCCCACGCATTCCGTCTCGGTGTCAAGGTACATTTGGGGCTCGCTCGGTAACTGGAAGCACAGGGCACACCCACAACACTCGAGGTGCCCCGGCGGGACTTCTTCGACGTCTATCCCATAATCCGCGATCCGCGTCTGAAACTCATCGAGATCGGCATCATGCCCCACTTTATAGGCCACGTGGTTCATCCCCGCTCGATCCGCTGGCGACACCACCACGGAGTATTTATCCCGCTCGTCCCATCCCTTCCAATATACGTTACTGCTCGCGTCTTGATGGGTGGGGATCAGCCCGAGCACGTCTTCGTAGTGATGCCGGGCCGCATCCACATCCATCACCTAGAGATTGACATGACCGATGCGCATGACGCTCATGACTCGGCTCTTTTCTTGATGCTGTTTGTCACCGATTGACAAGGCCGACCGAAGCCGACCCGAAGGTCGTTGCCGGTACTGACCTTTCACTTCCACCTCGATATCGGACAACGGATAGGTGCGACACGCCAGGGAATAGCCGCGCTGTTCTTCCGCCTCAGAGACGTGTGCGCGGCTCAGCGGCAAGGGTATCGACCGCCCCCTAACGAATGAGGATTTTACGCACCCCACATTCCCCGCCGTGGCACCCTGAGGGGATCCCGCTGCGTCCCACGGCGACCATGGCATTGAGCAACGTTTGAGACGTTTTGCAGCGGAAGCTTTCCCCACTGTCCAGGATCGTGAGGTAAATTGCTGGTCGCCCACCTCGAAAGTCACGATTCGGATCACCCCCTTGAACGTTAGGTGTCACCCGCCGCTCACCGACTGAGCCGCGTCTTCGCCTCCTGAAAATCCGCCGTATCCAACCCTTTGGTCAACCACTTATACACCGGGACGAGTAGGTCGTGGGCCTCCTGGTGCTCGCCTTGGGACAGTCTCAGACGGGCCAGGCTAGTGGCCGCGCTTCCTCCGCGTTGACCCGACGCCTCTGGCGTTCCGATCTTGCCGGTCAATCCCCGCCCCTACCCCCGGCTACCGCGGGGATGATGGCTAACGCATCGCCGTCCTTGACCGTCGTTTGGGTGCCAGCCAGAAAGCGGATGTCTTCATCATTCACGTAGAGGTTGATAAATTTCCGGATCGCCCCTTGATCATCGCACAACTGGGCCTGCATGCCGGGAAAGCACCGCTCAAGGTCAGCGAGCACGGCTTGAACCGTACCGCCCTCGGCATGGACTTCGCTCTGCTGCCGGGTCCATTTCTGCAAGGCCGCCGGAATCTGCACTAAGACTGCCATACCCCTTCTCCTTCCCTCTTGGTCGTTCACGCACCTTAGCTTGCCGCCCACTACCGTTGCTCGTCCCCCGGGATGGCTCTTCCACCAGCGATGACGCACGGCGGTAGTCTAGGTCCCCTCATCCACATAAACAGGTGAAGACTGAGCCTGCCCGATATCTCGCCCTGCCTCAGATGAGACCTTCCTCCTCGGCGACTTCTTCCAGGAACTCCCACCCCTCGGTGATACCCGGCAAAAAGGCCTTACAGCCTTCCGCGTCCAGTGCCGTTTTACCCAAGGGATCGTCGTGCGTCATCGACGTGAAAGCTTGGGTGATTTTCCGAGATAACTCCGGGTCGGTGTCACGGTGGGCAGTAAAGCAACAATGACTATAGGCCGGGCTGGTCCAAAAGACGCGGACGCGGTCCGGGGGAAACGTGCCGGCCTCTTGGAGTCTGTGCAGGGCGACTCTGGAGACCGACCCGGCATCATACTCGCCGCTCACAATCCGTTCCACGACATCTCGATTCCCGTCCGGGTGGTGCGGCTGGCGTTCATCGCAAAACGTGGCCAGGGACAAATCCTGACTGGGATCGATTCCCCCCTGTTTCAAGAAATGGTAGGCGAGCAGCCCCGACTCGACAGACCCCCGAGCGCCAAACGCGAACCGTTTCCCCCGCACGTCTTCCATCGTCATGATGTCAGAATGAGGTTGGGTGATAAAATCGGTGACCAGGTTCACATCGACATCGCGCATGGCCACCACCTGACACGGATCGTGAAGCAGTCTCTTGATTTTGACGTAGGCGAGCGGACCGTTCCAGGCCACGTCCACTTCCCGTCTGACAAAGGCATCGACTAGGGCATCCCAACTGGAGTACAGGACCCAATCGAGTTCAAGTCCCTGCTTCTGAAAATGCTTTTGGATGGCCGGAAAGGCCACCAGGTAGGTTCTCGATGCCATACCCCCTAGTCTGATCATGCCTACCCCTCCGCAACAAGGCCTCAGGATCAACAGCATGGGCTATTTGAGCTCCCATGCCGCCATCAACCGACACCGACAACCCTTACCCAGGATGTTGTCCTCTCCTTCAAGGTTTTGGTATTTGCATCCGTTCCATCTTACCGAGACGGGACGGGCACCTCGGACCCTCAGCCGGGCAAACATGAATACCTCCATCACGTCTCTGACCCGGGCCGGGTCGCCTTGCAGCTCCTCGTATCAAGCCGGCTTGAGGGCGATCCAATCCTCGCATTCGGCCGGGCTGAAGCCATCCTCGGCCAGGGTCGGAGCCGGTTCCTGGCGCATCTTGCAGAGTCTCGCTCTATCTGGCTCGTCCCGTGCCCATGCATTGGCCCACCCTTCTCCTGTCGGAAGGCGAGCGTCTCTCGGGGAAACCCGGATGAGAGGGCCGTGAAGTTGGACCTCGTGCCGACCCACCGACTTGAGGTGCCCCCGTCAGTCGCCGGTTCTCGGGGTTGGGGTGGCTAGCCGCGCGCCAGGTCACCTCTTCTCATCGGTCAACCTTTGGGCTTCATATGGGTGTAAGCAGTCTACGCCAAAAGGAATCCGGTCACAAGGTTGGAGAGTCGAATGAAATGGACCGATGCGCCGTGAAAACGGAGCCGTGAAATGAGTGAAAGACGGTCACTTCGTCACATCTGCCCGTCTGCCAGGGACGGGGAGCGCCGTTGGTCGGCGAGGTGAGCAGCATGTGTGCAGCACGAGGCGCGGAGGTGTCATGAGAGCATAGTACTCGACCGGTATCTCCATCGAGGCCAATGTTGCATATCCCCCCAAGGGTAGGGTTCCAGATAGGGATATCGCTTTTGGCAATGGATTTGAAATCAAGGGAATAGCGATCAGCACAGCCCCATCCGGAACATGACCGTCGAACCCATGAGCGCCACGACTGCCATCAGCGTCCACATGAGCGCCATTGGCCGCAGATTTTTCATCTCCTTCTCCCAAACCTTTCACTGACGTTTAGGGTGTGATATCATCAAAATATGGAACACTATACGATTAGTCAGTTAGCGCGAGCGGCCGGGATCCCGACGTCGACGTTGCGCTATTACGAACGGGTGGGACTCGTATGCCCGACCGGGCGCGCCGACAATAACTACCGGGTCTACACCCGCGACACGCGGCAACGCATCCACTTTATCCGTGCCGCCCAAGCGACCGGGTTGACCCTCGATGATGTGCGCACGCTCCTCGCGCTCAACGATGGAGAGATGGCGCTGTGCCAAGAGGTCCAACCGCTGATTACCAAACGTCTTGACGAGCTTTCACAACGCATTAAGGAAATGCGTCACATCCAGCGCATCCTGACATCCATGCTCGCACAATGCCACGAACAAGAGCCGGATGCCCTCTGTCACGTGGTTAATCAGTTCTCCGCCAAATCCCGCTAACCCGATTTCGATCAGGCTGCCTGGGCAGTAGGAACGAGTAACGACAGCCCCTTGACCTTACACCTACATGCAAGGTGTAGACTCAATCCATCGAGACTGCTCTCGATTTCCGGGTGGACGCCCTCCGTGACATGACAGGCAAGATGGGGGGCCAGACTCTCGCCGGAGGACTGCATTGTCGCTTCATGAACACGTGCAGGCAGCCACGGCAGCGGGACAGACAAGTCGCCAAACATCTGGACGAAGGAGACCCACATGGCCGCTCAACCAACGCGTCAAACGAAGGGCTTTGTGGCCGCCATCATGGGCACGGTGCTCGTGGCCCTGTGCTGCTTTACCCCTCTCCTGGTCGTCACGCTCGGCCTGGTGGGATTGAGTGTTCTAACCCCCTATCTCGACTACATTCTCCTTCCGGCATTGGGGGTGATGATCATCGTCACGATCATCTCGTATCGCAAGTGGCGACAATCACGCGCCGGCGAGGAGCCGAGTGCCTAACCCCTATCTGACGTCATGATCTCAGAGCAGGCCCTGCTCCTTTAAGGCTCGGGCGTGCTTGATGGCTTTGGCCACGGTTCCCAGACAACAGCCACCGCTTGGATTGGTCTCTTCGCACCGGCATTCTCCGACCTTGACGCGCTGAGTAATGACCCTCTGAATGTCGGTATCGCCACCCCGACGGATGTCATCCCGTACCGCCCTGCGGTCATATCCAAAGCAATAGCAGAGCGGAATCGGGTCTTCGGTCTCCTTAATCCCCACCCGCACCGTCAACTGGTCTTTCGCGATGAGATGGTCACCTAATGCGGAGACATAGACAGTATCGCAGTCAGCCGCATCACAGAAATAATAGGGCTGTCGGGTCAGAACGGCTCGCGCCTCGCGTGTGACCAGACTCTCGACGGTCTTTCTCCCCACGGGTTTTGCCGCCTGGCCGTTCATTGGACACGTCGGGACATCGCCCGGATGCGGCAGCACGCAGCAGGTCGACATGAATCCTCTCCTTTGTATAGGCTTACCTCACGACTTTTTTCGTTGAGTTTCCCACACATCCAGGCGGGATAAGCCGAGTCGTCACGGTTGCGCAGCGGTGTCACGTCCCTTCAGTCGCCCCACGACGTGGGGGATCGCACCCATTTCCCAACCCGGCTGGCCGAGCATGCCTGCCAGCACAAACGAGAGCCCCAGATGTCCGGTGACATAGAGGATGAGCACCAACAGGAGCGCGCCGAGAGGTTGTCCCCACCAATTCCCAGAAAAGGCGAGGCTATAAACGATCGCCACCAGCGCGAGAACTCCGACCATGAGCTGCGGCCAGCGTCCCCACGACCGTCCAAACCCTTTATCGGGCACACCCCTAAGAAAATAAAAACACATTGCCGCTCCTATCCACAAACCAGGCGATGTCGGCGCGGTCTCACGGAGCCAATCCGTAGGGTCGAGCAGCGTTTCGATAAACAAGGCAAGCAGTGTCATGCCTGCCACGAGACGCACGCCTCTGCCCAGTCGCCCAGGCTGTTCAAAGGTACTGGCTGCCATCGGTGTTCTCTCCCTATCATCGCGGTGGCATCATCCAACGTGGAGACAACACATTAGGAAACCGTTGTGAGTCGCTGCCCTTGCAAAAAACGCAGCAGACCGCCTTGGTCCTCATCCTTGAGAAAGACTTGGGTCAGGAGCCCAAGCGTAACCCCGAAGGCCAGATGCGCAGCGAGGGTCAGCAGAAACAATTGCGGCCAGGCATAGCGTATGCCAAAGAGCCCCACCATCGGACCCATCGGTGGGCCAAGCATCATGCCCAGTTCGGTGAAGAGTGCCCAGACCGTAGCCCAACCCACTGCCGCCCAATTGGTAGCTCGTTTTCCCCAGACAAAGGCATAGAAGAGTCCGAAGTTTGCACCATTGAGGTAGTGCACGAACTGTCCCACGGGATAAAAGACGCCAAAGTCGTTGCTGCCCGTCGCCATTTTGCCAAACATCACCGGCGTGTCTCCCGGCAACCAGCCATGAATGACGCCTGCCTGCCGCACCGCGTCTAATGCCAATGTGGCAATTGCGCCGGCGCATAGCCCGCCGAGAATCCGTCGGCAGATATCCGGGTAACGCCGGTAGGTTCCCAGCACGATCAGGATGAGCACGACCAGCGCTGGCCCATAGACCCACGGAATATACCACGCCGCAAACTCGTGCGCGGTTCGAATGACCTTCGGCCCAAGGTCTTCCTGGCGGATATATTGGGCATAGCCGAACGACAGCGTCACGAGCTGAATCGGTACGGCCCCGCCTGCCACCAAGGCGAGCAAGATGAGCCCGATACGCATGCCGAGCGTCCTCTGGTTATTGCTGGACACTGGATACAACTTTAGCGACGACGGCATCAAGCTCGTTCCCGATGGCTTCGACTCCCTCATACCGGCCCAAGAGGTAGGACGGTTTGATGTATTTCACGAGGGTGCCTTTGGGTGTTTCCATCACGGCGACTTTCAACGGCGGTTCGATCGTCGCATGCATATTGGCGTCTCGCAGGCGTTTCATGAAGCGCGGGTGGAAAAAGAACACTTGCTTGATGCCTTTGGTCTTGACCCCCACCATACGCAACATCTTCTGGGGGTCAATTTCGTTAATCACCATGAGATTTTCAGATTCCATCGCCCCTTTGAGCATCGCGACCGTGTCGTCAAAGCCGTATTGGGAAGCAACCATGGTGTGAAACTTCGGGGCTGGCTGCATCTTTTGGGCCTGTGGGCTGGTGGCGACGCCCAGGCTAACGATGGTGAGTAACACGGCCCATACCCATGCATCGAGCGCACCTTTCAAGGTATAACCACGCATAATGTGTCCTCCTTTTCGCAAACCCATCATCGTTATAGCTCCGTATGTTTCTGGCGTAATGTATAGACTTCAATCGGCTGGCCAATGTTTCTCATGGGTTGCGCTCCCATCGGTTCCAGGCAGTAAACATCCGCCAGGTAGGTGGCGGCGAGCCCACTCACGAGCATGGCGCCATCCTGTGCCAGTGCGCACAGGCGTGCTGCGATATTGGTCACCGGACCCGACGCGGTATAAGTCCAGCGTTCACCCGTGCGGCCGCTAAACCGCGTGACCCCGACAAAGGCGCTGCCACCGTGCAGGCCGATGTTCACGGCAAAGGGCACCTCCGGCAGAGACGCAATTAGCGGCCGCGTTGTCGCATACTGGTGGATGGCCAACGCTGCTTGTGCGGCGGCATGGATGCTTTCTTTGAGAGGACGTCCTTCAAAGAGGGCCATAAAGCCGTCACCCATAATCTCATTCACATCGCCCCCGGCCTCGTGGACACAATCGAAAAAGCAGCCAAACGCGACTTCGAGCAGATGATTCATATCGGGTGGTGACAAGATTTCACAAAGCACACTGCATCCCTGCACATCCACAAACAACACCGCGACCTCAGCCACGTGCTTGCCCGGCGAGACTCGGTCTGGGCACTGTGCGAGACGCTGAAGCACGCCACGGGCGACAAACCGGGAAGCCAACGTGTCAGATAGAGAGGCCATACGGATAGGACTCCGGTACGTGTTTTACTGGCGTGGCTGCGCGAGGAGCGCCTGGATATACTGCCGCACGTCAGGGCGGTTCACATCGAATGCGCCATGCCCTTGGGCCACGATGGCCCCGTCTCGGTCAACCATGAGCGTCGCCGGAATGCCGCGAACCCCGCAGGCCCGTGCCACCTCCATCTTGGCATCGAGCAGGGTCGGTATCGTATAGCCATGTTTCGCGAGGAAAGCTTGGACCGCTTCTATTCCACCGCCATCGAGCGACCAGGGGCAGGACCACGGCATCGGTGTCCTTGAGCGCATCATGTGCCCTCTGCACGGAGGGCATCTCACCGACACAGGTCAGTCACCAGGTGGCCCAAAAGCGTATCACCACGACTTTGCCGCGTAGGTCTGCAGCCTCCAGCGTTTTTCCATCGACACTTGGCAAGCAAAAGTCGGGTATAGAGGTCGGCGTTTCAGGTGGGAGAAGTCCATCCGGAGGCACAGGTGCGCGCTCTGCTGCCGGTGTCGTGTAACTCCCTACCACAAGGGCTAGGCCCATGGTGACGAGAATCCCTCGCCATGGTGTCAACCGACGGTGTGAGTGCATGATTTTTTCGCTCCTTCACCTTTAGAACAGCCCGAAGCCTTCAATGGAGAAGCTATATCCTAACAGGGCCAACACCAGTAGTGCGGACCCCCACAGAATGCCCTTATCAAGCCAGGGGACTGTCTTGCCTTTGCGATACGTGGTGTAAAAGCCGAGACCGAGGAATCCCACGGTCAGAAGCAAAAAGAGATGACGATAGGGTGCGACATGACGCAGCACCCATAAACTGGCAAATGAACTCAGACCGAGGGCGGCAAAGACAATGGGTCCTATACAACAGATACCCATGGCAAAGGCGGATAACACGGACCCCGCGCTGAACCAGCGGCCGAGAATCGCTTGGGGTTCCGTGCTTGTGTAGCGTTTGTCTTCGATGCGCATAACGGCGCCCCCCTGTCAGGGCCAAAACGAGAGCGACAAAATGGTGTGTTCACCGCCACGTGCAAGGGCAAGTGGCGGTATCACGACAAGAAAGAGCGCACGCCGACCGCATACCCTACCCATGAGCAGCATAATGGCAACGAGCGCGGTAGGCATCGCACCGCCACATCATACCTCAAGTGCCTCTCCATCCCTCTGTCCCCCTTTTCATAGCCGCTTCCCTTCTCAGGGCAAGCTTTTTGCCCCAAATCCCGACCTCTGAACGGCTTCTATCATTTGCTGAACCGTCACTTTTTCGGGTTCATACGTCACTGTGGCTGTTTCCGGCTTAAACTGTACGTCTGCCTTGTGGACGCCATCTAGTCTTTCCAAGACCAGTCGCACGATGCGCGGTCACGAGGCTCACGACATACCCATAATGTGCAAGGTGACTTGCTCGGTGTCCGCATGATGGGAAGCCGTTAACGGGGGTTGTGAAGACCCCTGGGTGGCGTCGGTATTGCCGCAACCCACAAGGACGTAGAGGGCAACCCCGACGACAGCGAGCCACCCGATATCCCGCATCGTGGCTGGTTTCATGCGGTTCTCCTGATAACCTTGTCGCCTCGCCGACTCCGGGTGCTTTTTTCGCGAGTCGGGATTGAACGGGCTGCGCGATCAGTCGGATTTCCTGCGCTGCCCTGACGGCTGAGGCCACCCAGTCCATAGAGCAACGAAGCGACAAACACCCCGAGCATCACCAGCGTCACCACGACACTATGCTGACTCGTCCAGGCACCGAGAGTGGTTCCCGCTAAAAGGATGAGAACCAGCGGCGGGTGACAGGGACATGCAAGCGCGGCAAGCCCCAGACTCAACAGGGACTTCCGCTCACCGCGAGAAGACGCCACCAGCGACGGTTCAGTCCGCTCTTGCATTCCAACCCTTCCCCTTTTAAGACCGCCTATGGGTCGGTTGCAGCCGACTCAAGTGCATATGCCCCGTAGGCATATGTCACCACGAAGTCACGGTCACAATGGCGCACAATGTGCCCAGGCTGCACCGTATCCGACAACTGCACCACCCCATCACACTGTGGGCACGACGCTTCAGGAACGACACGGAGCACATAAACACCATTCTCTTGCATCAGGCGAAACCGCACACCCGCACAGGAATCACAGGTCAGGATATCCCCGACCTGCACCTCTGTTCCTAGGTCACGGTCCTCGCTACACCTTTGGCACGTTACCCTCACGAGTTCGGCCCTTTCGACGTCAGGTTGAGGAGGCGTTGGAGGCGGCCACGGTCAAAACCGATGACGACTTCCTCGCCGATCATAATCACCGGTGTCGCTTGTCGCCCGGTGGCGGCTTGCAGGTCGGCACGGGCCTCGGGGTCTTGAGCGACATCCAGAGCGGTAAAGGCAACGCCATGTGCGGAAAGAAACTCTTTCACGTGTTGGCAGGGCGTTCATAAGGATGAGGTATACACCGTCACGGGCTGGGTCATAAAACCTCCGATAATTTACATTGACGCCAAAAAGTCCGCCCAGATGACGCCGACCATGATGAGCGTGGCTAGGGCTAGGGTGATGATGTTGAACGTGTTGCCGACCATGGCGCACGCTTCAGTCTGACAACGACGGCGCTCGCGGACATACAGGTAGTAGGAGACACCCAAGCCGAGCAGGCCCAGAGGAAAGAGGATCGGGCGATAGCGCATCGTGGTCATCATAAAGGCGCCACTTCCCAGACCTAACAACACGACGATAAGCGGCAGCAAGCAACAGCTCGACGCCAGCAGCGCGGTGATTAAACCGATGGCGCCTTCTTTGCCGCTTAGACGTATCATGACTTCTTTCCTCCTCCCTCTGTTCTTCAAGCAAGCGCGCCCACATCGCGTGTCGATGCCTGTCGATCGAAAGCACACCGTTAAGAACGTCGCGTTGTCTGTGCCCAAATGGAAAGATACACCTTTCACTTAGGTGCAAGGTCAAGAGGAAAAGTGACGGTCCGAATCGATATTCGTCAGGCCGAGATCGACAGAGGCATGGGCTCGGCTTGGGCGATCGAGGCGAGCGAAACCGGCGAGGTTAGGTCTGCAAAAATGTCCTCGTCGCTTACCTCCTGGACCGGTGAATGCCTCCCCCATGTCGGTTACGTGTGCATGGCGCCAGCGGATGGTGTTCGGTTGCGCGTGGCAAAGGTGATATCGGTACTTCACGCTCCCGACCCCTTATCCCTCTCAATTGAGAGAGCGCTTTGTCTGCGTCGGCACCGCCCCACTGGTCGGTCCCGACCCTGCTGAGTGGCCATCGCGCTCATCCGCCTGTTCTCCTTATCCGTCCCCCAGAACTCTGCATGATCACTTCCCTGCAGGTGAATGTCCCGGGGTGGATTGACGGCATGAGGCGTCGCCCAGTAACGCGGCCAGCAGGGTGCGAATCGCGTCGTTTGACCAGGAACGCGGGCCAACGGCACGTCCCACCATCTGTCCCCCACAGTCAATCAGATAGGTGGTGGGGAGTCCCAGGAGTTCATAACGGGCGCTGACCGAACCCTCGGTGTCGACGAGGGCGAGAAAGTGCAGCTGGTGTACGGAGAAAAAGTGAGTGACGGCCTCCGGGCGTTCTTGGTAGTTCACGGCCCACATGGCAAACGGCTGCTGCCGGAGGTCCTGGTAGAGTTGCTCCATGGCGGGCATTTCCTCTCGGCACGGTGGACACCAGGTGGCCCAGAAATTCAGGAACACCAGGCGCTGACTCATGCGGCATATCCCTTTCGTCTTGAGGCGTCCAGTGTTGCCCAGAGGCGATAACGATACCAAGTTCCGTGTTATTTCCGATCGCATCGGGGTCGTATGCTCAGGAGATACCTGAAGGACTCGGCAGGGCAAGAGACCTCTTGCCTAGAGAAGGCAGCCCTGCCCGCTCTCGATGCGCGATCCCTAAGGCGACTCACGGCCTCTGTTGTAGATGGGTACCGCGTCAACTGGCGTCAGCTGAAAGCGAGTGCATAATCTGATTCACCCGTTCGTTTGCCCGAAACGGACGTCTATCCTCTCTCTTCGGGATTCAGGTCTGTTTCCGTTGCATTGCGGGCCTGGGCATCCAGCGACCACAGGTCCCACTGCGCTTCGGTTGGCAGCCGATAGGCCCTGTCAGGCTCACGATCATTGAGCTTGTGCAGGAAGGTGAGCACGTTGAACCAGGACACCTGTTCCACCGGGTGGTGGGGATTTCCTTTGAATCGGCTCGGATTAGTTCCCATCACCGCTTCCCACTGCGCTTGTGTAACCGGATATTTGCCCAAATAAAACGGCTGGCTAATGTGCACGCGGTGTTGCGGGGCTTCGTGCGCAATCAAATCGCGATAGCCCGCATCTCCATCGGCGATGGCGTCTAATTGATCAGATGGGGTTCCCATGAGGGACTCCCCGGCCGGGATCAGAACAAACTCCATGCCGATGCTGTTAGTAAATGTCGGTGGAAGGTGTTCGCCTTGACGGCAACGAGCGGTGCGATGACGCGCTGTTACCCAATGCCGCGAAAATGTTGAACGATAATTGGAAAGAAAATCTCTCAACCTGGGATATTCCTTGAAGCCAAAGAACGCGAGAACGGCGAGGATGAAGAGGCCCAGGGTAAGCAATAAAGTTAAAGCATCCACTTCAGTCTCCCAAGATTGGCCGCGCGCCCTGTTTGGGCCAGTAGGTCATGACTCAAAAATTCCTCCGCCTTCAAGTCCACACGCGGAAGAGACACGGACATAGGTAGTCGTCAAGAAAAATGTTGGATGGAGGCAGTCCTATCGGGCCCTACAGAACTGAAGCTGCGACCAGACCTAATAGAGGGTATCGTTTATCCCCAGAATTTCTCTTCTTACATTTGGAACTGGCACTTAGCTTCGAAAATCAATGAAAAATCGCCTGTAACGGGCCTAAAACGAGAAAATATTGCCGGTTCTGAGGGAAGTCGGAAATAACCATGCTCTACTTAAACCCGTGATATTTCTCAGAATTTACTATGTTTCAAGGAGATGTATCTTGTTAGGTGAAATCGCAGCTTCAGTTCTGTAGGGCCTTCTTGCCGCCATTTCAGAGGCCTGGCCACCGGCCATCCCGCCGGAACTGACGGCCACCGGCCGGTATCGTACTGGTCTCATCCATCCCGCAGACGCGCAGAAAAAGACATGCGTACTAATAAGATAGAGTCATATCGAGTAGCATTGTATTGTATTGAATAAATATCATGCTTCAATGCTGCTCCTTCATATAGGTGCGGATGGCGCGTTCCAGGATTCTGGTGCGCATGCGGTCGGGCAGACGCCCCTTGGCGTAGACGATCCAAGAGAGGATAACCAGCGTTGCCAAGTGAATAACCGCTTTGCTCCAAAACGCAATGATTGCCCCCTCGACCAGGTGAAAAAGGGAAAAGGCAGCGAGCAACGGCGGCACGAAGCGGTGGCCCCGGAGCAGGCCCCAGACGAGGTAGCCTATAGCCACGAGTGAGACGTAGATGTTGAAGGCGCGATACGACAGCCACCTAAAATCGATAACCTCGGGCGCCCAGCCCATGGCGTTATAGAGCAGCACGCTCGTCGCGCATGCCGCAAAGAGGAGCTGCAGGCCGATCAATGTTGCGGTCTGCCATCGCCTGAGCTGCATCGCTTTGGCCTCCCTCATGGGTTATGTCGGTCTCGTGCATCATTGGCTCACCGTTTCGGCTGCCACTTCTGAATGCGGTTGTTGAGGAAGTCGGCAACGAACACCGTACCGTCCTCGGTGACAGCGACAGCCATGGCGTGGCGGAACTGCCCGCGTCCATCGCCGGTTCCGCCGAAGCTGGTCAGGAAGGTGCCGTCCGGCGCGAACTTCTGGACGCGGTCATTGTAGAAATCGGCAACGAAGACGTTGCCCTCCGGCCCGATGGCGACGCTTGCCGTGACCGCGAACCAGCCGTTGAAAGGGCCGAAGATGTTCATCGCGAACGGGCCACCCCACTTGGTGAGGAGCCTGCCGTCGGAAGCGAAGGCCTGAACGCGGTCGGCATAGCCATCCGCCACGTAGAGCGCGCCGTCCGTCCCGAGTGCCGCATCCGTCGGATAAGTGAACTCACCGGCCCAGATGCCGGGCTCGCCGGTCGTGCCCCACTGGCGCACGAAGGTGCCGTTGGCCGTGCGCCCACAAGGGCGTCTGACCAGCACGGTGCAAGTCCGTGTCGGAGTAAGCCCCATCTCCGTAGCTGAAGGTAACTGCGTCACTGCGAGGTGGGGTGGGAAGCAACCGGAAGCGAATCCTCGGTCCGTAGGATAACGAACGCGATTCGGCGGGGTGTCTCGACGAGCCTGCGACTAAATG
>Ga0214472_10002358_pt1 | contig 20461 bp, 16 predicted proteins | sample RVTome_6_FD_207662 | JGI IMG/M metagenome (GOLD analysis project Ga0214472, IMG submission 207662) | Soil microbial communities from uranium-contaminated site in the Upper Colorado River Basin, Wyoming, United States - RVT140D175 | ecosystem: Environmental > Terrestrial > Soil > Contaminated >...
GGCACGCCTCAAGGCGGGGTAATTTCCGCAGTTTTGGCAAATATCTATCTGCATTATGTGCTGGACCTGTGGTTTGAAAAAGTTGTCAAGCCACGGTGCGATGGAGATGTATTACTGATGCGGTTTGCCGATGATTATGTTTGCTGCTTTCAATATCATCGGGACCTTCAGAAGCTGGTGCGGGTGATGGGCAAACGGCTGGGTAAATTCAAGCTTGAATTGTCGCTGGAAAAGACCCGCGTGCTTGAGTTCACAAGGTTCGAGACTAAGAACAGCAAGACTTTTACTTTTCTTGGCTTTGAATTTAGATGGGGCCTGAGCAGAAATAACAAGCCTTTGGTGAAAATGCGTACAGCGAAGACGAAGTTCCGCTTAGCATTGGCAGCAATTACAAAATGGATAAAACTCGAACGGCTGGTGTCTGATACAGTCGACATAATGGAAGACCTCCGAGCCAAGCTTCTGGGGCATTTCAACTATTATGGAGTTTCGGGCAATATGGATATGCTGAAATCCTTTTATAATCTCGCACGCCGTATCGTTTTCAAATGGCTTAACCGTCGCAGCCAGCGTAAGAGCTACAACTGGCGTGGCTTCAGTGAATTGCTTACGCAATTCAATATACCGCGTCCCCGGATTATTGGTTATTGGACCTGAAATGCTTTTGTACGAAGCGAACAATACTGAAGAGCCTTGTGCGGGAAAACCGCACGCAGGGATCTCTGAGGGGGCGGTCGGGTAACTGGCCGTCCTACCTCGATGCTGCGATAAATGAAACACACTACAGAAGATGAAATATGAATAAATTCAAGCATGTTAGATGCAGAACTTCACGCAGCTCAGCTCCACTGATTCTCACCTTTGCGTTGCTGCTCGCATTGCTGCCTTCGACCCTGCTTGCTGACCAAGCATTGCAGATGGACAAGATAACAGTCGATAGCGTCAACTTATCCGCAAGACTGTTTTTCAAATCATACATGAGCACAGATGCTAATGAGAGAAGGAACGCTGAGTTGTATCTGCTTGGTGTAATGGACACGACCGAAGGCAAGTCCTGGTGCGACTATCGGACCTTTAAGACCATTACGCTTAGGGAGCGAATATTCGAAGAACTTAAGAAGCCAGATGATAGCCGCCTCGATGTACGGGCATCCTCGGTTATCGAGAATATTCTGAACCAGCGTTTTCCATGCGTAGGTAAGAAATGAAGGTGGATTTTTCTATTATAAAGACCAATCACTACTCGTCAGATCGAATAAGCCAAAGTTATAAATCTGGAGAAGATGTTTATAAAGAGATTGGATATAGTCTTGATGACCTAATAAGGCAAGAACCAGCGTACGAGAACACCTGCGCAGTTCGGATGAGCCTTGCGCTAATCAAGAGCGGTGTTGATTTCATCGGTCGCCTGAAGATTAAGGACGGTGCTCAAAAAGGCAAGATGATTGAGCCCGGCGCAAAACTTTTGGCTGACCAACTGATGCGACCTGTTGTATTTGGTCGCCCAGACGTTTTCTCCCCCCGTGATGCTATTGCACGACTGAGCGGCAAGAAGGGCGTAATCTTGTTCTGGAAAATCACAGGTTATGGTGGTGGGCATATAGACTTGATCGAGACATCAGCGACAGTACAGACCTGTAACTCGCAATGTTACTTTGAATCAAAAGAAATCTGGTTTTGGCCTTTACCGTAGATCATGGCTAACAACGTCATCTGATTTATGTGAATAAATTATATAAAGCCAACAAACATTTAACAAAAAGCTCAAGCGATCGCTGAAAATCGCGCCCTTTAGCTTGGCCATTATGCGCGATAAGAAGGAACTATTAGCAATGAGTACAATAAAACACACAGCCTCATTTGAAATACCGCAGCCCGTTGAGGAGCTTTTTCCGTTATTCAGTGCCGAAGGGGAAAAGCTTTGGGTTCCTGGTTGGGATTACGAAAACATAATAGGAAGCACGGTGCTTCACGAAGATTATGTGTTTGTTACCAAAAGCCATGATCACGCCGCATCAGACGCCGTATGGATGGTGAAGCGTTATGAGCCAGAGCAACACTTGGTACAGTTTTATAAGGTTGAGCCAGGCGAAAAGCTTGGGGTTATTGAGGTTCAATGCTCCGCGCTAAATGAATCTCTCACCAAGGTGAAGGTAACTTATAAATACATAGGGCTATCATCCGCAGGCAACGAATTTGTTGCTGGCTTTTCCCTGGCAGAATATGAGGCTTTCATCGGTGAATGGAAGGAACTGTTACTTAGTTACTTTAAGTGTAAGTGCTAACAATGGGCTCCAATGGACGCTGCGCGCCCCTGAGCCCAAGCGCTAGCTCCAAATTAGAAACAACCTTAAATAAAGGGGTAAATCATTGAAGAGAATAATAAGCATATTAGCGCTGATGATATTGCCATCTTGTTCGATAGCAAGTGGCAACTCAATAGTCTTGCCGGAAAGTGAAAGTCAGCGGCTGATTGCTAGCAATCTCTCTATGACTACTGAATCCTTCTTTAAAGCATACATGAGCACAGATATAGAACAAAGAAGGCTGGCTGAAATGTATGTAATTGGCGTAATGGATAGCTCTGAAGGAGAGTCGTGGTGTGGGTTTGATATAGCCTCGCCTGATGCTATACAGGAGCAGGTCTATATTGGATTAAAAAGAACACTTGAAAGATCACCAACAAAACGTGCCTCAACGGCTATAAAATCCCAGCTTAAGGAACTTCTACCTTGCAAGGCAAAACAATGAAACCAGAATTTGCCACTTTGAAGTCAAACTATTATTCATCTAATGAACTCCAAAGTAACTTCAATGTGCGTTTAGTAATGCATGTGCTACAAAAGTTTCAGAGGCACTTAATGGAGCTGGAGGCGCTCATTTAATATCATTTTTTAAGGACAATGGACCCAATGAAAGGCGAGAAGATCAGGTTTCGTCTGGAAAGAATAAGAATTGGTATATTTATGACACAACAAAAACAACATATCCAGCTGTCCGTCTTCGACCGGCTTCTGGAGGAGTCCGAGTATAACAACCTGGGCGGCATGGTTTCGGATATCCATGTGGTGCGCAATGCGGTGCTCCGGGATGTGGAAAACTTGCTGAACACCCGGAAAAACATCCTCAAGCCGCCGGAAAGCTGCACTTATCTGAAAGACTCCCTGTTTGTGTATGGACTGGCGGATTTTGTGGCCAAGAACCCGAAAAACATTCAGGTGCGAAAGGTTCTGACGACCAGCATCCGGGAAACCGTTGCCAGATTCGAACCAAGGCTCAAAAACGTATCGGTGGAGCTGAGGGAAGATGGTGGGGTGGGAGGAAATATCTGCTTTATAATCAGGGCAATACTTCATGCCGATCCGATCCAGGAACCCATATGCTTCGATACCTTTTTTTCCGTGAGCCGAGGGGAATATAAAATTAAGGACCACCATTAGGAGCTGTGCAGGAAAAATGGATAATATGGACGACCCATTATTGCAATATTATGAACGTGAACTGACCTTTATGCGCGAATCCGGAGCGCAGTTCGCAGAAAAATATCCTAAAATAGCTGGCCGATTATTGCTGGAACCGGATCGTTGCGAGGACCCGCACACGGAGCGGCTGCTGGAAGCCTTTTCCTTTCTGACGGGCAGGATCCAGAGGAAAATCGATGACTCTTTTCCGGAGATGACCGAGTCCCTGATGCAGGTGATCTATCCGCACTACACCCGGCCACAGCCCTCCATGACCATGGTCAGATTTATTCCTCGTCTGCAAAACGTGCCGCCCTCCGGCCATACCATCGGCAAGGGGGAAAAAATATATTCACCGCCGATCAAGGACACCAAGCTGGTTTTCACAACCACCCAGGATGTTTTCCTGCTACCCGTGGAAGTATCCGATGCAGGATTTACTTTTCCCCACACTCCGGAGACAGCTGCATTGGGTGGCATCCGGATCGAGTTGAAGGCTGCTCCCAATCTTTCTCTGGAACGAATCGAATGGCCCGGAAAATTACGGTTCTTTTTAAACGGACATCAACAGCACGTTTTCAAGCTTTATGAATTGATACTGAACAACACCTTGGAAATACGCATCGTATCCTTCTCTGAAAAAAACGGAGTGAGACGGCAAGAAGATGTCCTTAGCCTTTCCCCCGATCAACTCTCCCCTGTAGGTTTTGCAGGTGACGAAGGGCTGCTGCCATGGCCGCGCCAATCCTTCGAGGGATACCGCTTGCTCCATGAATATTTCGCCTTCGCAGAAAAATTTCTGTATTTCGATCTGGCAGGAATCGACAGGTTGCAACGGATGTCGGGCGATCGGTTCGAGATCAACCTGTATTTCAATCAAAAAGGCGCCGAACGCCTTCTCATAGATAAAGATACCTTTTATCTCTACACCACCCCCGCAGTGAATCTGTTCAAACAAATTGCCTTGCCGGTGCGGGTCGAGCATAAAAAGGCTCATTATCCGATCTATCATGATGTCGGAACCAAGAGCAGTACGGAGATCTTCAGTATCGATAAAGTGGTCGGGATCATGGATAGCGGTGATGCGGACGTAGAGTATCACCCATTTTACTCGGTTTCACACTATAGCCAAAGGGAAGATCAGGGGGCCTACTGGCATCTTGAGCGCCGGTCATCCCCCAGAAAGGACGATAACGGCATGGATGTCCTGCTGTCCTTTACCGACGCGGGATTGGGCGATGCAGAACCGAAATGCGCAACTCTGACCGTTTACACCACCTGCACCAACCGGGATCTCCCATCCAGGCTGGCACCGGGTGGTCTGGCAAGGGACTTTTATCTCGAGCAGGAGTGCCCCATCGATGGCATCAGTTGCCTGATGAAGCCTACCCGTACCTTCCGGCCTAAACCCGGCGGCCGGATGCAATGGCGGTTGATTTCTCATCTGTCGCTCAACTACCTCTCCCTTCTCTCCTCGAACGGCCAGGGTCTCAGGGAACTGCTTAAGTTATACGATATTCACGATTCACCGGTAACCCGCCATCAGATCGACGGCATCGAATCCATCGAATACCGGCACGAAACCATGCGCATAGGCCGGGCCTTCTGTCGGGGCGTGGAAGTGACCATTATGTTCAATGAAGACAAGTTCGTCGGTTCCAGTGTGTTCCTGTTCGCCTCCGTTCTGGAACGATTTCTGGCCCAGTACGTATCCATAAATTCGTTCAGCAGGCTGGTGGCGAAAAGCCTGCAGCGTCCGGAAGTCATCAAGGCCTGGCCACCCAGAAACGGCAACAGAGTGCTCATATAATGGAAAATATCGCATCACATAGAGCGAATTTGCCTCAAAAGGCCGAACGCGACTGCTCTGTAAAACAGGCACTGTACCGAAAAGGGCATGAATTTAATTTTTTCAAGGTGGTTCACCTGCTCGAGCTCTTTTCAGGCGGCTCTTCACCGGGCAAGGGCCTGAGTCCCTCCGATGACCCCGTGCGATTTCGCGTCAAGCCGGGGCTGCAATTTCCGGCCAGCGATATTCAGGAAATCCGTGAAGGTGACAATAATGGACCGCCTGAGATGACTGTGAACTTTATGGGTCTTGTGGGCCCCAATGGCGTGCTGCCTCACTGGTATAATGTGCACGCACAACATCGCAATTACCGGAAAGATTATGCGCTTACAGACTTCTTCGATCTCTTTCATCAGCGCCTTTTGTCCCTGTTTTATCTCGCCTGGAAAAAATATCGCCTGACAGAGAATTACACATCGGATTGCAATGATCCGATGTCAACGGCTCTTTCCAATCTGGCCGGGATTTCTGATCGGGAACGGGTTGTGGCTCCTGATTTTTCACGGTATGCCCAAAGGCTGTTGATTTTTTTTGGGGGTATAGTTTCCCGCACCGTCCCCACTGCTACCACCATTGAGACCGTTGTGTCTCACGCCATGGACACGCCTGTGCATATTGAGCAATTCGTCGAACGGATGATTCCCATACCCAGGCAGGACCGCACTTGCCTGGGCAAAAATAACAGCACACTACAAACAGACGCTTTGTGCGGAAGCTGTATTCGCGACACTGGCTCATTCTTCAAAGTACACATAGGACCCATGTCGTGGAACCGTTACATGGACTTTGCCCCGGCAAGCCGTAATCTGGAAATGATCAGACAATTGATCGGATACCAGGCCGGCATCGAATACGAGTTTGAAATCAGCCTGATTATCCGGGGCCGGGAGATCCCGGCTTTGGGTTTGGGGGCGGGTGGAAAAAAGGCACCTATCCTGGGACGCACGGTGTTGCTTAGACGTCCGGATAGACCTTACGGGCGGGACGTTCCGGTCAAGGCGGCCTAATGCGGCATAATGCAGCCTAATGCAGCCATCAAGAACAGATGCAGCCATCAAGAACAGATAGGTTTTTCAGAACAGTATTTTTAAAATGAAAAGGTAATTATGACAACACATAATCTGAAATCCCTGATAGCGAAACTCAATTCTCCCTGTCGAAAAGCGTTGGAAGGCGCAGCGGGCTTGTGCCATGCCAATACCAACTATGAAGTTGAAATCGAGCATTTGCTGATCAAACTTCTGGAAGATGACAGTCTTGATATCCCTGTCATCCTGAAGCATTTTGAAATCGAAAAGACCCGGGTTCTGACCCGGCTGACCGACACCGTCGCACGGTTCAAGACAGGAAACGGACGTACCCCGGCTCTCTCTCCACGCCTTCCCAAGATGCTCGCCAAATCATGGATGACTGCATCGGTGGATTCCGGGGACCGCGGAATCGCCTCAGGCCATATCCTTTTGACTTTGTTATCCAAACCGTATTTCGCCGAAAGCCTCTTAACCTCAGTCCCCGAACTTGCAAACATATCCGTGGAGACCCTGGCTGCACACCTTGGCGACATCACGGCCGATTCTTCCGAACGGCATGACTCTCTCCAAACCGGCGGCATGTCCGGTCCAGGTGTGGCTCCGGCTCCGGCACGGGGATCCGGCGCCCTCGACCAATACACCATTAATCTTACCGAACGCGCCGCGGCCGGGCAGATAGATCCGGTCATCGGCCGGGACCTGGAAATTCGCCAAATGGCCGATATCCTCATCCGGCGGCGTCAAAATAATCCTATCCTCACGGGAGAGGCAGGTGTGGGAAAGACCGTGGTGGTGGAAGGCTTTGCCCTGCGCATCGTTCAGGGTGACGTGCCTGAACCGTTACGAGGCGTGGAGGTTCGCACCCTGGATCTGGGGCTCCTGCAAGCCGGCGCCGGCATCAAGGGAGAATTTGAAAATCGGCTCAAGCAGGTAATTGAGGAGGTAAAATCTTCGGCCGTTCCCATTATCCTGTTTATCGACGAGGCCCACACCATGATAGGCGCCGGCGGCGGCCAGGGAGCCGGAGATGCGGCCAATCTGTTGAAGCCGGTCCTTGCCAAAGGGGAGTTGCGGACCATAGCCGCCACCACCTGGGCGGAATATAAAAAATACTTTGAAAAGGATGCAGCTCTTTCCAGGCGCTTTCAGGTCGTCAAGATCGAGGAGCCCGAGCAGGATCAGGCCCTGCTGATGATGCGCGCAATCGCACCACTCTTTGAAGCCCATCATAAGGTTACTATTACCGACGAGGCCCTGGTGGACGCGGTAAATCTTTCCCAGCGTTACATTTCCGGCCGCAAGCTGCCCGACAAGGCCGTGGGAGTTATCGATACGGCCTGCGCACGGGTGGCTATGAGCCTGAACTCACTGCCCGCTCCCATCGAGGCTGTCCAAAGACAGATCGAACGTATGGACAATGAATTGAGCCGTCTGCGAGATGAACAGTTAATGGGGCGTAACCACAGCGAAAGGATCGAGATCCTGGAGCAAGAGCAAGACTCGGCCCGCGGGCAATTAGCCGATCTTGAACAGAGGTGGGAGCTGGAAAGACGGCTTGTCCGCGATATACAGTTCTTTCGCAATAAAATCCGAACAGACGCAGTTGACGGAAAAGACGAAGACAGGAAAAAAGATCAGGTACAACTCTCAGCCCTGGAAACAGATCTCAAGGAGCATCAGCAGGATGAACCTTTGCTCAGAGTGGAGGTGGACAGCCAAACCGTCAGTGATGTCATTTCCGGCTGGACCGGTATTCCCACCGGCCGCATGCTCACCGATGAGATCCCCATGGTCCTGGAACTGGAAAATTCGCTGAAACAACGCATCATCGGCCAGGACCATGCACTTTCCGCCATCGGCCGCGTGATCAGGACGGCCTATGCCGGTATCGAAGACCCGTCCAAGCCCACCGGCGTCTTTCTGCTTGTGGGTCCCAGTGGCGTGGGCAAAACCGAAACCGCTCTGGCCCTCGCGGAGTTGCTCTATGGAGGCGAACAGAATGTGGTGACCATCAACATGTCCGAATACCAGGAGTCCCACACGGTTTCGGGCCTCAAGGGCTCTCCTCCGGGATACGTAGGGTACGGCGAGGGTGGCGTACTCACCGAGGCCGTTCGCCGGAGGCCTTACAGCGTGGTTCTTCTGGACGAGATTGAAAAGGCCCATCCGGATGTGACGGATCTGTTTTATCAGGTTTTTGATAAAGGCGTGCTGGAAGACGGTGAAGGCCGCAGAATCGATTTCAAGAACACCCTGATCATACTTACCTCGAACCTGGGGACCGATCTCATCATGAAACAATGCTACAACAATGCGGGTAATGCCCCGGACCTGGGGACATTAAAGACCATGCTGGCCCCGGTTTTACAGCAACGATTCAAGCCCGCATTTCTGGGACGGCTGCAGGTGGTGCCGTATTATCCGATATCCGATGATGTCATGAAGCTGATTATCCGTCTGAAACTTGACCGTATCAAGGAACGGTTACGCAGTGAAAGAAAGATTGCCTTTTCCTATGCAGAAAATCTGGTGGATGCGGTTGCCGACCGCTGCACGGAAGTGGACTCAGGAGCTCGGAATGTCGACCATATTCTAACGGACGGTTTGCTGCCGGAACTCTCAGGGAATATCCTCGAAAAGATGGCCGCGGAAATGAACATCAATTCGATTCATGTCACCATGGGGCCCGGCGGATTTGTTTTTGAGTTTAATTGAAGGAAAGTGGAATCATAATATTTACCGCAAACCACTTATCCACCATTTTCAAGAACTATTTGAAGAGCAAGGAGATAATTTTGGCATTCGATACTTTTTTAAAAATTGACGGCATCGATGGGGAAAGCTCGGACCACAAACACCAAGGATGGATCGAACTGGTTTCCTATTATACCGGTCTGCATCAGAAGGTTTCCAAAACGGCAAGCAGTGCAGGTGGCGCGAGCGCGGAACGCGTTGATTTCAACAGTTTTACTTTCACCAAACTCTTGGACAAGGCATCACCTAAACTGGCACTCGCCTGCGCCGATGGGACCCACTTCGATACGATCTTGGTGGAGCTGTGCCGCGCCGGGACCGAAAAAATGGTTTTCATGCGATATCAGCTCAGCAATTGCCTTATCCAGTCCTTTGAGACCGGCGGAACCCAGGGCGAAGATCTTCCATCCGAAGATGTGGAGATCTCCTTCGGTAAAATCGAATGGCGATATACCTTGCAGAACCGTGTCGGCGGCGGTCCCGCCGGAAACATGGTGAGCGGCTGGAACCTGCAGAAGAATGCAAAATTATAACAGAACAAGCATGGGGATGAAAAAGAAGGAGAGGGATATATGCGCACCATACCGGCTGATGTAGAAAACATGATCCATGAATTTGAGACTCGTAAGGGCGATGTGGCTTTTACGGAGATAGAAAGAAAATCGGTGGCTGATGAATTAAGAAAAAGAATAGAAAAGCCATCAAAAATTGATCAGGGCCAGAGTTCTCTCTGCGGTCCGGCGGTTTTTATCTATTGCCTGGCCAAGAAAAAGCCCAAAGTTTATGCCCGCTACATTATCGATCTCTATGAAAAAGGCGAGGCGACTATCGGCAGGCTGAAGGTCAAACCGGGCCATGACTGTAAAAACTATAAACTTCCCATAGACAGCGAAATGGTGGGAGTGGACTGGATCGCCCTGGCCGGATTACGCGATTCGGAAAACGCTTTTCTGGATTACGATGAGTACAATGACCAGGTAGCCGGCATCACCCTGCCCAGCTCTGTCTCCAAATGGTTTGCCCATGGTGATTTTTCCGCCATCCGCAACAACACCAACCTGGTTTTCGATAAGGGGGTGTCCGCACTCCTGAAAGTCAATCAACTCTATATGAGCGGCGCTTGCGTATGTCTGTTTATAGGCGCCAATGGGATAAGGAACTGGTCAGGAGGAAAAGCGCCTGCAGATCACTGGGTTGTTCTGGAATCAAGCATCAGTATCGATGGCAAACCGGTGAGCCGGATGCTGGCCCAAGGGCAAAAAAAGAATGGCAACAACCTTTTGTCAAAAAAGATCGAATTTTCAGTATTTACCTGGGCTAATAGCTCCTTTCGAGTCAACAAGTATGACCCGAACCTGACGGTGGAAAAATTCCTGGATTATTTCTACGGCTATGTAGCTGCCCAATAAAGGAGAAAGTTTTATGAAGAATTCTTTTCTAACGATATTATGTCTCTTTCTCTTATCTGTTGCCTCCTGCAGGTTTATTGAGGCCGAGACATCGACGACTGCCACAACTAACCTGGCTTTCGAAAAAGTCTTTCAGAAGGACGGTTTAAAGGAAGTTGAAAGGGCAGTCTTTTCTTCTGATGGAAAATACTTTCTTGTATCAGATAACTCTTCCTGCGTCGTACTATGGGAATCGCCATTTCTTGAACCATCACGAAATTTACCCATAGAAAACTACGATTCTGATTCCGCCATGAAGTTTATTAGTGGTGATCGGAATATTTTCCTTGCCTCGACAGGCGGCCTTGTCCAAATCTGGGATTCAAAGTTGAAAATAAAGGAGTTTGAATTCAAATTTCCTTGCAATACCAAGCATGTATCCATCACTGAAGACGGACGTTTTATCGCTGCCGCCGGGTACCTTTACGACCGAAAGAAAAAAAGCCTGGTCGGTAGTGAAGTGGCACACGATAGTTACTCCGCGGTACACTTCGGAGGAAAGTCACTCCTCGTGACATCGGGATATCATGACCGCAGCATCGTTGTTCGCAATATTTACAGCGATGATTTTGATCGTTGCCTCCTACCATATCCTGTTAATGAAGCAAACATCAGCCTTAATGAAAAGTATATCGTTGCTACAACGTATCAAGGCAGAGGCTATTTCTGGCGCTGGCCGGAAATGGAACCAAAGGTAATATCAATACCCAGGGAAAAGGAATTTCATTATCTTGCTTTCGCGCCCAATTCGAAATGGTTTGTTTTCTGCGGGGCTGACTCCATGACCATCTTTGCCGGCGAATCGGCGGAACAGCTCGCTCATATGGAATTCGAACCCGCCCTGAGATCCGTGGCCGTGGTTTCAAACAACCTAATTGTCATGGGAGACGTAAAGGGCTTTGTGCATATCTATGATGTTTCGGCCAGGAAAATCATCGCAAGCCATAAGGTATTGGAGAACGAGGTGGAGTTTCTCCGGTTGATTCCGGAGAAAGAGCTGTTATGGGCAGCAACAAGCAGCTATTTGGGAGGCAATGTGGATGACCGTGGAGAAGTCGCCCTCTATCGCGTCAAGGGACTGGCGCCATTCATTGAGCCCCAAATAGCTCAAGAATAGAGGAGATATCATGAAAAACTCTGTAATCGCCATTTTAATCACCCTAGCCATGGTTTTGACGCCCTGTCTCACCTTGGCAGGCACGAGGTCGCTAAGGGATGTGGCCATGCTCACGGCGGATGCCTTGGCCGCCGAGGACACGGATATTCTGCAGGAGAATATGGCCACGTATGAGGAACTGGCCACGGTTTCGAAGAAAATCAAAAGACGTACTTCAGAAGAATATAAAAAAGAGCGCGATGAGACCATCAACGAGATGTGGCGTGATGTGCGACAGGCGAAATTGATGGTGGATCATGTGGAGATCGAGGATGTCATCATTCTGTCAAAGTCACAGGATGCAACCCCGTCTCATGTTAACTCGGCCTTTGGGGTAGTGCTACCTGTATTCATTCATCAAGATAGGGAGATCCGTTCTCCCATGATGCGCATGTTTTTTATCCATATTGATGGGAAATGGAAATATTCTTACGGCAAATAACGTATTTCGGATTTTCCCTATTACGCGTTGTAACAAGTGTTCGATAACCGCAAGCCCGGTAAATCGAAAACCCGGGTTCAAAACCCTATATCACTAGAATTTATTGGATAGACGATGTCGAAAATACTTTCAACCGAACTTGCCTCTCTTACCAAACAAAAATTCCATAGCCGGAGTATCGGGCTTCCTATCGACTGGCTGGACAAGGACATTTGTCCTCCGGATGCCTTTACCCAGGTGGAACGGAGCGCCCGGGCCAATGCATCGGAGACCCTATTTCAGGAACCCACGCTTAACAAATATCACACGGATTCAGCCCGCGTTACCGGGACGATCTTCGAGGAGTATATTGATGGGATTTGCGTGGCCCTTTCCTCTGCTGTAAGCATGTGGATGAGAGTTGCTTCCGTTATGGCCATGACAACCGCGGGGCCCGTCGGAACTCTCATGCCCGGCGGAGTCGCAGGCCCCGAGTTAGAGCCGTTTATCTTGGCCGAAGCCCCGAAGGCCACCTCAATGGAACGTCAATATTCCAGAGCTATTGCCAGGGCTGTAAGTGAAGCCTGGAATGGTTGGCAGATAGGGTTGAGCGGCATTCTGCAATACCCCGGCTTTATGGGCGCTCCCATGCCCAATTCACCTGCGCCGTTGATAAGCCTGGCATCCGTCGGAGAAATCAAACTGGCGCCGCAAAACCTTTCACGGGCTATGCTGCACCACTTTAACGAGCCTGATTTTTTGCATTCCCAGGACCTGTTTGCCTCGGTGTCCGAAGCTTTTTACACCAGATTCCAGGAATTTAAAACCAACACAATAGTCAATGGCGTGATTGCTGCCGGAAGCAGCGCAAGCGGTCAGGTTGTACCGACACCGGGTAATTTTGTATAGATGAAAATCGTCAATACCACAATGTTTGCTACAGCGGTCCTGCCGCTCACCCGCTTCGACGGAGAGCCGTGCCTGACGGTAATTGCCAAGGGAACCTTTGTATTCGATCAGGGAAAAGTCGAACCGGCTGCCGAACAGGTTCCCATAGCCTACGGGGATTCACTTTTGGACGAACAGGATGGGGGCGGCGTATTCTACGAATCGGATATCGTGGTTTTCAAGGCCTGTACGGATATTGTGTTGCAGGCGCAGGCTTATGCGCCGGAAGGCCGGCCGGCGGAGTGGGTAAAGGTCGGTCTGAAGGTGGGGCCCGTGGAAAAACAGCTTTTGGTCTTCGGAGACCGTTTCTGGAACCATGCCGGGGTATTAAGCAGAAAGTATACTAAGACCCGGACCAGGCCCTTTGTCCATCGCCCGATCATCTATCAGGACGCCTTTGGTGGTGTGGATCCGACTACGGGCCAGTACTGCCGGAACAATCCTTCCGGCAAGGGTTTTTTTTCCAAAAAGACCAGGCAGAAGGCGGCAGGAATGCCCCTGCCCTGCATTGAGGATCCGGGGCAGCTGATCCGAACCATAGAGGATCATCCCACACCGGTGGGCCTTGGCTTCTATCATCGAGCCTGGCAGCCGAGGGCTGCCTATACAGGCAGCTATGACGAAACCTGGCGTAAGACCCGCAGTCCGCTTCCGCCCGAGGATTTTGACGTACGCTATTACAACGGCGCCCATCCGGATCTGCAGGTGAAAGGATACCTGCGGGGTGACGAACCGGTGGAGCTACACAATCTGACGCCGGAGGGCGAGGTCGCTTTCGCCCTGCCCGGGATAATACCGAAATGCCGGGTAGAGCGCACAAAAGCAGAAAAACACAAAAAAGAGTTCGTCGAAATGCACCTGGATACCATTTTCATGGAGCCTGACAAGAAATGTTTTTGCCTGGTATGGCGGGGTAACACGCTCTTGAAAGATCTTTCGGCGGAAGAAATCGGCCAGGTGGATATCGGCTGCAAAGAAGAGGAGGATAATAAATGCCCGGACAAGGAAGAGTAGGGGATAAGGCCCTGGGGATCGATGAGCACGGCTGCCCCGGCTGCCCGCATGTGGTGAACGGACCGGCCACGAGAGGTTCGATCGATGTGCTAATAAACGGCAAGAAAGCGGTACGCAAAGGCGACAGTGGCATGCATAAGGTCTGTTGCGGCCCCAACAGATGGAGTGCCGACGGCGGCAGCTCCACCGTGATTGTCAACGGCAAGCCCGCATTTCGGCTGCTGGATGCCACCGACCACTGCGGCGGCAAGGGGACGCTCGTTCAAGGCAGCGGCGATGTAATCGTGGGTGACTCACAGGGTAGTGGATTTGCCGATGCCGCCAAAAATCATGCACCTTTCGTCTGCAATTGCAACAAAGTTGAAAATAATCCGGTTAACTTGGTCGATCCTTTGGGATTGTTCGAGCTACCTGATGTTTTTGGCACTGGCACAATTATTGATGCAGCTGGTGCAGCAGTTACAAAAGCGTTAGAAAATGCAGGAAAAATAGGGCCAGGGGCAGCTACAACTACAGGAATTGTGACAGCGCCTTTGAGTGATTTTCTGTTGCCAAATGAAGCAAATCCAAAAGATAGTGAAAGAGGACCTCTTCAAAATCACGAAGGGGAGCAATTGACAATCTGTTTATCATCCTGTTTGGATTCTGATAGTAGCGAGTGCGGAGAAGAGCCTGATGATTGTATTGATAGGTGTACTAGTGGCTATAGCAAAAGAATGAAAGAACTCACAAAGGTATTCCCACGTTAGCAGGCATTTAGACGTAACATGATTTCAGAAACCATAATCTCGATATTTAAGGTATGAAGCATAACATCACAAAGACACTAGAAAATTCGAAATGTGTTCAATAACAACAGATTGGTTTTTGTGACTCAAATATTTTGGAATAGCATTTGATGCTCTTGTGTTTTTATTCTCCTTCAAGAATTGAATCGAATTGTAAGTTACTAAGATATTTTAATATCTGAGTCATAAAAAAATATAAAATGGAAATATTGCTTGTTTGCGCATACATCTTGTTGATATCTTTTTTGTTTGTCTATCTGCCTGTTCAGATTTATTTAAGAACTAAAAACAACAAGGATGTCAGACGGACTACATACTCGTACAAATCACTGATAGCAAATTTTTTTAAATATTTACCATGGGTGTTAGCTATTATATGTCTTGTATTTATTCTGACTGATGATATCGAGATAACATTGACAGTAGCTGTATTTATTATTTCTTGTTATGTGGCAGGGCACTTAAAGATGTTGCTACTTGAATATCAAAGAAAACGTGCTGGTGGAAATGAAAAACATTGGAAAGAATAAGGTGGCGGACAGCCACTCCCGTTATAACGAAAACAGGGACACTTCCCGTATTTTCTGCCAATCGCGGAGTTCACCGGCGAACCGTAGCGGAGACCCGGTGTAACGGCTGATTGGCATCTTACTTCTTTTTTAGTTTTGCAACGGAGCTGCTTCCCCGTTCAGCCTGTGTTTTTGAGGCCGGGCGACTTGTTTGAACAAATTTGCAGTCATCCCAAGGTTACAATGCCAATAATAACACAGCACAAGAAAGAAGTTGTAAAATAAATTTTGTACGCTTTATTTATTTCGGGGTCAAAACGGGGTCAGGCTTGACAAGTGGGCATTAGCAAAAATCATGCACCTTTCGTCTGCAATTGCAACCAATAAACCGTAAACGGGACTATGCACTATAATACACTGGTAAAATTACTTGGCAACGATGCGGAGAACACCATCCCGATCTATGCGTTGATAGACTGCGCGGCGACCGGCGGCGTCATGGACGATGACGACATTTACAGACGTCTGAACCGATACGATATCGAAAAACATACCTTACTCACCGGAGAAGGCTCCTGGACCCAGGACGATACTGCCCCTTATCTTCTGCGGCTGGATACCCAACCGGAACTTGCCTCCTGGCTACTGGAGAACGGCTGGGCCCGGTCCTGGGCCGTGTTTTTTTCAGCCGATGCCGCGCCTAAAGCCCTGCTTACCCACTTCAGGCGCTTTTTTACGGTAAAGGCGGAAAACGGCCGTGAGGTCTTCTTCCGCTTCTACGATCCGGCGGTGCTGCGCGATTTTTTGCCTCTCCTCAGCGAAGAGGAATCACTCTTTTTCTTCGGCGAAGTAACGCGCTTCGTGATGGAAGATCCGGCGGGAGCCCCCCTGGTCTTCGACAGGCCCGAAGGCGAAGCGTGCGCGGATCGGGATCCTTCCCTGCTGGTCACCTCCAAACGCACTTCACTGGCCGCTGCATGGCATTTGCAACTGCTTAGTCAACACGCAAACAAATACCGGGACCTGGGCTTTCTTGTCGAGCCGGATCCGGAAGATAACGCCCTGAACCTGCAAGACAAAGCCGGCGCCAAAACCAGGCTGCGTAAGACGAGCCGGGGCGTTTTGGTGACTACGGGCGAACAAAGGGAGTTTCATTACAGCCTGACTACCTGTAAGAACCCAGCGGAAATCACAGACCCGGCAGGAAACAGCATCTGTTTCGATGTCCAGGAGCGGGAAAATCTGCTCTACGGCATTCGGATGGATAAGGGGAGCAGGTCGTGGGTCTTCGATTATGATAAAGGGCGTCACCTGGAGTCCATTCTTTATCCGGACGACACCCGAGCCCTGACCACCCACGACTCCCACGGTAACCTCAGGGAGTTCACGGACCGCAACGGTTATACGACCGGTTTCGATCTGGATGAGCATGAGCGCATCACCCGGATAAAAGACGCCAACGACCAGGAGACCCGGTTCGGCTATGCAGAGCATATGGAACCCTGCCGGATCGAGTTTGCCGACGGGGCGATGTTTGCTTTCGACTTCACCGACCAAGACGAACTGAGACGATTTTCGGCGGCTGGAAAGCCGGTGGCCGACTATGCCATGGACAGGGAAACCGGTTGGTGGGAGATCAACTACGCCGATGGAACCCGCACTCGTTTCAAAGAGGAGGACGAGCGGATCGCGCAGGCGGAAAACGAGGCCGGCACGGTGGAGTTCAGCTACGACGATCGGGGCGGTGTAATCTCCGAGACATTCAACGGCAAGACCGTCAGCTATGAACGGAACGAGACGGGCCATCTCCTTGGCATGATCGCTTCCGACGGGCAACCTCTTGTTTTCGAAAGGGATGGTGAACAGCGGGTGCAAACCGTCAGGGACTGGAGCGGCCGGAACATTCGCATCGGTTACGCTGCATGCGGCGCGCTTGCCTCCATAACCTATCCCAACGGGGTGGAACTTCACCAGACGACCACCGCCTCCGGTCTGCCCGCCGGGATGACTCTGGCCTCTCCCACCTCCGAAGAAGCCGTCTTCCACAAGATCTTTAGCCGGGACCGGATGGACCGCATAATCGGCATCCGTAACGGAGAAAAGCGGGTGGGGTACGCCTATGACAAGGAAGGTCGTCTGCTGGAGGTGGAAAGCACAATTCCTGCGGAACGAGAAACCTTTGATCTGGACCCAAAAGGCAACCGACTGGCCGACAAAGCCGGAAGCTATTCCGTCAATAAATCCGACCGCCTTCTCCAGAATAAAGAAACCTCCTTTGCCTACGATGCAGTGGGAAATGTCGCCGCCGGGAGCTGCCCCCGGGGCAGGGCCGACTATTGCTGGACCGCAGCCAACCGTTTGAAAAGCGTAAATGTAAAGGATACAACGGTTCATTACGCCTACGACGCCCTGGGACGCCGGGTCGAAAAGCGGACGGACAAGAGTGTCACCCGCTATGAATGGGCCGGGGCCCAATTGATCGGCGAGGTGGAGATTTCCGGCAAAAAGACAAATCTCACCGAATATCTGTATTTTCCAGGAACCCCCGTACTGCTGGCCATGCGCAGGAACGACAGGATTTTTTACGCCCACTTCGGTCACCGCTACGAAACCCTCTGCCTGACCGCTGTGGACGGCAAGGTGGTCTGGCAGGCGGAATACGACAGTTTCGGCAACGCCCGTATCGTAACCGGCGAAGACATCCATCAACCCTTCAGGCTCTGCGGGCAGTATCATGACAGGGAATCCGGGCTTCATTACAGCCAGGCCCGCTATTACGACCCGCAACTGGGCCGCTATCTCAGCCTCGACCCCCTGTTTTTTGAAGGAGGCGGCGACAACTTCTACAGCTATTGCAACCAGGATCCTCTCAACCGGATCGATCCCACGGGTGAATTTATCTTTATCCCGATCCTGATCGGAGCGGCACTCGGTGCGGCCATCGGAGCCGGAGTGGAGGCCTGGCGGCAACATCGGGCCGGCAAGGACTACGACGGCTTAAAGATCGCAAAGGCCGCCCTGGTCGGAGGCGCCATCGGAGCGGTAGGCGGCGGGGTGGGAGCGGCCGTGGAAGCGGCGGTCGCCGCCGGCGCAGGCGGTACCGCCCTGGCGGCGGGTAGCCTGACCGGCATGGGCGCCACTGGCTTTCTCGCCGGGGCCGGGGGATCCGTAGCCGAACAATGTGCCCAGGCCGCCATTAGCGGAGACGGCATCGCCCCCCTGGAGATGACCAAACAGGCCCTTACCGACGGAGTTATCGGTGGGGGAATCTCGCTGATCACCTTCGGCGTTGGAGGTATCTTTGCCAGGCGGCTCAGGAAAGCGGCACCTTCCGTGCAGCCCGACGTTCCACCCCGGGCCCCGTTGCAGGCCAGGGCCAAGGAATCCCCCCGCTCCCTGAGCGCGGAGGCTGAAGCCAAAGCCGCCAGAAGCAACGGCCGCTCAGGCGAGTTCTGCGTCAAGGATCCGGTCAACCCGATCACCGGCGAGGTGGTGTTGACCCAGACGGACTTCGAGCTGCCCTGGCGTCTGCCTCTTGTCTGGACGCGGCACTACGGTTCGCAAGGCGAATACCCCGGACTTTTAGGCCGCGGCTGGCAGAGTCCGGCCGACGCCCGGCTGGAGCTGGACGAAGACGGCCTGGTCACCTTCTGCGACGGTACGCCCAAAGGCGCCGTCTTCCCTGGACTCCCCGAAGGCGAACCGGTGCTGGAGGTCGCAGACGGCGCCATGCTGGAAGCCTCCGGGTCGCACTATCTTGTGCGGCTGAAAGCCGGCCTGAGCTATCGCTTCGCCGGGGAATTTACCAACGGCACCAGCCAGGTAGAGGAGATCGCCGATGCCGACGGCCGGCTGTTGCGCTTTATCCGCCGGGCGGGGCAACTGGTCGAAATCCGCAACAACTGCGAGCAAAGCGTTGCGATCGAGTGCACGCAAGGCCGTATTGTGCAGATGACCTATAAGGACAGGTTCCTGGTGCGCTACGATTACAAACAGTAATAGGGGACAGACCACGTTTTTGTTCTTGCATTGTCAATGGAATAAGATATATCTATCTACATGCCGAGACGACCGCGAATCATAATTTCAGGAATCCCTCTCCACATCATTCAACGTGGCAATAATCGCCAGGCCTGTTTTTTTGCTGATGACGATTACAGTTTTTATCTGGACTGGTTACAGGAATATTCCTTCAGATCGGGTTGTGCCGTTCATGCTTATGCCATTATGACAAATCATGTGCACCTTCTTCTGACACCAAAAAATAAAGAGAGTGCCGGTAATCTCATGAAAAATCTCGGGCAGCGTTATGTACAATATATTAATCGCACCTATAAACGTAGTGGCACTCTCTGGGAAGGGCGATTTCGCTCAAGCGTCATCCAGCAGGACGCGTATCTTCTCACCTGTCAGCGCTATATCGAAATGAACCCGGTTCGTGCCGGGATGGTGAACCATCCCGGAGAGTACAAGTGGTCGAGTTATCAAACGAACGGACAAGGACATCCATCCGCACTCATCACCTGCCATTCGATTTATCATGACCTTGGTGTTGATGCTGCTGAACGAACAGCAGCATACAGGGAATTGTTCAGGCATGAACTGGAACCCGGTGAAGTTGATAGAATCCGGAAAGCAACCAATGGAAATTTTGCCTTGGGTTCCAGTCGGTTTCAAGAGGAGATCAGCAGTATGCTTGGACGCCGTGTCGTCCCCGGCCGTGCTGGCCGCCCTCGAAAAGAAAAAGATCAGAAATCTAAATAAAAAACGTGGTCTGTCCCCCATAAGTACTGAGTCGCATTTCTAAAGCCATCTCCCTGGATTGGCAAAGGGTGTACCATCATCCGGTCCTCTGGCTTGAGACCTTTGTCGATACCGAAAGATTCGCCGGGACCTGTTACCGGGCTGCCAACTGGAGCTTGCTCGGCTTGACCTCCGGCCGCGGTAAATATAACAAAACCCAACTCCAACTGACCTCCATCAAAGCCATGTACGGCTATCCTTTAACCCGCGATTACCTCGATAGGCTCTGTCATGGATAGACAGGAAGCGGAACGGATCTACGATGCAGGTCGAGAGGCG
>Ga0214472_10002359_pt1 | contig 20452 bp, 15 predicted proteins | sample RVTome_6_FD_207662 | JGI IMG/M metagenome (GOLD analysis project Ga0214472, IMG submission 207662) | Soil microbial communities from uranium-contaminated site in the Upper Colorado River Basin, Wyoming, United States - RVT140D175 | ecosystem: Environmental > Terrestrial > Soil > Contaminated >...
ATCCTTATCAACTTACCCTTTAATTCATACTGCGCTTAACCTTCTTTCTTTAGGCAAGCGCAAAGTATCAATCAATACACTCAGTGCATTATTACATTCTCCATTTATAAGCGGAGCAACAGAAGAACAGGCGGCACGCGCAAAATTTGATGCGGCACTCAGACGCATCGGCGAACAACAACTGAGTTTAAAAACCTTATACTGGATTGCCGAAACGCGATGCAAGGAACATGAGCAATGTAAACAATTTATTCAGTTATTAAAAACATTTGAAATTTCGTTTTTGAGTCACGCCAAAAAACAAACATTGCGTTTATGGACGACGACGTTTTCAGAATGGTTGTCTGCTTTTGGCTGGCCGGGTGAACGAAGCTTAAATAGCGACGAACATCAGGTCATGACAGCATGGCAATCTGCTTTAACTCAATTAGCTAGTCTCGATGGTTTAACGCAAGCAATCAGTTTTAGTACGGCGTTATTTCAATTAAACAGATTGTTGACAGAAACACGTTTTCAACCGGAAACAGCGGAAACGCCAATTCAAATATTAGGATTAACCGGTGCGGCCGGTATGCAGTTTGACACTCTCTGGATCATGGGTATGCAGGATGATAATTGGCCGGCATTAATGCCAGCGAATGCCTTTATTCCGATTGCCTGTCAACGCGCATTTAATATTCCAACAGCCAGTGCTGATGCGCAACTTGAACTGGCGAAGCTTGTCACTGATAAATTAATCAAGTCGGCAAAAGAAGTGGTCTTTAGCTATGCCAGTCAGGAAGGTGATCGTCTTTGCAGACCAAGCCCGTTGATTAAACACAGGGATATAAAGAATTATAGCAATGAACAGCATGAGGATTATAAAAATATAATATTTGAATCATCAAAAATAGAAACATTTATGGATGTTCATGCGCCGGAAATTCCTGTGGGCGAAACCGCAAATGGCGGAAGTTCTTTATTTAAAGATCAATCCGGCTGTCCGTTTAAGGCTTTTGCACGGCATCGTCTATATGCGGAATCATTACAACAAACCGATATTGGTTTAAGCGCGGCTGAACGTGGTAATCTAGTCCATCGTGCCTTGCAATACCTTTGGCAACGATTAAAGAACTCGGGCAACTTAAAATATAAAACAGAATTAGAGTTAAAAGAATTAATTCATTCTGTCGTTCTGGAAGCGATTAAATTACAAATATCACAACAACCGGAAACCTTTGCCGATCGTTTTACCGAACTGGAACAACTTCGTCTTGAGCAACTGTTAAAGCAATGGTTAGTTATTGAAAGCGAGCGTAGTGATTTTAAAGTGATCGCGACTGAAGAATGGAAAACTATTTTATTCGAAGATATTGAATTACATCTGCGCGTTGATCGTGTTGATGAACTGGCCGATGGTCGTTGCGTTATCCTTGATTATAAAACAGGTCAGGTAAGTAAAAATGATTGGGAGTCCGATAATCCAAATGATCCGCAACTGCCTTTATATGCGGTGACTAATGGACAACAGGTCGCAGCGATAGCTTTCGCAAGTTTAAAGCGCGGCAAGCTCGGTTTTGTTGGTCAGGCAGAATCAGATGATATTTTACCGAAAGTTAAATCGGATGCGGATCTGTTGTGGCAGGAAAAACTCGATAATTGGGAACAGATATTAATCAGGCTCGCCAATGATTTTCGTAATGGTGTTGCAATCGTAGAGCCTACAAGAACGGCATGCCGATATTGTGATTTACATTCACTGTGTCGGATTCATGAGCGCACAGAAAATTTTGAAGAAGGTTTAGAAGAAGAAGGCTATGTCGATGTCTAAACCTATTGTTGATATTGAAGCAAGAACAAAAGCGCTGGCGCCGGATCAATCATTTATTATTCAAGCGCCAGCCGGTTCAGGTAAGACCGGTTTGTTGATTCAACGTTATCTAAGATTACTTTCTTTAGTTGATGCGCCGGAAGAAATTATAGCTATTACCTTTACACGCAAGGCCGCAGCAGAAATGCAAAGTCGAATTCTCGAAGCCTTGAACAATGCATTAACAAAAAAAGAAGCTGAATCTGATCACGATAAAGTTACCTTCGAATTAGCAACTGCTGCATTAAAACGTGATCAGGAAAAAGGCTGGAAAATAATAGATAACCCCGGACGCTTACGACTACAAACAATTGATTCACTGTGTGCATCCTTAACCAGACAAATGCCGATGTTGTCGAGGCTCGGAACACAACCGGAAACGCTGGAAGATGCAGAACCTTTATATCAACAGGCCGCCATTAATACGCTGGCTGAACTTGAGAGTGGCGAAGGCTGGTCAGATGCGATTGCAAACCTCGTCTTTCATTTAGATAACGATCTGCCACGTATTAAAAACCTGATCGTTGATATGTTAAAAAAGCGCGATCAATGGTTAAGTCATGTTGTTCTTGAGCATGAACGCAATGACATGGAACAGGCATTGGTTCGATTGATTGAAGATCAGTTAAAGATTGTTAAAAAGAAGTTTCCAAAAGAATTTGAAAATGAACTTGTCGAATTAATTCAGTTTGCTGCAAAAAATCTGAGCGAAACTGAATCGGGCAATCCGGTTTCTTCCTGTTTATCTATAGCGGCTATGCCGGATAGTAAAGCTGAGGCATTAAATTACTGGTGTGGAATAAATGAATTATTGTTAACCAAAACGGGAACATGGCGTAAGCAATTCACTGTTAAAAATGGTTTCCCCCCTGCAAGTGGCAACAAGCTTGAGGCAGAGGAGCGAACCTGCAAGAAAAAACAGATGCTGGCATTATTAACTGAATTGCAAAAAGTTGATGGTTTGCAAAGTAGTTTGGCAAAGGTTAGTAGCTTGCCGCCAGCGAAATATACTGATTCGGAATGGTTGATTGTTAACGCGCTATGCGAATTATTAATGATCGCGGTGGCTCAATTACGTTTGATTTTTGCTGAAAGAAATCAAATGGATTTTATCGGTATAGCTGCATCAGCCGTTGAAGCATTAGGTACAGATGATGCACCAACAGAGCTGGCGTTAAATATGGATTATCACATCAAGCATCTGTTGGTTGACGAATATCAGGATATCTCGGTTAGCCAGTATCGATTACTACAACGTTTAACCGGTGAATGGTCAATGGATGATGGGCATAGTTTGTTTCTGGTGGGTGATCCGATGCAATCCATTTATCGTTTCCGTCAGGCTGAAGTCGCGCTGTTTATAAAAACATTTCATGAAAAAGCATTAGGTAATATTCCACTTGAAGCATTGCGACTTAGTGTTAATTTCAGATCACAGCAAAATCTGGTTGAATGGGTTAATGAAAGCTTTAAAACTATTTTTCCAAAACAGGATGATTTAATTACCAGCGCTGTTTCCTATAGTGAGGCAGTTGCGTTTGATCAAACAGTTTCAAATGATAATGTGAAAAGATATCCGCAATATGGTCGTTCGCATAAAAAAGAATCACAAAGTCTGGTCGATATTGTTAAAGAAATAAAACAGGAAAATCCGGAAGATAATATTGCCATACTGGTTCGTAGTCGTTCACATTTAGCTGAAATAATTCCTGCCTTAAGAAAAGAAGAAATAGGCTTTAAAGCAATAGATATCGAAGGTCTGGGGACACAAGCATCGATTCAGGACTTACTTGCGTTGACTCGCGCTTTTCTATTTCCGGCTGATCGAGTTGCCTGGCTAGCCTGTTTGCGTGCGCCCTGGTGTGGTTTAAGTCTCGATTCTTTGTTTTTACTTTGTGATAAAAATAAAGATAAAACAATATGGGAATGTATTTGTGATATTGATTTAGTGAATAAGCTGCAAGAAGACGATCAGGCAAGATTGCAAAAGTTTAAAATAAAATATGAAAAAATGTTGTTACAAAAACAACGTTTATCCATTCGAGACACAATTGAATCATTCTGGGTACAGTTAGGTGGTCCTGCGACCTTATCGAATAAAACCGATCTCGAAAACTGCGCAACTTATTTTTCACTGCTGGAGAATCTGGATCAAGGTGGCACAATAGAAGATCTAAAAGAGTTACTTGATAATGTCAGTCAGTTATACGCCGCCCCGGATTTAAAAGCGGATGGTTTTGTGCAAGTCATGACCATACATAAAGCAAAAGGTCTGGAATTTGATCATGTTATTCTGCCAGGACTCGGGCGTTCACCGCGCTCTGGTCAGGGTGATTTATTAGTCTGGTTATTACGACAACGAGAAAATCAAAAAGAAGATCTTGTCTTAGCGCCGATACGGGAAGCCGGAAACTATCAAGCTCCGATTTATGATTTCATCAACAACACAGATAAAGCCAGGCAGAGTTATGAAGATGCGCGATTACTATATGTTGCAACAACTCGCACAAGGAAGACATTACATTTGCTAGGACATGCGAGCGTTAAAGAAAAGAAAGGTGAAGTCTCATGTGAAGCACCAGGTCAATCTTTGCTGGGACATTTATGGTCAACTGTTAGAACTTTTTATGAACAACATATGCCTGCAACTTTAGAAAAGAGTGAAGAAGGATTTCAAGCTGTAATTAATCAGGCAACGAAACGTTTAGAGAAAGACTGGAAACTACCAAATGCACCAGCGGCAACACAATGGCAACAACCAACAGAAGATGAATCAGAAGAAGAACGAATCCTGATCGAGTTTGAATGGGCCGGCGAAACAACCAAACACATCGGTTCCGTTGTGCACAGTGCTATTCAATGCATAGCCGAAGAGGGCACAGAAAAATGGACGAGTGATTATATTAGTAACGAAGAGAAAAGTTTTGCTACTGCACTTAAGCAACTTGGAGTGCCAGAAGATGAAAGAGCAGATGCTGTACAACGCGTTATTCAAGCATTAATCAATATGATTAATGACGAACGTGGACAGTGGATACTTTCAAAAGAACATGACAATCAACAAAATGAATATGCCATCAGCGGTATTGTTGATAACAAATTGACTAATGCAATACTGGATAGAACTTTTATAGATAAAGAAGGTGTGCGCTGGATTATTGACTACAAAACCAGCCGACACGAAGGAGCAAATCTTGAAGTCTTTCTTGATCATGAACAGGAACGCTATCAGGAACAACTGGAAAAATACGCAAGCTTGATGAAACAATCAGATGAAAAAAATATAAAATTAGGATTGTATTTCCCCTTATTACAGGGATGGCGAGAGTGGCATAGTCAATAAGAAAAAGCTTATTGGGCTATTAATATCAGCAAAAATTTCCGCGTTATTTTTCAACAAAACAAGGTTCAGATGTGAACCTAAAACATTCACTCTTGCTATGTCTGTAGACTATAGTTAATAAAACTGATGAAAAATTATTCCCGCCATTAATGCTCATGACGTGTTTTTATTTTTTCATTATATCAGGTGAATAAAATAAGGGGTTTTTGTGATAAGTAAGAAGATAATCCTGGTGGTGTTTTTGTTCTATTCATGCACTGTCTTTTCCGGTACGCCAGACTCAACCACGCTTGTTAAACCGCTCAAGTTTGACCTTAACGGGGTGAAGCCAGGTGATAAATTAACAAAAGAATTTTTTAATAAACATTGTCCTTCCAGATTAAAAGGTAGTTCTGAAATTGAATGTAAACAAAGACTGGAATTGAATGGAATAAAAATATCAATTCTATATTTTTTTTATGATGAAAAATTATTAGCTATATCTTTTAATTACCCCTCTTTGCAATATGACGATTTGATTAGAACTTATACGAGAAAATTTTCCCGGCCGCCGCATAATAAAAAAGAAGACCCGATTTTACTTAGTACGGGTGTTAAATATACAAACAAAAAAGCATCATGGAATACAGCATCAGGAGAGTTCGTTATAGAGCAATACTGGAATGGTTTTAACAAAGGATCAGCTCATTTATTATCGCTTGAATACGAAAAATACAAGATTAGGAAAAGCAAGGAAAGTACCGAGGGTGTCATCGAAAAAATATTTGGAGATATTTTCGATTAACTGAACAATTATCCCGATGGATTTAAATGTCTGTATTTCTGGCCTGCACCTCCAGGTGTCAGTCGAGTGAAAAACATTAATCACTGATTACTCACACTGTTGTCCCGTTAATATTTTTTACTATTCCGTAAAACACAGGTACCAGGGCATTTGAAAGTGCAGGGTAATGAGGAGATATGAACCGGCGTCGTTTTTCATGGCACGCTGTGAATACAGTCGCTCCGGGCTCCTCGGTCTCTGTTACATACTCGACTCTCGACCGCTGTTCCCGACGCGGTTCTACCTCCCCCATCCTTGGGGTCGTACCGATTACGTCCTGTAATCGTGTCCTCACGCGACACTAATGCGTCCCTGCATGTCGTCCTTGTACGCTCGTTTGCCGCGTCCTTGCGGCAAATGGTCATGAAAACGACATCCCGCTCACCCCCGACACGTTATGAAAAAAGTTAACGGGACAGCAGTGAATTACTCAACTGGATTTGTTTGTGTTAAATAGAATTATTTTTATTGACTTAAATGTAATTCAACATTATTTTTTACTCAATGTTTTTATCGGCAAAACGCTGTCACTTAAAAGCTGTTCGAAAAACTGGCTATTAGGTTAACACTCATTAAATAAAGCGCTAAAAACAGTGACTAAGTGAGACCTTTGCACGAAACTAAATTAAGCTCAGTTTTGTATAAAAACACCAGAGTTCTGTCATTCCCGCGCAGGCGGGAATCCAGTTAAGTATTTGATTCGACTGGGTTCCCGCCTGCGCGGGAATGACGATAGTGCCAGGGTTTTGGGTTAAATATGCACTCGTGCAAAGGTCTCTAAGTGTTTAATTTTGCACTTTATTTAATTTCAAGCTGACCAGCTTATATAAAGAGTAAACGTTTAATGTCAGATCCTACTGCGTTAAGTCTTGTGCCACCTTTGGTGGTATTAATGTTAGCAATTTGGTTGCGCCTTCCAATTTTATCCTTAATAAGCGGTTCAATTATCGGGCTGCTAATGCTCGATCCCGGTACCGCATTAGAAAACTTTGCATCAGTGTCATTAAAAGTAATGGCCGATGAAACAATTGGCTGGTTGATTTTAGTTTGTGGCGGCTTTGGTGCTTTAATTTCGCTTTTAGTTCGCACCGGTGGAGCCACAGCGTTTGGACATCTGGCATTACAGTTCACTAAAGGGCAAAAGTCTTCTTTAATGATGACGTTTATTTTGGGAATCATTATTTTTATTGATGATTATTTAAATGCGCTCACTGTAGGCGCAACTATGAAACGGGTCACTGATAAATATAAAGTGAGCCGTGAAATGCTGGCTTACGTAGTCGACTCAACCGCAGCGCCTGTTTGTGTGTTGGTACCTTTATCAACATGGGCTGTTTTTTTTGGAAGTTTACTGGTAGACAATAATGTTGCGGCTGAAGGACAGGGCGTTGCTGTTTATATCCATGCCATCCCTTACATGTTGTATGCCTGGTTTGCGGTGATTTTGGTGCCGCTGGTGGTGTTGGGTATTGTGCCAACTTTTGGACCAATGAAAAAAGCACAGTTGGCAGCGTTTCAAGGACTACAAAGTGCAAGCCCTGCTTTGTCTGGTGATACGCATACTTCTGACGAATACGCAATGAATGCAGTTGAAGATGAGTTTGAGTATGCTGATAAACAAGGCAAGCTACACAACTTTTTTGTACCTATCCTTCTTTTGGTTGGTTTTACTATTTATTTTGATGTTGATATCTGGAAAGGTTTGTTAGCCACATTTGCTATTACTTTGCCTTATTATGCGATCCAACGTGTAATGAGCATCACAGAAATGATGAAAAGAATGATCGATGGATTTAAAAGCATGCTACCCGCCATCGGTACTGTTGTAGCGGCGTTTATGTTTAAAGATGTGTGTGATCAGTTGTTATTACCACAATACGTAATTGAATCATTAAGTCCATATATGACAGCGCAATATTTACCGGCAGTGGTGTTTTTAGCGATGGCTGTATTATCCTTTGCTACAGGTTCAAGTTGGGGAATATTTGCGGTGACGATCCCGATTGTAATGCCGCTGGCTCAGGCGGTTGAAGCTAATATCCCGATAGTGATTGGCGCTTTGTTATCAGCCTCTTCCTTTGGTAGCCAGGCCTGTTTTTATTCTGATTCAACCGTACTTGCCGCGCAGGGATCGGGTTGTAACTTAATGAGTCATGCTTTAACTCAACTGCCTTATGCCTTACTTGCGGCATTATTTGCCTTTGCCGGGTTTTTAATGATTGGTTAAGCAGGATTCTTAATGAATACTAAAATTTCAGTACATCGTAGCCGTTTTCAGCTTGCTCTTTCGTCAGAGAAATATCTGGCTTATTACAAAGGTAAAGCGCACAGCATTATGGTGCGTTCCATAGATAATAAAAGTATCCGGTTTCCTGCCAACGCGATTCGCAATTTTCTTACGCACGAAGGTATCTATACCCAAGATACCTGAAGATGCAGTTTTATTGCACGTCTGTTTTCATCCAGAGCTTCGTTGCTCGGTCTCCGTTCCCGACTCGACTCTACCACCTGCTTCCATGCAGGCGTCCTCCTTACAGGGAGCGGCCATGCGCGTCGTCGCGCCTCGCTCTGAATAAAAACAAACGCACTCTAAATCCCGCATCTTCAGGTATCTTGGGTATATGGTTTATTTGAAATTCAGTTTGATGAAAATAATAAGCTTGTTGGGGTTGAAAAGATAAGTTCTTGATATGAATTGAATGTTAATTTATGCGTGCTTAAACGCAGCTTATTTAATGTTCATATCAAGCAACTGCAAATCTTCTTTGCTGAGTTTAACATTGTTTGCTTTTAGACTATCCTGAATACTACTGACTTTGGTTGCACCCGGTATCGGCAAAATGGATTGGCTTTTGTGTAATAACCACGCGATCATGATCTGATACGTTGAGGCATTATGTATTTCAGCAAGTTTCTTTAATAAAATATTATCCGCACGTTGAGCGTGTTGAAAATATCCACCAACAGGGCTATGTGCAATAAAGGTAAGGTCATTATTCTCGCAAAACTCAATTACGCCATTCTTGAATGATTGTCGTTCGAAGAGATTAAATCTATTTTGCACCGACATGATTTGCGTTATTGAAAGTGCTAACTCGATATGTTCAACCGTAACGTTAGATAAACCAATGAATTGAATCTTGCCTTCCTCTTTTAATCTTAAAAGTTCACCGACAGAATCGGTTAAAGGCACTTTCGGATCCGGTGCGTGTAGTTGATATAAAAAGATTGAATCTGTGTTTAAATCTTTCAGGCTTTTTTCACACGACTGTCGTAGAAACTCAGGTTTGCCATTTGCTATCCAGTTGTCTCCACTTCGCTTGATTCCACCTTTAGTCGCAACGATAACATTATCTTTCTGATTCAGTCTGGATAGTGTTTGTTCTATCAATCTTTCATTGTGACCGATTTCTGATTCATCCATGCAATATACATTTGCCGTATCAATAAAATTGCCACCTCCTTGAATAAAGGCTTCAATAACAGCCTGAGCCTGTTCTGCATCGGGTCGATTATTTAAAGACAGGGTCATCGCACCGAGGCCAGTTGGATAGACTTTAATATTAGTGTTGTCCAGTCGTCTAAAAATATTCATGATGATTTGATTAGTCATTAATTCCATAAAGGAGAATCGTCAATAATGATTTTTTCTCCCTGATTAAGATCATAACGTTCCATCAAGTAGCATAGACAATCTTGCTTGATGATATCAATATCCGTGGTGAGCATTGCGGGGACAAGTGTTGTTTTGGTATATATTTTATTGTTCTCGATATAAAAATATTTATCAAAAATGTCCTGACCTTCTTCATCCAGAACAATGAGTGGTTTCAATATGTTTTTCTTTATTTCACCAAGCAGTGCGTCACTGTTTATTTCTATGAAGTTTAATTTTTCTATACCATTAATAAATGCAATGTCAGTTTTTTCGCCATTAAAGCTGAAGTTATATTCGGCAGGTATTTTTATTATGCCGACGGTATGATACAGGTCGGTCGTTTCTTCAATATTTTCCTCCGGTTCGATTGAATCCAGTTGTAATATTTTATCGACGAACGTTGTTGTTATTTGAATGCCGTATTCATCACCGGGTTGACCGCATTCGAGAGTAACAGCGGGACACATTTTGGCGAAAGCAAGACTTTGAACGCCTGTTGGTCGAATAAAGTAAATCACCATGCGGCTAAATTCACGTGCTAACTTTAGAAAAGTTTTATCGAGCTTATTTATACAGGCGTAATGCGGGTTTAAACCATTATTATTATGAATGTCGATACTGGCGAAAATGCCACGTTCTTTCATTATTTCAAGTATCGATTGCATCATTAAGTTCTCCGGTTTATTTCCGTCTCTCCATACTCTGTTAAAATCAGATTGAGTATCCAGTTTTCGTTTTTTATAACGTGCTGCTTTAATGTTGCCAATAAACAGTGATAGTGAGCGAGGTAATGTCTGCCCCTTATATCGGGTGAGAATATTTTTAACGACTTCCCAACCACTATTTTCATTACCATGTAATAACACTGAAACAAACAAAGCAGGTTCTTTTTTTCCTTTCAGGTGAACCAACGTGGGCCCGGGCAGCTCTTCATATAAACGATGAGCAGGAAGCTCAAGAGTCCGGTCACTTAATTTATTAACTATTTTTAACATTCATATTTTCCATAAATGTACGGGTAGCCCGCTATTTTGTTGTTTCAGATAGTCATAGACAAGATGCTGCATATTTTTCCCGTTTTTATTTACCCATCTACGCTGCCAATTGGCGCCATTCTGATGACTGTCAATTCTGTCATGAAGTATCGTGACATATTTATCAATATCATCAGCATCAATATTAAGCATAGTCAGCCCTTTTCTGGTCGCCGGTATTAATTCATCCAACAACAGGCTTCTTACAATGACATTACCCTGACCAGGCCAGTAAATTTCAGCATTGAGTCCATGTCTAGCGCACTTATAAAAATTATTTTTAGCGATATGAAAAGGCATTTCCTGCTGAAGTTTTTTAACATTACTAACCAATGCATGTGCCAGTCCAAAATACAGCGCTGCATTAGCAATACTGTCTGGCACACTCGGTCCTGCCGGAATAACGCGATGTTCAATACGTAAATGCGGTGTTTGATTATTTTCAAAACCGATTAATGGCCGGTTCCATCTCCAGATTGTGCCGTTATGAAATCTAAGGTGACTCAACTGTTCGGGTTCATCCTGTTTTTTTGAAGGTACCAGTATCGGGTAATGCGTCAGATTTTCTTCGTAGCATTCCATCAAGGACTGTTTTGCATAATCACTGCCAAAGGTAACACGGCGAAAATTTTCGTTACCAAGTTCAACAGATTGTTCAAATAGTGGAATACGCGTTTCATCCCAAAGATCATGGCCGAATAAATAGGGTGAGTTTGCCGTCGCTGCAACAACAGGTGCAGATAGCATGATCGATACATTATAGAAATCGACCGCGCTTTGAAACGGAACCTGTAAATGCAATTGTAATGATGTGCAGGCAGATTCAAGCATGACATCATAGTGGGTAGTCTTAATCGATTCCTTGCCCGTTATATCAAGCTTGATTGGTTTGCCATTGCGTAATTTAAAGACTTGTTCGTTTAATGCTTTGTAACGATTGAGTTGAGACATATTTGCCAATGTCAGTTGTTGTTCCTGAATATTTGGCAATATACCGATCATCATTAAATCAGCGGATAGATCCTGAGCGGTACGCCGGCATGCATTCCAGGTTTGCTGAAGCTTGTCTTCCATTTGGCTCAAAGCCCTGTCTTTCAGAACAACAGGAGGAGTGTTAATCTCAATATTAAAAGCAGCAAGTTCATGAACAACCATTGGATCGTTCAGTTTATCCAGAAATGATTGATTAACAGGTTCTGGCAGGCCGGCACTATTAACCAGTATTGCTTCTACTTCATAACCACCGATGGAGCCTTTATTAGAAAAAATATTTTTTTTAAAAAAATCAGAGAGCAGGCGAGTTTCGTCATTTAAATTCTGTATAAAAGTACTAAAATCATGAGGTGAAAAATTATCAGAGTCTATTTCTTGTCCCATTTATTTAGTTCTCATTTATTAATGACAAAATTATTATTATGAAACCTGACTATCCTGCCTTAATCATACGACTTTTATGTATATACCCAATATACCTGAAGATACAGGTTTATAGCACATCTGTTTTCATCCAGAGCTTCGTTGCTCCTCCTTACAGGGGGCGGCCATGCGCGTCGTCGCGCCTCGCGCTGAATAAAAACAAACGCACTCTAAATCCCGCATCTTCAGGTATCTTGGGTATATCTGTTAACATTCGGGGATGAATAAAAAGTTAAAAGCAAAAGAAGCAAGAAAATTATTGTTGTCAGAATATCAGGCAATTTTAAGTACACATTCCGTTGATGTTAAAGGTTATCCATTCGGTTCGGTTGTGCCTTATTGTTTAAATAAAGCAGGCAAGCCGATCATCCTGATTAGTTCTATTGCACAGCACACAAAAAATATACTGTCCGATCCAAAAGTATCATTGATTGCGACAGAAAGTGGCACGGATGATTTACAGACTGTCGGTCGAATCACCTATATAGGTAATGCAGAAAAGTTGAATGACAACGATAACGACAGTATGGAACGCTATTATAGTTACTTCCCACAGTCGCGTGGTTATCATAGAACACATGATTTTTATTTTTATCAAATTCAAGCCGTGCGTATTCGATTCATAGGTGGTTTTGGCCAAATTTACTGGCTGGAAAAAGAAGAATTTTTATTAGCCAACCCTTTCAGTTTTGAAGAAGAAAAAAGTATGATTGAGCATATGAATCTTGATCATGCTGAAGCAATTAAGCATTATTGTGATTTATATAAAATTCAATATTCGGTCGATGAAACGCCGGTCATGGTGGGTATTGATAGTGAAGGTTTCAATTTGCGTTGTGGCGCACGCATACATCGTATTAGTTTTGCTAAACCGGTGACGACAGCAGTTGAGGTGCGTAAAGCTTTAGTTGAGATGGCGAAAAGTTAATTATGAATAAGACACTCGTGATTTTAGTACTTGCGGTTATTGTTCTAAGCTGGAACTTTGTTTTTACTGATAAAAAGAAAGTCGATTTAACTGATCCGGCCAGGGTGCTTCAGGGTTTGTCTCAATCATTACAATATAAACTTGCGGTAAGAGATTATTGGAAAGAAAAAAAGAACTTGCCTGATGCCGAAACATGGGCAAAAGAAGGTAAGAAAGTTGACGTTGATACAAGTAAATCATTAGTGAAAAGCATAGAAGTTGGCGTGGATGCGCCGGGTGCTATTACAGTGTATTTTACAAATAAAGAGTCGATACAACTTGAAAAAGATATTAAAGGAACAAAGATTGTTTTAATACCGAAAGCTGAAGGCGAAAGGCTGGTTTGGTCGTGTAGAGGCACGATGCATCAAGCGTATATGCCGAAAAAATGTCAGCAGGACATAGCAACAGACAATTCGGAAACAGACGAAAAAATTAATAATTAAGAAGAGGGGCAAGAATGGCTGATTTAACAACTGAAGAACTGCTGGAAATAAAAGAGATCTTCGATAAATTCGATATCAATGATAATGATAGTATCGAGTGGCAAGAGTTTTGTTCGATGGTTGATGAACTGGGTGTTGAATTAACACTAAAAGACAAAACACTCGTGTTTGACAAAGTTGATAGCAATCACTCAGGTATGATCAGCCTGGAAGAATTTACTGCCTGCTGGAAAAAACGTGACTAGCGAATAACTAAATCAGGCAGCAAGTTCGTCTGCCAGTCTGTCTGTAGTTGTTCTAAGGTTGTCGCTTAAGGTTTGCGCGACGCCTTTAAGTATATTAACGCCAAGTTCAGGTTCGGTTGATATCATCACATCAAATGCTTTTTGTGTGAGTATCGCCAGTTTAGTATCTTCATAGGCTCTAATGGTCGCCGATCTTGGGGCATGGTCGATTAAAGTCATTTCACCGATACAGTAACCTTCATTTAAAGTCGCAATAACGGTAGTAAAATTTTGCCACGTTGTCAGCTTGACGACTTCTAATGAACCGGAAATGATGAAACAGACATAATCGCCGTCATCGCCTTCTTCAAACAATGTTTCACCAGAATTTAATTCCAGCGTTTCGATGTATACCATAATCTTATCCATCTGCTCTTCAGACAGATAAGAAAAAAACAAATGATTTTTCAGTGAGTCCTTCATAGGAAATACCTGGGTTAACTGATCCTTAATCAGGTATCGGCGAATTTTAAAAAAACTGAAGAATTATCACTGCTGTCCCGTTAATTTTTTTCATAACGTGTCGAGTGAGCGGGATGTCATTTTTCATGACCGTTTGCCGCAAGGACGCGGCAACCGAGCGTACAGGGAGGTATTCACAGCGTGTCATGAAAAACGACGCCCGTTCATGTCTCCTCATTACCCTGCACTTTCAAATGCCCTGGTAGCTGTGTTTTACACAATAGTAAAAATATTAACGGGACAGCAGTAAAGAATTATTTTAAATTCAGACTCTACATTGACTGACTTTTTGAATATGAGCAGCACTAATATTGTGCTTATGGTCATGAGACTCCAGAAATTTCGCTTCCAGGACATAAGCGAGCGATTCCAGTTCATTTTTACATTTGACGTTATCATCCAGACCCGTTTGGTACTGTAAGTAATGAACCAGTTCGTGCAACAAAATGCCTTTGCCTTCATCCGTATCCAGATCAATCGAATCAAGCAGATAAACGGCTTTTTCATTGAAGTTATACAAACCGAATATCTGCAAGTTCTTCGGGTTTACTGCCTTCGGCAATTTTCCACCAAACGCCACTTCGGCGATTTGTCTGGCAGTGACTTTTTTAATGTCCGGTAATTTTTCGACATCATACTTAAAAGAAGAATGACTATTTATCCAGCCTAATAAGCCAGCCACAAGTTCATCCTGAGTTTTGTATGAGTCCAAATCTAAATCAAAACCGGCTTCAACATGCGTCTGTGTTGTGTCGTTATCAACATGCGTAACAAGATCCTGACCTGATGAAGATTTCGCCTGCGCCGTCTGCGACATCAAACCAGCCGTTAACATCATCACCGAAACAACGTTTGCACGACGACGGTTCTTGACGCGTTTAATACCTTCAAGGAAGTCGGCACGCTGATCTTCTTTTAATTGATAGCCCTGTGCTTTGGCAAACCCGGCAATCTTCTCATAAGCAAACGGATCTTTCTGCTCTAAACCGTTTTCGTAAACAAGCGTATGTTTCCCGTCGATGATACAAGGGTGAACCATCGTTTGTTGCTTCTTCTTCAAGCTCATTGCCTGAACGATTCGTTCGACCAGATTATCCGGTTGTTTTTCCGCTTCAATTTCGCGAAGACTATCGAGAATGTTTGTCGTATCAGTCATGAAGTCATTAACATTCCACTCAGTTTTGCATTGTTAAACATTGAATTAATAAACCAGGTCTAGATCTTGTTTCCTGTAATTTCACTGGCAGAAGCAATGTTCATGTTTGGCGCATCACCACTGGCAATCAGATTTTTAACGGTTTCATTAACAGCCGAACCATAAGCATTACCCAGAGTAGAGTAATCTTCTTCAGCCAATACAGCGGTATAACCGATAGCATAAGAGGCTTTTAACAAGCCCATGCCATCTTTACTGCCATCGCCCATCATTAACTGCATAGAAGAGTTATCCTTGTCACCAAGCAACTGGTCATAAGGACCCCATAACTTCGGTGAAGAAAACGCACCGCCACCAACAAGAACGTCCAGTATCACTTTGCCATCACCCGCGTGATAACCCAATGCACCAAAACCTTCACCTTCGTAGTAACTGAATGTTTCACCATTAGCAAAGGTTCTTTCATACTTGTTAATAAAACCGCCAACATAACCTGAAGGCATTTTAATACCACGTGTGCTGACTCGTTTAAGCTCACCTTCCGCTTTGGTCTGCGCGGCTATCGCCAGAATAGATTCTGTTTCACCATAAGGGTTAGTGATAAAACGTTTACCGTCTTGCTGCGAGTAAGCGCGGTCAGAACTATCATAGGTTCCGGTAACTTCAACATCAGACATCACTTTTATATCAGCACCCGGTGCACCTATATCAGCAGCTGACGACGAACCGGACATAAATATGCCGCTAGCCAAAAACAGCAATGGTAATGACTTCGCCATTCTTCTTTCAAAATTAATCGGCTTGACACCACCTTTGACGCGCTGATCTTCTTTTATGCCAAAGTTGTTTATCTGTGCGTAAGCCTTGAGCTGTTCAAACGCTTCAGGACGCTGCTCCTGAAGACCATACTCGTGAACTAACACACGATGGTTATTAATAATGCAAGGATGAACTTTCGTCGCCTTTTTTAATTTGCGATTAATCCTGTTTTTAAGAAAGCTCTCTGAAACTCTCTCAATCCAGTTCGTAGGTTCATCACCTTCTTCAATTGCACTTACTGCTGCATTCATACTCATCTTTCTATCTCCAATAATTAAACTACAAACCCGTTTCAGTTATGCAGATTCAGCCTATGGCTTTCTCGAATCTACCCATTGCGTTACAAAACTTTCAAAATCATCTCTAAACCTGTCCGTTAACTTAATGCGTTTTACTCTCGAATCATTTGCATCATGTATCCGCATTACTATTTTCATTTCCTCAAGTCGCTCCAGATTTCGAAGCGACTTGTTTCGTGGCTCACCCACATTCAAATAAACTTCTTTTACCGATGGCATATGACTACGCAAATTACTTATGCCAATAAAAAAAACAGTGTCGAACATTGTTCCAAGCATCATACTTCTGCTCAGGGTTGTTGAATCATTCGAATACTGCCCGATTAAATCAACAAACCGATCTCTGACTCTCAACAAATTTTCAATCTCGCCTTCGCGATAATTTAGTTCCATGACTGTCGTTCTTTTATCCAAGTTTAGTAACCCATTCCCTGTACGCAATGTAATATGAGTTCAATTCTGAACCTTTTTTCAACTTAGGGCGTGAAACACAATGTCGTACTTTATTTGCCCAATAAATACTGATCATTTTTATTGCTCATTAACTATATTAAGCAAAGCGGATTATTGTTTTACAGCTCGCACAATAAATGAGCCAAACCCTATCCGAAATCAGCCTTATATCTATTTTAGCGGCAATAATGCCTAAATACTTTAGGATTCAATGACATAGTAAGAGGATAAGGCTAAAGGTGTAATTGCTTGAAATAGTTGGGATTTTGCAGAAAGTAGGAAAGATGGGTTCAGATATGAACCTTTTTGCGGGGGTTGGGTTGATTTTGAGTGAGGTATCTTGGGTATAAACATAGGGCGGGCAACAGCTTGCCCACCAACGTACTAAGTGTCACGATCTGATCCGACACAGCGGGTATAGTTCCCTTTCTTTATCATATTTGTGACTAAGAGACAGGCCTGCGCGGGAATGACAGAGCGTTTCAGGTATGTAAATCTTAATTATTGTTTTTTTTATACAATGAAGTCAGGGTCCTTTAATAATTACAAATCCCCAACAATATTAATACTGCCGATCATGCCTTGTTCTTCGTGGCCTTTTTTGTGACAGAAGAGTTTCAGGTTTTCGCCTTTGGTCATTGGAAAGAAAAACCATTCAACACGAGCGCCGGGTTTTAATTCCATGTCATTTATTGCGCCGTGAATTTCGGCAATGGTTTTGCCTTCTTTATCCATTACCTCAACCTTGCGTGTAAAGATGTGCGTTGCGAAGGCATCGGATGTAAAATAATGTTCATCTGGACCGGGATTGGTAATGACCAGTTTGTAATAAGTACCGCGATTAAATGTTAACGTATCCGGTACGAATTTCATTTGACCATCTTCTGTACCGACGCTGATTATAACTTCAGTTGCTTTTGGGCCATGCGGTTTTTCTGCGAAAGATAGTGGTGAAATAAGAAGTAACGATATCGCAATCAGTATTATTTTTTTCATGCTCGCCTCATTAGGGTGTTTAATTAATTTTTTTAAAGAATAACAAAAAGGTGTGATTAAATCGCTTTATTCCTAATATTCTCCTACTAAAACAAACGATTAATTAATTATCTCTTTTCCTTAAGTTGCGCCTATACTCAAATATGGGCGCAAAACTTGCAGTTTTGTTTCAGACTAAAATCGGATATTCGCGTTACACAATTTAAATGGACTCAAAATCGCTTAAATCAAACTTTATAGTTGCATCTGCTTACTTCATTTTTGGGCAAGTGGGTTTACTATTGGCAGTTCCGCCAATCAATGCCACCGCCGTTTGGCCGGCAGCGGGGATAGCGTTAGCGGCTGTATTAATCTCAGGAAATAAGGTTTTACCGGGTATTTTTCTTGGCGGGATTTTAATACAGACGTCCTCATATCTGGATTCTTCAAGTATTGACAAGATATTTTTGTCATTGTTAATCAGTGCCGTGATTGCTATAGCTGCGACCTTTCAGGCCTGGGTTGGCGCAAAACTTATTCGACACTATATTAAAAATGACGATGCCTTACTAAGGGAACGTTCAATTGCTTTGTTTTGTCTGTTTGCAGGACCGGTTAGTTGCACAATTACAGCGACAGTCAGTATTGCTATTCTATGGTTTCAAGGGATTATTGCGTTCGCAGATATTCCGTTGTCGTGGACAACATGGTGGATAGGTGATTCTATCGGCGCTATCGTCATTAGCCCGATTGTACTTTGTTTGTTTTCCGAGCCTCGTTCTTTATGGAAACAACGGATAAGCAGTGTTGCTATTCCACTCCTGGTTCTTGTTTCTGTCGCATTTATTGCATTTAAATTTTCCTATCAGCAGGAAATGCAATTTATTGAGAATGAATTTGAAAAAGACACTATGTATTTTACTGATGAATTGAAAAGCAGTATTGATTCACACGTTGAGGCGACTTTTGTGCTGAAGGAGTTTTTTGATAATTCAACCGAGGTAACATCTGATGAATTTGCAAGGTACACAAGGCCTAAATTAGACAGGCATCCTGAAATTAAAGCACTTGAATGGATTCCAAAAATACTTCACGAAGATCGTGTCTCTTTCGAAGAAGAAACAGGCATAAGCATAAGAATGCTGGATGAAAACAGGAACATGGTTAGTTCATCTGGTAAAGAAGTTTATTATCCTGTTGAGTATCTGGAACCCTATGTCGGAAACGAAAATGCACTGGGGTTTGATATACGAAATAATCCGCTTGCATTAGAAGCCGTTAATACAGCGTGTTCTTCAGGGCAAGTTGCAGTGACGAACGTAACTAAGCTAATACAGGAAACAAAAAATGAAATTGGCATTGTTTTTTATGCACCTGTGTATAAAAAACAGTTGCCATTAGATAAAGCTAATACTTGTGAAACGCTATCGGGTTTTGTGGCGAGTGTGTTCCGTTTAGAAGATGAAATTAATAACATTCAAAAAAGAATGTCGTATTTAAAATTATCTATTTCATTAAAAGATGGAGAAAAATTATTATATAGTAATGCTACAAAAATTGATGATAGTCATATCGTTCCTAATAAAATCAAGTTTAATCAAGTATATTCAATTCCTCTGGCTAATCGTAATTGGCAGTTAGTTTTCTCTCCTGCAGCAGGATTTTTTTCTTTGTATTCTTCCTGGACAATATGGTTAGTTATTGTCGGTGGGTTGTTTATCGCCGGAATATCCGGGATGGGTTTATTGATGTTGACCGGGCGAGCGCTACTTACTGAGGAAATGGTAAAGCAAAGAACTCATGAATTGAATAGCGAAATAAAGGAACGTAAACATGTTGCTCATTTACTGAGGGTAGAAAATAGATTTCTTGAGTTAATTACAAAAGAATTTTCTATGCATGATGTGCTTGATTCAATTAATAAGGGGATAGAAGAAATTGTTCCTGATTCGATTTCGTCAATATTGTTACTTGATGCTGATGGCAAGCATCTTATAAAAGGTTCGGCTCCAAATTTGCCAGATGAATATTCAGATCTGATAGATGGAATTAGTATAGGTCCGAAAGTCGGTTCATGTGGAACAGCAGCTTTTCTCAATAAGCAAATTATTGTTAGTGATATAGAACATGATGAATTGTGGTCAGATTATAAATATATTGCTTTGAAATTCGGATTGAAATCATGTTGGTCTACGCCGATTACGATAGAGAACGGAAAAGTAATCGGTACTTTCGCCATTTATTTTCCGGTAGTTAAAGAAGCGGATCCGAAAATTATTGAATTACTCAATCGGGTCTCAAATATTGTAGCGATTGCAATTTTACGAAAAAAAGTTGAAGAGCAACTGACTTTCAATGCTAATCATGACGCATTAACCGGACTGGTTAATCGGCATGAGTTTGAGAGACGCACAGTTATGTTGCTCTCTACTATAAAAGATGGAGAAGATGAACACGCATTGTGTTTT
>Ga0214472_10002361_pt1 | contig 20438 bp, 20 predicted proteins | sample RVTome_6_FD_207662 | JGI IMG/M metagenome (GOLD analysis project Ga0214472, IMG submission 207662) | Soil microbial communities from uranium-contaminated site in the Upper Colorado River Basin, Wyoming, United States - RVT140D175 | ecosystem: Environmental > Terrestrial > Soil > Contaminated >...
TGATGGCGAGCTTTATTCTTTATTATACGAGCCGGGTGATCTTCAAGGGGCGGGTGACGATGGATGAGATGGTGTTCAACTTGAAACACCATTGGTCCACGGTGACCTGCGAAGCGCTTGAATTATATGGGGTTTCATAGAGGGGTGCGCGGAAACCCGCGTCAATACTGGCTGAAAGCAGAAAACGGAAAAGTCAGGTTCCTTTGCCCGCTTGGGGCGTTACCCCGCCCGGGAGAGCGTGATCCGCTCTCTAGATCGGCGCTACCCGACCCTCATCGCTCATACGAACTCATGCGCCAGACCTCAAGCCTCTGGAACCCTCTGCTTCCGCTCTGGGCACCAGTCTTTGCAGGTTGCTACGAGCCCCTGCTGGCAAGAGGTCCTTCCCGGCGTTATTTCCGCAACTCTTTCCCCAGATGCTTGGTCCCCTACCCCGGCGCTTCTCCTGGTGCATCTACCCGTTACTTCCCAGGAGACATCGGCCTTCACCGACTTGGGAGCGGCTCGGCAACACGCAAACTTTCCGTACCGCGACTTCTGTACGGGTTGGCTCTCGGGGCTGCAGACAGTTGATCATCTTCAGGCCTCTGGGTTTGCTCGCCACCCAGGTCGCTCCTACCGCAGTGAGTCAAACGATCCACTGGGCAGCCGTGGCTTTTACGTCCGAGCATATTGCGGTTTGTTACCTCCCCGCACATCGGATATGCTAGCCGTCCGAATCGGGTAATTGACGGCGTGGGGACTTCCACCCCACTAGAGTTGCGGCCTTGCCGGCTGCTCCCCCAAGCGGCCAACATCTTCCTCTGCCACTCTGGAGCCCTCAATGGGCGACGGAGTGGCGAAGATGGAAACCCCGGCATTCATGCCGGGGAGGACGTCCATCAAATATTTGATCAACCTCAAGACGATTTGATACAACAAGAGTTTGTAACATATAAACGTGTTGATGTTCAGATTATCCGCGCTACAGTTGTTAGGCGTTTTTTTTTGCAGACGACTATGTAGATTCTACTCACTCTTGCCCGTTAGGATAAAAAATGGTTAACTTAAACGAAAAATTAGATACTGTTAATGAGACAATTAATATTACTCGTGCTGAAAATGGCTGGATTTTTGAAACATCTGGACGTAAAGACGATGGGTGGAAGAATGTAAAAATTCTTGTAAATACCTCTGATACTCTTCATAGCTTAATTGCTGAACATGCTGAGATGAAGATTGACTAATTAGTATCTGCTGATTTTCTCTCTCAGGATATTTTCTGAGGGGATTGTCTCAAGGAGCCCAATCGACGGTTGACAACTTTGACAGCCTGCTCGATCGTATTTAACGACTCTAAATGTCTATTACTATGTTGTTTGCGGCGAATAGACACCCCTGGGATTTCCTGAAAAGTTGTCAACTTGTCAATGGGCTTATGGACCGGTTTTGAGACAATCCCCAAAAATCGGTCAAAGAATTCGGCCGATTTAGACGGCCTAAGCGTATCACACGACAAACAACCAAAAGCGAATGACTCGTTCCGTTGCATTGTAGTGCCACAACATCGATTTCAAATTAAACGCTTGTGGTTGAAGTATACTTTTCGCCAACGCGTCACTTGAACGATCTCAAAGACTCCGATTTTGATGTAAGGATCTTGAGCAACGATGTTCTCTGCCTGCTCACGCTCCTCCACGTCGAGGATGTAAAAACCACCACGCACTACGATACCGTCATCGTCTAGTAGACCGCCTCCCGCGAGAACGGCCTCTATGTTCGCGTCTAAGAATGCAATATGCTGGTTTCGTGTTTCTTCTGGAATACTTTTATAGGTGGGGCTTAACCGGATTTCCACGAAGAAGGGCATGGTATCGCTCCTGTCCATCCAGGTCTCGGAGTTCTATCTTCCTTCGCCAGCGACACCAAATACATGGCTGCTGGCACTTTAGGTCAGTGGACCAGCGGTCGCGAGAATTTGCCAATGCACGACCATCTCTGGGCTCTGTCTCTGCTCATCCCTGCCACTACCGTCATGCTACTACAGCCGTATAACTTAAATGTTGCTCGAAAATCCTATCTAGCCTCTCAAGGATTTGAAAAACAATGGATTATAGATCCAAAGAGGTTCTAGAACCGCCACCTGCTGAGGCTTGGAAGTTCTCACCCCCCTGTTGCGTATCCACGCACTGATCTCGCGTCGTTGATCCATGAGAATCCCCAACGGTTTTGGATCACAGGAAGGCTGTCCCCTGTATAAACCTACTGTATCTCTCGCTAAAAATTATATAGTGCATTTTTAATCAATATGTTACATAAATCCTCCAGTCTGAATAGGGCATCACGAGGAGGCGAAAAGAGGACCGCCATGTGAGCATCGCATCACGAGGAACGAGGGAGCAATGGCGCCGTTTCTCCTCCCATGTGCGACCACAAGGTTGTCCTACATCGCTTCGTGGTGCAACCCCCTCGGGTCAGCAGTGGTCACCTTCCTGAACGCTGCCGCACATACGCTACGGGCTGAGCGTGCGGTTCAGAGCGATGTTGTGTCCGTTTGGTAAGTGCCTATGCAAAATTAAATTTACGTCTCTCTCACGGGAAAGTGAGCATTGGCAATGTATGTCTCCTTGCTCGTCGCCAGAGTATGTAAAAATATTTGTGCACAGGTACTTAGGGCCTCCACAGAACGCTCAGCGCACCGCTAATTTCTGCGCACTGTCAGCAGCGACCTGTAAATGCACGGATATCGTCGGTTTGAAAGTGCTGCTTTTTCTTCCTGAAATCGCTGTATAAATTTTTCTGTATTTTCTTCCTCTTCGTATTTTTCTTGATTCTTAAGGCTTTAGAGTATTTTCATAGACGATAGTCAGCAAGTTTCATGCCCGAAAAATGCCTCGATTTCAAACTGGCCGTTTTGGTACACGTTCACGCAGTCGCTAACAGCGCACCGCACTGCCCGATTTGATGACCATTTTACTCTCAATTTGTTAGTAAACAATAGACTGAGTTTTCCGTTTAGGGCTCTGAGCTAGCAACGATGCGGGTTTGCGCCCGACGCCTCATGAAAGCCCATAAAGTTCAAGGGCTTCGCACTTCACCGTGGACCAATGATGTTTCACATTGAAGATCATCTCCTCCATCGTGACGCGCCCTTTGAACAGCACGCGGCTGGTATAATGCAACACAAAACTGGCCATCAGGCGCAACACCAGATGCCCGTAATAGGCGTCTTCATTGCGAATCTTGCAGGCATCCGTCGCCAATAGCGACTTGAGCGTGCGAAACACCTGTTCAATCCAGGTGCGACGCGACCACAGCTTCAGCAGCCGGGTCGCCGGTATCGCGGTGTCGAGGCTCATCAAGTAGAAACGATCCTCACCCGCTTTGTCCACCGCGATCAGGGTGACGGCGCCATACGTGGCGCTTTGAGCCCGCAGCCGAGCATACCGGCAGCCTGGCGCATCGATACTCTGACGCCAAGGCCAAGCGTCGTCGCGAATCAAGTCGCGACCCTTGATTTTGCGGCCACCTGGCAGGGTAAAGACATAGTGGGACTTGCCTTGCACGAGCAAAACACCCTGATGCTGGTCGCGCACGTGGCGCATCAACTTCGAGTCGCTAAACCAGCTATCGGCGACGGCCAGCGGTTTGGGTAGACGCAGGCCGCGACGACCCAACGCCTCTAAGCTTTCATCCAACATGCTCTGAGCCCACTGCAGTTTGGTGTAACTGCGCGCCCCGGGACCTTTGGGATCGGGACGTCTGACGGCAAAATCAACCGGCACGATGAGTTTGCCATCGCCAATGACCACGATGAGCAGGACGCCATCAATGCCACTGACGACGCGTTTGTGCTGACCACTGTACCAGTTGCCCACGAGCTCAAAGGCTTGGCCATACTTGCGAAAGACCGTGTCATCCCATACCCAGCTCCACTGCCAACGACTTTGGGTGGCCGCACTCATCGACTCGGTGTGACGCCAAAGGGGCACGAGGATGTCTTGGCCGAGCTTGCGCAGACGCTTGAGCCAGGAGCGCTTGGGCAAGGCTTCGAGGATGCGAGAGGGCATGTTTTTATCCCATCCGCGCACGCGGGTCAGCTCATAGGTGCTGGTGGCGCCAAAGAGGGTGGGAAACATGAGCCCGAAGATTTTGCCCAAGAGCTTCTTTTGGGCCTTGAGACGCCCTTCGATCTCCAAGACGAGATGATCGGGCAGGCCCAATTCCGTTAGGGCTTGATGGAGGGCTTCGATATCGCGTTGGGCCTGTCGCTGCTGGCGCTCATGACGTTCTTTAGCATTAAGACGACGGCGTCTAATAGCTTTGGCTTGTTTTTTGGCGTATTGTCGGGTGGGGGTCATGGCGATATCCTTCATATGAGGTGTTAATGAGATGAAGATTGAAGGACACCATGCCCCAGGAGAGCGTGTCATGGCAATAGGGTGGTGCGGGCATCGAGAGGGATGCAGCGTGCTCATCGAGATCGAAGGAGCGGTAAGGCGTATCGGGCCGTCACTCGTCGCCACTCTTTGTGAGACGGCAAAACGGGCCCATCAGCCCGCTGTCCATCGAGAGTGTTGATCAGAAGGTCCAAAAGAGACCCGAAACAGCGCACAAAGTTGTGATTAAGGATTAAGGATTAGCCAAACAACAGGTTAGAGCACCGATATCGGTCGAGATGCCCCCCTGTTCGAAGCCATGCCAAGCCACCTCATCCTCACAGATGTCAGCATGTAGAAAAGGGGTGCAGATTTGGGAAGGATATAACTCATTGAGAACCCATAGCTTTCATGGGGTATAGTGCGGAAACCCCCATGATGCCTGGCTGAGATGATGGAACGGAAAAGTCAGTAGATTATGTCAGAGATTCAGTAGGTATAGATCCGATCCGGTGCGACCCCAAGCTCTTCAAGCATCGCCTGCTGTGCGGCGAGGTCCTGTTTGTCTGTTGAGCAACGTGCATAGCCAATGAGTGTCTTTGTCAGGGGCTTCAATGTACGTTAAGCCCCCCTTCAATGCAAAACATATCGTACCACTTAAATGATACACGTCGGGGGCAGCGTTTATCTGGGGGTGAACGTGATCAGCGACCTGTCCGTTCGACGCCTCTTGCGGACACACATACCGTTATCCTCTCACGTTCCCGATGTTAAGCCCGTTCGCGGCCGCGCTGCGCCGCGATGTGCGGCGCGGTTTCTTGCGGCCGCTCTGCCGTCAAGCGGATGCGGTCCACCCACTTGACACTGGCGTAGCAGACCGCCCCGGCGATCACCAGCCGGCAAGGCCCACCATGTGCCTCTGGCAGCGCTTCTCCGTCCAGCCGGTTGGCCAGCAACGCATGCGCTGGCGTGAGACCCTCAGCGCCGGACGCCTCCGGGGCAAACAGAGACACCGCCACCGAGTAGCCGGCCGCGGAGACTTGGGCGTACCGGGCGGCGGGTAAGGGCCGTACCACTTGCAACAGCTCGGCGAGCGACACACCCTCCCACACTTGGTGGTCGACCCGCCAGCCCTCTTCACAGCGAAAGTCATCCGTCAACCTGGCATTGGCCAGGGCTTCGAGATCGGCGGCGGAAAAGGTCCGAGGCGCGGCCGCCAGGCCATCGACACGTAGGCCCGTCCAGCGCTCGGGACGACCGTGGTGGTTGTCGAAGACCGGCAGGTGGTTTAATCTCACATCCGGGTTGGGCATCGCGATTCTCCCTGTGTTTCAAGCTTGGGCGTCAAGCCGTCGTGACGCTCATGAGGGCTTAGGTCGATGACAACAAGGCCTCCAGCTTGCCCGGCGGCGTGTCGGCGCGGCGGATGCGGGCTGACAAATTGGTGAGTCGCTTGCCCGAGCGCATCGTCCCAGTGGCGATCCGAAGCGCCTTTTCCTGCCCGATGAGCACCACCAGAGCCTTGCCGCGCGTCACCCCGGTGTAGAGCAAGTTGCGCTCCAACATCGGGTAGTGCTGCGTCGCCAGCGGCATCACCACCGCCGGGTACTCCGAACCCTGGCTCTTGTGCACCGTCGTGGCATAGGCCAGTGCCACTTCGTCGAGTTCCCCCAGTTCGTAGGTCACCGAGCGGCCCTCAAAATCCACCGTCACCCCGCCCGCTTCGGCATCCACGTGTGTCACCTGCCCCAGGTCGCCGTTGAACACGTCGCGGTCGTAATTGTTGACCGTTTGCATCACCTTGTCGCCCGGCGCATAGGTCCAGCCAAAGCGCGTCACGCGCGGCGTCGCCTCCGGATTGAGCCTGGCTTGAAGCGCCACGTTGAGTGCCCGGCCGCCGAGCGAGCCCCGGTTCATCGGCGCGAGCACCTGGATGTCCCGGGTCGGATGCAGGCCAAAGCGCTGCGGGATGCGCTCGGCCACCACCCGCAGCAGCAGCGCCTCAATCTCCTCCGGCGTCTCGGCCGGGATGATATAAAAATCGCTCACCGTCTGCGGGTCCTCAGGCGTCTTGGGCATCTGGCCCTGGTTGATGCGGTGGGCACTCACGATGATCTGTGACGCGGCCGCCTGACGGAAGATCTCGCTCAGGCGCACGGTGGGCACCCGGCCCGAGGCGATGAGGTCCGAGAGCACCGCGCCCGGCCCCACCGAGGGCAGCTGATCGACATCGCCCACCATGAGCACTGCCGCCTGATCCGGAATGGCGCGCAGCAGCTGGTGCATGAGCACGATATCCACCATCGAACACTCGTCGACCACGACGAAATCGGCCGCCAAGGGGGTCGTTTGCCCGTGGACAAAGGCCTGGGCCTTGGGATCGAAGGCCAGCACCCGGTGAATCGTCTTGGCCTCCATGCCGGTGGCCTCCGAGAGCCGTTTCGCGGCCCGGCCGGTGGGAGCGCAAAGCACCACGCGCAGACGCTTGGCCTGCAGGGCCTTCAGAATACTGGTGACGATGGTGGTCTTGCCCACCCCCGGGCCGCCGGTCATCACCGTGACCTTGGTGGTGAGGACCCGGGCCACGGCGCCCCGCTGCGACGGCGACAGGGTGCGCTCGGTCTGCGTCTCTACCCAGGGAATGACCGTATCGGGGTCGAGCCGGCCCCAGGGCGCTACCCCCGCCATGAGTCGGTGCAGACTTGCCGCCACACTGACTTCAGCCCGGTAGAGCGGCGTGAGAAAGAGACACGGCTGGCCCTCAACCGTGTCGGCGATGATGTGCGCCGCGTCGAGTTCGTGCGCGATGGCCTGCTCAATCGTGGCAGTGGGAATCTCCAGCATCAACGTGGCCGTCTCGATGAGTTCAGTCTGGTGCACGCCGCAGTGGCCCTCCGACGCAAATTCTTGGAGGACGTGGCCAATGCCGGCTTGTGCCCGGATCATGGCCTCGCGCGAGATGCCCAGGCGTTGGGCCAGAGCGTCGGCGGTCTTGAACCCAATGCCGTGAATGTCGAGGGCCAGGCGGTAGGGATTCTCTCGCACCCGGTCGATAGCCCCCTCGCCGTAGGTCTTGTAGATGCGCACGGCACGCGCCGTGCCGACGCCGTGGGTGTGCAAAAAAACCATGATCTGGCGAATGGCCTTTTGCTCGGCCCACGCTTCGACCACCCGCTGCTTGCGTTTGGGGCCAATGCCGTCAAGCTCAGTCAGACGTTCAGGTGCCGCTTCGATGACGTCAAAGACCTGCTCGCCAAAGGCGCCTACGAGCTTTTTGGCAAAGTGCGGGCCAATGCCTTTGACCATGCCCGAGCCCAGGTACTTTTCGATGCCTTCGAGACTGGTGGGCGGCACGACTTGGAGATGGGCGGCTTTGAATTGCAGGCCATAGGTGCGGTCCGTCACCCACCCGCCTTCGCACGACACGAACTCGCCCGGCGCGATGGCGGCGGCGCTGCCCACCACGGTGACGAGATCGCGGTGGCCTCGGGCCTTGACGCGCAGGACGCAGAAGCCGGTCTCTTCGCTGTGGAACGTGACGCGTTCGACGGCGCCGCTGAGCGATTCGAGTGGGTGGTCGCTGGGGGGTATAGGTGTGGCCATGGCAACCATCATGATCGTGAAGGTGATTTGGTGATCCAACACCTGAAGTGTAGAGGATACAGCATACAAAATCTAGAGGTGACGGCGTTGTGATCACCTGCCGCCCTCGGCCCCAAGCCCTCGGTCAGGCGTGCACCTTTAGAACACTACCGACACGGCATAAGCCTGAAGACATCCCTCGATCGCTGGCGCACCCAGTTTGACCCGGGCTTGGGACGCTTCGTGGTGCAGCCACTCCAGCTCGTCACTTCAAGAGCGTTGAGCACACCTGTGCGGAGCCTGACCCGATCCGCTTCGAGCTCAATGGCTTCCAACAGGTCGTTGTGACCGTTGGGAACATCCTTATCAAGGACCCGGACGCCGCGCTCGGTGTCATCCCATCGGTGTCATCCAAAATGAAGGAGAGCATCGCCGCCTCTCGTCATGATGCAGGCGACGTTTGTCAGGTTCAGACCTTGCCACTCCCTTGTCTGCGCCACAGACCGACCTCGCTGAGCGCTGAGCGAATGGCGTCGTGCTGATCTAAGGTCTCTTGTAACCACCCATAGGCACCCGGGGCAATCGCCCTGGCTTTGTCGGGCTCGGTAAAGCTCACCGCTACTAATCGCGCCCACAATTCCTCGGTCCGGTACACATATGTCTCGTAATAGCGCGTCAGACGGCGAAGGTGGCGCTGGCGGGTTGGGGTGGCGGGCTTCACTTTGAGCTGGCGAACATAATCGGGCGAACTCGTCTCGTGATGCGCGCAGGTGTAGTCGGCGAGCTTGCGAAGCGCCCCGGTGTGGCAAAGAAAGCCGACATCCAGGCTGCCGCCCGAGGCGTGTGCATTCTGTAGCACGTAATCGAGCACATGACCGACTTCATGGGCCATGGCATGCACGGAGGCCGTCGCGGTGCAAGCGCACTTTGGTAATGGCGACCTGGCCCGTTTCCGGGTGCCGTAGCCCCTGAATCTCGCCATGCTTGTGTTTGGCGCGCAGGCTGAACACCACCGATGGGCATCCCAACGCTTGCAGGAGCATGACGTAGCACCCCCTGACATCGGGACCGATCAGAGGGGTGAAGTCAGGCAGCTCTAAGACGCCCTGGCCAGCACCTGACGCGGCGGCATCCTGGCAGGTGCGACCCGAGGCGGGCGGGGGATTGCCGATATACGACACAAAGACCTGCCGCACCCGTTTGCCTTCACGAACACTTTTGACCAGGTAGTGGTAAGTGTTGCCCTTGATCGTCTTGCTTCGCACATAGGCCACGATGTCACTTTCCAAATCACCGCCATGGCGGGTGAGTCCTCTTGCCATGCGGCGTAGTGCCTAACTCCAAAAGCCCAGTCGACATCATGTCTTGGCGTGAACTCGCCGCGTCGCAAACGAGATGGAGGCACGGGTACTGAACCATTGCAGGGCGCGGCCCTATGCTTTGCTGTTTTGATGGCTCCGCCTACGCACAGGTTCAATAGACATCGTTGCTGGCCCGCATTCCATCGCTCTCTTCTACAAAATGGAGGCGCTGGTCGCCCCCCGCGCGGCACCGAGTGGGGAGAGACGCCGGCGGGTGGCCACTCACGCTGACATGAGAGATCAAGACGGCGGCAAATCCGGATTCAACCGAGCCTGAACGAGCCGCCCAGCGGTAAAAAAAGGAACGGTTTTAGCCGGCACCTCGACGAGGTCACCCGTTTTGGGATTACGACCCTGACGCGAGCGCCGGTGACGGCAACGGAAGCTCCCAAATCCCCGCAGCTCGACTTTGTCACCCCCCTCGAGCGCCTCGATGATACAGGAGAGGAACAGGTCGAGCACCTCTGCAGTCTGCTGTTGAGTCAGTTGGGTCTTCAGAGCCACCTGTGCCACCAGATCGGCTTTGGTCATCTCTTTCCATCTCCCGTCGGATGAGACCATCAATGGATTCATCACGTGCAGACGATGATCCGATTCGCGTACCGCACCAGCCACTCACTAGAGGGCAGATGTGGCTTAAAATCCGAAGAGCTCCTGCTGATCCTCTGTAACCCGATAAGCGAAGGTCTCGGTCTGGAATGAGCTCAGGACCGTGCCCTCCGGTTTAGGTCTGCCCTGTGTCTGCATGTGGTCATAAGGGGCCATGGGCAAGAGGCCTCAGACGCGACCCCTTCCTTTGGCCCATGCGCCTCGATAAGGCTAGGCCTCAATGTTCGCGGCGACAATCGCGGCCATCTGCATCATGTCGACGGTTTCACCGAGCTTCATCTTGGTTAAGTCGGTAACTTTTCCGGACTTACTTGTGGATTTGGTGTTTGTGACAATCGGCAACAACGCCTCATCCACCACAATGAACTTGCCCGCATTCTCGGGCTTGCCGTTAGCCGTTTTGGTTTGCAACTGCTTCGCCTTGATATAGTCCCACAGTTGCTTGGTGATCTCGGTTCGAGGCAGCGCCTTGACACCGAGCATCGCGGCTAACTCCGGTTGCAGCTTCACGGGTTTCATCAAGCCTTTCGATTCCGCCACTTGGACCTCCTCTCCCGTACGCCGCTTGTCCGAATTCACCCGACCGCCATGGCCGGGTGTCCATGTGCTAATGATACTCAATGTGATGACCATCGACGTCCTGCCCGCCCCCAACGACGAGGAAGGCGTCCATATGCGATGTTCCCTCAAATGAACTTTCGACCGTCAGCTGGAGGTCCTCTCGGACCTCTGAGGGTGCCATGGGCGTGGAGCGAATGGCTCTCAGCCCCACACAGGCCGCGAACGCCACCGGGCCAGTTAGCGGCTTTGAGACTGGTTTGTCGTCCGACGACCTCCTTTTGGGATGGCCTTGGCTGAGGCTTTCGCTGTCTTCTTTTGCGTCGCTCTCTTGGGCCCTGAGGGCGCATCGGCCTCGCTGGCTTTCAAAACGGGCTCCGCCGTTGCCCCAGCAACCGCCACCTTCACAATACATTGCCCGATTTAAACCGCACCACCCGTCGGGCTGAGATCGGCGCGTCCTCGCCCGTTTTGGGATTGCGGCCAAGACGGGCACCTTTGTCTCGCACCTGAAAGGTCCCAAACCGTCGCAAAATGACCGATTCACCCTCCTGCAAGGTGTGCTTGATCTCCTCCAAGATCATGTCCACCGCTTCCTCGCTCTTCACTTGCGTCAGACCTGTCGCTTCCGAAATCCGTTGTACCAGTTCGACTTTCCTCATTCTCTCTACTCTCTTCTCGTCACCCCTCGCGCCTCTTCTCGAGCACCTTGCCTGATGCCAGATGCTTTGGCTGGGTCAGGCTCGGTGACGCCCACCGCCACGAAACGTACGAACCTTGCCGCTGACCTTCATGCACGCTTTGAACCCGAGACCAGTAGGTGTTACCCTTAATCGTCTTGCATCGGAGAGAAGCCACGGCGAGCGCCTCCTGCTGGAGCTTGAGAAGCGGTGTCGTGCCTAACGTTAAAACGCTTTCAACATAAGGGATTAGGTTGGATTTGTCGAGCCGCAAACGAGATGGAAGAACCGGCAGCGCATCATGGAAAAGCGTGGGTCAAACCATGACGGCCTGAAGGACGCATTGCCCGGGTCGAGCCATCTGTGGAGAGGCCGGCTCTCGTGAGGCAACGACGGCCTCTTGAATCCGCCGCCGTGGGTCCACCTACTTCTTGGCAGCCGTCTTTTTCGCCCTGGTACGAGGGGCCGCAGGTGTGGCGGCTCCCGCTTTGTCCCTGGGTTTAGCTGCCGCTTTCGAGTCGGCTTGGCGCTTCGAGGGGGCCAGCTCCCAGGGTCGAATCTGCTGCGCCAGCTCCCGGCGCCGGGCCGTGAGCTCACGGGCCGAGAGCGCCTGTGTGCGAGGGATGTGGTACTTGACTCGGTAAGCACGTGGGTCGAGATCGTGCGTGCTCAGATGGCGTAGCGAGAGCTGTTTAAACGTCGCACCGCACTCTAAGCACCTGACAGCATGCTTCGTGATGCTCCCTTTCCAGTCCACGCGGGCTTTGCTCTCAAGCCTCTCCAAGGCCCCTTCGCCGCTGCCGCTTCCACCGGCTGACTCCGCGGTTTGCAGGCGGCGTAGCGTCTCGTACGTGCTGTGCAAGACCCCCTCCATCCCCTCTGGCGTCACCTCTTGGATGTGAATCTGGGCCAGGACCAGCTCTTTCGTCATTTCGAGTAGCGTTTGCGACATGGAGACCTCCTTCGTCACACCAAGACAACATCAAACGATTACATCTAAACGGTAGAGCTACCGTTGATAGTCGGCTGCTCACAATCAATCAAGTGTATCCCACAGCGTTCAAATCGTAAAATAACGCTGCTTGGAAACCTGGTGACTCTAACGTACGGCGATGCAAGTGGTACGGGGTGGAGACCCTGGGCGTGGTCCAGGGGGAGATGAGAAAGACGTACGGCACGGACTTCGACTGGAGAAGGTCCTTGATGCTAAAGCTGGCAAATCCCGCTACAATGGCCTCTGTGGCTTCATTCAAGAGCAACCTGAAGATCGGCCTTGAAAACAGTCGTCGACACTCGCAAGCACCTGGCTCACGCCTTTGATCCACATCACTCTAAAAGAAGGGATTTGGGGCACGGCGCATGAACCCATCGAGTCGTACCTGCTGGCCCAGGCGGGCCGTTGCTGATGGACGGCCTCACCACACGCCATGACCATGTGCGCGGCATGAGTACGGCTCTGTGCGCGGGCGGCCTGGGTCACCACCGGTTTACCCGGAAGCCCACGGCAGTTCTCCAAGGACACGGATGGCACCTCATCTCTGAAAGCCTCGCTTCGCCGTGCCCGCTCTACCTGAAGGTCTAAAAACATGTTTAAAACCGTTGCCAACGAAGTCTGGGCCTTTGATGCCGAGTGGGTCCCCGACCCCAACGCCGGTCGCCTGCTCTACGGCTTACCGCAGGCGACATCGGATCGCGACGTCATCCGGGCCATGTGGCAGCGCGGCGGAGCCACGGAGCAAGAGCCTCAGCCTTATCTCAAAACCGTACTGTGCCGCGTGGTCTCCATTGCCTGCGTCATCCGAAAAGTGCGGCCGGATGGACAGGTCGCGCTCTCCTTGCTCTCGCTGCCCAAAGATGTCGAGTGTGAGGCCGACCGAGACGAGTCAGACATGCTCACCAGGTTTCTAGAGGGCATTGGGCGCCACAAGCCCCAGCTCGTCGGCTTCAACTCCCAGTGGGCCGATATCAAAATATTTGTGCAGCGTGGTATTGTCCATGGCCTCTCGGCGGCGGCGTTTTGCAAGCGACCCGAGAAACCTTGGACGGGCGTGGACTATTTTGCCAGGGGAAGCGAGGCCCACATTGACCTCCAGGAACTCGTCAGCAGCTGGGGCAAAACCACGCCTTCGCTGCATGAACTGGCGACGCTGTGCGGTATCCCCGGCAAGATCGAGGTCAATGGGCAAGGGGTGGCCGAGATGTGGCTGGCAGGGGATCTCAAAGGCATCGTGGCCTACAATGAATTCGACGCCCTGAGCACTTATCTCGTCTGGTTGCGGATGGCGCATTTTGGTGGGTTTTTTAGCGCTGAGGCGTATGAGGAAGAGCAAGGGCGCGTGCGCGCCCTCATTGCCGAGCAAGCCAGTCATTTTGAAGCCGCCCATTTGCTCACCTATCAGGCGGAATGGGACCGACTCCAGGCCCATCATCTGACCTCATGAGGGTCCTGTGACCAGGTCCTTCATCGCCTACTCCTAATGAGGCTGAGCACAGCGGCCCCTGCCATGATCGACGATACGGCCGGCGCCACGGTCACACGGTCCACGCCCAGGCGCTCGCGGTTTGCCTCCAAAGGGCCACACCATGGCTGGAGCGGGTAGCAGATGCTGCGGGAACTGGGAGTACCCAAAGAACAAGAGGTTGGCTAATGGGTTTCGCAGACTCACGAACAGCCGGTGATCGCCGCTACGCGGCCACCGTCCCTGCTTGCATGGTCTGAGACGAGGGGGTGAGGCGGTGACCAAGAAGGTCTTTTCCTGGCTGAGTAGCGGTGAGATTACACCGTTTCAGCCGTGAGGTATAGGGTTCTGCTTTGGAGCAGTCGGTGGCGTCGAGCGATGGCGCGATCTGTGCGTCGTGAAGCGAGCAAGAGCCGCACCCTCGTGTCCGTACGGCTCACTCTCGGCCCCGGCACCATCGAGTCTGCTATCACCACCGAGACCGATGCCAGTGCGCTGTTGCGCACGTTCACCCCGGTACGAGTCGGCCAGGTGGGACTGTCCCTACCTGCTAGCCCCGTGCTGATTACCGTATCACGTACCCCCTGACCAACCGGGTTTTCCACCCACCCGGCCCGGCAACGCGCTTGGTCGGCTGTGTCACTACTGGTCGCCTGCCAGGGCAGACTTTGGTGCGATAACGCGCACAAACGCCCGCCAGCGCCCCCCGCGCCTTCATAGAAGCGACTCACAGCGGTTTAGGTTTGCCGATAGTAAGTGCCCGTGTGCAAATATTTTTACATGCTCTGGCATCGGGCACGGAGACTTACGTTGCCAATGCATACCTTCCTGTGAGAGAGACGTAAATTTAATTTTGCATAGGCACTTATTAGCGAAATTATCCAACCTGTTCGATAATTTCGCGTTTTCTCCGGAGAAGCCAATTATTACAATCGGTGCAATTGTAAGGAACCGAGCATAATGATGACGATTCTGATTCCGTTTCTCGTGGCGTTAATCGGTGGGGTAGCCGGAGCGCTGCAAGCCCCTTTTGCAGGAATGATCGGTCGCGCGCTTGGTGATCTACAAAGCGTCTTGATCGCCTATTGCGTCGGTGCCGTCGTCGTCCTCCTCATCACTCTCCTCATTCAAGGCGGCTTGCATGTGGAAGCCTGGCGGGGTCTACCTTGGTATGTGTTTTTATCCGGTCCGCTCGGCTTGATCATCGTAGGGTCGTTTAGCTTTACCGTACCGCGTTTAGGGGTGGCCACCGCGACCATGGTGTTCGTGGCCGGGTCTATGGCCTTGGGAGCCGTCTTTGATCATGTTGGAATCTTCGGAGTCCCACAACGCACGCTGGACGCCTCGCGCCTATTCGGAATCGCAATCTTCATTATCGGCATCTGGCTAGTGCGGTGACCACGCTTTACAAATCGAGGTGGCGGGCTCGTAAGCCCGAGAAAGTGGCTCGGTGCGCCGCTGCACGCCGCCAGCCCGCTAGCCGGCCTCCGCCGGCCAGCTTCGTGTTGGCGCCTCGCCACTCGCCCTGCCGTGTCCCCAGCTTGCGCCAGCGCCTTCTTCTCGTCGCGCGGCCCACCCACCGACACCACGATCTGACCTCATGCCTGCGCGGGGCGCTGCCCGTTCGGTGCCATGCTGGAGTCGTAGCCCACGCCTTAGGCCACGCCCCGCAGGCTGCTCCGGCCCCGCGGGTCCTACGAGTCGCTCTAGGCCCCGGCGCCACTGACTCCGCCACCCCCACTGAGCTTGACGCCGGTGCGCGGTCGCGCACGATCACTCCCCCCGGTACGGCTCGGCTAGATAAGGCGTCCCTACCTGCTGCCCCCTGCTGTTCAGTCCACCTCACCCCCGTGACCAACCCAGTATTGAACGCACTCGGCATGGCAACGCGCCTGGTCGGCTGCGCCGCTACCAGGGGGAGCGGTATGTCGCACGGGGTTCACGACGGGGTTAGAGGTCTGGGAAAAGGGATGCTTGTGCGCCGTTTCAGCAGGGCATACAATGGCACGACCGCGAAGTCCTCATGTCACCTTACCGTTGGAGGGCCGACGATGTATGACAAAGCCATGCTCAGTTTGGATCAAGTTCGCAAAGCCATGGACGCCATGTTAAACCTGGCGACGAAGGCGCCTGACCACCCTCTGGCCATTGCGATGGTCGATGACCAGGGCACTTTGGTGAGCTACACCCGGATGGACCGATGTCGGGTGATCCCACAACGCATGGCGATTCGCAAAGCCTATACGTGTGCCGTCACTGGGCAGGATTCTCAAGCTTATGCCGAGCGTTTGGTGAGTCAAGGCCGAAGTGTGGCGGAGATGGGCGATCCGCAGTTGGCGGCGGTGCAAGGGGGCGTGGTGGTGCTGCACCCGTCGAGCGGTGCGATTTTAGGCGGTATCGGGGTGAGTGGTCTGACGGCCGAAGAGGACGAAGCTCTGGCCCGTGTTGGCCTCGAAGCCCTTGGACTCTAAAGCTCCGACGGAGAACTGTGAGGCGCCACATGGTCCCGACGATTCCCGATCCGTCAAGGACGATCCCACCGGCAACGTTGAAGGTGCGGCGTATGAATGAGTGGTCAAACGGACTTTGTGTGTTTGAGCTAAGGAGGCTGCAACATCTAGTAGATCAGGAGGGCCAAGGATGGGCAATCGCGTACATGTCTTTGATACCGCCACGCTGCAAGCGACGAAGGACCGTATGCTTTTTTTTGCTGGCTTTGGTGAGCCCTTAGAAGTCACCATTCAGTCCTGTCTCATCGATACCGGGCGCGAGAAGATCCTGGTGGATACGGGCATCGCCGCGCCTGACGCGCCTTATCTCCAGGGGTTTGGGTTCGAGCAGACTGAGGAGCAGAAACTCACCGCTCGCTTGTCGGCTCTAGGCTGCCAGCCCAGCGACATCGACATCGTGGTTAACACCCACCTGCATATCGACCATTCTGGCAATAATCGACTCTTTGCCCACGCGAAGTTCTATGTGAATGTCAACGAACTGCAGTTTGCCTATGTTCCCGGCTATCAAAGTCGCGTCTATAATCGCCAGGACTTTGATCACGGCTTGTCCTACCTTCCGGTTCGGGGCGATTTAGAAATTGCGAAGGGGGTACATTTGCTTCAGACGCCGGGTCATACCCCTGGGCATCAATCCGTGATGATCGAGACCAGTGAGGGGAACATCCTGCTAACCGGCGATGCCTGTCGCATCCGGGAGCATTGGGAGGGTACCGGGGACACGATCATGTTCGATTCCGAACAGTACTACCGAAGTCAGGAACGGATGCACAGCTTGCGAGCAGATGTGGTGATCCTGGGCCACGACGGTGAGGCGTTCAAAAGCTACAAAACATCTTACGGGACATAGCCGTTTGGGAGGTGTGACAGAGGTATGACATCTGCCCCCAGGCCCTCTCAATCCCAAGAACTCGATGGGACGAGATTGCACATCGCTGAATCGGATACCCGCCATGGTCTGCGCCTCCTGTGAGGGGAGGCGTTTGATGAGAGGCGCATCATACACAAATTATAAATCGGGATTAACTCACTCGATGATCAGGCCGTTCGCCTGGCCGTGATCGCCCATATTCGTCATGCGGAAACTTCGTACGATGCGTTACTGGCCCGAGGCGATGAGCGCAGGTTGGCTCGGGCACAGGTTGAACCAGCTCTGACTCGGGTCTTGAGACAATGGGAAGCCGATCAAGAATAAGAGGTCATTCTCGCGAAGTCGACGCGTCGGCTTCCCCCATTAAGGATCAACCGGCGTATTCACGGCAAGAGATACGGTTAACACCCTTCTGTCAAAAGCTCACGAGTTCAGACCACGGGATATCCGTCACAGGTGCCTGGTGTATCATGAACGCTCCATTCCCCATTGCCAACGCTCACAAAATCAACGATGGTAGGGCATTGTGTAGAAGCAGGTTGACCGCACATTCAGGGAGAATCTATCCATGCGAGCGATCGTCATCATTCCCGACAACCCAAGCGGCACGCTGGAATTGCGTGACGTGCCCGATCCCAGCCCTGGCCCGCAGGACTTGTTGCTGCGGGTGAAAGCCACCGCGTTAAATCGGGCTGACCTCGCCCAGCGCCGCGGCCGCTATCCCGCGGCAGTCACCGCAGCTGACAGTGGCTTGGCCATTGGCGGTCTGGAAGCGGCGGGTGAAGTCATTGGCATGGGCGCATCGGTCAGCGGCTTTGCCGTGGGAGACCGCGTCATGGCGATGTGCGGCGGGGGATATGCTGAATTGACCACCATCGATTACCGGTTGGCCCTGCGCATTCCCGCGCGCTTGAGTTGGGAAGAAGCCGCGACCATTCCGGTTGCCTATATGACCGAACACGACGCCTTGATTACCAACGGCCGGTTACAAGAAGGTGAGTCGGTATTTGTCAATGCCGCGTCATCCGGTGTCGGGGTGGCGGCGATTCAACTGGCCAAGCTCTTTGGCGCCCAGCCGGTGATCGGTTCAAGCGGTGTGGGGGAGAAGCTGCAAGCCCTTGTCGATTTCGGCCTGGACGTGGGGATCAACTACACCAGCGAAAATGTGGCAGAAGCCGTGCTGGCGGCGACGCAAGACGAGGGTGTTGATGTCATCATTGACCATGTCGGGGCCTCGCATCTAGCCGATCACCTGCGTTGTATGGCGCTGAAGGGCCGCCTGGTGAGTGTGGGACGATTGGGCGGCGGTAAGCATGAACTGGATCTCGATTTTCTCGCCCTGAGGCGATTGCAGCTCATTGGCGTGACCTTCCGGACTCGTACGCTCGAAGAGCGCATTGCCATTGCGCAGGGCTGTGGCGAGGCGATTCTGCCTGCCCTCGCCGATGGTCGCCTCCGCCCGTGTATCGATCGGGTGTTTCCGTTGGACGAGGTAGCGGAAGCGCAGGGTTATATGGCATCGAATTCGCAACTTGGCAAAATCGTGCTGACGCTCTGAGGCGATGTCTGAAAAACGGGTTCCCTGAGCGCTTTGACAAAACGGCGATGAACGAGCAATGAGTGGACGACGTGGATGGACCCCTCCTCTGGGCTGATGCAGATAGCACTCCATAGGGTCACCGCATGTCGTGTGAGGCAATAACGAAACGATAGCTTCCTGCAAGCGAAGTCTGGTGAGGCCTGGCGCGACCGTCCAACACGCTATACGGCGTCCCGTTGACACGCCCATGGGTTCGCCTGATGGTGGGACGTTTCGCTTACGGGTCTGGCGGTCCTCCCCTGATCTTCTGTAGCTCTAAAGTTCACATCATCATGATCAGAAGTTATCAATCCACCCCTGTTCCGCAATGCTCGGGTGACTTCGGTCGCGTCCCTCGGGCTTGCGGACTCATGACAACGGACGCCTCGCCCGTCGTCTGCACGGTGTGCAGCAGACGGTCATACGCCTTCACAGGCTGGAGCCACCGTAGCCGCTGAACATGCCGATCCGCATCGGGCTAGACGAATACTTCTTTCCGATGGGGCACCACCGTCGGGACCAGCCCCTGTTGCCGAGCCGCGTCCATCAGCTCCCGGCCGATTCCCCGGTGAGCATAGACGGCTTGACCGGGGCTGACATACTGATTCCAGCGTTGCTCGAATAGCATGGCCTCAACTTTGCTCCGCGACAAGGCCGCCGGCACCGCGTGTACCATCACCACCTGACGCAGGCGGCGGGTGAAGTACCGGCCAATGACCCGGGGCAGCCAGCGCGAGAGCAAAGTCGGCTGTTCGACATCCGCGAGTCGCGGGATCACATACCTCGGCCGCCGCAGCGGTCCGAGAACTTCCGCCAGCGACTGGGCAAACAGAGCGCTATCCGCCTCGTCCGCCTGTTCCAAAAACAGCCGGACGTAGCCGCCGGCCCGTTCACCGGCATGGATCTGCAACTCGGGTTGCAGCACCCCGGCGTCCCGCAGCGCTTCGAGCACCGCATGACCAATGGCCAGGCTGAGGGAGTGCTGGGTCCAGGGATCGCGACTCCCGGCAAAGGGTGGAAAGGCGCCATCCCCGCCGCCACCACCGGATCGACCGATCTCCAGGGCATGCACGGGCTCGGGATGGTAAGGCTCGCCAATGCGCCACAGCGTTCGGTAATCAGCACGCTTGGGCACGCGCTCCAGCATGTCCGCGTTCAACATCGAAACGGAGTCCTCCACTCCTTCCGGCTTCAGGGTCGTAAAGGCCGCGTGCACATGCCCCACCCCCTTTTCGATCGCCCCATCATCGGTGACGCCAAAAAGATGTTGATGTTTGGCGCGAAAGCGCTGGTAGTCGTCGAGTCCCTTGGTGAATTCCGGCGCAATGCAGACCACGTCCCAATTATTGGCCAGTTTAGTTGCATCATCGGGGTCGAGCCGTAACGACCGGCCCCGCAGTTGGTTGACCGACATGGAGGTGGTGACCGCCGTGAGGTCAATGAGGACATTGAGTTTGGTGGCGTCCCAGCCCTCGCCAAGCAATCCCCGGGTGCCCACCAGGCAACGGGTGATGCCCTCTTGAAAAAGCTCCGTGATCAGCGAGACGTAAAGGCGCGGACCCCAATCGCTTCCACTGCCTTGTAAGCGGTGGAACCCGTCGTGTGGCTCGTCCATCAACTCGACCGACGAGCCGCGTTGGTCCAGCCAGATGCGAGTGGCTTGGCGGAAGCGCTCGATCAGGTCGTCTGCCACCAACACCGTAGCGCCGGTCACCAGAATCGGATTGAGGGCTCTTGTGTCATGGTGGAATTGGCCACATGAAAGTGGACATATTTGGGAAGCCCGACCTCCACACCCTTCACATCGCTTTTAGGGCCAATAGAATCAGTGCCGAGGCCCCAAGATCAATCAGCGGAAGCTGTTTCGCTAA
>Ga0214472_10002362_pt1 | contig 20437 bp, 18 predicted proteins | sample RVTome_6_FD_207662 | JGI IMG/M metagenome (GOLD analysis project Ga0214472, IMG submission 207662) | Soil microbial communities from uranium-contaminated site in the Upper Colorado River Basin, Wyoming, United States - RVT140D175 | ecosystem: Environmental > Terrestrial > Soil > Contaminated >...
GGCACCGCTGTCAATACCCCGGGCGGAACGGCGAGCCACGTCTTCGAGATATTCCGTGAGGACATCGGAATTGCCCACTACTGGCGCTTCAAACTCGATGGAGTCGTCAAGGGAACCTTGGACTGGAACATAAACGGAACGTATGTCGAGGCGGGTCTGGAGTCGGGCGACGCCGGGGCGGTCGCTACCCAGCAGAACTACACGACGCTCGGGTGGTTCAGGCAGTCAGATCAGAAGTGGTACCTGTGGGGCGGGAACGACGGCTCCGGTGTAGGTAGCGCCATGTGTGGCCACTGGGCAGGAGGCGCGGAATGGCACGCCGCGCAGGGCGCGACATGCTGACCCTACGCCAGTCCCTGATGACGATGGTCCTTCTTCTCGTTGCGACCGGCTGCAGCTCCACCGGAGCACAGGTCGCGTCCGACCGCTGCACCGGGATCGGATTGGACTATGTTCGCTCGGGATGGGGAGGTCAGGTGCAGTTGGCTGCCACTGTCGCGTCCGATGGAGATGGGGTTGTGACTTGGCTCACGCATCCAGGCAAACCCGTTTCCGAGGTCCAAGTGACTGAGTGGCAGCAGCGAGGCTCGAGCCTTGTTGCTGTCTGTTACTACGACGGGGACTTCTCGTCCTTCCCCGGCCCCGAAGAAGCGGCCAGGAACTACACTCGGCTCATGCTCCTGATACCCGAGGATGGAGAGCCCATCGTCGGCTCTGTAGGCCCAATGGACGCCGTTCGTCCCGACGAAGGCCCTCCGGTCAAGTCGACGCTCCCGGGCTGATGCGCTGGTCGGTCTTTGAAGGGAACCGACCAGATCCATCGCGCCGGGTCGGGCTACGCCGATAAGCCCATTCGAGCGTGTCGGGTGCGTACGATGCAAGTGTTGCTTGGCGGGCTCCTGGCGGCCGCGACGGCTTGCAGCCCGAATCCTCGTCTGGCGCCCACAGCCCCGTTCAACCCCGCGGTTGAGGAATGCGCCGCGCAGGGTCGGATCTACAACGGGCACGTTCTCGGCGCGTACTACACGACGGTTCTCAAGATCCATGCCCTCCAGTTGGTCCACAGCCGAGAAGCCCCGTGGCCTAGCCTCCCCGAAGGACACATGGGGGTGGTGTGCTATATCGATGGGTTAGATCGGGCTGATCGCTGGGTGATCGGCGTTGCGGATGACGACACGAAAGTAATCGTCAAAGGGAATCCAAACGCAGTGCCCGTACTGGACCCGGACTCCATCGATCCCGATGCGACCCCAACGTGAGCTCGCGAGACGGGACGGCAAGCTGCGAGGTGATGGGCCGGATTCCTGACATTCCTGCTCTGCGTCCGATCCGAGATGCCGATTGCGCGGCCCATGCAAGAGGCATGCCTCGACAGGAGCACGACCCGGTACGACTCGTGCGTCCGCGGCTACTTCGCCAGTCGCTCGATCTCGGCGAGGATCGCGTCGCGGTAGGCGGGCATCGCGGCACGGACGACGCGCGACAGGCCCTGGCCGAAGCCGAACCGGCGCCCGCCGATGCCGACGAACGTCCCCGGCGGGAGATGTCCCAGCGCCTCCGCCAGCCCCAGAACCTGGCTCACCGGCAGCGCGTGCGACGAGCGCGGACCCACCGCCCCGTCGCCGGCCACGAGCCGGCCGAACGGCACGGTCACGATCGACCCGGGCGGCACCCCGATCGCGGCGTCGATGATGAGCCCGGCCATCCCATCCGGCATCCCGACGAGATCCTCGACGTCGAGCTGGCCGCAGCGCCGGACGTCGAGGAGCGTCCGCTGCGCCTCGTTGAGGGCCGGCAGCAGGGTCGCCGCCGCGACGAGCGCGGCGCCGTCGTCGCCGCGATCGGCCGCCCCGCACACGAGCAGGCGGACCCGGGGCGGCGCGGCGATCCAGCCGTCGGTCATGACCATCACCGACCGTCGATCCGCAGGTCGAGGAAGTGGGTCGCGCACGAGATGCACGGGTCGTAGCTCCGGATGAGCTGCTCGAGCCGAATCGTCGCCGCCTCGTGCGGGAGCCCAAGCACGGACGGCGCGAAGTCGACGAGGTCGGCCTCGATGGCGACCTGGTTCTGGCTCGTCGGCGGGACGATCCGGGCGCCCGCGATCCGCCCTCGGGCGTCGACCTCGTAGCGGTGGAAGAGTAGCCCGCGCGGCGCCTCGGTCGCCCAGGCCGCGGTGCCCGGACGAGGCTGCCAGGGCACGGACGGCTCAGCCGGCGGTCGGTACCCGTCGACGATGTCGAGTGCCTCGGCGGTGGCGTGGACGAGCTCGACCGCCCGTGCGGCGATCGACCAGAACGGGTTGCGCCGGATCCGGTCCCCCAGCCCGAGCGAGGCGAGCGCTTCCTTCGCCAGGGGATGGAGCTGGTCGGCGGCGAGCGCGATCCGCGACGCCGGGCCCAGCTGGTAGCGCTCGCCGGCGTGCGTTCGGGCCTGGAGCGCGTTCGACCACGGCACGTGCTCCTCGCGGAACGCGTCCTCCCACGCCCCGATCTCGAGGTCGAGCCCGTCGGTCGACACGATCCGGCCCTCGCTCATCGGGTAGTCGGTGGGATGACGGAGCGACACGAGGCGCGGCTCACGGTCGAACTCGGGCGCCTGGAGCCCGCCGACGAAGGCGACGGTCGCCTGTGCCAGCTCGATGGCCCGCTCGAGGTCGACCCTGAAGCCCTCCAGCTCCGCGCGCCGCGGCACGCGCGAGAAGCCGCCGACGCGGACCGAGACCGGGTGGATCGGCCGCCCGCCGAGGAGCGACACGAGCCGGTTGCCGACCTTCTTGAGCGCGAGGCCCTGCTCGACGACCGCCCGATGGTCGCGCGCGAGCTCGATCGCCGACGGGTAGCCGAGGAAGTCCGGCGCGTGGAGCAGGTAGACGTGGAGGGCGTGGCTTTCGATCCACTCGCCGCAGTACAGGAGGCGCCGGAGGGCCCGGGTCGACGGGTCGATCTGGATCCCGAACAGCGACTCGAAGGCGTGGACGGCGCTCATCTGGTAGGCGATCGGGCAGATGCCGCAGATCCGGGCGACGATGTCGATCACCTCGTCGGGGGTGCGCCCCACGACGAGCCGCTCGAAGTAGCGCGGCGCCTCGAAGATGCCGAGACGCGCCTCTTCGACCTGTCCGTCGACGACGCGCAGGTAGAGCGAGCCCTCACCCTCGACGCGGGTGAGGCCGGCGACGCGGAAGGTCTGCTCGCCGGGGGTGCTCGTCGTCATCGGGCGTCCCCTTCGCGTGTGCCGTGGGCCCCGTGCAACCGGTCCATCGCCACGACGACGGAGCGGAACGGCTCCTGGTTGACGGTGAACCCCGCGAACCGGCGACCGACCTCCTCCGCCCGATCGCCGGCCCGCAGGTAGTGGGAGGCGAGCCCGGCCGCGTTCGCGCTCTCGCGCGGCCCGAAGCAGCCGTAGCAGCCACGCCCGAAGGCGGGGCAGAGGGCGCCGCAGCCGGTCCGGGTCACCGGCCCGAGGCACGGCAGCCCCTTGGCGACGACGACGCACACGGCGCCGCGCCGCTTGCATTCGAGGCAGACCGCCTCGTTCGGCAGCTGCGGCCGGCGCCCTGTCGCGAGCGCCGTGAGCACCTCGAGGAGCTGACCCGGGTCGATCGGGCAGCCGCGGAGCTCCGCGTCGACCTTGACGTACTCCGAGACGGGCAAGGACGTGGCGAGCGACGAGACGTACTCCGGGTGCGGGTAGACCGCGGCGCGGAACGCGTCGTGGTCGCCGAGGTTGCGAAGCGCCTGGATCCCGCCGGCGGTCGCGCATGCGCCGATCGTCACCAGCAGGGTCGATGCCTCGCGCAGGTGGACGATCTCCTCCGCCTGCTCGGGGGTACTGATCGAGCCCTCGACGAACAGCACGTCGAAGGGTCCGCTGGACCGGTTCGAGGTGGCTTCGGCGAACTCGACGATCTCGAACCGCTCCGTGACCGCCAGCAGCTCGTCCTCGAGGTCGAGCAGGGTGAGCTGGCAGCCGTCGCACGAGGCGAACTTGACGACGCCCACGCGGGGCCGGTGGACTGCCGCCGGGCGGGCTGGCGAGCGAGCCGCGACGTCGACCATCACAGGCCCTCCACGCGCAGCGCCGGCCCCAGCTCGGCGAGCGAGAAGACAGGGCCGTCGCGGCAGACAAAGAAGCGGCCGAGCTGGCAGTGGCCGCACAGGCCCACGCCACACTCCATGTGCCGCTCGAGCGTGACGAACACGCGCTCCGGCGGGATGCCGCACTCGGCGAGGACGTCCGCCGTGGCGGCCATCATCCGTTCCGGACCGCACACGAAGGCGACGGACTCGCGGCCGCTGCACGCGTCCGCGTCGATGAGCTGGGTCACCACGCCGACGCGGCCAAGCCACTCCTGCCCGGCGCGGTCGACGGTCGACTCGACCTCGATCCGGCCGTCGCGGGCGAGCGCGTCGAGCTCGTCGACGAACAGGCGATCGGCGGGAGTCCGCGCCCCGTAGGCGAGGCGGATGCGGCCGAACCGCTCTCGCTCGGCGAGGAACGCGTCGAGCAGCGGGCGGAGCGGGGCGAGGCCGATCCCGCCGGTCACGACCACGACGTCACGGCCCACGGCCGCCTCGACCGGCCAGCCGCGACCGAGCGGTCCGCGGACGCTCATGACGGCCCCGCGCTCGAGGCGGGTCAGGGCGGTCGTCGCGGGGCCGGCGGCGCGGATCGTGAGGGTCAGGCCGTCCTGGTGGACGCGCGAGACGGAGATCGGTGGGGTGGCGAAGGCGGGCCGGGCGACCATGACGAACTGGCCGGGACGGCAGGCGAGGAGCGCCGGATCGTCGGTCGCGAGGCGGAGGCTCACCGTATCCGCGGTCTCGCGACGGGTTGACGTGACGACGACGTCGACGTAGCGCTCCGGCAGGGTCTCCGAGGCCGGGAAGGCCGACGGGGCCGGGGCGGCCGACGGGTCGAGGGCGGTCGACGGGTCGGGGGCGGTCGACGGGGCCGGGGCGACCGATGCCACCAGGACGGTCTCCGACAGCGGCGGTGGCGCAACGGCCATGAGCTCCGCGCGGATGTCGATGCCGACCGGGCACCAGGCGATGCACCGTCCGCAGCCGACGCAGCCGGACGATCCGAAATGGTCCCACCATGTCCCGAATTTGTGGGTCAGCCACTGCCGGTAGCGGTCCCGCGTCCGCGGCCGGAAGTTGCCGCCGGCGACGCGGGCGAAGTCGAACGTGAAGCAGCTGTCCCATGTCCGCTCCGACGTCGCGTTGCCCCCGTCGAGGTCCGATTTCGTTCCGACGCTCGTGCAGAAGCAGGTCGGGCAGACGAGGGTGCAGTTGGCACAGGCAAGGCAGCGCTCCGCGATCTCCGCCCAGCGCGGGCTCTCGGCCGCGGCGACGATGCGCGCGGCGAGCCCTTCCGTCGGCACGGGATTGCCGATCCGCTCGCGCGTCCGGCGGAGCGTGTCGGCTGCTGCGACCCGCTGGCCGACGTTGGCCTGTGGGAGGTCCAGGCGCCCCACGATGGCCTCGCCGGCGGGCGAGCCGGCCCGGACGACGAACCCGTCGTCGAGCTCCGTCAGGGCGATGTCGTAGCCCGACGTCACCTCGGGGCCCGTCCCCATCGAGGTGCAGAAGCACGTCTCGAGGGCCGTCGCGCACTCGACGGCGACGACGAGCGCGGACGCGCGCCGGACGCGGTAGTCCGCGTCGACCGCGGGACCGCCCTGGAGCACCCGGTCCTGGGTCAGCAGGGCGGCGATCTCGCAGGCACGCACGCCGAGGAACGCGAGCGACTGCGCGGCTTCCACGCGGCTCGCCATCGGCGCGCGCGGCGGGAACGTCCAGCGCTTCCACGAGGTCGGCCCCACGGCGTGGTCGAAGGCGCGTGCATCGCTGCGCCGGGACAGCCGGTAGCCGCCCGGCTTCGACTCGGCCGCCCAGCCCACCGGCAGGTCAGCCACGGACCGAACCTCGTCGAGAACGATCGCGCCGTCGGCGACGGTCGGCCCGATCACGGTTCGGCCGTCGTCGGCCAGCGCGTCGATGAGCCGGTCCAGGTCCGCGCGCGGAAGGAAGCGCACCTCGCTCACGGGCGGCGGTGCGGCGGCGATCACCACGGCTCCGCCCCGGGGGCGGTGAACAGGTCGAGCAGCTGCAGCCGCGTGGCGTCGAGCCGGCGGGCGACCGCCCGCAGGACCCGCGGGTAGACGGCCGCCGCGAGCACCGGGTCCGCGTCGAGGGCGGCGCGGAGCGGCTCGCCGGCGAAGGTGAGCACCTCGCTCGGGACGAGGGCGATCGCGGACGAGGTGGAGCGGTGCGGCGGGACGATCGCGGACCAGCCAACGAGATCGCCGGGCTCCACCGTCAGGATCGTCACGCTGCCGCGTTCCGGGACGCGAAGCCGGAGGGCGATCCGACCGACCAGGACGATGCCGAGGTCATCGGCCGGTTCGCCCTCGCGGAGCAGGACGTCACCCGGCCCGTAGCGCTCGCGGCGGGCGAGCATGGCCAGACGCTCTCGGACGTCGGGCGGGAGCGTCGCCCCGAACCACGTGGCGGCGAGGCCGGCGTCGGCGAGGGCGGCGGGGTCGGGAGCCATGGTGGACCTCCGGTCGGCGGCTTGGGTTCGGTCCGGAGCGCCGCCTCAGTCGGCCTGCTCACGAAGGAGCGCGACGAGGTCCGCCCGGCTTACGGGGCCCTCCGGCTCCATGTCGACGAGCCGGTCCGGCCGCCGGAAGATCGAGACGTATTCGCGTTCAAGGCTCGTCCGGCTGGGCTCCGGGCCCAGGACGAGGATCCGGTCCCGATCGCCGATCGCGTGGGCGACCGCGGCCAGGCCGAGCATCCGTCCGGCCTCGTCGTCGGGCAGGCTGAACTCCTGGACGTCGATCGTTCCGCGGCCGGTCGTGCGGGCGACGATCGCCCGATGTCGGTCGATCCAGGTGATCGCGTCTGCGCGGCGGAGCGTCGAGCGCGTTCGTGATCGTGTGCTGCGTGTTCCGTGCATCGGGCGCCTCCATCCCGCCGGCGTGGGCGGCTCGGCTCCATGCTCGCCGGTTCGGCCCGGCCTCCCGACCTGCCGTTCGGCCCCATCCGGTGGCCCGCTGGTCACGAGCATCGAGGGCGCGGTCCGGGCGGCGCCGGCGCTTCGTCAGGACGTCGCGGCCAGCGCCTCCCGGACGCGCGTCACGATCGACTCGAGGAGCGGCTCGAGCGGGGTCTCCGGCATCTCCTCGAGTTCGTAGCGGACGCGGACGATCGGCTTGGCCGGGTCGATGAGACGGCCCAGGTCGATCGGCGTCGCCGACAGGACGAGGTCCGCCGGCGTGGCGGCGAGGGTCGCCTCGAGGTCGCGGACCTGGGCGTCGCCGTAGCCCATCGCCGGGACGAGCGGTTCGAGCAGCGGATAGGCGGCGAGCACCTCGGCGATCGAGCCGACGGCATGCGGCGCCGGATCGACGATCCGGGCGGCCCCGAAGCGACGGGCCGCGACGATTCCCGCGCCGTAGGTCATGCCGCCGTGGGTCAGCGTGGGGCCGTCCTCGACGACCACGACTGATCGGCCCTCGATGTCGCCGCCGACGAGGCTGAGCGAGGAGCGCGCCTCGACGAGGACGGCCGCCGGGTTGACGGCGGCAACGGCGGCGCGGACGCTCGCGAGCGCCGCCGGATCGGCCGAATCGACCTTGTTGATGACGACGACGTCGGCCATCCGGAGATTCGCCTCGCCCGGGTGGTACGTGAGCTCATGGCCGGGACGGAGGGGGTCGACAACGGTGACGTGGAGGTCCGGCCGGTAGAACGGCAGGTCATTGTTGCCGCCGTCCCATAAGATCACGTCGGCCTCGCCCTCGGCAGCGTGAAGGATCGCGGCGTAGTCGACGCCGGCGTAGACGATCCGGCCGGCGTCGAGATGGGGCTCGTACTCCTCGCGCTCCTCGATCGTCGTCCGGTGGAGCTCGAGGTCCTGGTGGGTCGCGAAGCGCTGGACCCGCTGCGCGGCGAGGTCGCCGTATGGCATCGGGTGCCGGACCACGACCGGCCGGATGCCCTGCGCCTCGAGGATCGACGCGATCCGGCGGGTGGTCTGGCTCTTGCCGGCACCGGTCCGTGCCGCGCAGACCGCGATGACCGGGCGGCGGCTGGGGAGCATCGTCCGGCGCGGGGAGAGCAGGCGGAACCCGGCGCCTGCTGCGAGCGCGCGCGACGCGAGGTGCATGACCTGCTCGTGGCTCACGTCGCTGTAGGAGAAGACCACCGTGTCCACGGCTTCGCTGCGGACGAGGTCGTCGAGCTCCTGCTCCGGCACGATCGGGATACCGGCCGGGTACAGCGGACCGGCGAGGGACGCGGGGTAGTGGCGATTGGCGATGCCCGGGATCTGGGTCGCCGTGAACGCGACCACCTCGGCTGCCGGGTCGTCGCGGAAGGCGACGTTGAAGTCGTGGAAGTCCCGTCCGGCCGCGCCGGCGATGACGATGCGTTCCCTGGTCACGGCCGACGCTCCCGCTTCGATTGCCGACGGGACGCCGGGGCCAGCGTGGCTCTTCCGGCGGGTGGTGGGCAGCGTCGCGGGTCCCGACGAGAATGGGCCATCCGGCCCTACTCGCGCGCCCCGGGCCGATCGATGATCGCCGGCGTGGTGGGTACCGGAGGGGACGCCCGGTGCCCACCCCTTTTTCATGCGCGGCGATCACCGCGCCGCTCCCCTATGCGAGGTGCAGCCGCTTGGCTGCCGCCGCCAGCTCCGCTCGGAAGTCCGGGTGCGCGATCCCGATCAGCTCATCGGCCCGTTCGCGGACCGACTTCCCGAACAGCTCGGCCACGCCGAACTCCGTGACGACCGACCTTACGTGGGCCCGCGTCGTGACGACGCCCGCGCCCTCGTGGAGCGACGGCACGATCCGGCTCGCCGAGCCACCCGCCGCCGTCGCCGGCAGGGCGATGATCGCCCGCCCCTCCGGCGCGAGCCCGGCGCCGCGGATGAAGTCCATCTGGCCGCCGACGCCGCTGTACATCCGGTGCCCGATCGAGTCGGCCACGACCTGCCCGGTCAGGTCCACCTCGATCGCCGAGTTGATCGCGACCATCCGCCCGAACTGGCGGATGACGTGCGTGTCGTTCGTGAAGTCGACCGGGCGCATCTCGACCATCGGGTTGTCGTGGACGAACCGGTAGAGCCGCTCCGAACCCATCAGGAACGACGTCACGATCTTGCCCCGGTTGCGCTCCTTGCGGGCCCCCGTGATGACGCCCGCCTCGACGAGATCGACGACGGAGTCCGTGAACATCTCGGTATGGATCCCGAGGTCGACCTTGTCGCGAAGCGCGAGCGCTGTGGCCGCCGGGATCGCCCCGATCCCGAGCTGGAGGGTCGCCCCGTCCGGCACGAGCTCGGCCACATACCGCCCGATCTCCCGCTCGACCGCCCCGATCTCACCGATCTCGTACACGTACGGCGGCACGTCGACCTCGACCGCGAGGTCGATCTCGTCGACGTGGATGAAGCTGTCGCCGAGCGTGCGCGGCATCGCCCGGTTGAACTGGACGATGACCGTCCGGGCGGCGCGGATCGCGGCGTGGATCGCCTCGACCGACGTCCCGAGCGAGCAGAACCCGTGCGCATCGGGCGGGGTCGCGTTGACGAACACGGCGTCGAGCGGCAGGAGTCCCCGGTCGAACAGGCGCGGCACGTCGGACAGGAAGACCGGCACGTAGTCCGCCCGACCGTCGTTGACGGCGGCCCGCGCGTTCGGCCCGATGAACAGCGCCCGATGCCGGAAGTGCCCGGCCATCGCCGGGGCGAGGTGCGGACCCGGGCCCTCGCAGTGGAGGTGGACGACGCTGACATCGGACAGCTCCGGCGCGCGGGCGACGAGCGCGTCGAGCAGCACGGACGGCGTCGCGGCCGCGCACTGGAGGTAGAGCTGGTCGCCGGACCGGATGCCGGCGACGGCCTCGGCCGGATCGACGATGCGCATGACCGGAGTCTAGGCCGAAGCGTCGGCCGATCCGCGGGCCGGGCGGCCCGACGAAGGGGGGCCGAAGGTCGACCGAGCCGACCTAACCGCCGTGATCGATCCGGTGCTTGGCGACGAACGCGGCGGCCTGGGCGCGCCGCTCGAGGTTCAGCTTGGACAGGATCGAGCTGACGTAGTTCTTGACCGTCTTGTCGGACAGGAACACGTCGGCGGCGATCTCCTTGTTCGTCTTGCCCTCGGCGACGAGGAGCAGGATCTTCTGCTCCTGCGCGGTCAGCTGGGCCAGCTCGTCGGTGTAGGCCCCGGACGCGATCCGCCGGACGCGCTCGAGGACCTTTTCCGTGACCGCCGGATCGAGCAGCGACTCGCCGCGCCCAACGGATTCGAGCGCGGACACGAGGTCGCGGGCCCGGATCTGCTTGAGCAGGTAGCCGGAGGCGCCGGCGACGATCGCCGACAGCACCGCCTCCTCGTCCGGGTAGGAAGTGAGCATGACGACGCGCGTGTCCGGCAGTTCCGCCCGGATCTCGCGGCACGCCTCGATCCCGGATCCGTCCGGCAGCCGGACGTCCATGATCACGATCTCGGGCTGGAAGCGGCGCGCCTGTTCGACGGCCTCGGTCGCCGTGCCGGCCTCCGCGACGACCTGGAAGCCATCGCGCCGATCGAGCAGGGCCACGAGGCCCTGGCGAACGACCTCGTGGTCGTCGACGACGAGCAGGCGGAGCGGTCGGACCGGCTGTGAATCGGTCACGGGTGACGGTTCTCCCTATTCGGCCGCCGAGACGGATGGCGACTGCTCGTCCGAGCCTTCGGACGGGCGTGCTGCGATGGGACGTGGTCGCGGCAGCCGGACGATGATACTCGCGCCGTCGCCGGGGCGGCTATCAATGGCCAGCGAGCCACCGAGGGCGGCGGCCCGGCCGCGCAGGTTGACGAGGCCGAGGTGGCGCCCGTCGCGGGTGGCGTCCGGATCGAATCCGACGCCGTTGTCGTCGATCCGGAGAGTCAGCCACTCGTCGTCGGTACCCAGCTCGATCCGCGCCCGGCTGGCCCGCGAATGGCGCGCCGCATTGCTCAGGGCCTCCCGCGCGATCTGGAGGAGCTGAACGCGCGCCTCGATCGGCAGGCCGGCGGCGGCCGGCTCGCCGGTCTCGAGGTCCGTCTCGATCTCGATCATCGAGTTGAGCCGGAATTCGTGGGCCAGCGCGGCCAGGCCGGCCACGAGGTCGCCGCCGCCGATCAACTCGGAGTGGAGGCCCAGGATGAAGTTCCGGATGTCGCGGATCGTGAGGTTGAGGCCGTCGATGGCGCGGTCGATCCGGGCCGTCGCCTCGTCGGCGTCCTCGCGCATGAGTTCCGGCACGTCCTCGAGCGACAGGGCGATCGCGTACATACCCTGGATGATCCCGTCGTGGAGGTCCTGGCCGATCCGCTCGCGCTCCTCGACCACGGCCAGGCGCTGGACCTGGTCGTGAAGCCGGGCGTTCTCGATCGCGATCCCAGCGTGGAGGGCGAACATCTCGACGAGGTGCAGGTCCGCCTCGTCGAACTCGGCCGATCCCTGCTTGTCGGTCAGGTAGAGGTTCCCGATCGCGCCGCCCTTGACGGTGACCGGCACGCCGAGGAACGAGCGCATCGGCGGGTGGTTGGGCGGGAACCCGTGCGACGCGGGATGGGCGGCAATGTCCGGCGTCCGGATCGACCGGCCCTCGCGGATGATGAGGCCGAGCAGCCCGTGGCCGCGCGGAAGGTTGCCGATCCGCGCCCGCTCCTCCGCGGTGACGCCGCTCGTGATGAACCGCTCGATCCGGCCGATGTCGTCGACGATTCCGAGCGCAGCGTAGCGGGCGCCGACGAGGTCGCGCACCCGGTCGACGATGAGCTGGAGGACGAGCTCCACGTCGAGGACGCCGGCGATCGCGCGGGTCGCCGCATCGAGGGCCTCGAGGCGCTCCGCCGTACGCCGCACGGAGGCCCGGGCCCAGGCCGCGTCGAGCGCCAACTCGAGCGCCCGCGCTGCAAAGTCACCGTCGACCGCCGCCGTGTCGAGCCACAGGGTCCCGATCGGGACGCGGCCATCATCGGCGCTGAGCGGATGGCGCCCGATGCCCGGGCGTCGTTCGTCAGGCGGACGGGTCGACAGGGTGCCGAACCCGACCGTGAACGCCGGCATCGGCGGGGCGTCGACCTCGAGATAGGCGCCGACGGCCCCCGCTGCCCGAACGATCGCGGCGAGCGCCTCGCCGAGCCAAACGCGGCGGCGGGTCGACGGGTCCTGCAGCCACGCGTCGAGCGCTTCGAGCGCGACGACCACCGGAAACGTCGTGTCGCGCGATGGGCGCGCCGTGCCCCCCGTCGGCTGTGTGACCACGATGCCCAGCCTAGCACCGCATCGATGCGGTCCACCCGGCACACCGTGAACGGGCCGGAGGTCACTTCCGGGCACCGGGGGTGCGCGCGGAGGATGGCCGGCATGCATACCCACCGCCCGCAGGTCCCCCTGCACCCCGATCCCAGCGTCCCGACCGAACCCGTCCTCGCGGACGACCCGGCTGCCCCCGGATCAAGCCTCAGCCGGCGCGGCTTCCTCCGCACCGCCGCGCTGACCGGAGGCGGCCTCGTCGCCGTCGGCGTCGCTGCATGCACGCCCAGTGCCGCCGCACCGGGCTGGACGTTCGGCCCCCCGTCATCGGCCGCGCCCGGTGCCCCGTCGGCCTCGCCCGGGACCCCGTCGGCGTCGCCGGACATGTCGCACTCACCCGCTCCGTCCGGCTCGCCGGGAGTGGACGACCACGACGCCGAGGCGCTCAGCCGAGTCGAGCGTTTCCTCGGCGGCGAGTGGCAGGCGGTCGAGGGCTACGGCAACCAGCCGCTCGAGCCCACCCGGGTCGAGAACGGAACCAAGGTCTGGGACATGACGATCGACCAGATCAGCCACCGGATCGACTCGACGAAGGACCCGCTCGACGCGCTCGGCTTCAACGGGACGTGGCCGGGTCCCCGCCTCGAGGTCGTCGAGGGCGACGCCGTTCGCGTCAACTTCACGAACAACCTCGACGAGACGACCGGCATCCACTTCCACGGCCAGCGACTGCCGAACAACATGGACGGCGTTCCGCACGTGACCCAGGACCCGATCCAGCCGGGCGACACGTTCAGCTACGAGTTCGTCGCCCGCACGTCCGGCTCGCACATGTACCACTCCCACCACAACGCGACGGACCAGGTGGGCCGCGGGCTGCTCGGCGCGTTCATCGTCCAGCCGCGCGACCCGGCCCAGCGCTACGACCGGCTGTACGGCGTGAGCCAGGACATCGTCTGGATCAGCAATGACGCGCTCGGCGGCTTCACGATCAACGGGCGTGGCTTCCCGGCCACCGCCCCGATCGTCGCGACGCAGGGCGACGTGATCGCGATCCGGTTCATGAACGAAGGCAACATGATGCACCCGTGGCACCTCCACGGGGTGCCGATGCGGGTCGTCGCGCGGGACGGGTATCCGCTCGGGCCGGCCTCGTTCCTGTGCGACACCCTCGGCGTCAATCCCGGCGAGCGCTGGGACGTCATCGTCGAGTGCGACGAGCCGGGGGCGTGGGCGTTCCACTGCCACATCCTCCAGCACGCCGAGGGGCGCGACGGGATGTTCGGCATGGTCACCGCACTCGTCGTCCAGCCGGCCTCGACCGCGCGGATCCCGACGAGCGAGAGCCCGCTCATCACGGCCGCCCGGGCGGGCGGCTCGACCGCGCTGACCTGTCGCATCCCGAACGTCGGCTGATGTCGGCCATGCCGGCAGTCGACGTCGTCGATCACCACATTCGCCGGCCGATCGGCCGGATCCTGCTCGCGACCGACCTGTCCCCGGCGTCCGCCGGGGCGGCCGACGAAGCCCTCGAGCTGGCCTCCCGGCTCGACGCATCGCTCCTCGCCGTGAGCGTCATCGACCCGGGCCAGCTACGCCTGCCCGGTGGCCGCTTCGGCCAGCGCGTCGACCAGGTCCGGAGCGCCCGCGAGGCGGTCGCCCAGGAACTCGTCAGCCGAGGCCGACGGATGGGCGTCCCGGTCACGTTCCTGATCTGGGAAGGCGAGCCGGGCGAGTCGATCGTCGACGCGGCGCAGGCCGAGCATGCCGATCTCATCGTCGTCGGCAGTCACGGGCGCGGCGCGGTGGGGCGGTTCCTCATCGGCAGCGTGTCGGACCACGTCGTCCGCCACGCTCCGTGCCCCGTCCTCGTCGTTCGATCGGGCATCGGACGCGACTGACTACCTCGTGTACGCGCCCGCCGGGTCCAGCTCGACCCGAATCAGGCGGAGCTCCTCGTCGGTCGGTGGCGGCGTGGTCGCCAGGTTGTCCGCGATCCGCGGCTGCCAGCCGATCGTGTCCCGAACCTGGTCGAGCGTCGCGCCCTGATGGAGCGCGTCGAGGCGCATCTCGCCGTCGTCGGCGAAGTGCCAGATCCCGAGATCCGTCACGACGACGGACGGGCCGCTGCCCAGCCAACCCTGCTCACGGCGGATGCGAGCCGACGCCTCCGCTCCGCCGAGGTTGCCCGGGCTCGTCCGGAAGTCGATTCGCTCGACGAAGCTGCGCCGGCTCTGGCGCATGATCACGAACACCTGGCGCGCGTTGATCGCGATCTCGCATGCCCCGCCGCTGCCCGGCAGGCGCGTCGTCGGATGGTCGTACGGACCGATGACGGTGGTGTTGATGTTGCCGAAGCGGTCGATCTGGGCCGCCCCGAGAAAGCCGACGTCGACGAGCCCGCCCTGGAGGTAGAACGCGAACAGCTCGAACATGCTCGTCACGGCGGTCGCGCCGGTGACGATGGTCGGGTCGCCGATGCTCAACGGCAGCCGGGCCGGCCGAGCGCCGAACACCCCGGCCTCGTAGACGAGCTCGAGGTCCGGGGCGACCGTCCGCTTGGCGAGGTTGACGGCGATGTTCGGGAGGCCGACGCCGACGAAGCAGACGCGCTGGCCGGCCAGCTCGCGTGCCGCCGCGACGATCATCATCTCGCTCCGGCTGAAGGCAGCCGGAGCGCCGCCCTCGACCCCGGTGACGTCGTCGCCGGCGCTCATCGGTATTCCCCGTAGTCGACCGAACCGGACGGCGCGGCGGCCGACGGCCGCAGCGACGCGATCCGCGCAGCCCCGAGCTTCTCGACGTAGGCGGAGCGCCCGTCGAGCTCGTACACCCACTCGCGCAGCCAGGTGTCGGTCGCCTCGGCGTCGCGCGAGATGGGATCCCAGTCGAGGTAGAACCGGTTGTCCCGGTCGTACGCGCCCTGCACGTACGAGGGGTGGGCGCCCCACGGCTCGACGACCACGGCGTCGACGACGAGACCGGGCAGGATCGTGCGGTTGGGATCGGCCCGTATCACCGCCTCGTCGACGAGTTCCTCGACGACGACGATCACCCGGTCGGCCGCGAAGGCGGCCTCCTTCTGGCAGCCGAGCAGGCCCCACACCTGCGTGTCGCCGGCCGCCGAGGCGCGCTGGGCGTGGACGATCGTGACGTCCGGCCGGAGCGGCGGCACGGCGTACACGAGCCCGTCGCCGTAGGGCGACTCGATCGGCCGGATGAGCGGGTTGGCCGCCGGCAGATCCGTCTCGAAGTACGAGCGGAGCGGGAAGAACGGCAGGTTCGCCGCGCCGGCCGTGTAGCGGGCGACCATCCCGAAATGCGAGTACTCCTCGAGCTCGAGGGTCGCGCCGTCGCCCTCCGTCACCCGCCGGATCGCATGGAGCCCGCCAACGCCGGGATTGCCGAGCCACGAGAAGACGAGCTTGCGGGCGACGCCGGCGGCGACCATCTGGTCGTAGATGACGTCCGGGGTCAGGCGGGCGAGGGTCAGATCGCGCCGGCGCTGGCGGATGATCTCGTGCCCCGCAGCGAACGAGATGAGGTGGGTGAAGCCCTCGATCGCGACCGTATCGCCATCGCGCACGAGGGCCGCGACGGCGTCGCGCATCGAGGCGACCTTCGAGGCGGCCATGTCCGGGCCGGGCCCCAGTTCAGCCGGCCGCTTCGACGGGATGGACGGCGCCCGCCTCGGCAGCCTCCTCGAGGACCTCCAGCCCGCGGGTCGCCACCTCGTCGACCGCCTTCCCGAAGATCGCGAGGGCGGTCGCCACCTCCGCCTCCGACACGGTCAGCGGCGGGGACAGCCGGACGCTCGACGCGCCGCACTCGAGGACGAGCAAGCCGCGCTGGAAGCACGCCCACTGGACCTCCTCGGCGTGCTCGGCGGTGTCGAACTCGATCCCGATCATGAGACCCCGCCCGCGCACGTCCCGGACGAGCCCCGGGTGTTGGGTGAGGAGTGGGCGGAGCCCGGCCTGGGCCTGGTCGCCTCGCGCGGCGGCGTTCGCGACGAGCCCGCCCTCGAGCAGCTCGATCGTGGCGAGGGCCGCGGCACAGGCGACCGGGTTGCCGCCGAACGTGGACCCGTGGGCACCCGGGCCCCACGCCTCGAGCAGCTCGGCGCGAGCGACGAGGCCGCCGAGCGGCATGCCCGACGCGATCCCCTTGGCGGTCAGCAGGATGTCCGGCGTCACGCCCCAGTGCTCGACCGCCCACATCCGGCCGGTCCGGCCGGCTCCCGACTGGATCTCGTCGGCGATAAGCAGGATCCCGTGACGGTCGCACAGCGAGCGCAGCCCCTCGAGGAACCCGTCCTCCGGCACGACGTAGCCGCCCTCGCCCTGGATCGGCTCGACGATGATCGCCGCCACCTCGTCCGGCGGGGCAAGACGGGCGAACAGCACCTCGTCGAACCAGCGCAGGTCCTCGACCCGGCCGAACGGCGCATGGAACACGCCGGGCAGGAGCGGGCCGAAGCCGGTGTGGTACTTCGCCTTCGACGCGGTGAGCGACACGGACCCGTACGTCCGGCCGTGGAACGCGCCGAGGAACGACACGACGTACGGCCGCTTCGTGACGTGGCGGGCGAGCTTGATCGACGCCTCGACGACCTCCGTCCCGGAGTTGCCGAGGTAGGCCCGGACGCGCCCCGGGATCGGCGCGACGCGGGCCAGCGCCGCGCATGTCTCGGCGTAGATCGGCAGGTAGAAGTCCGACGCCGAGAAATGGATGAGCTCCGACGCCTGCTCCTTGATCGCGCCGACGACGGCAGGGTGAGCGTGGCCGGTCGAGTTGACCGCGATGCCGGCGGCGAAGTCGAGGAACAGGTTGCCGTCGATGTCCTCGATCGTGAGTCCCTCGCCGCGGACCGGCACGATCGGGTAGGCGCGCGGCAGGCTCCGGGACGTCCACGTCTCGTCGTACTCGACGTGCGCGCGGGCGCGGGGACCGGGGATTTCGGTGACGAGGTCAGGGGCGGTTCGACGCGCGGCGGAGCGTGGGGCGGTGGGGGTCACGATGTGCTTCCTCGACTCGGATGCGCGGCGGCACAGGGGCCGGCGACGCATACGATTTATGCAGTGTGGATAGGGAATCCGAGTATAGGGTCCCGTGCGCCGGTATGCCGATCGTCCGGGCCGGATAGCCCGGTCGGGTAGGTGCCGGGCCGCACCATCGGGCGTAGCGTCCGCCCATGTCGTTTGCCAGGGGGGCCCGAGCGCGCGTGCTCAACGCAGTCTGGCCGGGGGATCCGGTCCTCCTCGAGCTGCGCTGGGCTGCCCTCACCATCGCGATCATGGCGACCCTGGCCGGGGTCGCGCTCGTCGCCGCCGGGCCGGGCGGCGGCTTCGGTACGGCCTTCGCGGTCTCGCTCGCTGGAGCGCTCGCGTTCGGCGTTGCCGCGACACCGGCCGTCGGCGCGTGGCTCGCCCGCCGCCGGATCGTGCACCTCCTCCTCGGGCCGATCGTCGTCCTGACCGGCCTTGCCGCGGTGGGTCCACCGCCACCGGACACGCTCGGTGCTCCGCCGACGATGCCGCTCCTCATCCTGTCGATCACCTACGCGGCGGTCGGTCCTGGCTTCGGCATCGCGATCGGCATCCTCACGGTGGTCACGGCATTCGTCATCGCCTCCCATGCCACGCTTCCGGGCCACGCCCTGCTCGACGAGGAGACGGTCGCCCTGCTCGTGCGCGCGCTCGTCACCGCCCTGGCGGCCGGCGGCATGCACGTCATCATCCGCCAGCTCCGTCGCGAGCGGCAGCGTGCCGACGCGATGGCCGGCCACCAGCAGGCGCGCGTCGAGGAGCTCCGCGCGCTGCACGGGATCCTCGCCCGCTTCGACGGGAGTGCGCCGCTCGGCCGGGTGCTGGCCGATGTCGTCACCGACATGGGCGCGCGGTTCGGCCTTCGCCACGCCTCGATCTACCTGACCGAGCCGGACGGCTCACTGGCGATGGCCGGCCAGATCGACTACGACGCCCCGATCGTCCGCTTCCCGCCCGGCACCGGCGTGATGGGCCGGACCGCTCGAACCCGCCGGACGCAGTGGATCCGCGACGTGTCGGCCGACCCCGACTACATCTCCGCCGACGAGGCGGTCACGAGCGAGCTGTCCGTGCCGCTCATCCACGCGGACGAGGTCCTCGGCGTCCTCAATGTGGAGGGCACCGCGGACCGTCCGATCAACGCGGAGCACGTCGCCGTCGCGGAGATGGTCGGCGGCGCGATCGCCTCGGCCATCCGGGTCGCCCGGCTCGGCGAGGCGCGCGAGCGCGAGGTCGATCGGCTCGTCGCCCTCCAGGAGATCCTCCGCCGGTTCGACGGGTCGCGCCCGATACGCGAGGTGATCGCGGCGGTCGCCCGCGATATCGCGGACCGCTTCGGGATCCCGCTCGTCGCGCTCTACCTGCCGAGCGCCGACGCCGACCTCGAACTCGTCGGCGTAGCGGGGTACGACGGGCCGGTCGACCGGGCGCGGATCGGCGAGGGCGTCATCGGTCGCGCCGCCGCGCGACGCCGGACGGAGTTCGTCCCGGACGTGGCGAGCGATCCGGACTACCGGGCCGCGCGGGACGACATCCGGAGCGAGGTCGCGGTTCCGATCCTCCACGACGACGAGCTGCTCGGGGTCGTCAACCTCGAGGGCACGGCGGCCGATCCGATCGGGCCGCGCGAGGTCGCGATCGCCGAGATGGTCGCCCGGTCGATGGCCGCCGCCATTCGGACGGCACGATTCGACGAGGAGCGCCAGGAGCGGCTCGAATCGATCGAGCGGGTGCTCGCCGTCAGCCGCGATCTCGGGGCCGACCTCGATCGCGCGCGGGTCATCGGCTCGATCTGCGAGGCCGCCCGCAACCTGCTCCGCGCCGACGCCGCGTACTGGGTCGAACGAACGGACGACGGCATCGGCCGGATCGGCCAGGCGGTGGGATTGCCGCCGGACGCCATCGGGGCCCCGATCGACGCGGTCGACGGCATCGTCGGCCGGGCGGTCGCGACCCGGGACCGGGTCCTGGCCTCAAGCGGCACGGCCGACTGGCCGACATCCCTTCGTCACCTCCGGCCGGGCGGGGCGGCGCCGCACCTCGGCCTCGCCCTGCCGATCGAGATCGACGGGTCGGTGGGCGGGGTCCTGGCGGTCGTGCGCGTCGACGCGGGCCGGCGCTACACCGATCTCGAGCTCAGCATCGCCGACCTGCTCACCGCGCAGGCCACGATCGCGGTCCGCAACGCGGACCTCCATGCAAGAGTAGCCGAGGCGGCCGTGCGCGACCCGCTCACCGGGCTGCTCAACCGCCGCTATTTCGACGCCGCCCTTGGCCACTCATTCGCAGCCGCCCGCCGAAGCGGGGCGCCACTCAGCGTCATCGTCCTCGACCTCGATCGGTTCTCGGCCGTCAACAACGAGCACGGCCACTCGGTCGGCGACGAGGTCCTGCGCCGGGTCGCCGACGTGCTCCGAGTCCACATCCGCGAGGCCGACGTCGTCGCCCGCTACGGCGGCGAGGAGTTCGTCATCATCGCGCCGGCCACGTCGCGGGAGCAGGCGGTCGAGATCGCCGAGCGGATCCGCGCGGCGGTCGCCCGGACATCCACCCGACCGATCGACGGGATCCGCGTGCCGATTGCCCTCTCGGCCGGGGTGGCCTCGATGCTCGGGGATGAGCGCGACGCCGACGAGCTCTTCCGGGCGGCCGACTCCGGGCTGCTCGCCGCGAAGCGCGCGGGCCGCGACCGGGTCGTCGCCGTCTGACGGCGGCCGAGGCCGCATCGAGGGCGTCCGCCCGGCCCGTCGGCCTCAGGTCGTTCGCGCTGCTCCCAGCAGCAAACCTGGCGCTGGTGACCGGATTGCCCGCGGCCACGCCGCTGCCGTGACGTTGTTATCGGCCGGATTCGCCTCACCTGCTGGTGCCAACATCACCACCCGCGATTGGCGCCGCCCCCTGACCTGCTAACCCGCTCACAGCCCCGAATGTGCTGCTGTGGGCAGCACGGCCGCCGCCAGACCCGGTCCGAGACCCGGCGCGAGGTCCGCCACAACGGCGAGGCCTCACTGATCCCGCGCGGCGGATCATCCGGCAGACGCTGGCGCTCGGAGCCGACGCACCACGACCGAGGCCGCG
>Ga0214472_10002363_pt1 | contig 20433 bp, 21 predicted proteins | sample RVTome_6_FD_207662 | JGI IMG/M metagenome (GOLD analysis project Ga0214472, IMG submission 207662) | Soil microbial communities from uranium-contaminated site in the Upper Colorado River Basin, Wyoming, United States - RVT140D175 | ecosystem: Environmental > Terrestrial > Soil > Contaminated >...
TGGCGTCACAGGCCAGGCGCTGGGACGTTTCCGAGGAAACGCGCGCGCCGTCTTCCAGGACGGACTGCCCCGGCTGATCCGGATCGGCCAACACAGGGGCGTCGACGTGGACCACCACCTGGTAGCGCTCCCCCGGGGCGCCAGGATCGAGTTCGTGATGCAGCGCCGTCTCGGCCAGGAGCGCCAGGGCATCGGCCTTCCGCTGGGCCAGCGTGGGCGTTTCCTCGGAAACGTTTCCGCGCCCACCCTCCCCGTCCGACACGCGTGCCCGCTGATACAGCGTCTCGCGTGCCGCGGCCAGCGCCTGCATGAGGAGCGCCCCCACTTCTGGTTCCAGCCGTCCCCGGACGACCACCATGCCGTCCTCGTCTTGGTAGACGCAAAGCCCTCGGCGTACATGCCGCAATGCCGTCTCCCGCGCCTCGGCCCGCCGGTCCACCCGCCGCCAGCCGCGCACAATCCGCTCGACATGCGCAGCCGTCCCTGCTCGCCCCACACTGAAGAGCCGCGCTTCGGTTTCGGGCGTGGCCACGCGGGTGAGGGCGCGGACCTTGGCGTACGACAGCTCCCGCGAGCCAGGGCCTCGGCCAGGAGCGGCAGCGTGCCAAGGGCGCGGGCGACCCGGACGCGTTCACGGGCAGCGCCTAGGTCGAGCCCCACCCGCCAGGACAGCCACGCAGCGCAGGAGCGGAAGCCCCCATTCCAGCCCCCGCAGGCGTCAAACTCCCGGATCAAGTCCAAGAGGCGCGCGGTGGCGGCGTCGAGATGCGCTGACAGCTCGGCGATCTCGTCGCCGAGGCGGTCGAGCGCCCCAAGGCGCTCCGGAGTGGAGAAGACGGTTGGCGCATGGCTCTGCATGGCGAGCCCTCCTGCGCTGACTCTACACCCCGTGTTCCGCGCCTCCGTGGAGCGTCCTGGGCGAGTCTTTCCGAGCCGGGGAAGGCTTTTTCACTCGGCCCCGCCCGATGGCGCGCCGGGTGGCGAGTGTGGATCGCTGGGGTGCCAGGTTCAGAGCGCCGACCCCGCGGACGCATTGCGCCCCGCAAAATCCGTCAAGCGGAAAAATGCGGCACCGGCACGAGCGCTTTCCTGTATCCCCCTGCAGACACGACGGCATCGACAGGAGGCTCACTTGCAACGTCGCCTTTTCCCGACAGGTACCCCCCCTGGTACACCTTTCAGTGCCGCACCTTGGCGAAGTCCCACGACGTGGTCGACGTCGGCGTGATCACGAGCGCGGCGCGATCCTGCGCGTAGAGCCGCCGGAGGTGTGGCGGCAGGTCTTTCGGAAAGAGCTGCTCCTTGTAGAGCGGCTTCACCTGCTCGATCCGCGTCATCCACGCGCGCGCCGCCGCCTGGTCGTCGACGACCTCGCACTCGCCGATGATCAGCGCGGCCTTGAGCGTCCAGTAGTGCTCGCCGGATTCGACGAGGAACGAGACGTGGGGATGCATGCGAACGGCGGAGACCTTCTTGCTCTTGAGACTCGTGTGCATGACAATCTTGCCGTCCACCCATGCGAACCACATCGGCAGCGCGAGCGGCGCGTGCTTATCCCGCGTCACGCAGAGAATGCCCCGCGGCGCGGCGTTCAGATACCGGTCGATCTCCTCGGGACTCAGCTCGATGCCCATGGGGCCCCCCTCAGGACAGCAACCAAATGCCGCGTGGTTACTCGACGGTGGGCGCCGGCCGCGATCCGGCGAGGGCCCGCGCCGCCTCGGCGATGGCGTCCACGATGAAGTGATAGCCGGTGCAGCGGCAGAGGTGACCCGCCAGCATCTCCCTGATCTCACCGTCCGTCGGCGCCGGATGTTCCTTCAGGAACGCGCACGCGCTCATGATGATCCCCGGCGTGCAGTAGCCGCACTGGAGCCCGTGCTTGGCCCAGAAAGCCTCTTGGATGGGGTGAAGCGCCTCGCCGAACGGCGCGACGCCCTCGATGGTCGTCACCTCGTGCCCGTCGGCCTGCGCCGCCAGCATGAGGCAGGCGCGAACCGGCTCGCCGTCGAAGAGCACGGTGCAGGCGCCGCAGACGCCGTGCTCGCAGCCAACGTGGGTGCCCGTGAGATCGAGATCTTCGCGAAGTAAGTCTGCGAGAGTCGAGCGCACGTCCACGGCGCGCTCGTAGTCCTTCCCGTTCACCGTCACGCGCACGGCGCGCTTCATCCCGCCCTCCGGCAGCGCCCGAGCGCGGCCGTCAGCACGCGCTCCGCGAGGGTCCCCGCGACCGTCTTGCGGTAGCCGGCCGAGGCGTGGAGGTCGCCGTCAGGCGAGAGCGCCGCCGCGGCGGCCTTCGCGGCCTCGGCGAGGCGCGCGGGTGTGGGCTGCTGACCGGCGAGGGCCGCTTCCCCCGGCCCGCTTCTCACCGGCGTCCCGCCCACGCCGAAGAAACCGAGGCGCGCGTGGGACACGGCGCCACTGCCGTCCAGCGCCAGCACCGCCGCGCAGCCCACCAAGGCAAAGTCGCCGTGACGCCGCGCGACTTCGGCGAAGCCCCAGCCGGCGCCCTCGGGCGGCAGCGTGAAGCGGGCCGCCGTCGCCAGCTCGTCCGACTCGAGCGACGTCGCCAGCGGAGCCAGGTAGACCTTGTCAGCCGGGATCACGCGCTCGCCGCCCTTGCGCCGCGCGACGACCGCGCCGTCGAGACAGAGCAAGAGCGCCGGCAGCTCCGAGGCGGGGTCCGCGTGGACGAGGCTACCCACCACGGTGCCGCGGTTCCTGATCGGCGCGTGCGCCACCCAGCCGAGCGCCTCGGCAAAGAGCGGCGAGCGGGTCCGCGCCCAGCGCTCGAGGCCGCTCTGGCGCGCGAGCGCCCCGACGGTCAGCGTGCCGCCCGATTCCGTCAGTCCGTCGAGGTCGACGCAGCCGTTGATGTCCACGAGGACCGACGGGCGCGCCAGGCGGAGCGCAAGCATGGGAATGAGACTCTGACCGCCTGCCAGCACCTTGGCCTCGTCACCGTAGCGCCTCAGCGTCTCGACCGCGTCAGCCGCGCTCGAGGCGGCGACATACTCGAACGGCGCGGGCTTCACGTCTTCCTCACGGATTCCAGGAGGCCGAGGATGACGGAGGGACCGAGGGGCGTGCGCGTGACGCGGACGCCGAAAGGCTGGAGCGCGTCCTCGACGGCGTTGGCGATGGCGGCGGGCGGCGAGATGGCGCCGCCCTCGCCGACCCCTTTCATGCCGAGCGGGTTGCGCGGCGACGGGTACTCGAGGTGGACGGTCTCGATGGGCGGCAGCTCCATCGCCGTCGGCACGAGGTAGTCCATGAAGGTACCCGTCAGGAGCTGCGCCTGCTCGTCGTAGACCATTTCCTCGAGGAGAGCCCCGCCCACGCCCTGCGCGACGCCGCCGTGGATCTGCCCGTCCACGATCACCGGGTTGATGACCCTGCCGCAGTCGTGGGCCACGAGGTAACGGAGAAGCCTCACCGCGCCGGTGCCGGGATCCACCTCGACCTGGGCGATGTGGACGGCGCTCGTATATGTGACGGTCGGCTGGTGGTGGTACACCGTCGCCTCGAAGTCCGGCGAGGCGACCCCGGGCTTGGCAAAGGTGGGAATCGCGGCCTGGATGACCCGGCTCAAGGGCAGCGAGGAGGCGGGAGCCCCGCGCACCGATACTGCACCGTCGGCGATCTCGATGTCGGCCGGCGCGGCCTCGAGCAGCGCGGCGGCGGCCACGGCGATCTTCTCCCTCACTTTCCCGGCGGCGACGTGAATGGAGCTGCCGGCGTTCACCGCGCTCCGCGAGGCGAAGGTGCCGACCCCGAAGGGGATGGCCGCCGTGTCCCCGCCCACGATCGTCACCCAGTCGAGCGGGATGCCGAGCGCGTCTGCCGCGATCTGGGCGAACGAGGTCTCGTGTCCCTGCCCCTGGCTGCAGGCGCCGGTGGCGACAACGGCGCGTCCCGAAGAATCGAGCCTCACGACCGCGCCCTCGTAGGGTCCGATGGCCGTGCCTTCGACATACCCCGAGAGCCCGATGCCGCGATAGACGCCCTTGGCCCGGAGTAGCGCCTGCTCCTCGCGTAGCGTGTCGTAGCCGACGGCGGCAAGCGCGGCCTCGAGTCCCGCCCTGAAATCGCCGCCGTCGTAGACGAGCGGGTTGCCGTCGCGGTACGGGATGTCCAGCGTGTAGGGCATGTCGGCCTGCGTCAGGTAGTTCTTCCGTCGGAGTTCAGCGGGGTCCATGCGGAGCTCGCGGGCGAGGAAGTCCACGATCCGGTCCATCGCGAAGACGGTCTCGGGGCGCCCCGCGCCGCGGTAGGGCGCGTTCGGCGTCTTGTTGGTGACGACGCCGCGGCACTCGACGCGCAGGTGCGGCACGCGGTGAGGGCCCAGGAGATGCGCCACGGTGTTGTACGGCAGGACGATGCCCCAGGAGTTATAGGCCCCCAGGTCGAGCCAGATCCGGTCGCGCACTGCCAGCATCGTCCCGTCGCGCCGCGCGGCGATCTCGATGTCGTGGACCTGATGGCGCGCGTGGGCGGCCGACATCATGTGCTCTCGGCGGTCTTCGGTCCACTTCACAGGACGGCGGGCGGCGATGGCCGCCGCGGGGATCAGCAGGTCCTCCGGGTAGCCGTTGGCCTTGGTGCCGAAGCCGCCTCCCACGTCGGGAGCGACGACGCGGATCTTGTGAGGCGGCAGGCCGAGCGCCGCGACCAGCCCCTGCTGGACGAAGTGGACGACCTGGGTGGCGTTCCACGTCGTGAGCGAGCCGTCGCGCGCGTCCCACCGGGCGACCACGCCGCGCGTCTCGATGGGCATGCCTACGTAGCGCTGGATGTGAAAGCGCTCCCTCACCGTCACGTCGGCCTGGGCGAAGGCGGCGCCGGGATCGCCGAAGCCCGTCTCGAAAAAGACCGCGACGTTGTCTCCCCACTCCGGGTGGAGGACGTGCGCCCCAGGCTCCGCGCCCGCCACCATGTCGGCGACGACTGGCAGCGGCTCGTACTCCACCTCGATCAGCTCGCAGCCGTCCTCGGCAAGCGCGCGGCTGCCGGCCAGGACCATCGCCACGATCTCGCCGACGAAGCGGACGCGGTCCCTCGCCATGGCGAGCTGGGGCACCTGCTTCATCGTCACGTCGACTCGCGCCCCGAGCCCGGACGGGATGGCGCCGAAGAGCGGGAGCGGCTTCATCCAGCGCTCGAGATCGGCGAAGGCGAATACATGCGCCATGCCGGGAAGTCGGCGCGCCGCCTCCGTCTTCACCGACAGGACCCGGGCGTGGCCGTGGGGGCTCCGCAGGAATGCCGCGTGGAGCATGCCCGGCAGCTTGATGTCGTCCACGTAGCGGCCTTCGCCGCGGAGGAAGCGCGGGTCTTCCGTACGGCGAACCGATGCTCCGAAGTATTTGGCGCCCATGGAACCGCCCGACCATACCAACACCCTGCGCAACTGTCCAGCGACCGCGGCAGGCGGCTGAAACCCCGCAGGCTGTCAGTGCTTGTGCGCGCCGGGCATCTCTCCCTTGACCATGGCAAGGTGGTGCGGGCCGTGGTGCGCACCCTGGACGAGCAGCCCGGCGAAACCGAGGCCGCGGATCCGCGCCGCCGTCTTGGCGTCACTTGGATCACGGGCGACCACGATCAGCCGGGCGCCGCCCGGGATGGGCTCGGCCTTGGCCGACCACGCGGGCATGCCGTCGAGCTCGGCCGAATGCGGGATGACCATGTCGCGGATCGAGCGAGCCGTGCGGCCCTCGCCCGTGACGTCCATCGAGAGGCCTCCCGGCAGCTGCGTCGCTTTGACCGATGCACGCAGCACCACCTCGTTCATGTCGATCAGGTGCTGGCGCAGGCGCTCCATGTCCACCTTGGACCAGTCGATGGCGGAATCGGCCTCGAGGATGCGCACGACCTCGGCCATCGCGCCGAAGGCGCCCTGTCCAGGCTGGATCGGGCCGCCCCCTGCCGGATGATGCTGCTGGTGCATGTCATGTGGCATGGCGCCCGGCGGCATCTGGCCGTGGGGCATCTGGCCCGGCGGCATCGGATGCGGACCCTGGGCCCAGACGCCGCCGGCGACGAGGGCGGTACCGAGCGCCGCCGATCCGAAAACGATCACGAGCGATCCCTTCATGGCTTTCTCCTGTCGGGGTGAGTTGTCAGAGAGAGTATGGCGGCGGCGCGGCGCGAAGTCTGTGACCTGGGTCACACGGGCGCCCCGCCCCGCGCCGCCTCGGCGAGGCGCCCGGGGTCGCGGATCACGATGCCCGAGCGGCTGCGCTTGATCGCGCCGGCGCGCTCGAGCTGGGCGAGAGCCCGCGAGACGAGCTCTCGCACTGTGCCGAGGTGCGCCGCGAGCTGCTCCTGGGTCAACCCGAAATCGACGACGGCACCGGGCATCAGCGGCGAGCCCGCGGCCGCCGCGGCGGCTTCGATGTGGCGCGCCAGCCGCTCGGTGACCTGGCGGAAGGCCAGGTCCTCGACGAGCCCGGCGAATCGCCGCACCCGCCCCGCCATGGCCTCGAGCATGGACAGCGCGACGGCCGGATGGCGCCGGCAAAGCTCGAGCACGGCCTCCCGGGGAACGAGCACGAGCCGCGTGGGCTCGACGGCGACGGCCGAGGCGATATAGCCCTGGCCGTCGAAGAGCGGGGCCTCGCCGAGCGTGGCGCCCGCGCCCTCGGCGTGGAGCACCTGCTCCCGGCCGCGCGGCGAGACCTGGCGCATCTCCACCGCGCCGCCGGCGACGACGAGGAGTCCGCGGCATGGATCGCCCGCCTCGAACGCGCGCTCACCCCGCCTGAGAGCGCGCAGGCGGCAGCGCCGCGCGAGCCGCACCAGCTCGGCCGCGGGGACGGAGCGGAAGTAACCGACCCGACGCAGCGCCGCCAGCACCGGGTCCGCTGCCGCCCGAGTCACGGTCAGACCCCCGCCGTTCGCGCGCGCGGGTCGAGCATTTCGTTGAGCGCCTCGCCCGCCAGGTTGAACGAGAGCACCGTGAAGAAGATCGCCGCGCCCGGGAAGAGCGGCGGCCTCAGCGCGCTGAGGCCAAGCGCGAAGGGATCGGCGGGAGCGCCCACGGCCCGATGACCGCGGCACACATGAAGAGCCCGGCGCCGGCTAGCCCGCCTAGGCCGAGCGGACGCCCGCGCAGCCGCCGGAGGAGATCGCCGAGGGTGTCCCGCGCCGCCACGGCCAGCTTCGCTACTCGGCGAGGTCGGGGTGGTTGCGGTACTCGTTGTCGAGGTGGGTCAAGCCGTTGAAGAGCTTGCCCATGAGCGTTCACGCCTGCGTGTCCGTCGTGGTGCCCGGGTTCATCGTGGGCGGGTCCGCGCTGATAGCCTGGACCGCCGTGCCGCCGCGGACAGGCGTCTGGGCCTGGGCGGCCGCTGGAAGCACGGCGAGCGCGAAAACGTGGGCGAGCTTCAACATGCGGCGATCCTCCTAGGTCTTTTCGAGAATGGCGTCGACCGCGGCCTCGAGCTTGCGCGCGGCCGCGCCCAGCCGCTCATTGATCGCCGCCACCGTCGCCTCGTCGGCCTGGAGGCCGCGCTCGAAGAGATCCGCCTGCCGCAGCGACTCGGCCGGCGCGGGGCCGCCCCGCATCGTGCGCGCGGCGATGAAGCGCCCCGGATCGAGCGCCTGCTTGATCTGGGTGGCGTCGAGGCCTCCCGGCTTGCCGTGGTAGGCGACGGCCGCCTCGTCCAGCAGGGCCGGCGTTACACCACCGGGCCCGACTCCCCTGTCTTCGCAGAGGCGGACCAGGATGCCGACGATCTGGTGCGCGGTGCGCCAGGGCAGGTCGCGCTCGCGGCAGAGCACGCCCGCGAGATCGGTCGCCGTCGCCCAGTGCCGCCACGCCTGCTCGCGCATGTGCTCGGTGCGGATCCCGAGCGCCGGCAGGAGCTCGCAGAACCAGTCGAGGTCCCTCGCGCAATTTTCGGAGACTCGCCACAGCGCCTCGAGGGCGTAGTAGCGCTCGGTGATGGGCAGGCCGGTCGGCCCCTTGAGCGCGTGATAGGCGGTGACGACACAGCCGAGCGCCTCGGCGGAGGCACCCTTGACCTCGGCAGGGCCGATGACGTTCTTCTTCTGCATCATGATGCTGGACGTGTTGCAGAAACGGTCGGGAATGTCCACGAATCCGAACTCGCTCGTGCTCCAGAGAATCAGGTCGTCGGCCCACTTCGCCAGTGTGTGATAGAGGAGGGCCACGGCCATCGGCACGTCCAGGCTGTCGTCCGCGTTCAGCTCCAGGATCGCGTCGGCCATGTTCTCGTGGATCGAGTCGAAGCCCAGCAGCTCGGCCGTCCGCTCCCGATTGAGCGGGAAGTCCGAGCCGACCATGATCGCGGCGCCGGCCGGGCTCGTATTGACGCGCCCGTACACGCCGCGGAGACGCTCGAAGTCGCGGGCGAGGTTGGCCGCCCAGGACAACAGGAGGTGCGCGAGCGTCATCGGCTGGGCGTGCTGGCCGAAGCTGTACCCGGGGAGAATCGTGTCCGTGTGACGCCGCGCGAGCCCGATCAGCACGCGACGCAGCCTGTTGACGCCCTCGAGGAGCCGCAGCACCTTTTCCCGCTGGAGGGTGTTGATGCCGACCGAGGAGAGATCGCCGGAGCTTCGCCCGAGGTGGAGCCGCCCGCCGATCTCTTCGCCGAGCGCGCGGATCAGGTACTGCTCGCCCGAGTGAAGGCCGCCGCCCGACTTCATCCGCACCTCCTCGATGCCGTCCTTTTCCATTCGGCGAAGCGCTTCGAGGATGGCCCTGCCGTGCTCTCGCCGGAGCAGGCCCTCCTCGACCAGCATGACGGCCTGCGCCTTGTCGAAGGCGTGGAGGGCGTGGAACATGAGGCGCGAGCGGCCGACGGCCAGCTTGCCCAGCTGCGGGAGCATTTCTTCCCGCAGCCTGATGCCGCCGGCGCGGAATCCGCGGTACTCGGGTGAGGGCTGCTTGAGCATGATCGCGACTCCCTCCTGGGTGAGCCGCCGTATGATAGCAGTCGCCGGGGGACAGGTTCAACGAGAGAGGAGCCTACGATGATCAAACGGCTATTCGACCTGGTGAACGCCGACGTGGCGCTCGTCCGCCGCGGCCGGTTCCTCACGACAGACTTCCTGGTCGAGGTAGGGGACGAGCCCTTCCACGTCTCGGTGCAGGACGGCCGCATCACCTCGGTGACCCGCGGGCCGGCATCCATGCGACCCTGGCGCTTCGCCATACGCGCCAGCGCGGAGGCGTGGCGCGAGTTCTGGCAGCCGGTGCCTCGTGCGGGCTACCACGACCTCTTCGCCCTGACGCGCTTCGGCCGCGCGCGCATCGAGGGCGACCTTCAGCCGCTGATGGCCAACCTCCGCTACATCAAGGAAGTCCTCGAGACGCCGCGACGCCTCGCGGGGAGTGCCTGAGATGGCCGCGCGGATCGAGCCGATAGCCGGACGGTACGTGCACCTGACGCTCGGCAGCCGCAGCTGCCGCGTCTATTTCGAGGAGGCCGGCGGCGGCATTCCCCTGCTATGCCTGCACACCGCCGGCTCGGACGGCAGACAGTTCCGTCACCTGATGAACGACGCGGCGGTGACGGATCACTACCGCGTCATCGCTTTCGACCTGCCGTGGCACGGCAAGTCCACGCCGCCCGTCGGATGGGAAAACGAAGAGTACAGGCTGACAACGGAGGCCTACGTCGAGGCCGTGATGACATTCAGCCGCGCGCTGGAGCTCGACCGGCCCGTAGTCATGGGCTGCTCGATGGGCGGCCGCATCGTCCTCCAGCTCGCGCTGGAGCACGCGGCCGAGCTGCGCGCGGTCATCGGTCTCGAGGCGGCCGATCACCAGACGCCCTGGTACGACACGGAGTGGCTCCACCGCCCCGACGTCCACGGCGGCGAGGTCTGCGCGGCGCTGGTCTCGGGACTCGTCGGCGCGACCGCCCCCGACGAGCACCGCTGGGGGACCCTCTGGGGCTACATGCAGAGCGGGCCCGGCGTCTTCAAGGGCGATCTCTACTTCTACCGCGTGGACTCCGACTTCCGCGAGCGGGTCGCCGGGATCGACACCCGCGTCTGCCCCGTCCATCTGCTCACGGGCAGCTACGACTTCTCCTGCACTCCGGAAGACACGCTGCGCACGGCCGCCAAGATCAAGGGTGCGGAGGCGCAGACCATGGACGGGCTCGGCCACTTCCCGATGAGCGAGGACCCGGCGCGGTTCCGCGAATACATCCTGCCCGTCCTCGACCGGATCCGCGCCGCCCCGGCTTGAGCGGGGGGTGGTACGCTTCGTCCCGGCGGCGACTCCGCCTCGATGGGACTGACCTCGACGACACCAGGAGGAACTGATAAGCATGGACGCCCGCGACCTTCTCATCGAAGAGCACAGCGCAGTGCACTCGGCCGCCGTCGGGGGCAACAAGGCGTCGATGGCGGAGCGGACCTTCGGCGGCCTGACCGACGACCAGATGCGGATGCGCCCGCGGGAGGACCTGAACTCCCTCGCCTGGCTCATGTGGCATATCAGCCGCGCCGAGGACGTCATGGCCAACATCGTGATCAATGGCCGCAGCCAGGTGCTCGACGACGGCTGGCTGCCGCGTCTGAAGATCGCGCGGCGCGACTTCGGCATCGGCATGACCAAGCCCGAGGTAAGCGAACTGAGCGCGGCGGTGGACATCGTCGCGCTGCGGGACTACCGCGACGCGGTGGGGCGGCGTACCCGCGACATCCTGAGCGCCTACGGTCCCAAGGACTGGGAGGGCGACATCGAGGCGGCGGCCCTCGAGCGGGCCGGCTCGCTTGGCTGCTTCGGCAACCGCACCGAGGCGCTCGTCAAGGCCTTCACCGGCCGCCCGCGCCGGGCGATCCTGAGCGGCATCGTCGTGATGCACTCCGCCATGCACATGGGCGAAGGCGCCACCGTGCGGACGGCGGGGGGCTTCGGAACAGGCATCTGACCTGGCAGGCCGCTGAAAAAAGCCCATCTGCTTCGTTGGCGCCCTCGGCCGCACGCTCAACGTACAGGGAGTACGCCTCGCGTGCGGCCATCGGGCGCCGCCTTGCATCTGGACCTTTTTGAGCGGCCTGCTAAGCGGCCGGGAGGCCGTCGAGGAAGTCGCGCAGCACCCGGTTGAATGCCTCCGGCTGATCGAGGTTCGACGAGTGCCCTGCGCCGGGGATGACCTCCAGCCTCGCGCCGGGAATCTTCTTCGCCATGTACTCGCTAGGGGCGAAGAACGGCTGGTCCTGGTCGCCCACAATGATCAGTGTCGGCACCCGGATGCCCGCGAGCCCGTCGATCACGTGTGAGCCTTCCTGGGCCAGCATGCCGCGCGCGGCGTGCGCGAGGCCCTGCGCCGAGCGATGCTCGCCCATGGCCTCGCGCATCTCACAACTGCGCTCGCTGATGGCGTCGAGCCCGGCCGCCTCGAGCTCGGCCGCGCGCTCGTGGGCCCGCTGGTTCCAGGCGGCGCGCGCCTCCGCGTTCCGATAGCCCGGGCCCGAGTCGCAGATGACGAGCGCGCGGACCATCTCCGGATGCGCGAGGTAGAAGGCGAGCGAGACGTAGCCTCCGAGCGAGAGGCCGCCGATCACCCCGCGCTCGACCTTCACGTGCCGCAGGAGCGCCTCCATGTCGGCGACGGTCAGCCCGGCCGAATACTGTGAGGGATCGCCCGGGCTCTCGGTCTGCCCGTGCCCGCGCATGCTCCAGCTGATGACCTGGTAGCGGCCCTCGAGCGCGCGATGCTGTCCGTCCCACATGCGGCGCGTGGCGGAGTAGCCGTGGCTCAGCAGCACGGCCGGCCCGCTTCCCGACACCGCATAGTCAATCTCGATCCCATTCAACCGCGCTCGACTCATCGCTGCCCTCCTTGTGTCCCGGGGTCACGTCTCGCATCGATACATTTCCGCACCGATCCCACTTCGGCCGGTCCGAGGACGCGGAGATCGAGCCCGGGAGAGGGACGCAGGTCGGCGAAGGTCCGGCTCAGCATGTGATTACGATACCGCGCCCTAAGGGAGAAGTGCTAGACTTCTGGCCCTATGGCATCGCCCGAATGGAACCGCTACGCGCGCGCCCTGCCCTCGATCGCCGCCGCCGTCGGGCGGACGCCGCTGGTCAGGCTCAACCGCGTCACCGCCGGTGCCACGCCCGCGATCTACGTCAAGGTCGAGTGGTACGGCGCGACGGGCAGCCTCAAGGACCGGATCTACCTCCACATGTTCGAGCGCGCCGAGGCGCGGGGAGATCTCCGATCCGGCATGCGCGTGCTCGAGTGCTCGACCGGTAACGCGGGCATCGCGTGCTCCTGGGTCGCCGCCGTCAAGGGCTACCCCTGCACGATCGTGATGCCCGAGGGTATGAGCGACGAGCGCAAGAAGATCATGCGCGCCTACGGCGCGGAGCTCGTCTTCACCAAGGGCGGCGAGAGCGACGTGGACCTCTCGCTCCAGCGCCTCCAGGAGATCCGGGCCGCCGACCCGTCGCGGTACTGGGTGCCGGGGCAGTTCGACAACACAGACAACGTCGAGGCTCACGTCCTCACGACGGGGCCGGAGATCCTCCTGCAGATGGACGGCCGCATCGGCGCCTTCGTGGATTCGCAAGGCTCCGGCGGCCTCCTTACGGGGGTGGGTCGCTATCTCCGGCAGCATGACCCGGCAGTGCGTCTCTACGCCGTCGAGCCCGCCGAGTGCGCCCTGCTCTCGACACGCGCCTGGGGGCACCACGGCATCGAGGGCATCGGCGACGGCTTCGTGCCGCGGAACCTCGACGTCTCGCTCCTGACGGGGGTCATCACCACGACGACGGACGAAAGCGTCGCCATCGCCCGCCGGCTCGCCAAGGACGAAGGCATCTTCTGCGGCATCTCGAGCGGCTGCAACGTGGCCGCCGCCCTCAAGCTGGCGCGCCGTCACCCGGAGCTCCCCTCCATCGTCACCATCATCAACGATACCGGTCAGCGCTACTTCACGACTCCGCTCTGCGGCGAGGAGAAGCACGTGGACATCCCCGAGCGGGAGCATCCGCTCGATCCGTACACGGTGGAGCAGCTCGACCGCCACCAGAAGGCGTGGGAGATCATCGGATGACGATCTCCCGGCGAGAGTACGACTTCCAGGCGGCCCGCCTGCGCCTCGAAGCGAAGCCCAAGAGCGCCGGCGAGAAGCTGACCACGATCGACGAGGCCGTCGCGCGAGTGAAGGACGACGACTCCCTCGCCTTCGGCGGCTGCCTGTTCTCACGCACGCCGCTCGCGATGATCCGCGCGCTCCTCCGCCGACGCCCCAGGGGGCTGACCATCTCGCGCAACCTCATGTGCTACGAGGGCGAGTGGTGCATGGTCGCGGGCGCCGTGGACAAGGTCGTGACGTCATGGATGGCCATCGGGCTGCCGTGGGGGCTCTCCAAGATCGTCCGCGAATTCGTCGAGTCGGGGCGCGTGCCGATGGAAGAGTGGAGCCATCTCGCGCTGGGGCTCCGTTTCCGCGCGGCGGCAATGGGCGTGCCCTTCCTCCCCTCGCTCACGATGCTCGGCTCCGGGCTCGTGGATGTAGGCGGCTCCAAGACCATCGACTGCCCGTACACCGGCGAGAAGCTCCTCGCGGTCCCGGCCCTGTTCCCGGATGTCGCGATGCTTCACGTCCACCGCGCCGATCGCTTCGGCAACTGCCAGATCGACGGCTACCCGCACATGGACGCCGACATCGCAAAAGCCGCTGCCACGGTCCTCGTGACCACTGAGGAGATCGTCCCCGAAGAGGAGATCCGCCTCCATCCGGACCGGACCGTCATCCCCGGCTTCATCGTGGACGCCCTCGTCCACGTGCCGTACGGCTCCTACCCGCATGAGTGCTACGGCCTCTACGACGCGGAGCCAGAGCACTTCAGCGCCTACGTCGAGGGCATCAACCAGCGCGGCACCGCCGGAGTCCGGGACTATCTCGAGCGCTACGTCTACGGCCCCGCGACACACCCGGAATACCTGGGCCTCTTCGGCGAGACGGCGCTGGCGGACGCGCGGCGGCGCGCCAGGGAGCTCTGCTCGTGAGCGGCGCCGTGAACGGCGTCACGGCCAACGAGCTGCTCGCGGTCATGGGCGCCCGCGAGCTCAGGGACAACAGCACGGTCTTCGCCGGGGTGGGCGCGCCCATGATGGCCTCGGGGCTCGCCCAGCGGATGCACGCCCCGCGTCTCACCATGGTCATCGAGGGCGGCATCGTCGGGCCGAAGTGGAAGCCCGGCTCGCTCCCGATCTCGACGAACGAGATGCGCGCGGCGTACCGCGCCCAGATGCTGCCGGGCATCACCGACGCCCTCCTGCTGGCCCAGCGCGGCTTCCTCGACGTGGGTTTCATCGGCGGTGCCCAGATCGACCGCTACGGCAACCTGAACACCAGCGCCATCGGCGGCAGCTACGACAGGCCGAAGGTGCGCCTCCCCGGTACCGGCGGCGCCAACGACATCATCTCGCTCTGCCGCGAGGTCATCATCCTGACCGTCCACGAGAAGCGGCGCTTCTCGGACACCGTGGACTTCATCACGAGCCCGGGCTGGCTCACCGGCGGCGCCAGCCGGAGGGCGAGCGGGCTCCTCTTCGGCGGCGTCTCGCGCGTCGTGACGACTCTCGGCCTCTTCGGCTTCGAGCCGGAGAGCCGCCGGATGAGGCTCGAGGCGCTGCACCCGGGCGTCAGCGTGGACGACGTCAAGTCCAACACTGGCTTCGAGGTGCTGGTCTCCGGCCAGCTCACGACGACCAAGCCGCCGACCGGCGAAGAGCTCGGGATCCTGCGCATGCTCGATCCCGCGCGGCGGTTCATAGGCTGAGGAGATTCTCGTGGCCCAATTCGGTCTCGCCATCAGGAACTTCGTCGGCCCCGGGGAAGTGCCCGACATCACGGGCGTCTACGCCTATGCGGAGCGCGCCGAGGCGCTCGGCTTCGAATCCCTCTGGGCCTGGGACCACGTCCTCCTCGGCGTGGAGCCCTCCTTCCCCATCATCGACTCGATCACGACGCTGGCCGCCATCGCGGCGCGCACCCGGACGATCAAGCTGGGCACCGGCGTTCTGGTGCTGCCGCTGCGAAATCCTGTCGTCGCCGCCAAGGCGCTCGGCAGCCTCGACGTCATCTCGGGTGGCCGGTTGATCCTGGGAGTGGCCGCGGGCTGGTACGCGCGCGAGTTCGATGCCGTCGGCGTGCCCTTCAAGCAGCGCGGCAGGATCTTCGAGCGCAACCTGGACATCCTCCTGCGCCTCTGGACCGAGGAGCGGGTCACCCTCAAGGCCGACGAGTTCAACCTTCGCGAGGCCGTCATGGTCCCGCGAACAGCCCAGCGTCCGCGGCCGCCCGTCCTGGTCGGCGGCTACGTGGACGCGGTGCTCAAGCGCGCGGGCACGGTGGGCGACGGCTGGCTGACCTACTTCTACACTCCGGAGAGCTTCAGCAAGTCGTGGCGGAAGGTCCAGGCCTTCGCCAAGGAGGCCGGCCGCGATCCATCGAAGCTCACGGCGACGAACCAGCTCGCGATCTGCGTCGGCAAGAGCCGCGCCGAGACCGAGAAGAACATGCGTCACTGGCTCTCGACGGAGTGGGACACGGCGGCATGGAGCGAGTCCACCATCGAGCACGCCATCCACGGCTCGCCGGACGAGTGCGTCGAGCAACTTCGCACCCACGTGCAAACCGGCGTGAACCGGATTATCCTCATCCCGTACCGATACGAGCCCGGGCAGGTGGAGCGGGTCGCCAAGGAGGTCTTGCCAAAGCTATGAGCACGTACATCGACATCAACTGCGACATGGGCGAGAGCTACGGGCGCTGGACACTCGGCAACGACGAAGGGGTCATGCCCCACATCACGTCCGCCAACATCGCCTGCGGCTTTCACGGGGGTGACCCGCATGTGATGCGCAAGACGGTCGAGCTGGCGCTCAAGCACGGCGTGGCGATCGGCGCCCACCCTGGCCTGCCCGACCTCATGGGCTTCGGCCGCAGGCGGATGGAGGTGTCGCCGCAGGAGATCAAGGACATCCACCGGTATCAGGTCGGCGCGCTCGGCGCCTTCGTCAAGGCGGCGGGCACCACGCTCCAGCATGTCAAGGCGCACGGCATCCAGTACCACATGTTCGAGGAGAACCTGGAGCTGGGCCGCGCCTCGGCCGAGCAGGTGCTGGAGCTGGACCCGAACCTGATCCTCATGGTCATGGCGATGACCAAGTACGACGCCGAGGCGCGCAAGACCAAGGCGCGCGTTGCCGCGGAGGGCTTCGCGGACCGCGTCTACGCCGACGACGGCCAGCTGGTCTCGCGCAAGCTTGGGAAAGATGCGTTGGTCTCCGATCCATCGAAGGCCGCGGAGCAGGCGGTGCGCATGGTGATGGAGCAGAAGGTGAAGACCATCACGGGCAAAGTCATCACCGCCAAGGTGGACACCATCTGCATCCACGGCGACAGCCCGGGCGCGGACAAGATCGTCGCGGCGGTGCGCGAGGGCCTCGTCAAGGCGGGCGCGACCGTCAAGCCGCTCCGCGACTGGTTCAGTTGAACTTGAACTGGATCTTCACCTTCGGGAACTCGGGGGCCTTGCCCTCGAGGTCCACGATCCGGTAGGTCCCATCAGGGGCTTCGACCAGCGCGTTGTTGTTGGAGAAGGACAGCAGCTTGCCCCAGGCCTTGGGCACGCTCACCTCGTACTTGGGGGCGGCCGTCTGCGCATGGGCATCGCGCGGCTGGAGCTGCCCCATCCAGAGATGGCCGGCGATGGCGACCAAGGCACAGGCGATGACGGTAAGGACGGCTTTCGTGTAACGGTCGGCGGTCATGGCGATGTCCTCCTCGTGGTTGGGTAAGCTGGTGTGCCGACGATATACGGCACGGGAGTGGTCTTCAAGGGGCCTCATGGCCGCTTCCGGCACGGAGGATGCCCTCGAGCCGCTCTACGGCGCGGTCCCAGTCGAAGCGCGACGTGACGAAAGCTTGGCCCTGGCGGGCGAGGCGCTCGCGGAGCCCGGCGTCGGTCACCACGCGCTCGAGCGCCCCCGCCAGCGCTGCCACGTCACGTCGCGGCGCCACGAGCGCGGTCTCGCCATCCTTCGCGTAGTCGCGGCAGCCGCCGTTGTCGAAGGTGACGAGCGCGGCGCCACAGGCCATGGCCTCCATGGGGGGCATGCCGAGCCCCTCGTCCCATGACGGGCAGAGGTAGATGGGACACCGACTGTAGAGCCACGCCAGGCGCTCCTGAGGCAGGTTCTCGTGGAACTCGTCGTACGGCAGCGCCTCGCGCGGGCGCCTGACTCCGAAGCCTACCAGCAGGACTTCAGGGTGCCGCACCTTGACCGCGGCGATCGCCTCGAGTCCCTCGCGCACGCCCTTCCACGCGTAGTCGTGGTGAAGCATGAGTACGCGGAGGGCGCCGTCCGACCTCGCGCCCTCCACCGGATGGAAGAGTTGGCGATCCACCGGAGTGACCAGGACCTCGGCCGCGCAGGCGAAGTGCTCCTTCATGATGTCCTTGAGCCACGAGGAGATCACGATCTTCCTGAGCGGCAGGGCGTAGGTCGCGTCCACCCTCGCGGGCCGGCCGTGGTAGAGGCTCTCGTAGTGCTGGACGAAGTAGAACTTGGCTCCGGCGTCGGCAGGCGCCCGCGCGACGGCGTCGGCCGACTGCCACGCCGTGGCGATGAGGGCGTCGGCTGAAGGAAGGCGCGCGGGATCCCATCCCCCCACCCAGCGCACGCAGGCGCGGAAGCCGGGGATCCAGTCCGGTCCCTGCCGGCGGACATTGCGCCAGACGACGCGCCAGGACCGCCTGGCGGGCACCACCACGGTGACGTCGTGGCCTCGCCCCGCCAGACGGTCCGCGTAGGTCAGGATGGCGCGCACTCCGCCGGCGATGCGGATATGCGGCGCAAGAAAGGTGATCTTCACCGGAGCGAGAGGGATGCGAGGAGGCTTCGCATCACCTAGATGGCCATCGAGACCTGGCCGCCGCGGCGGTAGGCGCCGGGGTCCAGCACGACGTTGACGCAGTAGACCTCGCCCGAGCCCATGGCGCGCTCGAGCGCGGGGCGCAGCTGCCTGGGGTCCGTCACCTGCATGCCCTTGCCACCGAGCGCTTCCACCATCCGGTCGAAGCGCGTGAAAGGCAGTGACGTCGCCACCTGGCGCTCGGCGCCGAAGAAGGACAGCTGCGGGTTGCGGATCTGCCCCCAGCCGCCGTCGTTCCCGATCACCACCGTCATCGGCAGCTTGAATCGCACGGCCGTCTCCATCTCCATGCCGTTCAACCCGAAGGCGCCGTCGCCCGCGATCAGCAGCACGTGCTCGGCGGGGCGGAGGAGCTTGGCGGCGATGGCGAAGGACGGCCCGACGCCGAGGCACCCGAACGGCCCAGGGTCAAGCCACTGCCCCGGGCGCTCCAGCGAAACGATCTTCGACGCGCAGCCGACCACGTCACCCCCGTCGCCGACAACCGTGGTCTGCGCGTCCACGACGGCCGCGATCTCATGGGCAAGCCGGTAGTGGCTGATGGGCACGCTGTCGGAGAGGCGCTCCGCCATGAGCCGCTCCTGGCTCTCCACCTCCTTCTTCTTGACGGCCTGCCGCCACGCCTCGAAGCGCCCGGCAACGCTCTTCGGGAGCGCGTCCCGGGCGGCACGCAGGGTGAGGCCGATATGGGACGCGAGCCCCAGCTCCAGAGGCCGGTTGCGTCCAAGCTCGACGGGATCGCAGTCCACCATGACCACCTTGACGTGCTCGGCGAAAGACGGCGGCCGGCCATATCCCAGACGGAAGTCGAGCGGAGTACCGAGGACGAGCACGAAGTCGGCCTGCCCCAACGCGAAGCCGCGCGCCTGCGAGAAGGCGAGCGGGTGGCCGGCGGGCAGGCAGCCGCGCCCGGCGCCGTTCATGAAGACGGGCACGCCGGCAGCTTCCGCGAACGCCGCGAGATCGGCCGCCGCGTCGTCCCAGTAGACGCCGCTCCCCGCCATGACGATGGGCCGCTCGGCCTTGGACAGGAGATCGGCGAGCTTCTGGACCGATTCCGGATCGGGAGCGAGCGGCCGGCGATGGACATACGCCGTCGGGATGGGAGCAAAGCGGTCCTCGACCATCGTCATCAGGAGATCCACCGGGATCTCGACGAAGACCGGCCCCGGGCGGCCGGTCAGCGCGGTGCGGATGGCCGTCGTAAGGACTTCCGGTATCTGGCGGGTCTCGGAGACCGTCCACGAGCCCTTGGTGATCGGCTTGAGGAGGTCAACCTGCTCGACTTCCTGGAGCGAGCCGAGGCCGCGAAGACCGAGCGGCGCCGCGCCGCCGATCAGCAGCAGCGGGCTCCGCGCGGAATAGGCATTGGCCACGCCCGTCACGGCATCCGTCACGCCCGGCCCCGCCGTCACCGCGGCCACGCCGATGTTGCGCGTCAGCCGCGCGTACGCGTCGCCCGCGTGCGCCGCCGCCTGCTCGTGGCGCACGTCCACCACCTCGACGCCCTCGGTGATGAAGCCGTCGTAGATCGGCAGGATGTGCCCGCCGCAGAGCGTGAAGACGTGGCCGACGCCCGCCTGCCTGAGCGTCCGCGCCACCAGGTGCCCGCCGTTCAGCTCCGCCATGCTCCCTCCAGGTCTTCTACCAGAACTTCTCCCACTTGACGCTCTTGCGGTCCATGCCCTTCTTGACGAGGGCGTCACGGACGGCGTTGACCGTGTCGCCGCCGCCGCAGACATAGACCACGAGCTTGTCCACGCTGTGGACGAGCCGGTCCACGGCGGCGGCGGCCTCGCCCGTCTCGCCGCGCCAGCCCGCGGGCGCCTCGCGCACCGCCGCCACGTAGGTGAAGCCGGGGTAGCGCCGCGCGAGGGAGCGGAATTCGGCATCGTAGAGGAGCCACGAGGGGTCGCGCGCCCAGTAGATCAGGATGGTCGGACGCCCGTAGCCCGTCTCGTAGAGATCGGCGAGGATCGACCGCACCGGCACGATGCCGATCTCCTCGGCGACGAAGACGGCGCGGCGCGGATCGGCGCGGTTGAAGACGAAGCCTCCCGTCGGGCCCTTGAACTCCACCGGGTCGCCGGCCTTGAGCGCACGGAGCCACTGCGAGCCGATCCCGCCGGGTGCGACGTCCACGGAGAGCGTGATCGTCCGCTTCCGCGTCGGGGACGAGAGCATGCTCCACGCGCGCACGGTCTGGGGGCCGAAGGGCACCGAGATCCATTGCCCCGCGTCGAAGTCGAGCTCCGGAGGCTCGACCATGCGGAGGTCCACCTCGATGACCTCGGGGCGGGGCCAGCGGATGCCGGCCACCTCCGCCCGGCACTCCTTCGGCCTCCGCGCCACTAGCGCGACCTACTAATGGGCGGATCACCCGCGAGGCGGGCGGGTCCTGTCGTCGGGGGCGGCCGGTGCGCAACCGGCTGCGCCACCCTACCCGGCGTGAATCGCAGCCCTGCGGGCTGCGCACACTTGGGAAGG
>Ga0214472_10002364_pt1 | contig 20433 bp, 13 predicted proteins | sample RVTome_6_FD_207662 | JGI IMG/M metagenome (GOLD analysis project Ga0214472, IMG submission 207662) | Soil microbial communities from uranium-contaminated site in the Upper Colorado River Basin, Wyoming, United States - RVT140D175 | ecosystem: Environmental > Terrestrial > Soil > Contaminated >...
GCAGGATGCCGATGGAGTCGAGGAACATGCCGAGAATCAGGTAGAGCACGATCACCATCAGGATGACGGAGTAGCGGTCGCCACCGAACGCGAGCAGCGCTTGCGTCATCGCGTCCGGCACACCACTGAGCGCCATGAGCTTGCTCAGCAGCACGGTGCCGATGACCACCATGAAGATGCCCGCGGTGCCGATCAAGGTGTTGAGCGTGGCGTCCTTGATCATCTGCACGCTGAGCACGCGGCGCGTCGCGGCGAGCAGCAGCGCCAGCGCGGCGCCCACCGCACCCGCCTCGGTGGGGGTGAACAAGCCGGTGAAGATGCCCGCCAGCACGATCACGATGAGGACCGGCATCGGCCAGATTTCGCGCAATGCGTCCAGCCGTTCCTCGCGCGTGAAGGACTCGGTGATCGGCGGCGCGAGCGCCGGCGTGATCCGCACGCGGGTCATGATCATCAGCGCGAACATCACCGCCGAGAGCAGGCCGGGCAGGACTCCGGCAACGAACAGGCGTGCGATGGAGACCTCGGCGAAGTAGCCGTAGAGGACCATCAGGATGGACGGCGGAATCAGCGAGCCGAGGGTGCCGGCGGCGGCGATCACGCCGCTCGCCAGCCCTGGATCGTAGCGATAGCGCAGCATCTCCGGGGTTGCGATGCGCGCCATCGCGGCGGAGGTGGCAACCGACGAGCCGCTGGCGGCCGCCAGCATCGCACAGGCCATGACGCTCGCGACCGCCAGCCCCCCGGGCAGACGCGACAGCGCCACGCGCATCGCCCGGAACAGTCCGCTGGTCAGGTTGGCGGAGTAGGCGATGTAGCCCATCAGCAGGAACATCGGCACCGCCGTCAGGTTCCAGTCGCCGACGAAGTTGAACGGCACCGCGGTGACGATCCCCCACGCGGCCTTCATGTTCAGGATCGCGGCGATGCCCAGAAACGACACCAGGCCCAGCGCCACCCCGATCTGGATCCGCAGCACGATCAGGACCAGACCGAGCACGCTCGAGACGACACCGATGGTGACGTTGTCCACGCGCGCAGGGTCTCAGTCGGCTGGCAGATCGGGCGACTCGGGCACCGGGTCGAAGGTCGGATCAGTGGCGGTACGCAGTGCGTGCAGCAAGCAGGCGAGCATCACCGCGGCGAAGCCGATGGGCAGTGAGAACTTCGCCGGCCAGATGGTGATCAGGATCGAGGTCATCAGGATCTCGTCGATGCGGAACGCCTTCACGGCGTCGAGCCAGGTCTGGTAGGTCAAGATGCCGAAGAACACCGCGCTCACGAGGTAGCCGAGCGTATCGGTGAGCCGGCGCACTCCTCTCGGGAACAGCCGCACCACCAGGTCGACGTTGATGTGCTCGTGCTTGAGTTCGACGATCGCGAGCGGGAGGAAGACGATGGCGACCATGTGGTAGACGGACACGATCTCGAGATTGCCCTCGATGGGCGCCCCGAAGATATTCTTCATGAGGACATCGACGACGGTCTGCACCATCATCAGCAGCAGGGCAACGCCGGCGATGATGGTCAGGCCCATGGCGATCCGGCGCAGCCAGTTCTCGCAGGTCTTCATCGTCGCACTCCATGGTTGCGGCCCGATCCGCACCGAGCCCGCGCGCCGAGCCTCCCCGCCCGGTGCGGGTGCCGGGTCAACCGGTATGACCGTAGGCCTTCAGGGCCGCCTCCCGGGTCACGTAGCCGTTGCGCACGTCACGCGCGATGCGTGCCGCATCGCGCTCGGCCGGTGCTCCGTAGCCGCCGCCGCCGGCGGTGTAGATGGTGAGCACGTCGCCGCGGCGAAGCTCCTGCCTGGTCTTGCTGGGCAGCACGCTCGTCGTGCCGTCACGCAGTAACTCGATGCGGGTGCGCCCGCCCTCGAGTCCTCCCCGCAGCCCCCACGGGGCGATGCGGGAGCGGTCCGAGTAGCAGGCAAAGTTGGTCTCGTCCTGCAGCACCTCGAAGCGCCGCCACAGGCCCAGTCCGCCGCGCCGCCGGCCCGCGCCTCCGGAGTCCGGCACCAGGCCATACCCGATGACGCGGAAATGTGCGAAGTCCATGTCCGTCGCCTCGACCGGGGTGTTGGTGCAGTTCGACAGCGCGGAGTCGACCCCGTCGCAGCCGTCCACCCGCGGCGAGGCGCCGAAGCCGCCGCCGTAGATCTCCAGGTAGACGCGGTACTTCTCCACGCCGAGGTGTGACAGCGCCAGCGCGTGCGTGCTGTCGTTGCCGCTCGCGACCACCTTGTCCGGCGCGACCTGGGCGAGCGCCCGCAGCACCGCGTCGAAGCAGCGGTAGGCGCTCAGCATTCGCGCGCGCACCGGCGCCGGATAGTGCGGATTGACCAGGCAGCCCTTCGGTGCGCTCACGCCGACCGAGCGCTTGACCCCCTCGTTGAACGGGATGTCGGGGCTGGTGAGGGCCGACTTGACCGCCGCCAGGGTGGCCGAGACGGTGGAGGCGAACGGACAGTTCAGATTCCGCCGCACCTGCGGGCACGTGCCGTCGTAATCCACCGCGATGTGATCGCCGCGGATGGAGACCCGGGCGCGCACCGTGAGCGGCACATCGGACAGGCCGTCATCGTCCACCGCGTCTTCACCGAAGTAGTCCCCGTCCGGCAGCTCCGCGATCGCCGCACGGAAGCGCCGCTCGGAGTACTCGATGAGGTCGGCCATCGCCCGGCGCAGCTTGGCCGCCCCGTAGCGCCGGCACAGCTTTTCAACGCGTTCCGCGCCGATCGCGTTGGCTGCGAACTGGGCGTAGAAATCGCCGATGGTCTGGTCGGGGGCGCGGATGTTGGCGGCGATGAGCCGCTCGAACGGACCGCCATTCCAGTCGCGTTCCAGGTTGTAGACCGAGGGCGGAAAGATGAGCCCCTCAGCGTGCACGTCCGCGGCGTCCGGGGTGAGTCCCGGATTGCCGCCGCCCAGATCCAGGTGGTGCGAGACCGAACCGGCAAAGCCCACCAGCTCCCCGTCGACGAAGATCGGCTAGAAGTCGCCCGGGCGCAGCTTGCCCGGTGGGACCACCGCAGCGCAGGCGGCGAAGGTGTCCGACATGGGCCCCAGCTGCATCGGGATGAGTTCGGCCTGTGCGACCACGTTGCCGTTGTGGTCGAACAGCGCGGCGGACGCGTCCTGGGCCTCGCGTACGATGTTCGAGTATGACGAGCGGATGAGCTTGACCCCCATCTCGCGCGCCGCGGCGGTCAGGCTCTGGCTGATCACCGCGTAGTCCACCGGATCGAGTATCACCTGATCGATGACCGTGCTGTCATTCATCGCGTCCCCTCCAGGTCATCACCGTGTTGTCGGCGGCGTCGCGCATCGCCACCCACCCGGCCGGCACGAACACCGTGGAGGTCGGGTCCTCGAGCAAGGCCGGGCCCGCGACCTGCGTGCCCTCGCGCATGCGCGCGCGGCTCAGCAGTCGCCCCCGCCACCAGCGCCGGTCGTCGAAGAGATCGATCGCGTGATCGAGCGGCCGGCCCGTCTCGGTCTCCGCCAGCATCGGCAAATCGCCGAGCGACGCCGTCACGCCCAGCCGGAACGATACGAACTCGACGGGTTTGGACACATCGCCGCGGAAAAAGTACACGCGGTGATGCGCCTCGCGAAAGCGCTCGCGCACGTCATGCGCGCCAAGCGCGGGCAGTTCGTCCGGATCGAATCCCACCGCGACCTCGAAGGCCTGCCCGACGAAGCGCATGTCGGCAAAGACCTCGAGCTGGAGTTCACCGTGCAGCCGCATCGCCCGCGCGCGCTCGACGGCCTCGGCGCGCATCTGCGCGAAGGCCTCGCGCAGCACATCGGCCGCGTCTGCCGCGGCCAGAACCCTGCGGGTGAGGATGGAGAACTGGGTGAAATCCGAGGCGATGAGGCCGTAGGCGGAGATCACCCCGGCGCTGGGCGGGACCACGATGCGGGTGACCCCGAGATCCTTGGCCACGCTGGCCGCATGCAACGGCCCGGCACCGCCGAATGGCACCAGTACGTAGTCGCGGGGATCCAGACCGCGCTGGGTGGAGATGAGCTGGATCGCCTGCACCACGTTGGCGTCAGCCACGCGGATGGCGCTGTCCGCTGCCTCCTCCAGGCTCATCGCAAAGTGCGCCGCGATGGGTTCGAAAGCGGCGCGCGAGGCGTGCGTATCGATCGCCATGCGCCCTTCGAGGAAGGCCTCCGCGCGCACCGTCTGCCGGATGATGTGCGCGTCGGTCAGCGTCGGCTCGGTCCCGCCGCGCCCGTAGCAGGCCGGCCCCGGCGAGGCGCCGGCTGAGCGCGGGCCGACACGCAGCATGCCCCCGTCATCGACCCACACGATGGAGCCCCCGCCCGCACCGATGGTGTGTATGTCGATCACGGGCACGCGCACCGGCAGGCCGTCGATCTCGAATTCATTGGTGAGCTGCGCGCGCCCGTCAGTGACCACGCTGACGTCGGTAGAGGTTCCTCCCATGTCGAAGGTCAGCAGGTTGCCGTAGCCGGCACGCCCGGCCTGGCGGGCCGCTCCGATCACGCCCGCTGCAGGACCGGACAGCAGCGCGGTGACCGCCGCCAGGCGCATCGCGTCCGCAGGCAAGCGCCCGCCATTGGACTGCATGATGCTGAAACGCCCGCGGAAACCGCCCTGCGCCAGACGCTGCTCGAAGCGCGAGATGTAACGATCGATCACCGGCTGCACATAGGCCGAAAGCGTGGTCGTCGACGCGCGCTCGTACTCCCGAAACTCGCGTGTGATGTCGTGGGAGACGGAGATGGTGATCTGCGGCAGCGCGCGGTGCACGAGGTCGCGCAGGACCTGTTCGTGCACCGGATTCACGTACGCGTTGAGCAGGCAGATCGCGACCGACTGGTAGCCGCCCGACACGAGCGCCGGAATCAGATTGCGCTGCGCGTCCTCGACATCGAGCGCCACCGCCACGCTTGCGTCGGCGAGGATCCGCTCGCCGACCTCGAAGCTGTCCGCGCGCTCGACGACCGGCTGCGGCTTGCGGTACTCGAGATCGTAGATGCGGCTGCGGCCGTGGCGCTGCAACAGCAGGATGTCGCGAAAGCCGCGGGTCGTAATGAATGCGGTGGGCAGCCCCTTGCGCTCCAGCACCGCGTTGGTGGCGACGGTGGAGCCGTGAGCCAGGTCGTCGATCTCGGCAAGCGCAATGCCGCTGGCAAGCAGGGCGTCGAATGCACCCTCATCGGGACTGTGCGGGGTGCTGGGAACCTTGAACACCCGCACACCGTCGGGACCGATCGCCACGAGGTCCGTGAACGTGCCGCCGACCTCGACTCCGATTCGCATGTCTCGTCCGATTCACCCGAATGAACGCCGGCCCTCGCCTCGCGGCCTCGGCAGCAGGGACGCGGCAGGATAGACGAGTCCGGATCGCAGTGACAAGCTGCGCCCCCGGCGATCAGGCGCCCGACGATCCCGGGTCGGGCGGGATGTGGGCGCTGCCGCTACGGCGCAGCGTCGATCCGGCGCTCGGCCAGTGCGTCGGGCGCGCCATCGACGTACGGCAACAGCGCGGCGAGCGCGAACTCGTGCACCGGCGTGGCCACCCCCAGCTCGCGCCCCAGGCGCACCACCGCGCCGGACAGCGAACGCAGCTCCAGTCGCCGGCCGCGCTCGAGGTCGACCAGCATCGAGGCCTTGATGCCGTCGCCCACGCCGTGCACGACCTGCATCGCCGCGGCGGACGGATCCTCGCCCAGGCGCACGCCGCGCGCCTGTCCCACCGCGGCCGCCTCCTCGATGGCGCGTTCGAGCAGCGCGAAGGTCTGCGGGGTGCGGCGGATCGGTCCCAGCGCGCAGCGCGTCAGCGCGGTGATCGCGGCGAAGCTGGCCAGGAAGATGAACTTCTTCCAGATCGCGGCGACGATGTCCGCGTCGATGCGCGCCTTGATGCCGGCGCGCTCGCAGGCGGCGAGCAGGGCCGTCAGCCGCGGGCTGTCGCGCCCGTCCAGTTCACCGAATTCGAGCGAGGCGAAGTTGCCATGGTGGGCGATGACCCCGGGCGTGGCGATCGAGGCGCTGATGCGCGCGACGCCGCCGGCCACGTGCTGCGCGCCGAGGATCTCGATCAGCGTGTCCTCGCTGTCGATGCCGTTGAGAAACGACACCACCACCGTGTCGGGGCCGATCAGCGCGCGGCACATCCGCCCGGCGCTGGCGACGTCGTAGAGCTTGGTCGCGAACAGGACCACGTCTACCAGACCGATGCGCGCGGTGTCGTCGAACGCGTGGACCGGTGCGATGGCGGCCCCGCCGAGCGGGCTCTCGATGACCAGGCCGCGGCGTTGCAGCGCGTCCAGGTGCGCGCCGCGGGCGATGAAACTCACGTCGTATCCGGCGGCCGCGAGCCGCCCGCCGAAGTAGCCTCCGACCCCGCCGCTGCCCATCACCGCGATACGCGGTCCGCCCACACCCGTCCCGGCCATCCTTGCGTCTCCTCGAGATCCCGATCGCGCATGCGCATCCACCGTGCCCGGTCGAGCCGTCCGCGCGCCTGCCGCGAGCGCGCGCCGCGCTGCCGGCACGGGGCATGCGGCGCGCGCCGGGGCACCGCGTCGATTATCATCCGCCGGGCCATGCGCAAGCTCAGTCTACGTCACGTCACGCGCTACCTGTACCCGCAGCCGGCCCGCTTCCTGCCGCACCGGCTGTTGCTGCGCCCGCGCGAGGGCCACGACGTGCGCGTGGTGTCCTCGCGGCTGCTCATCGAGCCCGCGTGCACGGTCGTGTGGCACCGCGACGTGTGCGGCAACTCGGTCGGGGTCGCGAGCTTCGGCGAGGCCTCGAACACGCTGAGCGTGCTGAGCGAAGTCTCGCTGGAGCACTACGAGGAGGTGCCCTACGACGACCCGCTGGAGGCCTACGCGGACAGCTTCCCGTTCCAGTACGACGCGGCCGAGCGGCTCGAACTCATGCCCTACCAGCAGTTGCTGTTCGCGCGCGAGGACCACGCGCTGCGCAGCTGGGTGAGCGAATTCTGGCGAGCCGGCGAGCGCGTGCCCACGGCGGAACTGCTGCGGCGCCTGAACGAGGCCGTCCCGGCACGCATGCGCTACGTGCGGCGCGAGGAACCCGGAGTGCAGCGCCCCTCGCAGACGCTGGCGATGGGCTCGGGCTCGTGCCGCGACTTCGCGACCCTGTTCATGGAGAGCTGCCGCTTCCTCGGCATCGCGGCGCGCTTCGTGAGCGGCTACCTGCATGCCCCGGGGCTGCCCGACGTGTCCGGCGCCACCCATGCCTGGACCGAGGTCTACCTGCCCGGGGCGGGCTGGCGCGGCTACGACTCGACCACCGGCGACATGGTGGGCGGGGATCACATCCCGGTCGCGGTCAGCCGGCACCCGGCGAGCGTGCCGCCGGTATCGGGCGCCTTCGAAGGCGGCGGCTGCGGCGTGCCGACGATGCAGGTGGAAGTCGCGGTGGGCCTGCTGGCATGACCTGTTGCACCAAGCTGAAGGAGGCCCGATGAACGTGCCGTCCGACTCGCGCCACATCAGCCGCCTGACCCGCGACACCCTCGCGCTGGTACTGGCCGGCGGCCAGGGCACGCGGCTGCACGAACTCACCCAGTGGCGGGCCAAACCGGCGGTGCCCTTCGGCGGCAAGTTCCGCATCATCGACTTCCCGCTGTCGAACTGCGTGAACTCCGGGGTGCGCCGCATCGGCGTGCTGACGCAGTACAAGGCGCATTCGCTGATCCGGCACCTGGTGCGCGGCTGGAGCTTCTTCAAGGGCGAGCTGGGCGAGTTCATGGAAGTGCTGCCGGCCTCGCAGCGCGTCGGCGGGCAGTGGTACAAGGGCACCGCGGACGCGGTCTACCAGAATCTCGACATCATCCGCTCGCTGTGGCCCGAGTTCATCCTCATCCTGGGCGGCGACCACGTCTACAAGATGGACTACGGGGCGATGATCGCACGCCACGTGGAAAGCGACGCCGACCTCACGGTGGGCTGCATGGACGTGCCGGTCAGCGAGGCCGTGCGCAACTTCGGCGTGTGCGTGGTGGACGGCAACGGGCGCATCGTCGAGTTCCAGGAAAAGCCCGAGCAGCCCACGCCGCTGCCCGGCGATGCCGCGCGCTGCCTCGCCTCCATGGGCATCTACGTGTTCAATACCCGCTTCCTGTACGAGCGCTTGATCGCGGACGCCGATGACTCGAAGTCCCGGCACGACTTCGGCGCCGACATCGTGCCCGCGGCGATCCGCTCCTACCGGGTGATGTCGCACCCGTTTCGCGATCCGGCCGGCAAGCGCGCGTACTGGCGCGATGTGGGCACGCTCGATACGTTCTTCGACGCCAACATGGAGCTGGTCGACGTGGTCCCCGAGCTCAATCTGTATGACCGGCACTGGCCGATCCTCACCTACCAGGAGCAACTGCCGCCGGCCAAGTTCGTGTTCGACGACGACGACGGCCGGCGGGGCATGGCGGTGGACTCGATGGTCTCGGGCGGTTGCGTGATCTCCGGCGCGAGCCTGCGCCGCTCGCTGCTGTTCTCCAACGTGCGCGTCGAGGCGAGAAGCCACGTCGAGCGCACCGTGGTGCTGCCCGACGTGACCATCGGCGAGGGCTGTCACATCGAGCACGCGATCATCGATCGCGGCTGCGCGGTGCCGGCCGCGACCGTGATCGGCCTCGATCCGGCGGCGGACCGGGCACGCGGCCTGCGCGTCGCGGACTCGGGGGTGGTGCTGGTCACGCCCGAAATGCTCGGCCAGCCGCTGCATTTCGTACGCTGAGAGCCCGCGCGAGCGTGCCATGCACATCCTGATGGTGGCGGCGGAGAACGGCGCCCTGCCCGGCTTCAAGGTCGGCGGCGTCGCGGACGTGGTACGCGATCTGCCGCCGGCGCTGGTCGCGGCCGGCTGCCGGGTCAGCGTGGTCTGCCCGTCCTACGGGCTGCTCGCGCGTCTCGGCGATGTACGCGGACAAGGCGTGGTGGAAACACGCTTTCGCGACGCGCGCACCACGTTGCCGTTGTGGCGCATCGGCAGCGGCGACGCGGTGCGTCACTTCGTGCTCGACCATGCCCTGTTCAGCGCCTGCGGCGTCGGCGCCGTGTACTGCGACGACACCGACGGCGGGCCGTTCGCGACCGATGCGAGCAAGTTCGCGCTGTTCTGCGCGGCGGTGGCCGAAGCCGCGGTGCGCGGCGCCTTCGGCACGCTGGACGTGATCCACCTGCACGACTGGCACGCGGCGCTGCTGCTGCTGTTGCGCCGCCACCATCCGCGCTGCGTGGCGCTGCGCGCGGTGCGCACGGTGTTCACGATCCACAACCTCGCGCTGCAGGGCGTGCGTCCGCTGCGCGGCCACGCCTCCTCGCTGGAGCAGTGGTTCCCGCGCATGCCCTACGACCCGGCGCTGGTGGCGGACCCGCGCTGGCCCGATTGCGTCAATCCGATGGCCGCCGCGATCCGCCTGGCCGACGCGGTGGGCACCGTCTCGCCGAGCTATGCGCGCGAGATCCTGGAACCGAACGCGGTGCCGGCGCGTGGACTGCACGGCGGCGAAGGCCTGGAGCAGGACCTGCGCGCGGTGCACGCGCGCGGCGCGCTCAGCGGCATCCTCAATGGCTGCGACTACCCGGACGGGCCCGCGCCGCAAACCCCGCCGGCGCGCAACTGGCCGCAACTGCTCGCGCTGATGCGCGCCGAGAACCTGCGCCTGGCCGGCACACGCGGCGAGCTGCACAGCGCCCACTTCGTTGCCGACGCACGGCTCGCGGCGCTGGCGCCCGAACGCCCGCGCACGCTGCTGGTCACGGTCGGGCGCGTCACCGCGCAGAAGCTCGGCCTGCTGCGCGCCGCGGCCGGCGACGCGCGCAGCGTGCTCGACGCGGTGCTGGACGCGCTGGGCGAGGACGGCGTGTACCTGATGCTGGGCAGCGGCGAGCCCGACCTGGAGCAGTTCCTGGTCGCCGCGGCGGCGCGCCGGCGCGGCCTGATCCTGGTGCGCGGCTACAGCGAGGCGCTGACCGATGCGCTGTACGCGGCCGGCGATCTGTTCCTGATGCCGAGCACCTACGAGCCGTGCGGCATCAGCCAGATGTTCGCGATGCGCGCCGGCCAGCCCTGCCTGGTGCACGCCGTCGGGGGACTGAAAGACACCGTGCGTGACGGCATCACCGGCTTTGCGTTCGATGGCGCGAGCACCGCCGAGCAGGCCGCCGCACTGGTCGCGCGCCTGCGCGCGGCGTTGCAGATGCGTGCGCGCCACCCCGAGCGCTGGGCGGCCCTGCGTGCCGCCGCGGCGCGCGAACGGTTCCGCTGGTCGGACAGCGCGCGCGAGTACCTCGCGCGGCTCTACAGCGTTGGCCGGGACGCGCGCATGATCGAAGCCCCTGCCCACGTCCCGCAACTGCCGGAAGCGCCCACATGACTGCCGAGACCAAGCGCGCCCACACCCCCCTGCGACTGCGCCTGCCCGACGGCGATGCCGCGACCCTCGAGCGCGACATCCTGCGCTACCTGAACTACACGCTGGGGCGCGACGAGATCGACGGCGAGCCGGAATACCTGTACCAGGCGCTGGCGCTGAGCGTGCGCGACCGCCTCACCGCGGGCGCCAACCGCACGCGCCGCGCCTGCGCCGAGGGCGACATGCGTCGCTGCAGCTACCTGTCGCTGGAATTCCTGATCGGGCGCACGCTGCGCAACGCGCTGCTGAACCTGGGTATCGAGCAGGCCACGCGCCACGCGCTGCAGTTGCTGGGCGTGCGCCTCGAGGAGCTGGCCGAACTCGAACACGACGCGGGCCTGGGCAACGGCGGACTGGGTCGCCTCGCGGCCTGCTTCCTCGACTCCTGCGCCAGCCTGGGTCTGCCGGTGGCCGGCTATGGCATCCGCTACCACTACGGCATGTTTCGCCAGGCCATCGAGCAGGGCTACCAGGTGGAACGGCCCGATACCTGGCTGCGCGACGGTCACCCCTGGGAGATGCAGCGCCGCGAGCTGTCGCAGCGGGTGCGCTTCGGCGGGCACACCGAGCGCTTCCAGGGTACCGACGGCCGCATGCGGATGCGCTGGGTGGACACGCACGACGTGCTCGCGGTGCCTTACGACATCCCCATTCCCGGCTACCGCAACGGCGTCGTGAACACGCTGCGCCTGTGGTCGGCCGAGGGCACGGACGTGTTCGACCTGGACGAATTCAACGCCGGCAGCTACCCCGAGGCGGTGGCGGCGAAGAACGCGGCCGAGAACATCACGATGGTGCTCTACCCCAACGACGCCAGCGAGAACGGCCGCGAGCTGCGGCTGCGCCAGCAGTACTTCCTCGCCTCGGCGAGCCTGAAGGACACCCTGGGTCAGTGGTTGCACGCGCACGGGCGGCGTTTCGACGCGTTCGCCGACAAGAACCGCTTCCAGCTCAACGACACCCACCCCAGCATCGCGGTGCCGGAGCTGATGCGCCTGCTCATGGATGAGTACGCTCTGGAATGGGACGAGGCGTGGGACATCGTCAGCCGCACCACGGCCTACACCAATCACACCTTGCTGCCCGAGGCGCTCGAACGCTGGCCGGTGCGGCTGCTGCACGAACTGCTGCCGCGCCTGCTCGAGATCATCTACGAGATCAACGCGCGCTTCCTGGCCGAGGTGGCCAGGACCTGGCCCGGCGACACGCAGCGTCAGCGGCGCATGTCGCTGATCGAGGAGGGCCCCGAACCGATGGTGCGCATGGCCTACCTGGCGATCGTCGGCAGCTTTTCGGTGAACGGCGTCGCGGCGCTGCATTCGCAACTGCTGATCGGCGGACTGTTTCGCGATTTCCACGAGCTGTGGCCGGCGAAGTTCAACAACAAGACCAACGGCGTCACGCCGCGGCGCTGGCTGGCGGCGTGCAACCCGCGCCTGGCGCGGCTCATCACGCGCACCATCGGCGAGCAATGGGTGACCGATCTGTCCTGCCTCGAGGCACTGTGCGCGCACGCCGACGACGCGGACTTCCGCAAGCGCTGGAGCAAGGTGCGCCAGCACAACAAACGCGACCTCGCGGCGCTGGTCAAGCGCGAGTGCGGCGTGGTGTTCGACCCCCGGGCGCTGTTCGACGTGCAGGTCAAGCGTATCCACGAGTACAAGCGACAGCTGCTGAACCTGCTGCACGTGGTGCACCTGTACTGTCGCATCAAGCGCGGCGACACCGGCCAGTGGACGCCGCGCTGCGTGCTGATCGGCGGCAAGGCGGCCCCCGGCTACGCGCAGGCCAAGCGCATTATCAAGCTGGCCGGCAACATCGCCGAGGTGGTCAACGCCGATCCGCAGACCGACGCTCTGCTGCGCGTGGCCTTCCTGCCGGACTACCGCGTGACCTCGATGGAGGCGATCTGCCCGGCGGCGGATCTCTCCGAACAGATCTCGACCGCGGGCAAGGAGGCCTCGGGCACCGGCAACATGAAGTTGATGATGAACGGCGCGGTCACCATCGGCACCTGCGACGGTGCGAACATCGAGATCCTCGACGCGGTGGGCGAGGACAATTTCTTCCTGTTCGGCCTGGACGCCGCACAGGTCAGTGCGCAGCACGCCTGCTATGACCCGGCGGCCGTCGTCGAAGCCGATGCGGATCTGCGCGAGGTGCTGACGCTGATCGAATGCGGGCATTTCAACCAGTTCGAGAGCGGCATCTTCGATGCGTTGATGCAAGGCGTGCGCAGCCCCGACGATCCGTGGATGACGGCCGCGGATTTCGCCGGCTTCGTCGCCGCGCAGCGCCGCGCCGCCGAGGCCTGGAACGATCGCGAGCGCTGGCTGCGCATGAGCATCGCGAACTGTGCCGCGAGCGGACGTTTCTCCTCGGATCGCACGATCCGCGAGTACAACGCGGACATCTGGGGCCTGGACGGCGTGGCGCTGGACAACGCCGGACGCTGAGGGTGCGCATCGAGGCCGGCACGGCGCAGCCGCTGGGCGCACACGTCGCCGGCGACGGTGTGAACTTCGCACTATTCTCGGCGCACGCCGAGCGCGTCGAGCTTTGCCTGTTCGAAGCCGGCGCCGCGCGCGAATCGACTCGCCTGAGCTTGCCCGGGCGCAGCGGCGAGGTGTGGCACGGGCGCGTGCCCGGTCTCGCGGCGGGCCAGCGTTACGGTTACCGCGTGCACGGGCCGTACGAGCCCGGTGCGGGGCATCGCTTCAATGCCCACAAGCTGCTGCTCGATCCCTACGCGCGCGCGCTGGACGGCGCGCTGTGGTGGTCGCCGGCGGCATACGGCTACCGGCGCGAGCATCCGCACCCCGGCGCCGGCTTCGATTGCCGCGACAGTGCACCGTTCGTGCCGCGCGCGGTGGTGGTGGATCCCGCCTTCGACTGGCGCGGCGATGCGCGCCCGCGCATCGCGCCGGGTGCGCGCGTGATCTACGAAGCGCACGTGCGCGGCCTCACGCGCGCGCACCCGGCGCTCGATCCGGCGCTGCGTGGCAGCTTCCAGGGACTCGCGCACCCGGCCGTGATCGCGCACCTGAAGTCGCTGGGCGTGACCACCGTGGAACTGCTGCCGGTGCACGCCTTCATCGACGACGACTTCCTGGTGCGCCAGGGCCTGGTCAACTACTGGGGCTACAACACGCTGGGCTATTTCGCGCCCGAGCCGCGCTACCTGGCCGGCGCGGGCCCCGAGGCCTTCAAGTCCATGGTGCGCGCGCTGCATGCCGCCGGCATCGAGGTCATCCTCGATGTGGTCTACAACCACAGCGCCGAGGGCAGCCACCTCGGCCCCACGCTGAGCTTTCGCGGCATCGACAACGCCAGCTACTACCGCCTGGACCCGGCCGATCCCACGCACTACCTGGATCACACCGGCTGCGGCAACACGCTGGATCTGTCGCATCCGCAGGTCCTGGCGATGGTCCTGGACAGTCTGCGCTACTGGGCCGGCGAGATGCACGTGGACGGCTTTCGCTTCGATCTGGCCACCGCGCTGGCACGCGGGGCGCAGGACTTCGAGCCGCAGGGGCGCTTCTTCTACGCCATCGCCGCCGATCCGCTGCTGCGCGAGCTGACGATGATCGCCGAGCCCTGGGATCTGGGCCCGCACGGCTACCGGCTCGGCGGATTCCCCCCCGGCTGGTCGGAGTGGAACGACCGCTACCGCGACACCATGCGCCGCTTCTGGCTCGGCAACGAGCCGGTGCTGCCCGAGTTCGCGCGCCGCGTGCACGGCTCGGCCGATTTGTTCGATCACCCCGGGCGCGGCCCGGGCGCCAGCATCAACTTCGCGGCCAGCCACGACGGCTTCACGCTGCGCGATCTCGTGAGCTTCGAGCGCCGGCGCAACGAGGCCAACGGCGAGGACAACCGCGACGGGCACCGCGAGAACCTGGGCAACAACCACGGCGTGGAAGGGCCCAGCGAAGATGTGCCGCTCGAGGCACGCCGCGCGCGCGCGGTGCGCAACCTGCTGGCCACCGTCTTCCTGTCGCTGGGCACCCCCATGCTGCTCGCCGGTGACGAGATGGGCCGCACCCAGCACGGCAACAACAATGCCTACTGCCAGGACAACCAGACCAGCTGGCTGGACTGGACGCTGGCGCACGCGCAGCGCGAGCTGGTCGACTTCGTCGGGCGCCTGGCGCGGCTGCGCGCACGTCACGCGGTGCTGCGCCGGCGTCACTTCGCCCACGGCGAGCAGCACGGACCGGTCACCGGCTTCGCCGATGTACAGTGGCTGGGGGCGGGCGGCACGGCGATGACCGAGCACGCCTGGCACGACCCTGCGAGCCGCTGCGTGGGGATGCTGCTCAGCGCGGCCGACGACACCGTACGTGAACGCGAGGATGTGGTGCTGATCGTCTTCAACGCTGCCGACGCGAATGTGAGTTTCGCGCTGCCCGCCGGCGATGCCTTCGAACGCGCGTTTCGCGGCTGGCGCTGCGTGCTGGCCACCGACGGCGAGCCACCGGTACACGAACTGCGCGCCCGCATCGCGGCGTGCAGCGTGTGCGTCTTCGAGGCGGTGGCGCACGGGAGCACGGGGTGAACGCGGCGGGCGATCTGCTCGCGCTCGCCCGGCTGCACGGCATCGAATCCGGCTACCACGACATCTGGGGCACCTGGCACCCGCTCACGCACGACACCGCGCACCACCTGCTGCGCGCGATGGGTGTGGACACCGCGGGCGAGGCAGCGCTGTGCGACGCGCTGGACGCGGCGCACGAGCGCGACTGGCGCACGGCGCTGCCGCCGGTGCACGTCGTGCGCGAGGGCGATGCGATCGCGCTGCCGCTGTGCCTGGCGCGCGAAGGCGACGATGCCACGGCGCACTGGCGCGTGCGCCTGGAACACGGCGGCGAGCACAGCGGGACCGTCCGGGTGCGGGAACTGGCACTGATCGCGCAGCGCGCAACCGGCCACGGCCCACAGGCCCGCCGCGGCCTCGAGCTGCCGCGCGATCTGAGCTGCGGCTATCACGCGGTCAGCGTGCGCGTGGCCGCGACCGAGGCCGGCTGCACGCTGATCGTCGCCCCGCGCACCTGCCAGCCGGTGGCCAGGACCGAGACCGGCGCGCGCCCGTGGGGCATCGCGTTGCAACTCTACGCGCTGCGCTCACGGCACAACTGGGGGATCGGCGACTTCCGCGACCTGGTGCAGGCGATCGACGTGCTGGCGAAGCTCGGCGCGGACATGCTCGGTCTGAATCCGTTGCATGCGCTGTTTCCCGCGTTGCCGGCGCAGGCAAGCCCGTACAGCCCCTCGAGCCGGCGCTTCCTGAATCCCGTATACCTGCACGTCGAGGCGATGCAGGACTTTGCCGAATGCGACGCCGTGCGCGAGGACGTCGGCAGCACCGCGTTCCAGGCTGCGCTCGCGGCGCTGCGCGCGTCCGATCTGGTGGACTACGAACAGGTGGTGGCGCGCAAGTTCGGCGTACTGCGCCGGCTGTACGCGCACTTTCGCGATCGGCACCGCGCCGCCGGCTCGCCGCGGGCCCGCCGCTTCGACGCTTTCTGCCATGCCCACGGCGAGGCGCTGTACCGGCACGCGCTGTTCGAGACGCTGCATGCACGGCACGCGCACCTGCCGCGCGAGCAGTGGCCGGCGGCGCTGCTCGATCCCGCTTCGCAGGCCGTGCACGAATTCGCCGGCGCGCACGCCGAGGACATCGCGTTCTCGCAATACCTGCAATGGCAAAGCGCGCTGCAACTGGCGAGCGCGGCGCAGCGCGCGGCGACCCAGGGCATGCACACCGGCCTGTACCTGGACCTGGCGGTGGGCAGCGACGGTCACGGCGCCGACGCCTGGGCGGAGCCGACGCTGCACGCCGCCGAGGTGAGCATCGGCGCGCCGCCGGACGACTTCAGCCTGCAAGGACAGGTGTGGGGCTTGCCGCCGTGGACCCCGCTCGCGCTGCGCGAGAGCGCGTATGAACCGTTCGCGGCCTGCTTGCGCGCCAACATGCGCGCTGCCGGCGCGCTGCGCATCGATCATGTGCTCGGTCTGATGCGGCTGTTCTGGGTGCCGGCCGGCGGCAGCGCGGCGGACGGCGCCTATGTGCACTACCCGGTGCAGGACCTGCTCGCGATCACGGCGCTGGAGAGCCGGCGGGCGCGCTGCGTGGTGGTGGGCGAGGATCTGGGCACCGTGCCCGATACGATCCGCGCCGCGCTGGCCGACAACGGCGTGCTGTCATACCGCGTGCTGTACTTCGAGAAACACTGGCAGGGCGATCATTCATTCCTCCAGCCCGAGGACTATCCCGAACAGGCGCTGGTCACCGTGTCCACCCACGACCTCGCGACCCTGGCCGGCTTCTGGCTTGGGCACGATCTCGATCTGCGCGATGCGCTGCACCTGTTTCCCGGCCCCGAGGCCGCCGCCAGCCAGCGCGCGACCCGCGAGCACGACCGCTGGCGCCTGCTCGAGGCCCTGGATCGTCAGGGCCTGCGCCCGGCACAGGTCGGCGAACCGGGTGCACAGCCGCCGGGCGATGACCTGATGTGCGCCGTGCACCGCTTCCTCGCGCGCAGCCCGGCCGCGATCCTGAGCGTGCAGATGGAGGACGTGCTCGGCGAGCTGGAACAGGCGAACGTGCCGGGCACCGTCAACGAGCGCCCGAACTGGCGCCGCAAACTGTCGCTGGCGCTCGAGGACTGGGCGGACCACGCGCCACTGCGCGCGCTCGCGGAGGCGGTGACGAGGGAGAGGGGGTAGACGGTAGACCGTCTACCTCTTCTTGACCTCCTCATTGTGCTCGCCCAGGCGCGGCGCGAAGTTCCGCATCGCCGGACGTTCGCCGTCGAAGCTCACCGGCAGGCCCATCAGTTCGGGGCGCGCGGGGTCCAGGCGCTGCAGCATGCCCAGCGCGCGGGTCTGCGCCTCGTCCATCATCTCGAGCGTGGTGCGCACCGGCGCGCACGGGATCCCGGCCTCCTCCAGCGCCGCGCGCCACTGCTCACGCGTGCGCTCGCGGATGATCGGCTCGATCAACGCGTTCAGTGCGGGCAGGTTGCGGTAGCGCTGCTGGTTGCCCGAGAAGCGCTCGTCCGCCGGCCACTCCGGGTGACCGAGCACCGCCGAGAGCTTTGCGAACAGGCGGTCGTTGGGCGCGGCGACCACCAGCCAGCCGTCCTCGCACCGGTAGGCCTGGTACGGCGCCATGCCGCGCGCGCCCGAGCCCTGCCGATCCGGGTTCTCGCCGGTGACCTGCACCGTGGAGGCGTGATGCGTCATCCAGCCGAGCGCGGTTTCGTACAAGGAGGTGTCGACGATGCAGCCGGTGCCGGTCGCGTGGCGCCGGTTGAGCGCGGACAGGACGCCGATCACGCTCCACATGCCGGTGCCCATGTCGACGATCGAGGTGCCGACGCGGATCGGCGGCCTGCCCTCCTCGCCGGTCACGCTCATGATGCCGCCGAAGGCCTGCATCAACGGGTCGTAGCCGGGCCGCCCGGCGAGCGGGCCGAGCCGCCCGAACGCTCCCATGTTGCAGTACACGAGCCGCGGATTCGCGGTTGTTAGCGCGTCCGCGCCGAGCCCGTGCTTCGCCGCCAGCCCCGGGCGCATGTTCTGGATCACCACGTCGGCCTGCTCGGTGCAGTAGCGGCGCAGCCACTCGCGATCGGCCTCGTCCTTGATGTCCACGGTCACGCCGCGCTTGTCGCGGTTGAACGCGTTGTAATACGAGGAACTGCCGTCGGCGAGCATCCGGCCCCACTGGCGCGCATCGTCGCCGCCGTCGGGACGCTCGACCTTGACCACGTCGGCACCGAGCGCGGCGAGCACCCAGCCGGCGTAGGGGGCGGCGACGCTGGTGCCGATCTCGACCACCTTGACGCCGGCCAGCGGGGTGGATGCGGGTATGTTCGGGGGACTGCTCAAGGTCTCGTGCTCCTGCTGCGGCGGTGACGGCGGGCCGGCAATTCTGCCGCCTCGCGTGCCCTATGATAAGTCCCGCACGCTCACGATCCGGCCCGTCGCGGGCCCTAGTCGCAGGAGGAACTTTCGGATGAGACGCTTCTCTCGCCGCTCGCATCGCGCCGGCATCGCGCCCGGCACCCTGAAGACTCCCCATCCCGCGCCCGCGGATCCTGTTCGCATCACCATCACCGACTATGCTGCGGACCGCGACGTGCACGAACGCGAAGTGCAGCACGTGCGCGATTGCCTGACCCCGTTGCCGGCGGGTGCGACGCGTTGGATCAATGTCGACGGCGTGCATGACGCGACCCAGATCGAGGCCCTGGGGCGCCACTTCGGTCTGCACCCGCTGCTGCTGGAGGACGTCGTGACGGTGGCCCAGCGCAGCAAGGTGGAGGCCTACGGCGACGTCACCTACCTGGTCGTTCGCACGTTGCGCATCAACGAGCGCAGCGAGCAGATCGAGAGCGAGCAGGTCTCGATCGTGCTCACGGGCGACGTGCTCATCTCCTTCCAGGAGCGATCCGGCGACGTTTTCGATGCGGTACGCGAGCGGCTGCGGGCCGGGCGCAGACAGATCCGGGCGGGCGGGCCGCCGTACCTCGCCTACGCGCTGATCGATGCCGTGGTGGACCACTATTTCGTACTGCTCGAGCGCATGGGCGATCAGATCGAGCGCGTCGAGGAGACGCTGATCGAGCGCCCCACACCGCAGGTGCTGAGCAGCATCCACGATCTCAAGCGCGAGCTCATTTACCTGCGCAAGTCGGTGTGGCCGCTACGCGAAGCGATCAACACCATGCTGCGCAACGAGGGGCTGCCGTTCGCCGGCGAGCTTCATGTCTATCTGCGCGACCTGTACGACCACACCGTGCACGTGATCGAGACCATCGAGTCCTATCGCGACCTCAATAGCGGCATGCTGGACATCTACCTTTTGTCGATCAACAACCGCATGAACGAAATCATGAAGACGCTGACCGTGATTGCCACCTTGTTCATGCCGCTGACCTTCATCACCGGGATCTACGGCATGAACTTCGAGCACATGCCGGAGTTGCACCCGCGCTGGGCCTACCCGGCGCTGTGGCTGGTGATCCTGTCCATCGCAGGCCTGATGCTGCTGCACTTCCGGCGGCGGCGCTGGATCTGACCGCGCTGGCCGGCGCCGGTATGATCGACGCTGCGTGCCGGCTTGCCCCGGCGACCCCTATGAGGAGATCTGCACCGATGAGCGCCGACGAGCTGAGCCTGCCGCTGGACGAGGACTACACCGACATCCGCGACGGGGTGCGCAAGCTGTGCGAGCGCTTCCCCGGCGCGTACTGGCGCGCGCTGGAGAACCAGCCGCCCGAGAGCAGCTACCCGACCGAGTTCGTCACCGCGCTGACCGAGGCCGGCTACCTGGCCGCGCTGATCCCGGAGCAGTACGGCGGTGCCGGCCTGCCGATCCGCGGCGGCGCGGTGATTCTCGAGACCATCAACACGACCGGCTGCAGCGCCTCGCCGGGGCACGCCCAGATGTACACGATGGGCACGGTGCTGCGGCATGGCTCCAAGGAACAGAAGGAGAAGTACCTGCCCGCGATCGCGCGCGGCGAGCTGCGCCTGCAGGCCTTCGGCGTCACCGAGCCGACCACTGGCTCGGACACCACCCAGCTCAAGACCCGCGCCGAGCGCAAAGGTAACGGCTACGTGGTCAATGGGCAGAAGGTGTGGACCAGCCGCGCGGCGCACTCGGACCTGATGCTGCTGCTCGCGCGCACCACGCCGGTCGACCAGGTCAAGAAGCGCACCGACGGACTGTCCACCTTCCTGATCGATCTGCGCGAAGCGCAGAAGAACGGCTGCACCATCCGCCCCATCGACGCGATGATCAACCACAACACCTGCGAGGTGTTCTTCGACGACGTGCCGATCCCGGGCGATGCGCTGATCGGCGAGGAAGGCAAGGGCTTTCGCTACATCCTCGACGGCATGAACGCCGAGCGCTGCCTGACCGCCAGCGAGGCAATCGGCAACGGGCGCTACTTCATCGAGCGCGCGGTGAACTATGCCAAGGA